>Ga0129324_10000071_pt1 | contig 63309 bp, 59 predicted proteins | sample CPBDNA_7_FD_96879 | JGI IMG/M metagenome (GOLD analysis project Ga0129324, IMG submission 96879) | Freshwater to marine salinity gradient microbial communities from Chesapeake Bay, USA - CPBay_Spr_15_0.2_DNA | ecosystem: Environmental > Aquatic > Marine > Coastal | place: USA: Chesapeake Bay... | reverse complement strand
TCGGAGATCTCATCGATCTTGGCGAGCAATTGATCGGCGACAGCAACATCGGTGGTGCCCTTGGTGCCGCCAGCGCCGGCCAACTTGGTGGCGTCATTGAACAGGGTGTTCAGGTTGGGGTATGCCTCAAAGTGTGGCGGCTTGAAGTAGTCGGTCCACAACACCCACAGGTGTTCTTTCACCAGGTGTGAGCGCTCCTCCTTGATGGAGATCGCGCGAGCTTTGAAGTCATGATCGTCAGAAGCATTGTGCTTCTCCATGCAGGCCTTTACCGACTCGGCTTCAAGGCGAGCCTGGGCGGGGTCATACACGCCGCAGGGAAGGTCGCAGTGCGCGTGGGCGATCGTGCGCGGAGCGATGGCCCGATGGGCCAGGTTCGTCAAGGTGGTCAACAGCATGGTTCCTCCGTTGGTTGTAGTCACGCGAGGCGCGTGCCTCCAGACTAGACGCCGATCGGTATTGGGGCATGATCGGGCGTATGCGCTGGCAGCCTCCGATACGACGCGTCGTCATCAGTGGCCCCTCCATGCTGCCAACCCTGCAACCGGGCGAATGGTGGCTGGCCCGATCAGGAACGCCGCGGATCGGTGACATTGTGCTGTTACGCGATCCGGAACTGTTGGAGCGATGGCTGGTCAAGCGGATTATTCGGCGCAGTGGCACCGGGTGGTGGGTCACCGGCGACAACGCGGAGGCGAGTCGTGATTCGCGAGACTTTGGGCCGGTGGAGCGCGAATTGATCTTTGGGCCACTGTGGTGGCGATACCGACCCCGACTACGCCGCCATGTGTTTGACTGGCGGGCATGACCGAACCCGTCGACGTTGGCCCGCTCGCCTCGCCCTTTGACGCTGATCCGGCGTTTCCGCTGCATCGCGGCGGAAAGATTGAGGTTCGACCGACAGTTCGAGTCCGCGATCGCGCCGGGTTGTCCCTGGCTTACACCCCGGGTGTCGCTCGCGTATGCACCGCTATCGCAGACGACCCCGATCTGGCCTTCGACTTCACCTGGAAATCAAACACCGTGCTGATCGTCACCGACGGCACCGCAGTGTTGGGTCTAGGCGACATTGGCCCGCTGGGCTCTCTTCCGGTGATGGAAGGCAAGGCCCTGCTGTTCAAAGAATTCGGTGGCGTTGACGCGGTGCCGATCTGCCTGGACACCAAAGATGTTGATGAAATCATCGACACCGTGGTGCGCATCGCGCCCGCTTATGGCGGGATTAACCTCGAAGACATATCCGCCCCAAGGTGCTTTGAGATCGAACAACGCCTTGATGCCGCCCTTGATATTCCGGTTTTCCACGACGACCAACACGGAACCGCGGTTGTGGTGTTGGCGGCGCTGCTCAATGCCGCCAAGGTGACGCACAGGTCACTGGCAGACCTGCGTGTGGTGGTGTCAGGTGCCGGAGCAGCCGGTGTCGCGGTCACGGACATGTTGCTCGACGCCGGCATCGGAGATATCGCCGTTGCGGATTCGCGGGGAATCCTGGGCCCCGACCGAGAAGACCTGACCGAGGTGAAGGCCCAATTAGCGGCACGTACGAACCGAGCTGACCTCACCGGCACACTGGCGGAGGCCTTGCGGGGTGCTGATGTGTTCATCGGGTTATCTGCCGGCCGCGTCGATGACGACGCGGTTGCGACCATGGCGCCACAATCAATCGTGTTTGCCCTGGCCAATCCCGATCCGGAAATCCACCCCGATGTCGCCCACCGTACGGCAGCGGTCGTCGCTACCGGTCGCAGTGATTTCCCTAATCAGATCAACAATGTCTTGGCCTTTCCAGGAATCTTCCGCGGTGCCCTCGACGTCCGTGCGACAAGCATTACCAGCGGAATGAAACTGGCTGCAGCCCAAGCAGTCGCCGATGTTGTGGGCGCGGACCTCAGTGCGGACTACATCATCCCGAGTGTCTTTGATCAACGGGTCTCAGCGGAGGTGCCGCGCGCCGTAGCCGTGGCAGCAATCGCTGACGGGGTGGCTAGGCTTCCGCTATCTGAAGCTATCCGGAGGAGTTAAGCGTGTTCGCTGTCTACGCCCAGTCGATTGATCCCAATGATCCGCTAGCGGGTCTTGTTGTTGGTGATTTGCCCGAACCTGAGGTGCCGGCAGACTGGGTGCGGGTCGAGGTCAAGGCAGCCAGCCTCAACCACCATGACCTGTGGACGTTACGCGGTGTGGGGATCACCGCCGATCGACTGCCGATGACCTTGGGTTGTGACGCAGCCGGCATTGCACCTGATGGCTCCGAGGTGCTGGTGCACGCGGTGATCGGCGATCCTGCTGCCGGTGGCGGTGATGAAACCCTCGACCCCAAGCGTTCACTTCTCAGTGAGGTGTATCCGGGCACCTTCGCCCAATACGTGTGGGTGCCTGCTCGCAATGTCGTGCCGAAGCCCGCGGATCTGACCTTCGCGGAGGCCGCGTGCTTGCCGACCGCATGGCTGACCGCCTACCGCATGCTGACCACACGCGGTCACCTCGTGGCCGGTGAAACCGTGCTCGTGCAAGGTGCTGGTGGCGGTGTTGCCACGGCCGCGATCGCTCTCGGCAAAGCGATGGGCTTGCGTGTGTGGGCCACCTCGCGCGATGAGGCCAAGCGTGCGGCTGCACTCGAATTAGGTGCCGATGCGGTCTTCGAAACAGGCGCACGTCTGCCCGAACGCGTCGATGCCGTGATCGAAACGGTGGGCGAAGCCACGTGGAGTCACTCGCTGAAGTCTCTTCGCCCTGGTGGTCGCATCATCGTCTCGGGATCCACGAGCGGGGCCATGCCTCCGGCTGATTTGGCTCGAGTGTTCTTCCTGCAGCTGTCTGTCATCGGATCCACGATGGGCACCCGCGAAGAACTCATCGCATTAATGGACCTGCTGGCCGCCACTGGCGTACGCCCGACGATCGCCGGTGAGTTCGATATGGCCGACGCTTCGACGGCTTTTGCGATGCTGGCCGAGGGTGACGTGGTCGGAAAGCTAGTACTGACCCGCTAGTCCTCATCGTCTTCGAGCCGCGCCAGCCACGTGGCCAGCCGCTCGATCGGCACCTCAAAGTCAGGGTTCAGGTCGACGAATTCCTGCAGGCGCGCCGCCAGCCAGTCGATACTGATCTGCTCACCGCCTTGGCGGTTGATCAGTTCCTCGATACCCCGATCGGTGAAGTACATGGTTAGTCAGCGAACGCGGCAGCAACGACGGCGCGCTGCTCCTCTTCGTGTCGGTGATGACTGCCCACGGCCGGCGATGACGAAGCCGGACGACACGCCACACTGATGGGTCGACCCATGATTTGGGGGAGCGATAACGCCATGAACGACCAGGCGCCCTGGTTAGCCGGCTCCTCTTGCACCCACCGCACGTCAACATCGTTGGGGTAGGCATTGATCACACCAGGCAGGCTGCGGAAGGGGAGCGGGTAGAAACGTTCGAGGCGCACGATGGCCGTGTCGGTGGCACCGGTCTTCTCACGTTCAGCAACGAGGTCGTAGTACACCTTGCCGCTGCACAACAACACCTTTTTCACACCCTCGGGGGCCACCGTGTGGTCGCGCAGAATCGCCCGGAAGCTGCCGGTGGTGAAGTCTTCGACCTTTGAGGTCGCGTACTTTGCGCGCAGCAGTGACTTGGGGGTGAAGATGATCAGCGGTCGCGTCAATGGTGAATGCATTTGCCAGCGCAGCAGGTGAAAGTACGACGCTGGCGTGGATGGCATTGCGACGGTCATGTTGTCTTGAGCGCACAACTGCAAGAAACGCTCGACGCGTGCCGATGAATGATCAGGGCCCTGACCTTCATATCCATGCGGCAGCAACATCGTGAGCGATGAACGCTGATTCCATTTCTGTTCCGCCGCGGCAATGAACTCATCAATGATGGTTTGTGCGCCATTGACGAAGTCACCGAACTGCGCTTCCCACATCACCAAGGCATCCGGTCGGGCAACCGAATAGCCGTATTCGAAGCCAACGGCGGCGAACTCACTGAGTAGCGAGTCATAGACCCATAGCTTTGCGCCCTCTGCGTAGGTGGCCTTGAGTGGCTTGTATTGCCAGCCACTCTCGCGGTCAACGATCACCATGTGGCGATGACCAAACGTGCCGCGGCGAGAATCTTGGCCCACCAGACGCACCGAGCGGCCTTCGTTGAGCAGTGAGCCCACCGCGAGCGCCTCGGCCATGCCCCAGTCGATGACATCGTCGGTGACCATTTGTGCGCGACGCTGCAACTGTGGAGCGAGCCTGGGGTGAACGGTGAAACCTTCAGGCATGTCCAACTGTGAACGCACCACGAGTTCTACCTGCTCGGGTGTTATCGAGGTGTCGACAACCGCTGCCGGACCCTGCGGCACAAGGCTTTTTTGGCCTTCGCGCACCACCGGTGAAGCGGTCTCGCTGAACTCCTCATCTGCGGCCCCCGCCACGGCGCGTGTTTGCTGGAAAACTTGCTCGAGCTGGTCCTGGAAGTGGCGCAGTGCCTCCTCAGCCTCTTCGACGGTGATATCGCCACGGCCGATCAAAGCTTCGGTGTAATGCTTGCGCACGCTGCGCTTGGTTTCAATGAGCTTGTACATCAGGGGCTGGGTCAGCGACGGATCATCTGCCTCATTGTGCCCGCGACGTCGGTAACACACCATGTCGATGACGACGTCCTTATTGAACGCCTGCCTAAATTCCAGCGCCAACTGCGCGACGCGAGTAACAGCCTCAGGGTCGTCGCCGTTCACGTGAAAGATGGGCGACTGAATCATCCGGGCGGCATCGGTCGCATACACCGATGAGCGGCTGTATTTGGGAGACGTGGTGAACCCGACCTGGTTGTTCACCACAATGTGCACGGTGCCACCGGTGCGGTAACCCTGAAGTTGGGACAGGTGAAGGGTTTCGACCACCACACCCTGCCCGGCGAAGGCAGCATCACCGTGCAACAGCATCGGCAAAATGTTGTACGCCTCATCGCGGGGCAGCTGATCCTGCTTGGCACGCACGATGCCCTCGAGGACCGGATTCACCGCTTCGAGGTGAGACGGGTTAGCCGCGAGATAGACCTTGGTCTCTTTGCCATTGGGATTGGTGTAGGTACCGGACGTGCCCAAGTGGTATTTGACGTCGCCCGAGCCCTGCACGGATTCTTCACCGTAGTTACCTTCAAACTCAGCGAAGATTTGGCCGTAAGACTTGCCGGCGATATTGGCCAAAACGTTCAGTCGCCCGCGGTGAGGCATGCCGATGGCCACCTCGATGATGCCATCATCGGCTGCCTCGGCTAATACGGTGTCGATCAACGGAATCAGGGCCTCAGAACCCTCAAGGGAAAATCGTTTTTGACCGACGTACTTGGTTTGCAGAAATGTCTCGAATGCTTCGCCCTCATTGAGTTTGTGCAAGATGTTGAGTTGCTCTTCACGCGTGGGCTTCACGTGCGGCACCTCAACGCGATCTTGAATCCACCGCCGCTGCTCGGGGTCTTGAATGTGCATGTATTCGATGCCGATAGTGCGCGTGTAGGAGTCTCGCAGCACCCCGAGGATTTCGCGCAATTTCATCAAGTCGCGGCCGGCGAAACCACCGGTGGCGAACTCCCGATCGAGGTCCCACAGGGTGAGTCCGTGGGTGAGTACGTCCAGATCGGGGTGCGCCCTCTGTTCGTACTCCAGCGGGTTGATATCGGCCATGAGGTGGCCGCGCACCCGGTAGGCATGGATCACCTCTTGCACGCGCACGGTTTTGTCGAGATCTGTTTCGTGCGAGGCCGAAATATCCGCAGCCCACTGAATCGGCTCATAGGGAATGCGCAGTGAGCGGAAGACGTGTTCGTAGAAGTCGTCGTTGCCCAAGAGCAGTTCGTGAACGCGCTTGAGGAACTCACCTGATTGGGCGCCCTGGATGATGCGATGGTCGTAAGTGGAGGTCAAGGTCATGATCTTGCTGACCGCGTTGCGCACGCGAGATTCCTCCGATGCGCCCTGCCACTCGGCGGGGAACTCCATGGCACCGACGCCCACGATCGTGCCCTGGCCTGGCATCAAGCGCGGCACCGAATGTGAGGTGCCGATGGTGCCCGGATTGGTGAGGCTGATCGTGGTGCCCGCAAAGTCGGCGACCTCGAGAGAGCCGTTGCGAGCCCGACGCACGACGTCTTCATAGGCACCCCAGAAAGCGGCGAAATCCATGTCTTGGGCACCCTTGATATTCGGTACGAGCAGGGTGCGGCTGCCATCGGGCTTCGTGACGTCGATGGCCAGCCCCAAATTGACATCAGCCTCCTGAGCCACGGCGGGCTTGCCGTCGAGTTCGGTGAAGGAGAAATTCATGGCCGGCACCTGCTTGGCCGCGAGCACGATCGCGAAACCGATCATGTGGGTGAAAGACACCTTGCCACCGCGGCCGCGAGCCAGGTGGTTATTGATCACAGTCCGGTTGTCGATGAGAAGTTTGGCGGGCACATCGCGCACGCTGGTGGCGGTGGGAACGGTGAGGCTTGCCTCCATGTTGTCGACCACACGAGCGGCCGGGCCGCGCAAACGTTCGACGTGGGTGTCCGCAGCGGGCGCAGCAGCGGGCGCCGGTGCCGGCTTGGGTGCTGCCTTAGCCGCCGGGACAGGCGCTGATGCTGGTGCCGTGGCGGGAGTGGGTGCGGCGGGCGCAGCGGCGGGAGCGGGCGGCGTGGCCGGCACGGCAGCGGGGGTTCGAATAGCTGAGCCCTCCGCCGGGGTGTAATCGGCGAAAAACTCCCACCAGGCCTCATCAACGCTCGACCGGTCGGCCAGGTATGCCTGGTAGAGCTCGTCCACGAGCCACTCATTGCCCCCGAAACCTGAGGGACCAGCGGGGGGAGTGGTGGATGACGACGGTGTGGTGGAGGAAGTCACGGCTCCAGAGTAGTCGCCGGCGGTGTGACCTCGCGGGCGTGGTCTCCGCCATGAATCTGCTCAAGTGCATGGGGGATCACGGCCGTGAGCACAGACAGGGCGTCGCGTACGCCGCCGGGTGAGCCGGGCAGGTTGATGATCAACGTGTCGCGGGCAATGCCCGCAAGCCCGCGCGAGAGCATCGCCGTGGGGACGCCCTTGGCGAGGCCGGCAGCTCGCAGGGCCTCAGGAATACCGGGGATCTGTCGAGATAGCAGGGCTGCGGTGACCTCGGGAGTGCGATCGGTGGGAGTCAACCCGGTGCCACCGGTCGTCACGATGAGGTCATAGCCCGATTCAACACCCGCCCGTAGTGCGGCAGCGACCGGCTCGCCGTCGGCCACCACCACCGGACCGTCGACTCGGCTGACAAGGCTGGCCAAGCCATCAACGAGGACCGGTCCGGATCGATCCGGCCAGATACCCGCGCTGGCTCGCGTCGATGCGGTGATCACCAAAGCTCGCTTGTCGCCGGCAGTCATGAAGTCATCATGCCTGCCGGCGACTGTTGGAGCCAATGGCTTGCACGACCTCCTCGACCGCCACGAGTGAATGCCCGCTGACGAAAGTGTCGACGTGGGGAAGCGCGGCGGCCATGCCACCGGCTAAGGGGGCGAATCCTGCGGCCGCACTCCGCGGGTTTACCCAGATGATGCTGTGGGCCAGAAGATGCAGTTGTGTCATCGCACGGGCAAGAGGTTGCGGGTCGACGGTTTCCCAGCCATCAGACACGATCACGATGACCGAGCCGCGAGCCATACCGCGGCGACCATAGGTATCGACAAACTCTTGAATGGTGGCACCGATGCGCGTCCCGCCCGACCAGTCGGGCGTTGCCTGTGACACCTCACGGTAAGCCTGGTCCGGTGATCCGTCGGCTAGTGATCGAGTCAGTCGGGTCAGGCGAGTGGCGAAGACGAATGCTTCGGCACCGGCCAGTGCCGCGACCGCGCCGCGCATCAGGTGCAAATACACCCTGGCATACGGCTCCATAGAGCCCGAAACGTCGGCGATGAGAACGACTCGTCGTGGCTTTTGCGTTCGTCGTTTACGCGCCCGATGCATGGGTTCGCCGCCGGTGCGTCGGGCTCGTCGCAGTGTGTCGCGCAGATCAATGTCGTGACCACGCCGATGTCGACGCTTGCGTCGGGCCGGTCGTGTTGGCGGTACAAGCGGCAATTGTTCAACCAGACGTGTCAGGAGGCTCAGTTCTTCGGGCGAGCATTCAGCAAAATCACGTTGGGTCAGGCGCTCAACGCTGCTGGCGGCGGCCAGTAGCGAGTGGCTTTCGTCGTCATCGCTGTCACCGTCGGTTGATGGGCCGGGCGTGGCTGTGGTGAGGGGTGGGGCCTGGGCTTTTGCGTTGAGTGCGGTCGACGGTGGATCACGGTGATCACCGGCGCTGCGGGCTGCACCGCTCGGTGCGGCATCTGCTGGCGTGTCAGTGTTGGTGAGGTGCACGATGCCGGAAAAGAATCTATGAAAAGTGCTGTCGTAGAGCCGAATGTGATCGCGTTGGCTGATCAGATTGACGCGCCCCAGCCAATACAGTTCATCGAGCGAACTTGGAGTGGCGAGAAAGATCGAATCGAGAAAACGCGACGTGCGCGCAGGGGTGACCGGAAGCCCCGCCACACGTAATTGCTGGCCGAAGGCTGCCCCGAGTGCCGCGAAATCAACGCTCACTGCCCCACGGTAATTCTGCCGCGCGCACCATGTCTTGATCCTCTCGATACTTCAGCACCGAGGTGAGGGTCTGGGTTGCTGCCTGGGAGTCCAGGTGCGTCAGCCCGAGCAGCGTTGCTGCCTGAACCCAATCGATGGCCTCAGCGATGCCCGGTGGTTTTTGCAGCGGTAGTTCACGCAACTGGTCGATGGCTTGGGCGATATCTGTCACCAACAATGACGCGGCCTGCGGCACGCGGGCTCGAATAATCGCAGCAGCTCGATCTAGGTCCGGGTATTCGATCCAGTGATAGAGGCACCGACGTTTGAGTGCGTCGTGCAAATCACGGGTGCGGTTGGAAGTGAGGATAATGATCGGCGGATGAGTCGCGGCCAACGTGCCGAGCTCGGGGATTGTCACGGTGGCCTCGGCGAGGAGTTCGAATAAGAACGCCTCGAACTCTTCATCGGCTCGATCGACCTCGTCGATCAGCAACACCGCCGGGCGCGGACCGGGGTGCTCCAGGGCTTGGAGTAGTGGTCGTTCGAGTAGGTAGTCACGCTGGAAAAGAGACTGTTCGGTCAATGCTGTGTCGTTACTTTCCGCAATGCGGATTGCCAGCAGTTGACGCGCGTAGTTCCACTCGTACAGGGCTTCTGCGGCATCAATGCCCTCAAAACATTGGAGGCGAATGAGGGGAGTGTCGAGCACGCGGGCCAACGACTTAGCCGCCTGTGTCTTGCCGACACCCGCTTCGCCCTCGAGTAGCAGAGGTTGCGGTAGGCGTGCGGCACAGAACATGGCCGTGGCCAATCCAGCATCGGTGAGGTAGTCCGCATGCCCCAACGCAACGGCCAAGGTGGTCACATCAGGAATCAGGTCGGCAACGGCATCGTTGCGGGGACTGTGCGTCATCGATGGCAGGTGAGGTAGTTAGCGTCGCCGTCGAGCGATCAACCACACGATGCCGATGATGGTCACGACAGCGATAATGACCGGCACGGCTCGCTTGAGCACTGGCGCGCCCGCGGTGCCGAGCAGATCGATGCTGTCTGCCGCTTGCGGGAGCACGACCGGAGTCGTCGGCGTCGCCGGTTCTGAGCCGTCACCAGTCGGGGCGGGGGCGACAGACTGTGCGGCCATGACGGCCTCCAGATTGCCCGCGAATTGGTCAATGATGCGCCCGGCGACGTCCTGCATGACTCCGCGGCCAAACTGCGCGGGCTTTCCCGTGACGGTCAGATCGGTGGTGACGTCCACTCGGGTTCGATCCGGAGCCTCTGCAACGAGCTGGGTCGTCACCAGCGCTTTGGCAGTGCCTGATCCGCGTGTTTCCTTGCCCGTGCCCTCAATCACGGCGCGATGCGTCGCGGCATCCTTTTCGATGAACGATGCGGCACCCGAATAGGTCATGTTGACCGGCCCGAGCTTGACCTTGACCTTGCCGGTGAAGTTGTCACCCTCATGAGTGTCCAAGGTGGCACCAGGCATGCAGGGCGCGATCGCTTCGACGTCAAGGAGTGTCTTCCACACGTCGTCGATGCTGGCGGGAACAATGAACGAGTTAGTGAGATCCATGCACGTCTCCTGGTATTCCGATCGAGTGATGAACGACACTAGTGCTATGAACGCGCCCATGTCTTCGAATCGGCCGTCTGATGAGCCGGTCGAGCCGCTACCGGTCATTGAGGTGCACCTATTCGCAGCGGCCCGATCCGCGGCCGAAGCGGACGTACTGGTGATTGAGGCGCGCAGTGTGCACGATGTGCTGGCGGCACTCGCTGCCCGCGGAGCGGCCCTGGCCGAGGTGCTCAAAAGATGCTCGCTGCTGGTGAACGGTTCGGCCCTGCACGGTGATGATTACGCGCTGGCCCAAGGCGACCGCATCGACGTGCTGCCGCCTTTTGCGGGTGGCTAGTTAGCCGCCGATAGCACTCATGGGCCGCTGCGGCTGAATGAAACTCGGGTCATTGATGCCGTGACCGGGTTGTTTAGCCGCGAGGCTCGCATGCAAGCGCCGGCGGATCTCGGCGGCCACCTCGGCGTCACTGAGCGTCTCGTCGCGCAGCACTGAGCGAAGATCGGATTCTTCACGCGCGAATAGGCAATTGCGTAGTTGACCATCAGCGGTCAGTCGCACCCGATCGCAGTTACCACAAAATGGCCGCGTCACACTCGCGATGATGCCAACGGTTTCGGGGCCGCCGTTGACAAAGAACTCCTCTGCGGGAGCCGAACCACGCACCGGTACCGGCGATAAATCAAATGCGGCAGATAGTTTTTCGAGAATCTGCTCGGCGGTGACCATCTTGTCGCGGTGCCAGATACCGCCGGCATCGAGGGGCATCTGCTCGATGAAACGAAGCCGCCAACCCTCATCGAGGGCGCGTTGCAGCATGCTGGCTGCTTCATCGTCGTTGATGCCCGGCATCAACACGGCGTTGATCTTGATGGGTGCAAGGCCGGCCACGCGCGCGGCAGCGAGCCCAGCGAGAACATCGTCGAACCGATCTCGATGCGTCATCTGCTTGAAGCGATCGCGGTCGAGGGTGTCCAGGCTGACGTTGACCCGCTCAAGGCCCGCATCACGCAAGGGCCCGGCTAGCCCCGCCAAGCGCAGCGCATTTGTTGTAATCGAGGTGCGGGGTGGACGCGGGAGTTGATGAATACGTTCGACCACATCAACCACGTCGGGGCGCAGCAGCGGTTCGCCACCGGTCAGGCGCACTTCATCGATGCCCTCATCGATAGCCGTCGCAAGGACCGTCATGAGTTCATCGGTCGTCAGTAACTCCGCGCTAGGCAGCCAGTCGGCGAAATCAGCGGGCATGCAATAGGTGCAGCGCAAAGAGCATCGGTCGGTGAGTGAGACGCGCAGGTCTCGATGGACCCGCCCGTAGGTGTCCACCAGGGTGCTCGTCGGCGCCTGCGTCATTGGATCAACGTCCTTCCTCACGCGGCTAGCCCGCAACAATCACTTTAGAGCCCTAAAGTCCGGGCGATGACCAATAACTGAACCTCGCTGGCGCCTTCGACGACCCGAAGCATGCGCAGATGTCGAAGGACTCGCTCGATGGGTCCCTCGCGCATGAGGCCCATGCCGCCATAAGCCTGAAGTGCCCGATCGGCGACCTCATAGGCCCATTCGGTGGTGGCGTACTTCGTGATCGAGGCATCACCCATGATGGCCAGCGCATCGCCCTCCTCATCGACACGCCAGGCAAGGTGATAGACCAGCCAGCGCATGGCTTCGATGTCGACCTTGCTACGCGCCAACGGAAATGACACGCCCTGGAACTTGGCCAGTGGCTTACCGAAGGCTGTTCGCGAGCGGGTGTGCTCGGTGGCTGAGTTGAGGCAGAACTCGGCGAGGCCTAGTGCCTGCGCGCCGATGTATGCCCGACCGGCATTGAGAAAAGACATAGCCTCCAAGAAACCCATGCCGACTTCTCCGACGACGTGATCGGCGGGTATGCGGGCATTGTCAAAGAACAGTTCGGCCGGATGCGAATCCGACAGGTTGTATTGGGTTTGACCCACTCGATACTGATCGCGGGGCACGACGAACGCGGTAATGCCGCCAGCGGCTCGCTTTTCTGCGTCGGTGACAGCAAAGACGATCGCAAAGTCGGCATCCGCACCGTTGGTGATGTAGTGCTTGGCACCATTAATGACCCACTCGTCATTGTCGAGCACAGCTCGGGTGCTGATGGCCTGCGCGTCGCTGCCGGCCTCGGGCTCTGATAGCGCGAAGCACATTGTTTTATGAGCGGCAGCGACAGGCAGCAGGTATTCCGGCCACAGATGAGTGGGCAGTTTGAGGAGCAAGGTCGACGGACCAGCCGGGTTGGGTGGGGCGATGGCGGCCATCGCTAGTCGTAGCCCACTCGCTGCTGCATCTTCGACGAGCAGCGTCGTACCCAGCACGCTGAGGTCTTGGCCACCTACTGCTTCAGGCAGGTAGGCGGCATAGAAGCCCGCCTCTGCGCTGCGTTTGCGCACCTCATCGACCACCGGTTGAGCGTTCGAGGCATCGGTATTGGCCCCCCAAAAGATTCGCGCGTACTCCTCTTCGCGTGGCCTGACCTCGCGGTCAATGAAGTCAGCGAATGCTTCCCGGAGCGCGGTGATCTCGGCGGGGATGGAGAAATCCATGGGTTCATCCTGCCCTAATCAGCCCGATGTGGTGTCCGATTAGTGAGTGGAGGAGCCGACCTCGATGAGCCAGCCGCTGGCCTGCCACGCCTCGGTGCCACCGTCGACGTTGATTGCTTCGATCCCTTGGCGTTCCAGGAAGGTACAGACCTGCCAGGAGCGCCCGCCGCTTTGGCAGATCACGTAGGCGGGGGAATGGGTGGGAAACTCCGAGGCTCGCACGGGCACGGTCGCCATCGGAATATGCACCGCGCCCGGTACGTGGCCATCATCGAATTCATAGGCTTCACGAACATCAATCACGACCGCACCGCCAGCGTCAAGGGCTGTCTTCAGGTCATGGATGCTGGCGTTGTGCATGGGTAACTCCCGGGTCCGTTGAGGAACAATGCCGAGACCACGCTATACCCCCAGGGGTACTACTTCAGCATCGAGTCGACGGTGTTGCGCTTGCCGAGCGCTTCCAAACTCATGCCCTTCGTTTCGCGAATGAACTTGGCGACGAAGGGGATGGAAAGAATGGCAAAGATGGTGAAGATTCCGTAGGCCAAGCCCAGGCTGATCGACGATAGCGGGGGGAACGCGGTAGAGACCAAGAAGTTCGCGACCCACTGCGCGGCCGCGGCCAAAGCCAGCGCGGCAGCTCGGATTCGGTTGGGGAACATTTCGCCGAGCAGCACCCACACGACCGGCCCCCAGGTTGCGGCAAAGAATGCGACGTAGAGATTGAACGCGATAACCGCGACGATGTCGACGCCATCGCCGAGAACGGGCTGTCCGTCTGCGTTGACGGTGGCCGTGCCGAACACGAACGTCAAGATGGCCAACATGACCACCATGCCGCTCGAACCCACCAGGAGCAGCGGTTTGCGGCCCACTCGATCGATCAATGCGATGGCTACGAGAGTGAACGTGACGTTGACGATGGTGGTGATGAGGGATGTTTCAAAAGCTTGGCTTTCGCTGAAGCCCACTGCCTGCCAGATGGTGTTGGAGTAGTAGAACACCGCGTTGATGCCGACAAACTGCTGGAACACACTCAGCAAGATGCCGATCCACACGATGGGCATGAGGCCAAAGGTGCGGCCACGAAGATCAGATAGTCGCGGTGCATGATCACCGGCCAGAGATTCGCGAATCTGGTCGATGATCGCCCCGACGCTGCCCTTATAGATCGACTCAAGAACTGCCGTCGCTTCTTTCTCGCGCCCGATCGACATCAGGTACCGAGGTGACTCTGGTAGTCGAGAGGCGAGCCCGGCATAAATCAAGGCCGGCACAATCATCGTGAGGAACATCCACTGCCAGGCCGCCAGGCCGAACAGCCAGTCGTTGGTCGAGGCGCCGCCGGCGGCCCGCAGAATCAAGAAGTTGATCAGGCCGGTGGCAAAGATGCCGACCACGATGGCTAACTGCTGCATCGAACCCATGCGCCCGCGCATGGGGGCCGGGGCGATTTCGGCGATGTACATCGGGGCCATCACGCTGGCCACGCCGATCCCCGCACCGCCGATGAATCTCCAGATGGTCAAGTCGGCGGCACCGAAGGGAAAGGCCTGCCCGATGGCGGCTACGGCAAACAGCCCCGCTGCCATCAGCATGACGGGTCGACGGCCGTACTTTTCCGCCAGCGAGCCGGCAAACCAGGCCCCGATCGCCGATCCGATCAGGGCTACGGAGACAACGAAACCCAACTCAAGGGCGTTGAGATTAAACGTCGTCTTGATCGCATCAGCGGCTCCGTTGATGACCGCCGAGTCGTAGCCGAACAAGAAGCCGCCGAGGGCTGCGGTGCCGGCAAGGACGAAAACCCGGCCGGCGCGATAGTCAGGCCCCAAGGTGGTGACGGCGGTCATGTGTCTCCTCGTGATGGCATGGTGCGTGCAGTGACGAAAGTGTGCCCGGTCTTGGCCGGTATTGCACCTAAACGTCTAATCTCGACGTCATGTTGGCCTTGGAGTCCTTGATTCAATTTCGTCCCGTCCATCGCGACAGCCCCGAGCAGATGACCATGGTGTGGGAGGTGCCGCCTGGTTGGCGGCAGGGTCGAGGAGCGTGGGGCGGTCTGGTGGCGACGGCGGTCGTGCGGGCAGCGGTCGCTGCAGAGGGCACCTCTCGGCCCGTACGAGCCGTGAATCTGGCCTTCCTCGCGCCGGTATTGAGCGGCGATGTGATCGTAACGGTCACCGAGTTGCGACGGGGTTCTGCGACCTCCACCTGGCGGGTAGAGGTCACTGATGTGCAAAGCCCGGGCATCGTCGTGCACGGATTGGTGATCTTGGGTGACGCTCGCACCACCGGAATTGATGAAATCCTCCGCCGGGATGAATCCGATGCGCAGATGCCATCGGTGGCGCCGTGGCGAGATCAAGCGTCCATTGACATCGCGCCACCGCTAGGCCCGGAGTTTTCGTCTCAACTGATCTATCGCCCGATTCAAGGTTTTCCCTACAGTGGCTCGACCGATGATGTGTCCTGCTGGATTTCCTATGGTGATGTCGAGTGGGATGCTGCCGCCCTGATTGGCCTGGTGGATGCCATGTGGCCGATTGCTATCGTGCGGATCACCGAACCGCGACCCGTGGCGACCATTAACTTCACCGCCTCGCTGCTGGTCGACCCTGCGACGGTTGCTGCCGATGAGCCGTTGTTGCATGTGAGTAAATCCATCGGTGTGTATGACGGCTACAGCACCGAGCACCGCCAATTGTGGACCGCAGACGGTCGGCTGGTCGTCGATAATCCGCAGGTTATTGCGGTGATTCGATAATGCGGTACCTGCAGAGGGAGTCATCGTCATGAAGCACGCATGGGCCACAGTTGCCAAGGTCGCAGATTGGCTGGGTCCGGATCGCAGTTTGACCGAACGGATCGCGTTGTTCTCCGCGATGGCTGTGGTCGGTCCGAGTTTCGAACCGGGCCTGCAGCCACGGCGGACCGTGCATCAAGCGGTTGCTACCGGTGTCATTTCCGGAGCGACCTTGGTGACCGTGACCGTAGCTCAGAGTTCTATCGAGGCGTTTGGGCGAGTCGTGAGTCGTGGTCGCAGCGATCACATGAGCCTGATGCGTCGAGCGTTAGGTACGGCGGCAGTGAACGCGGGTGTGGCCGCGCTGGGATACGGCGTCGCCCGGTTGCTGCCATCACGCCACGACGAGTCCTTGCGTCGGGGTCTGGTTCGCGTTGCGGCACAACGGATTGGTCACGCCGCTGTAATCACCACGGCCGCGGGAGCTGCGTTAGCCGGACTTGATGCCATCGAGCGTCGATCGCCTCGGGCCTCGTGGGTCAATCACGTGCCCATTGCTATTCCGGCGGGGATCGCTGTCGCCAGCATTCATATCGTGAGGGTTCGCCGCGAGATGGATCGGCAAGGTGATCCGCCTGCCAGCGCCGTGTCGGCGTTCCCCTCGGTAGCACTCGGCGCCATCGTGGGCACGGGCGTGTGGGTCATCCACATTGGTGAGCGCACGTTGGCCCGTGTGGTCGGGGTCGCAGTGCGTCGGTTCGTCCCGCAGATGACGCCCCTGTCCTGGCCGGTAGGGCATCTGGTGTCTGCTTCGGTCATCGGTGGCGGTGTCTACGTGGCCTACCTGTTCGTTTTACGTCAAGCTGAACAAGGTGGTGTTGCCATGGAGGCAGCACACCAAACTGCCGTCGAGTCAGCGAGTGTTTCTGGTGGCCCGGGAAGCATCATCGCCTTCGCCGATCTGTCCCGCGAGGGGCGACGATTCGTCAACATGGCATTGTCGTCCGAAGACATTGAATCCGTGATGGGAGCGCCGGCTCTGCGCGAACCCATCAGAGTATTCATACCGTTGGCGTCAGCGGTCACACCGCAGGAACGAATCGGATTGGCTCTCGATGAGTTGGTCAGAACGGGTGCATTTGATCGTGAGGTCTTGTGCCTAGCCTCGCCAACCGGGTCTGGCTACATCAACTACGTCATGAGTGAAACCTTGGAGTTTCTGACACGTGGCAATTGCGCGACCGTCGCCTTGCAGTACTCACTGCGCCCGTCTCCCTTGTCTTTGGATCGCTCGGCCACCGGCGTCGACCAGAATCGAGCGCTTCTGTTCGCCATTTCCGGTTATCTGCGTGCACTGCCTGATGATCGTCGGCCGCGCCTGGTGTTATTCGGTGAAAGCCTTGGGGCGTTGACGTTATTGGATGCTTACTATCTGCGCACCACTCAGGCGATGGAACACGACCACATCTTCGGGGGCCTGTTTCTGGGCGCACCTGAGGCGACGCGGTTTCTTCGGTCGTGGCGGTCACTGACTGACACCGTCGACCCTGATGGGCGACTTGTCGAGGTCGACAATTTCTACGAGTATGAGCAGTTGCGCCTGGCTGAACGACGCCCGTTCGTCGTTGTCAATCATCACGATGATCCGATCCCGAAATTTGGCGCGGGGTTGATCGTGCGCGTGCCGACCTGGCTAGGCGATCCACAAGATCGTCCGGCTGGAATTCCTCGGTCAACTCGATGGCGCCCCCTGACGACCTTTGTTTTGACCGGAGTTGACTTGGTCAACGCCATGGATGTGATTCCCGGGCGATTTACCCGACGAGGTCATGATTATCGAACTGATATTCCTGACTTTGTGCGTGAGGTATATGGCCTGACGGCAACACCTGAGCAGTGTGAAGCAGTCGAGAAAGCATTGCGGGAACGTGAGATGCGCTGGGCCCGCCAACGTGTGGTGGCCGAGCAATTTGCTCGCGCGAAGGAAGCAATAGCGCGTGAACTCACCACATGGGGAGTATTGGATGGATGAGCCGATGTCAGCAGAGGATTCGAAGTCAGGTCCTTTGGCGGGACTGCGTTTCATCGAGATGGCCGGCATCGGACCGGCGCCATTTGCCTGCATGGTCTTAGCCGACCTGGGGGCGACGGGTATTCGCATTGAGTCCCCACGGCCAGGATTGTCTTTGGGTGCACCGCAACGCGACATCACGCGGCGCGGCCGACCCGGCGTTGTCGTTGACCTGGCCCAGCCGGCCGGGGTGAAACTGCTGTTGCAGTTAGTAAGCCAGGCCGATGTGTTGGTCGAAGGGTTTCGCCCCGGGGTGATGGAGCGACTGGGTGCGGGGCCGACCGAATGCCTGGCCAGGCAACCGAGACTGGTGTACGGGCGAATGACCGGATGGGGTCAAGAAGGTCCGTTTGCGCGGGTGGCCGGACATGACCTGACCTACCTGGCCGCCGCTGGCGTCTTGGCACACGTCGGGCGGCGCGGGCAACCACCGACCCCACCGCTGAACCTCGTTGCCGACTATGGCGGTGGGGCGATGCTCTTGCTTGTTGGTCTACTCGCCGCGCTATGGGAGTCACGGGCGTCGGGTCAGGGTCAGGTCGTTGACGCCGCGATGATTGACGGTGCTGCACTACTGATGAGCATGTACCACTCTCTGAGTGATCAGGATCTATGGTCGACCGAGCGCGGGGTTAACCTCTTAGACTCAGGCGCGCCGTTTTATGACGTGTATCGAACCGCTGATGATGGCTGGCTTGCGGTGGCGTGCTTGGAACCGGCGTTCTACCAGAGTTGGCTGGAGGTCGCTGGTCTAGCTGAGCGCGGGCTTCCCGAGCAGTTTGATGTCGCGCAATGGCCGGTGTTGCGCAGCGCATTCGAGCAGGCGGTTGCGAGCAAGAGCCGCGCGGATTGGGCCGAGTTGCTCGCCGGTGCCGATGCCTGCGCTGAGGTCGTGTTGTCGATGACAGAGGCCGCTTCGCACCCTCAACTTGCGGCTCGCGCAACCATGGTGACCCACGATGGACTCGTGCAGGCCGCGGCGGCACCTAGGTTTTCGCGCACTCCCGCAGCAACGTCGCGACACATGTCATCGACCGATGGCAGTGTTTTCGAAGCGTGGGGATTGGCGCCCGATGCGATTGTTGATCTGCGTGCTGCTGGGGTGATCTCGGGCTAGCTCAGGCTCGGTCTTGACCCAACTGCGATGAGTGAAGATGTTGCAGGATAGGCAATATTGGCAAGAGAGACTTCTCAATAGCCTGTGCACAGGCGACGAATGTGTCGATATCACCGCCTGCCGGATCGTCGATTTCGTCCCACGTCGCGAGTGGCTCATCGCCGAGTGACTCAGGCAGCGCCCACGGCGTCTGGGCTGGTTGAGCCTGGGCGTAGAAGACCAGTCGGGGCAACGTGATGGTGCGAGCCGCAGCGGCGGGGAACATTCGCCGGATGAACTGCACGTGATCGCGCTCGAAGGCCACCACCACATCAGCTTGATCACAAAGTTCGCTATTGAGCGTGGTGCTGCGATGCCCGGGGGCACTGGTATTCACGGCATCAAGGGCCGCCAGGGTGCGGACACTCGAGGGCAAACCAGGGATGGCAAAGGTGCCAGCCGACGTCACTGTCCACTCCGGGCGTTCGCGGCGAGTGAGCGAGGCAGCAATGACCGAGCGCGTGGCATTGCCTGTGCAGACGTAAAGAATTCGCGGGGGTCGCGGTTGTGTGCGGGATATCGGGGTCATGGTGGCGTCCATCATGTCGCTGGCTAATCTGCAGGGGAGCTTGCGGGTGGTCAGCCCGCCGACATCATTACCGACTTGGGAGGTACACGTGGCGGAACTGTGCGCGAATCGAGTGGTTGTCATCACCGGAGCAGGGCGCGGCATTGGTCGTGAGCATGCCCTTGCGTTCGCGCGGGAAGGCGCCAAGGTGGTCGTCAATGATCTCGGTGGAGCGACCGATGGCAGCGGTAGCGACGAGACACCGGCTCAGCAGGTGGTCGAGGAGATTCGTGCACTTGGTGCACAAGCGATCGCGTCCACTCACGATGTATCGGATTGGGACGGCGCGAAAGCACTGATCGATCTAGCCCTTGATACGTTCGGGGGCCTTGACGTGGTTGTCAATAATGCGGGTATTTTACGCGACCGCATGTTTGTGAACATGACGCCACAGGAGTGGGATTCGGTCATGGCAGTGCATTTGCGTGGCACCTTTGCGGTAAGTCGACACGCTGTTGATTACTGGCGCGCCCGAGCGAAGGCGGGGGAGAGCAATGAGGCCCGCATCATCAATACGTCGTCTCCGTCCGGGATCTTCGGAAACATCGGGCAGGCGAACTATGGTGCCGCGAAGGCGGGCATTGCGACGTTTACGGTGATTTTGGCTGATGAGTTGGGTCGTTTGGGAGTGACGGCCAACGCGATTGCGCCGATCGCTCGCACGCGCATGACCGAGAACCTCGTGGGGTTGATGGAAGACACCGCCGGTAGTAGTTCGGCGGATGATGGTGCCGACTTCGATGCCTTTGATCCGGCCAATATCTCGCCCCTGGTCGTGTGGTTGGGCAGTCCTGCTTCGGCGGGTGTGACCGGTCGGGTGTTCACCGTCGGTGGGGCTGAGATCGGTGTCGCTGAGCCGTGGGTGAAGGGGCCCACGGTGACGCACACGCAGCGGTGGACACCCGAGGAACTCAGCGAGGTGCTACCCGCTCTGGTGGATCAAGCACGTGGCAACTCCGACATGGCTGGGATGCCGCGACCGAAGGCCTAGGCCGCTTGATCGATGGACCCAAGATCAATCGCTTGGGCCCGACGCAGGATTCGGTCGATGTAGTTTTCGGTCTCCGGAAATGGTGGAACGCCGTCGTAGCGCAGGACATTATTGAACCCGGCGTTATAGGCCGCCAGCAGGTTCACCAGGGGGTCGCCTGGCACACCCTCGACGAGTCGGAGATTGACGCAATTGAGTGCGGCTGCTGAGTGGATCGCATCGATGGGGTTCCACACGCTGGCCACACCATCCCCGTCGGCGTCGATTCCGTATTGAGCCCATGTCTCGGGCATGAACTGGGCGATGCCCTGGGCTCCCACCGGGCTCACAGCCTCAGGGTTCCAGGCGCTTTCGGAGGCAAGTTGGGCGGCGAGCACCTCAGGCGGTACGGCGCGACACCGTGCTGCTGCCGAGACAATGACCGCGCGGTATTCCTGGGGCACCTCGATAATCTGCGCATCCTTCACTCGATCAAGGCCGCCGAGGGCCAAGAAGGCGCCACCGGCGACAGTCGCGGCCACCATGGCAATGGCGGTTACCGCGGCGATGATGCGCGTGGTGGTGGTCACCACACCACGGTAACCCGCCATGGACGTTATTTGCGCCATGAGATCGCGGCTATCGCCTCGGGCGAGCCGTACGGTTAAGGCATGAACTCCGTGCCCCGTGATCTAGATGGCCTAGGGATCTCTGACATGTTTGCCACGCGACTGAAAGAGGCCGTAGCCGGACTGGGGCGGTTCAATCTGGCCGTGTTCGGCAAGACCGGGGCGGGCAAGTCCACTCTGATCAATGCCGTATTTGGCAGCGAGGTGGCACCCACCGGAATGGGGGAATCGGTCACCCGCGGCCTGAACTACTACCCCCACGCCGGAGGCACCTTCGGTTTGTACGACTCCGAGGGGTTTGAAACAGGGGTTTCTGGAGACGCCATTCTTGCTGGTCTGCAACAGTTTGTGTCCGGTAGCAGGGCAGACACAGCAGATCGACACATTCATGCGGTGTGGTACGTCGTTCGCTGGTCAGATCGTCGTTTTGAAGTTCCCCAGCAGTCCTTTGTGCGCGGATTAGCCGCGATGGGGCTTCCGGTGATCATGGTGGTCACTCAGGTGCCGACCCGCGTGGGGCACGGCAATGAGGGCACCAGCATTCATCCAGATGCGCAGGCTTTTGCCGCGTATCTGCGCGATCTCAATCTGCCCCTGTCACCGAACAACCGGGTCATCTTGACCAATGCTCAAGCAGATCCCTTCACCGACGCCGCGGTCTTTGGAGTCACGGAGTTGCTCGAGGCGACCTACGAGGTCGTGCCGCAGGTGGCCACGGCCGCGTTGACGGCCGTGCAGATCTTGGACTGGGAGCGTAAAAGACAGGCGGTCCGACGAATAATTCGCCAATCGGTCGTTGTAGCGGGGGGTGTGGGAGCCACGCCGATTCCGTTCTCGGACGCGGCGGTGTTGGTGCCCACTCAGGTCACCATGATTGCGCGCATCACCGCCGCCTACGGTTTACCGGCCGATCGATCCCGCACCCTGGCGGCGGCCGCCGCAGTCGTCCTGACCGGCGGTGCCACCATGGCCGGGCGGTATTTGGCGGGCACCTTGTTGAAGTTCGTGCCCGGTGGCGCGGTTGCCGGATCGGCGATTTCCGGCGCGGTGGCCGGTTCGCTGACCCAGGCCGTCGGCACCGCTTGGGCGAGAGTGTGTGAGCACGCCTTGTCGTTGCCGCCCGAGGAGCGGGAGGCTTTCTTGTCCGGCCCCGGGCCCCGTGATCTGTTTGTTGCTGCCATGAAGCGCAAGCCAGGTCGCAAGTAAGTTGCTACGGTCTAACTGGCGTCAGGGGACGCCTGAGACGGACGAGGAGTGCCCAATGAAGAAGTGGCTGGTAACGGCGGTGGCCTTAGCAGGAGCGACGGCAGGTGTGATCGCCTGGCGTAGCCGACAGGCCAATGACGTGGTGGGGACGACGGCGGATGCATGGGCAGACCAGTTCGGCCAGGTGGCCGATCGCGCTGCCGCCGGGGTGGGCTCGCTTAGCCAGCAGGCGGCTGATTTGGCCGATCGCACGGCGCGCACAGTCTCCGATGCTGCCCATGGGGCCGCCGACACAATCCACGGCACTCAGCCTGCGGCTGACGCGGTCACCCAGACCGCTGCTACGGCGGCTGCCACCGTGGCGCAGGCCGCCGATGCGACCCAAGAGGCCGCCACCTCGGCCGCAGACCGCGCCGGTGAGGCCGCTGAACAGGCCGCCGATGTGGCTGGACGGGCCGCGGAATCAGCAGCCCGAGCCGCTGCAACACCGGCCGCGCCAACACCGGCCGCGCCAACACCGGCCGCGCCAATACCGACCCCAGCTGACCTACGGCCGAAAACTCCAGCGGCTAAACCCGCGGCTAAACCCGCGGCCAAGAAGCCCACGGCAAAAAAGCCTGCGGCCAAGAAGGCACCTGCTGCTGACGCCGACGAGCAGAAACGACCCCGGCAGCGCACCCATGGTGGTCAAGCAGTGGCGGAGGACACTGAGGACAAGGCCTGAGCTGTCAATACCTGCTCGGGAACAAATCGGCCTCTCGCGGCGTTGTGGTGAGTACTAACGAAAGGAAATGCCATGCGTGATCCGGCCGAACTCATCACTTGGCACGACCAGCCAACGCCTCGTGGAGTTGACACGAGCCCTCGGGTGCTCGTCCACGCCATGACCGGGTTTGTTGACGCCGGTCAGGTGCAAACCTCTACCGCGACCCAGTTGCTCGCCGGCGATTCGCGCCTGCTGGCCACCATTGACACCGATGAGGTGTTTGACTACCGCGCCCGTCGGCCGCGTATGACCTTTGTGGTCGACCACTTCGCATCTATCGAGTTACCCGAAATTGCACTGTATGAAACCCACGATGAGGCCGGTCGCCTGATGTGGGTGCTCACCGGGCCCGAGCCTGATGTTCAGTGGCAAAGATTCGTGGCGGCGGTGGTGTTGATGATTGAACGGCTCGACATCGATCTCACCGTCAGCCTCGCCGGTATTCCGTGGCCCACTCCCCATACCCGCCCCCCGGGTGTCACCTGGCACGGCACCGATCGCAGCATGCTCGATCAGCAACCGGCCATGCTCGGCACTATCGAGGTGCCCGGTCATATCGGTGGGTTACTTGAACTGACGCTCGCTAACGCCGGCCGCTCAGCATTGGGTATCGCGGCGCATGTGCCCCATTACGTGGCCCAGGTTGACTATCCGCGTGCGGCGATTGCCCTGTTGGAGTCATTGCAGGAGGCAACCGGCCTTACGGTCTCGACCGAGGTTCTACGACCCGGAGCTGAAAAGGCCGAGGCGGATATTTCTGATCAAGTGGCCCAGTCAGAAGAGTTTGTGTCTGTGCTGGCGGCCCTCGAGCAGCAGTACGACCAAATGTCAGCGATGCGCGCTGCTGCGGCTGCTTCAGCACAGGAGTTCGCCCCTGACGGACATATTCCCTCGGGTGATGAAATTGCTGCGCAGGTGGAGCAATTCTTGGCCGACATGGACGAACCCCAAGACGAGGCTGGCCAGGCTTCCTAAGGCAGGAGCCTCGCGTCGATGAGTTGCGGGCTAGGCACCATCAGTCCGTGTGACACAACACGCGCATGGTGTCTACCTGCGGGTCGTGGGCACCGCGAACGTATCCGTGCGGAGCCTGCGCCGAAGCTTGCAGGAAGTCGACGACCTGTTGGGTGATGAGTTCGCCGGGCAGCACATTGGGCACGCCAGGTGGGTAGGCCGCCAACGAATCAGCGCTGATGCGCCCGACGGCGGCAATCGCGGGCACGATCTCACTTGCGGCGAAGGTGGCCGCTCGCAGCGACATCACTCGTGCGCCGGCTTCAGGTAGTTGATGCACGGTGGTGTGGCGCTGCCCCGCGTGCGGCATGTGTTGGAGGGCGTTGATAAACCGTTCTGTGTCTAGCTGACTGCCCGCGGCCACAAGTGCCACGATCACCGCATCGGTCGACATCTCCACCTGGATGCCGTGATCGTGGAAGAGTCGAGCGCGAACCTCGTGCCCGGTGATGCCGCAGCCGCGAGTGTCGATCACGATGCGCAGTGGATCAATAGCGAAGACTGCCTGATGTGACGCCATCTCGTCGGTGACGATCTGGAAACGTGAATCACGTCGAAGCCCTGCGCGAACCCGATCGGCGGTCTCGATGCTCGCACCGATGGCGTCGGTGTCGCACACCAACTGACGCCGAGCCAGGTCGAGCGATGCGAGCAGGAGCGCTGATTCGCTCGTGGAGGTCACCATGCGACGGGCTCGCTCGATGTGATCACCGAGCAGATCCGCCCAGGGACCGTGGCCTAGATGCAACATGGCCGATTGGCCCAGGCTGCCACCGAGTTTGTGGGTACTCGAAATCGCCACATCTGCGCCTAGTCGCAGGCCATTGACCGGCAACCTGGGGTGAAAGCCCAGGTGCGCCCCCCAGGCCTCATCGACGATCAGCGGCACGCCGTGGCGATGGGCGACCTCGGCGAGGCCGCGAATATCGCTCACAGCACCGAAATACGACGGACTCACCACATAGGCCCCTAATGCTGCGGGGTGCTCGGATAGCGCTGCGTCCAGGTCAGCCGGGGTGAGGCCGTGTGCGATCCCGCGTGCTTCATCAAGTCCAGGTGCGACCGTCACCGGGTCGATGCCGGCCAAGGTCAGGCCGTCCATGACCGAGGAGTGCACGGACCGTTGCACGATTATCTGCTGCGTGAGTCGACCTCCGACCGAGGGGTGCTGTGAGGGGCGAAGTTGGGTGGCTGCGCTGGCGAGTGCGACGCAGGTAATGAGATTGCCTTGACTTGCACCGGCGGTGAGAAACCAGGTGGTGTGCGCCCCCCATGCTTGGGCTGCGAGTTCGCGGGCCTGGTCGAGGGGGGTGACATTGCCCGCCGGGTCGGCATCGATCCCATCAGTGAGTGGCGCGATATCAAGACACATCAGGTCAGCGCCGAAGTAGGCGCCCACGCCACTCGTGCTGGTGGCCGCGTGACCGGGAACACTCGCCCGCATGAGTGCACTCGGGCCGCGTGTGAAGGCCAGCTCGCGGAGTGCCTCGGCATAGGGCGCCGTGCTGTTCGGGGGAGCCGCACTACCGGGAGCGTCATCGGAAACCGCCCCGTGGGACTGCAGTCCGGGCAGGTCGGCGTGGGCATGTGGACGCATGCCTTCAGCATGAGGTCCCGCAGCATTAAAGGGAATAGCGATGTTTATGGGTTCAGCACCATAATCTATATGGTGATCGGCTAGGCTGCACGCGTGCAGACAGCCAAGACCACCGTGGGTTCGTCGGTCGAGGGGCCCGACCTGCGCTCCCTTGATTTGCGTCAACTCGAGGTGCTCCGCGCGATTGCGGCCACCGGGTCGATGGCCGCGGCGGCGCGGTCGCTGCACGTGTCGCAACCCACCGTGGCCCATCACCTGGCCACCCTGGAGCGCGCATTGGGCTCGCGGGTGGTCGACCGTGGCCCGCGCGGAGCCACGCTCACCCCGATCGGGCAGGTTTTTGCCGAGCGGGCCGAATTGGTGCTGGAGCAACTGGCCTCGGCTGCTCGTGAGGCTCGCACCATGGCGCAGTGGGGGATTCCGACCCTGCGCATCGGTACGTTCTCCAGTGCCGGTGGTGCTTTATTGCCCGCCGCCGCCGCCGAGGTGCAACGACGCACCGGTGTGCGAGTGGAGTTACAAGAAGCCGAAACCATCGAACTACTCGACGAACTTGACCGGGGCGCGCTGAACATTGCCCTGGTCTACAACGATGGGTCAGAACCGTGGCCCATTCCGCCGGGATGGCGTGCAGAGGTGCTCATGTGGGATCCCTTCTTGTTGGCCGTTCCCCAATCCCATGCGCTTGCACATAGGTCGAAGGTGCACCTTCGTGACTTTGCCGATGACGGTTGGATCTTGTCGCAGCAGTCTGATGTATTGACCGATCGAAGCCTGCTGGTTGCGGCCGCGGCTGAAGGCTTCACGCCGCGGCCGGTCTTGCGCAGCGATGACTTTCACGTGGCGCTGGGATTTGTGTCCACCGGTCTAGCCATCGCGTTGGTGCCTCGGCTGGCGGCGGAGCCTCGCGAGGGTGTCCGGTATTGCGAGGTTTCTGACACCTCTCTTGGGCGAACGATCGGGGTGGTCTACCCCGAGAAGCCATCAAAGGTTGTTCAACTTTTGGTGCAACGACTGCGTCGAGAAGCAACCTCGGCGAGATGGTCGACATAGACGATGGCATCTGACATCTGGTCGGCCGGCTCGCCCATTCTTGAGACCATTCATCCCAGTTGGCATGGCGTGTTCGATTCAGTTCACCCGCAGATGCAGGGGGTCGAAAAGTATCTTCGACACGAGGAGTCTGCTGGCCGGCCGTGGCTTCCTGCGCCCGGTGACATATTTCGGGCCTGTGAGTTACCGATGGCCGACGTGAAGGTACTGGTGTTGGGTCAGGACCCATACCCCACCCCGGGGCTGGCGATGGGGTTGGCTTTTTCCGTTGCATCACACAATATGTCGCTGCCAGCGAGCCTGCGAAATGTCTACCGTGAACTGGAAAGTGACCTGGGGTGCCCGGCTCCAGCCTCGGGTGACTTAAGCCCCTGGGCGAACCAAGGGGTGTTGCTGCTTAATCGGGTGCTCACCGTTCGTGCTAGGACTCCGAAGAGTCATCGAGACCAGGGGTGGGAAGCCATTACGGATGCTGTGATTTCCGGGCTAATGGCACGCAGTGATCCGCCAGCGGTGGCGATCTTGTGGGGACGTGAAGCCCAAACTGTGGTGCCACTGCTATCCGGTGCAACCATTATTGCCAGTGCCCACCCGAGTCCGTTGTCTGCTCATCGGGGATTCTTTGGCTCGCGTCCATTTAGCCGAGCCAATCTGGCGCTTGAGTCGGTCGGCCATACTCCGATCGACTGGTGTCTAGGCGTTAACGGCGAGATCGGGAGTTGACTGCAAGACCTCAGCGACGGCGAGCACAAAGCTATCAACGTGCTGATCGGTGACAGCGATGCTCAACGCGATGAATCCACGCGGAGCTATGTACCAACCACGTTCGAGTAGACGCAAGAACATCAATTCGCGTCGACGGCCATCAGCCTGATCAAGATCATCAGGGGACAACACCGGCCCCGCGACCGGATGTAGGCCGATCATGGAGCCGACTCCTGTTGCGCACCAACCATATTTAGCAATAACCTCGTTCAGCGCATCTCGCAGGCGATCACCTCGACAGTTGAGGTCAATGAGCGTTGCTGCATCGAGAACCTCGCAGAGTCCGGCTAGGCCCGCCGACATAGATAGTGCATTGTTGTTGAACGTGCCGGCATGGGGGAGTGCACCGACAGAGGCAGGGTCGAACCTGGCCATGAGATCAGCGCGGCCACCGAAGGCGCCGAAACTTGCACCGCCGCCAAGGTATTTACCCAGTGTTATGAGATCGGGAGTAATGCCCATCATCGCGCAGGCACCGGAGGGCGACAGGCGGGATGTCATGACCTCATCGGCGATGAATAGCGCACCGGCTTCGTGAGCGGCCGCATAGACATCGTGTAGATAGGAGGCGATTGGTGCGATGCATCCGGCTGACCCCATGACCGGCTCAATGATGACCGCGGCAAGATCGGCGGCATGGTCAGTAATTTGTCGAACCGAGCCCGCAATATCGTTGTAGGGCAACAACACGGTTTCGTACGGCGCATTAATGACCGAGCCGCCTCCCCCGTAGTACAACAGGCCACCGTGATACCCACCGGTGACCACAGCGATGGCGTGACGACCGGTGGCCACGCGCGCGAGCGACACCGCCATCAAGTTTGCCTCGGTGCCCGAGTTGGTAAACCGAACGAGCTCAATCGCCGGAAAACGCTGCACAATCTGCTCGGCCAGACTGATTTCGGTGACCGTGTGCGCGCCAAGGCTCAAGCCTGTTTCGATGGCGCCGTGCAAGGCGTCGATGATGGCCCGATTGCTATGGCCGTAGAGCCCGGCGGTGTATTCGCCCAGTAGATCGACATAGGTGTGACCGTCGGCGTCAACGATCTCGGCGCCCGCAGCGGAGGTCACCCGGAGCGGAAAAGGAGGGTGATACAACACGGTGCGGGTGTTGCCCCCGGGCATGACCTTCGCGGCCCGCTCGTGGAGGTGCGCGCTGATCGGACGTTGCGCGGTGTAACTGGCCTGGGCTTCAGTCAGGGCCTGGCTCAGGGTCTCAGTCGAGGCCTCGGCGAGTGTTGGGGACGTGATCACATCCACATAGTAGACGCGCGTACGCTGTGAACGCTATGAGTCATAACATGCTGCCGCCGGCCCCTGTCGTGCTCAATGGCGCACCTGTTGCGTTGGTCGGTCCGGTGCGTATCTATGTCTGTGGAGTGACACCGTATGGAGTGACCCACCTCGGGCACGCGGCGACCTTTGTGTGGGTCGATGCCCTGGCTCGAATCCTGCGACATGCCCACCTTGAGGTGGAGGTCACCCGCAACGTCACCGATGTCGACGACGTGTTGACCAAAGCCGCGCAAACCGCGAACACGCCCTACGACGAGTACGCCGCTATGCAGCAGTACCGCTTCGATCACGATATGGCCGCCCTCGGCGTGCGGCGTCCCGATCACGAACCGCGCGCCCACCGCCATATCGGCGAGGTCGTTCGACTGGCGCAGGGACTTATCGATTCCGGTCACGCATACGAGGCGAACGGATCGGTGTACTTCATCGGCCGCGGTTGCCTGGAGCACAGTGGAGTAACGCAGGAGCAGGGCCTGCAACTATGCGAGGAGTTCGGTGAGGATCTGGATGATCCCCATAAGCGTGACCGACTAGATACACCTGTGTGGCGGGCTTCCTCGGGTGCTGATCCTGCGTGGCCGAGCCCGTGGGGCATGGGTCGCCCAGGGTGGCACGCGGAATGCGCAGCGATGGTGCTGCACAGTTTCGGCTCGAGTGTGGATATTCATGCCGGTGGCAAGGATTTGGCGTTTCCGCACCATGCATTCGAATCAGCCCAAGCCGAGGCCTTTACCGGGGTCACCCCGTTTGCCCGATCGTGGATGCACGTGGGAACCGTCGGGATAGACGGCGCGAAGATGGCGAAATCCACGGGCAACCTGGTGCTCACCGACGACCTACTGACCGAGCACCGGCCGGCTGCGATTCGGTTGTATCTGCTTGATCGCCGTTGGTCGCAAGACTGGGAGTACGAGCCCCGGGCCCTGGTCGCGGCCGAAGGCCGACTGGATGCGCTGTACGCGGCTGCAGGACGACGTGGCAACGACGCTGCACAGGTGCATGTGATGCAGAGCCTGCTTAACGACCTTGATGTTCCTCGAGCACTGGATATCGCTTTGGAAGAAGGAGGGCGCGCCGCGCGAGACCTGACACACGTGTTGGGACTTGGCTGATGGGACGCCGAATGGGCGATGATCGACGAGAGGAAATCATCGGTGAGGCTGCGCACTTGTTCGCGCGCAACGGTTTTCATGGCACATCAATGGATGATCTAGGCACCGCGGTGGGCATGAGTGGCCCGGGTTTGTACCGCCACTTTTCCGGCAAGGAAGCAATCTTGTCGGCGATGTTGATCGACATCAGTGAGCGCCTACTCTCCGGGGGTCGGCAGCGGGTAAGCGCTCATGATGACCCCCAGGAACGATTGGCGGCCCTGGTGGCCTTCCACGTGGAGTTCGCCCTCGACAACCCCGAACTCATCGATGTGCAGGCGCGCGACCTTGATGCGATGACCCCTGACGATCAGCGCACGGTACGGCGGCTGCAGTCGCAGTACGTGGCGCTTTGGGTGGCGACGATCGAGCAGATTTGGCCTGAGGTATCAGCCGAAATGGGGCGAGCCGCCGCCCATGCAGCATTCGGCCTGATCAATTCAACCCCCTACAGCGCTCGGTTGACACGACCAGACATGGCGCGGTTGCTGCAGCGAATGGCCACCGCCAGCGTGACCGCGGTCGCCGAGGCAAGTAGTTAACGATCGTTTACTGATTCTGCTAGACTCTGCGACTGTCCCTACCAGGTGCATCGGGAGATAAAGAATGCCGATCCTGCAATCTTCGATGTCGAGTGACGAGCAAGTCGCCTCAGCGCGCAGGTCATCGCACGAGGAACTCATCGCTGATCTGAATGATCGAATGAGCGCTGCGGCTCTGGGCGGTTCGCCCGCTTCGCGGCAGCGTCACATCGAGCGCGGAAAACTGCTGCCTCGCGATCGCGTCAACACCCTGGTTGACCCCGGCACTGCCTTCTTGGAATTCTCGCCGTTGGCAGCTGATGGCGTCTATGAAGACCAGGTGCCGGGCGCCGGAATCATCACCGGTATTGCTCAGATCAACGAACGCCTGTGCGTGATCATCGCGAACGACGCCACCGTGAAGGGGGGCACCTACTTTCCCTTGACGGTAAAGAAACATCTCCGTGCCCAAGAGATCGCTCGGGAAAACTCTTTGCCGTGCGTTTACCTGGTTGATTCTGGTGGAGCGTTTCTCCCGCGCCAGGATGAGGTTTTCCCTGATCGCGAACACTTCGGGCGCATTTTCTTCAACCAGGCCACTATGTCCGCTGAGGGAATCCCGCAAATCGCCGCGGTGATGGGCTCGTGCACGGCCGGTGGCGCGTACGTGCCGGCGATGAGCGATGAGGCGGTGATCGTGCGAGATCAGGGCACGATCTTCCTGGGCGGTCCACCTCTGGTCAAGGCAGCCACCGGAGAGATCGTCACCCCCGAAGAGTTAGGTGGCGGTGACGTGCACAGTCGAGTCAGTGGAGTGACCGATCACCTAGCCGATGACGACGCGCATGCACTTCGGATCGTGCGCGACATCATCGCCACCCTGCCCGCGCCCGCATCCGCGCCCTGGCAGGTGCTCACTCCTCGGCCACCGCTCCACGATGTCCAAGAATTGCTCGAGGTGGTTCCCGCCGACACGCGCACGCCGTATGACGTTCGAGACGTCATCGCACGCATTGTTGACGGTAGTGAGTTTCACGAATTCAAGGAGAACTACGGCGCCACCCTCGTGACCGGCTTTGCACATATCGATGGTCACCCGGTGGGCATCATCGCTAATAACGGAATCTTGTTCAGTGAGTCGGCACTCAAGGGAGCACACTTCATTCAGTTATGCGATCAGCGCAAAATTCCCCTCGTGTTCCTGCAAAACATCTCCGGCTTCATGGTCGGTCGCGATTACGAGGCGGGCGGCATCGCCAAGAACGGCGCCAAAATGGTCACCGCCGTGGCCTGTGCCCGCGTGCCCAAACTGACCGTGGTCATCGGCGGATCATTCGGCGCCGGTAATTATTCGATGTGCGGGCGCGCGTATTCTCCGCGTTTTCTGTGGATGTGGCCCAATGCGCGCATTTCGGTGATGGGCGGTGACCAAGCAGCTGCGGTGTTGTCGACCGTGCGGCGTGATCAGCGGGAAGCGGCTGGTGATAAGTGGAGTGCGGCGGAAGAAGAAGCGTTCAAGGCGCCAATTCGTGCACAGTATGAGGAGCACGGAAACCCCTACTACGCAACGGCTCGACTATGGGACGACGGAATTATCGACCCTCGAGACACGCGCCGCGTGCTCGGATTAGGTCTTGCTGCTGCTGCCCAGGCACCACTATCGCCGGTTTCCTACGGCATCTTCCGGATGTGATGACGATGACTCAACTGCGCAACATCCGGTCAGTGCTGGTGGCGAATCGCGGGGAGATCGCCGTTCGCGTCATGCGCACCTTGGCCCGCCTGGACGTACGCAGCGTTGCCGTCTACAGCGATGCTGATGCCGAGGCCCTGCACGTGGCCATCGCCGATAGCGCGGTCTATCTGGGCCCGACCGCCGCGCAAGACAGCTATCTCAACGTTGACCGCGTCATATCCGCTGCATTAGCAAGTGGGGCCGATGCTATTCATCCCGGTTACGGTTTCCTGTCGGAAAATACTCGGCTTGCGCAAGCGTGTGTCGATAACGGCATCGTCTTTATTGGGCCACCCGCGGCTGTCATTGAGCAGATGGGCGACAAGATCCAAGCAAAGGTGACGGCCATTGAGGCGGGAGTGCCGGTCGTCCCGGGTAGACATGACCCGGCGATGTCGGACGCTCAGGTGACCGAGGCGGTGCTGGCGATCGGTTTTCCATCGCTGCTCAAGCCCTCTGCCGGCGGGGGTGGCAAAGGCATGCGGATTATTCGCACATCTGATGAGATCGCCGGTGCGATCGAGTCTGCTCGCCGAGAGTCCCTCGGGGCTTTTGGTGATGACACACTCTTGGTTGAGCGGTTCGTCGACCAACCCCGACATATCGAGGTGCAGGTGTTGGCCGATACGCACGGCAATGTGGTGCACCTGGGAGAGCGTGAGTGCAGTCTGCAGCGACGGCACCAGAAGGTCATCGAGGAATCCCCGTCGCCGCTGCTGGATGATCATGCGCGACAAGCGATCTGCGCTGCCGCGGTGCGACTAGCACAATCGGTGAATTACGTGGGTGCGGGCACGGTCGAGTTCGTGGTGCCGGCATCTGCCCCCATGGATTTCGCCTTTTTGGAGATGAACACGCGTCTGCAGGTGGAGCACCCGGTCACCGAGGCAGTCACCGGCATTGATCTGGTGGCTGAGCAGATTCGTATTGCCGATGGTCAACCACTTGGCTACGACCAAGGTGACATCCACTTCTGCGGGGTGGCCATCGAGGCACGTATCTACGCCGAGGACCCGCTGCGTGAATCATTGCCCACCGGTGGGCTCATTGAGGTGTGGGAGGAACCCGAGGGTATTCGGGTGGACTCCGGGGTGCGCGCAGGTGACATCGTGACCTCGCATTACGACCCGATGCTGGCCAAGGTGATCTCCGCGGGGGCCGATCGGACGATTGCCATGCGCACTCTCGCGTCAGCACTGTCGTCGATGGTGATCTTTGGTGTCGTGACGAACGTTGATTATCTCCGGCAGATTCTGGCCGATGAACGAGTGCAGGCTGGTGATCTGGACACCAATTTGTTGTCCTTGATCACGGCTGAAAGTTTATGGGAAGCAACGGGTCCGCCACCGATGGCCGCCGCCGCCATCGTTAATGTCGTGCGCTCAAGTCTGCCGATGGATTCCGATGTGTGGTCTCGTCGAGATGGTTGGCGAATCGGCGCCGAAGAACCACTGCGGATTGACTGGACTGAGTCAGGCAGCACGTGGCCGCTAGCCGCCCTTGCCGACGATCCGGGTGAAGCGATTGATGATGATGCAACGATCTGGCTCGATGGTGACGCGATGTGGTTTCACTCCCCGGGTCAGGGCATCCACCGAGGACACGTCAGTTGGCCGATTGATCGCCGGCTGCGCCAACCCGCACATACTGCTGGTCAGACTGGGATCTGGACAGCGCGCAGCCCGATGCCGGGCATGATCGTGAACATGGGTGTGTCGGTAGGTGATCGAGTCGAGGCCGGGCACACGTTGGTCTCGGTGGAGGCGATGAAGATGGAACACGCGGTGCGGGCGCCCGGTTCGGGTGTCGTGCAGGCCATTGATGTTGCGGTTGGCCAACAGGTCACCTTGGATCAGCAGTTGGTTGAGATCGCGTTAGGTGACGATGACGAGGGCGGCAGCCACGATGACCAGTGACGACAATACGACTGGTAGCAACGTGCCAGAGATGTTTCGTTCGCTGCCCAATCGCATCCGAATCTGGGAGGTCGGACCTCGCGATGGGCTGCAAAACGAAGCGACTGCAGTGTCGACAGAGATCAAGTTGGAGTTCATAGACCGACTCGCCGACGCTGGCCTGAGCGTGATTGAGGCGACCAGTTTTGTGCATCCGACATGGGTACCTCAGTTGGCAGACGCTGATGCACTATTCGCCGCGCTGAATCAGCGTGCTGGAGTGGTCTACCCGGTACTGGTTCCCAATGAGCGCGGTCTGCAGAGGGCACTTGTGGTGGGTGCCTCTGACGTTGCGGTATTTGCCAGCGCGACGGAGACCTTCGCCCGTAAGAACCTCAATCGCACCTACGACGAGCAGTGGGCGATGTTTGAACCCGTGGTGGCACAGGCGCGCGCCGAGGGTTTGACGGTGCGGGGTTACCTGTCTATGTGTTTCGGTGATCCGTGGGAAGGATCGGTTGCGCCAGCACGCGTTGTCGATGCCGTGCAACATCTACGTGATCTTGGCTGCGGCGAGATCAGCCTGGGCGACACGATTGGTGTCGGTACTCCCGTTCAAGTGGCCGCCGTCATCACTGAGATTGCTGAGGCAGGAGTTCCGATTGAGTCTCTGGCCATTCATTGCCATGACACCTACGGTCAAGCACTCGCAAATACCGTGGCAGCTATTTGCGCTGGAGTGACGACGGTGGACGCATCAGCCGGCGGTCTTGGCGGTTGCCCCTATGCGCACTCAGCTACCGGGAATCTGGCAACGGAGGATCTGGTCTACGCGTTGCGGGGCATGGGAATCGACACCGGGGTTGATCTGGATCAGCTGGTGGCCACGAGCACGTGGATGGCGACCCACCTCGGGCGCCCGAGTCCATCGCGTGTCGTGCGAGCATTAGCCACAAGTGAGACGCCGTAGCTAGCCAGGGAGTGCACATGAGCCATCAGCTTTCGTCCGAACTCTCGCAACTTAAGGCGACGGTCGCGGAATTTTCCCGCGACGTCATCAGTCCTGTGATCGGTGATCTCTACATCAAGCATGAGTTCCCCTACGACATTGTTCGGCAGATGGGGGAGCTCGGGCTTTTTGGTCTTCCGTTTTCAGAAGACGTCGGCGGAATGGGTGGTGACTACTTCGCGCTATGCATTGCGCTGGAGGAGATTGCCCGCGTTGACTCCTCGGTCGCGATCACACTCGAAGCGGCTGTCTCGCTCGGTGCCATGCCGATTTATCGTTTCGGGACATCCGAGCAAAAACAGCGCTGGCTGCCTTCATTGGCCAGCGGACAGATGCTGGGTGCGTTCGGGCTTACTGAGCCTGGTGCGGGATCTGACGCTGGAGGTATGCAGACCACGGCTCGATTAGACGGGGATGAATGGGTCATCAATGGGGCGAAGGCGTTCATCACCAACTCCGGCACCAGCATCACCGGATTGGTCACCGTAGCGGCCATCACCGGCACCAAGCCCGATGGACGTCCGGAGATCTCCACGATTATCGTGCCCGCAGATACGCCAGGATTCTCAGTCGATCCCGCGTATTCCAAGGTCGGCTGGAACAGCTCGGATACTCACGGATTGTCGTTCACTGATTGCCGCGTGCCTCGTGCGAATCTCCTCGGTGAGCGCGGGCGGGGTTATGCGCAGTTCTTGCAGATCCTTGACGAGGGCCGCATCGCGATCGCCGCGCTGGCAACCGGGTTAGCCCAAGGATGTCTGGATGAGTCCATCCGCTACGCCCATGAGCGCCAAGCCTTTGGTCACCCGATCGGTCACTATCAGGCCGTGTCGTTCCTGATCGCTGATATGGACGTGCGAGCGCACACCGCAAGACTCGCCTACTACGACGCGGGTTCACGGATGCTCTCGGGCGAGCCATTCAAACGTGAAGCCGCTATCGCAAAGATTCATTCCTCCGATGCGGCCATGGAAAACTCTCGCTGGGCTACACAGGTCTTCGGCGGCTACGGGTACATGAATGAATACCCGGTGGGCCGTTTCTATCGAGATGCCAAGGTGCTGGAAATTGGTGAAGGTACAAACGAGGTGCAGCGAATGCTGATCGCCCGCGAACTTGGCCTCCCGCACTAACACGTTGATGGGCCTGCTCAACGGCGCCGAGAGGGCGAATGCGCACACGTTGCTAGAGCATCAGCGCTCCGCGTGGCGTCGACAGGTTGATTACGTGGCGCGGTCATCAAAGTTCTACAGCAGCCTATGGTCGGGTGTGACACCGCCGGAAGACCTTGACCACATCGGGCGCCTGCCCTTGGTCGATAAGGAAGACCTGCGTGCTGCACAGCGAGAAGTCCCACCATTTGGGTCTTATCTTGCGGCATCGTCATCAATGGTGACGCGCGTTCATCGCACCGGCGGAACCACGGGCGAGGCAATGAACCTTGCGCTATCGGCATCTGACGCCCGCACGACCGCAACGGTGGGGGCCAGATCGCAATCTGGATCAGGATTAGGGCCTGATGACGTTGTCATTCACTGTCTCAACTACCAGTTATGGATGGGCGGCTTCACTGATCACACCACGTTAGAGGCAACCGGAGCGACGGTCGTGCCTTTCGGTGTGGGCAATCCGAGGCTGCTCATCCGCACCATCCAGGAACTGGGTGTGACCGCTATTTCGTGTACACCCAGTTATCCGGCAGTTTTGGCACAAGTGCTCGCTGAGGATGGCATTGATCCGCGCTCGTTGGGGTTGCGATTAGGACTTTTTGGCGGTGAGGCGGCGCTGGATGTTCCGGGATTTCGGGAGCGACTGGAAGAAACCTGGGGAATTGCTGCTCGAAACTCTAACTACGGCGTTACCGATGTTATGTGCAACTTTGCCGGTCAATGCACCGAGCAGAACGACCTGCATTTCATGGGCCTTGATGTGCTGTACCCGGAGATCATCGAACCCGAGAGCGGTCAATCCCTGATGTGGGAACCCGGCACGCGTGGCGAATTGGTCTTGACGCACTTGGAGCGTGACTGCCAGCCACTCGTGCGGTTTCAAACTGGTGACATCGTGGAATTGACGGCAATAGACACCTGTGTCTGTGGTCGCACGGCACCACGCTTTCGCGTGATCGGTCGCGCAGATGACATGGTGGTTGTGCGAGGCGTCAATGTCTTTCCCACATCGGTGGCCGCACTGATCAACGGTGATGCGGAGCTCACCGGTGAATATCGGATCACCCTGGCCGGACCAGGGCCCTATGACCGTTTATCGATCGAAGTTGAGGCCGTGCACACGCCATCGAATCCCGAGCAGGCACGCGCACACTACGATCAGTTGGCTGAGCGCATCGCAGTGACTGCCCGACGGGATCTTCGCGTGACCGCACAGGTGACCGTTGTGGCCAATGCTTCCCTGCCTCGCACGGAGGGAAAAACCAGAAGGGTGGTGCGGTCGTAGTGGACCCGTTAGTAATTACCGAGCAACACGATCACGTCGTCGTTGTAAGACTCAACCGACCCAAGAAATTAAACGCCATCACGCCGGCGCTCGTCGAGCAGTTGTGTCAGGCGCTTGAGCGCGCTCACGCAGATGACTCGTTGGGTGCGATAGTGCTCGCCGGTGCGGGGAGTTCCTTCTGCGCCGGCGATGATCTGCATGACTCGACCGCGCACACCGCAGCGCCATCAGCACAGCAAGACTTCGTTGAACGACTTCAGGATGTGACCAGGCTGCTGATGTTCGGGCGATTACCGGTGGTGGCTGCCGTTCGCGGATGGGCCGTCGGCGGCGGGCTCGAATGGGTCTTCAACGCTGACTTCGTGGTGGCTGGCGAAACCGCACGTGGATTTTTTCCCGAGATGTCTCTAGGTCTATTCCCCACCGGGGCCATTACCTCGATTCTGCCGCGTACAGTAGGTGCTGCCAGGGCGCGCCAACTTCTGATGCTGGGCGAACGCATAGATGCAACGCAACTTCTTGACTGGGGAGTCGCGTGCAGCGTTGTAGCAGACGACGAGGTGGAACAGCATGCGATGGTTCTCGCCACAACGCTGGCAGGGTTACCGACGCGAAGCATTCGAGCGCTTCGGTCCGCACTGCAAGACTTGACTCGCGACGACATCGATCAAGCGCTGATGCGGGAGACTTCCGCCACGATCGAGGCCTTCGTCGACCCGGAGACTCCGGCAAGGCTGGCCCGCTTGGCTCCCTGATAGAACCGTGATGAAGGATGCAGTTGCGCGTTTGGTGATAACGTCCGAGCGGTGTGCACAAATTTTAAAATGAAGCCCGCCACCGATGGTTCGGTGGTTGTTGGCCGCAGCATGGAGTTCCCCATGGGAATACCGACCGCGCTCGGCGTTCTGCCCATGGGCTACGCGGGCAAGGGTGCCACTCCGGCGGGCAAGACTTCCGCCCTCGACTGGGTGGCAACCCAAGGCATCGTGGGCATGGCTGCGTTCGGGAACCCGCAGTGGCTCACCGATGGCATGAACACGGCAGGTGTCTCGATGCATGCGCTGTACATGCCGAACGGATTCTGTGCTTACGCCACATACAAGGGCGATGGCACGGACCTATGCGAAATCGACGTGATCGCCTTCCTACTCGGTACGTGTGCGTCGGTCGACGAGGTCCGGGTGGCTGCCGCTTCCATGAATGTGTGGGGAATGGATCCAGGTCTTGGATTCGCGCCCCCGCTTCACTTCTTAGTCCACGATGCCACGGCCTCGATAGCGATCGAATTCCATGACGAGGGCATCAGGATCGTCGAAAATCCCACCGGAGTGGGCGCGAACTCTCCTTACCTCGACTGGCATCTGACGAACCTCAATAACTATGTGGGAGTTCAGTCCACTGCCCGAAAGCCCATCGAGGTACTCGGTGAGAAACTGGCGCCTTTCGGCCAGGGCAATGGCCTGCTCGGCCTCCCCGGCGACTACACCAGCCCGTCGAGGTTTGTCCGCGCTGCCGCCATGGTTGCCCTGTCCACTGTTCCTGTGGACAGTTTAGCTTCGGAAATACAGACGTTGCATGTGCTGAACGCCTTTGACATTCCCAACGGAATCATCCAAGAGGAGTCTGGTGGAAAACTCGTTGACGAGGTAACGGTCTGGGCGACAATCTCGAATCTGAGCAAGTTGCGATACTCCTACCGCACCAACGGTGACCCCGGTGTGTATTCCATTGAGCTGGCCGATGTTGACTTCGCAAAGCCCGCTCGCACAGTGCCGATGTCGTGGAATGGTGCATTCACGCCCGTAAAGATCTGATGTTAGTAGCCTTGATCGGTCCGGCAGTCAGGCGTTAGCTACACGAAGGGACGAAACTAGTCGTCTAGCCCGCGAGCGATGAGGGCATCGCCAAGTTCATGGGCATGGCCCACCGTCTTGATGACGACCGGCGTAACAAGTGCGCGCATGCTGCGTTCAGCTCCGCGCGCGCGACGGGCATCGCGCACCTGGTTGACAATGTCGGCAATAACGGGAACAACTCGAATAGTCAGCGCCAAGACCAGAGCGATGCGTTCGGCTGGCAGTCCCCATCGCTGCCCGGGCCGCATCATGCGTTCGAGCGTGGCCATCATGGCGGAGACGGGCGTGGTCAGGGTAATCAGCGCTGCGGCAGCGACGGCCAAGAGCAACGTTGATGTAATGAGCGTGGCGCTTTCAATACCGAGGAGCCACCACTGAAAGGCGAAGAGAATCGGAAGTATCCAACGCAGCGGTTTCAGCTGCGTCATGGCCAGTCGCAGTGGAATGCGAGCGAGCACGTAGGCAACAAGCAGCACTACGGCAGCAATGCCCATGGTGGTGATTGATCGGAAAATGAGCAGTGCCGACGTGAATGTCAGCAGCAGTAATAGTTTTGCGCCGGTTGGAGTCCGATGAAGTATCGAATGTCCTGGACTGTAGATCCCGATCATCGATCGACCGTTGCCTTATATGTTGCGACGGCTTCATGCCCGGAAGAATCGGCGATTATCTCGCCGTGCTCCATCACCAAAACTCGAGGCCACTGTGACACCAGATCGAGATCATGGGTCGCCATGATGATCTGTTGCGGCAACGCATCAATGATGTCGATCAACACGCGAGTGTTGCGTCGATCCAGCAGCGTCGTGGGCTCGTCGCACAACAAGATGTCAGGTTCAGTGACCATGATCGCGGCCATGGCCAGTAGCTGTTTTTGCCCGCTGGACAGCAGATGAGCCGGATGTTCTTGATAGTCCGACAAGCCGACTAAAGCCAGTGCTTGCGAGATCCGCTCATGTCGTTCAAGGGCGGATATCTTGTTGCGTCGCAACGAAAACTCGATATCTTCGCCGACCGTGGGCATCACGATCTGTGCGTCTGGATTTGAAAATAGGAATGACACTCGTGACCGCACATCGCGTCCGTGGTCCGTCGGGTCTAAACCACCCACCGTTACGGTACCGGTGGTGGGCGTCGTGAGTCCGTTGATCAGGCGTAGGAGAGAGGATTTACCCGAGCCGTTTGCGCCGATGATGCCGACGCGTGGCTCGTTGAGTTCGCAGGTGATTTCGGTGAGCACGTTTCGGTCTTCATAGGTCAGCCCGACGTTGTTGAAGCAGATCACGGTTGCACTCTTTCCACCAGCACGGCGATGCCTTGACCACCCGCGATCGCGCACGCTGCCAAGCCCAACCTGCCTTGATCATGTGTCACGAGCGCACTGAACAGACGAACCATGAGCACTGCCCCCGAAGCACCCCATGGATGCCCGAGAGCTAGTGCGCCGCCATCGGCGCACACGCGGGGATCACTATCGGAGAGAGCCAGATCGTCGAATATCGCACACATTTGTCCGGCGAACGCCTCCGTGATCTCGATTCGGTCGATGGAGTCGAGGGTGAGGGATGACTCGGTGAGCAAGCGGGTGATGGCCGAAACGGGACCAAGTGCTGGCTCAGCCGGGTTGATGCCGACGCGGGCAATGCCTCGGATCAACAGGCCAGATAGTTGATGTTGTTGGGCGATGCTGTCGCTCACCATCGCCACGGCCGCCGCTCCATCGCTGACGCCACAGGCATTTGCCGCAGAGATGGAGCCCCCTTCAGCAAATGCGCCGGGCATGCGAGCCATGACTTCAGGCTTCAGCTCTCGGGGGCGGCTATCGCGCACGATGCCGTCAATCGCCGCGATTTCGTCGTCGAAGACACCGTTGTCTGCCGCCGACATCGCCCGATTGTGTGACTGCCGCGCGTATGCATCCTGCCGGGGTCGCTCAATGCCCCGTTGATCTGCCAGGTACTGGGCGGCGACACCCATGTCCGGGTCGGGGAATCCTTCGGGAGCGAATGCGGATCGGCCGGTGGGGCCGGTGCTGGCGCTTTCGGCGCCACCGGCGATGACACATGAAGCACCGAAGGACACATGCCCGGCAGCGATGGCGATGGCATCTAGACCACTGCCGCACTGTCGATCCACGGTGGCGCCGGGAATGGATTGATCAAGGCCCGCGGCCAGAATTGCTCGGCGCGCGGGATTGCCGCCGCGATCGCGCGCGACGCCGATTATCACGTCGTTGATCTCAACATCAGACAGTCCGAGGTGAATAAGATCTTGATGTAACCGTGCGAGTACCGGCGCCGTGAGGTGCTCGATGTCGTGGCTTCGAAGTTGATGTCCGGCGCTGGTGATCGGGGTGCGACGTGCACCCACGATGACGGCGGCAGAAGAAGTCATAGCTCCTGCCTTTCGTCGCTGTCGTTGGAGTGCTGCTGCTCAGTAAGCAGTCGTTGAACGGCTGCGCGATCGATTTTGCCACCGTTGGTGCGCGTGATGACAGACACCTGGTGCCAGCGACGTGGTCGCATCGGCGGACTCCAAGAACTGACCGCCCGGGTGAGGGCGGTTTTCGTTGTGTCGCCAGACCATACGCACGCGACCTGCTGGCCAAGCCGAGCATGGGGAATTCCGACCACCGCAACGTCAACGACCCCGGGTAGTTCGCGGAGTCCCACTTCGATTTCCTCGACAGTCACCGTGTGTCCGCCGGTGGTGATGGCGCCGTCGCCGCGTCCTTGGATGTGCCATCCACTCTCAGCCGTGATAGCGCGGTCACCGACGCTCGCCCAATCATCGTGCATCTGCCAGGATCCCCGTTGATCTAAGGGCTCTCGTGCCAGATAGGGCGAACGCACCCACATCTGTTTGGCATGCACGCGCGTCTGGACGCCCGGGAAATCAACAAAAGGCCCGGGTTCACCTCGCCAACCGACAAAGGAAAGTTCGGCGGCACCGTAGTAGTCGACGACTCGTATGCCCAGCTCAGCGAAATCCATCAAGACATGATCGGGCAGTCGATCTCCTGCCGTGACCACGCAACGTAAGTGGGGTGCCCGTCCTTGCCGGATGTACTCCAGCCATCCGGCAGCACTCGCGCCCAGTACATGGAGCACCGTCGCATCCGTCACGCGCTGGGGAGAACTATGTGTGGAGACACGGCAGCCGAGGTGTCGGGCGTGAAAGTGCGCGTAGAGGTTCATAGTGCCGATCACTGATCCGGGGATCAACATGTGGTCGTCTGCGGACGCTTCGATGATCTGCGTCAGCGGCTCGAGGCTCGCACGCCATGAGGTGAGTGTGCGGATCACACCCCGGGGGTGACCGGTGCTGCCCGAGGAAAACACAACGAGATCGCCCGCACCGAGTCGACGCTCGCCGATGGCGAGGCTTATCGACTCTGCGGCGCGCTGATGTTGGTCGGGGGTCCAAGGGTGATGCGTGATCGCAATGGGTCGGTGGGCTGAAGCATCAAGGGCAGCTAACACGGGTGCGATCTGCGCCGTGGATACGACGAGCACGTCGGAAGGCCGCAATGGTGAGGTCACGTCGACTGTGACCGCACCTGGGGAGTTAACAGTTGTGGATATGCCCGATGCACCCCAGCGGCGATGACCGTGGCCAGGATCACCTTGATGGCATCGCCGGGCAGATACACGGCCGCCGCGACCATCGTTGCTACCAGGCCCGAAGTTCCGGTGATGAGTGCCTGGATCGGAATACCGATGGCATAGATGACACCGATGCCACCCACGACATTGGCCACACCAAACCACCAGGTAGGTACTCGAGGTAGCCGTCGCTCGACCAGCCAACCGATGACACCGGCACCGAGCACCCACCCGATGAGGTATCCGGCGCTTGGTCCGACGAAGACTGCCAGGCCACCCCGACCGCCGGCCAGCAGCGGCAGACCGACTGCAACGAGCACGAGGAAGGTGATGACCGCCAGGGCGCCGCGACGCCAACCCAGCACGCTCCCGGCCAACATGACACCCAGGGTCTGCAAGGTAACCGGAACGCTGCCGCCCACGCTGAGGGCGCCGGGCAGCCCGAGCGCGGCAATCAAGGCAGCGAAGGAGGCGATGAGGGCAAGGTCTCGGGCATTCAGGCGCGCAGCGGTCATGAGAAGTCCGATTCGCGGGACTTGGCGAATGTGGAAGATGGGGCTGGTGGGAACGGAGATGATGGAGTTACACTAGGTCCAGACCCGCCCATGGGGTTGAGCGCGCAGGGGAAGGCGACTCTCAACAATCCTGGGAGGTGGGTATGTCGTCGCACCATGGTGTGAACGCCGTTCGCGGTGTGTTGTTTTGCCATGCCGTCCCGCGGCCAATTGTGCCCCACGCTGTGTGGGCGGTCCGGGACATCCTCGGACCTGACACACGGCTGGATTTCGCCCCGGCTCCGGTTGCTCGTGGTTGCGAGCGCGCGGTGCTGTCGTGGTCGAACCGGCCGGGTACGGCTGCACGCTTGGTCAGCGCCTTGCGTGTCATGCCGGGAATCGTGTTTGAGGTCACCGAGGAGCCCGCGGTAGATCGAGAGGGCGAGCGATACTCCTATACGCCCACGTTGGGTCTGCATCGAGCGACCATTGGTGTGCATGGCGATGTCTTCGTGCACGAGGATCGACTGCGCTCGGCCGTGGCGGCTGCTGCTGAACACGGAGTCGATCTGGCCGAGGGCATCAGCCATTTGCTGGGTCAGCCGTGGGACATCGAACTCGAGCCCTACCGGGTCGCCACCAGCGATACGCCCGTGCGCGTACTGCACCACGTTGGCTAAGCACAACCGTCGACGCATCGAGCCCTACAGCGGAATATTGCCGTGAGCGCCACGGACTCCGGGGGTATCAAGTAGCACCTCGGCAATGCGCCGACGCGTCGCTGCCGGTTCAACGATCTCATCAACAACGCCCATGTCTAGGGCGCGCGATATGCCACCGGAGATTACATCGTGTTCGGCCGCAAGTTCGAGTTCGAGTTCCGCTCGCATCAGCTCATCGCTGGCTTCAGCGAGTTTGCGACGATGCAAGATCCTTACGGCTGCAACGGATCCCATGACAGCAACCTCAGCCTGCGGCCACGCAAAGACCCGGGTCGCCCCTAGTGATGAGGAGTTCATTGCGACGTAGGCACCCCCATATGCCTTGCGGGTAACGACGGTCACTCGGGGTACGACGCATTCGGCAAAGGCATGCAGCAACTTGGCTCCGCGCCGCACCACGCCGTCCCACTCTTGGCCAACGCCGGGAAGATAACCGGGCACGTCCACCAGCACAATGAGGGGCACTGCTAACGCATCGCACATTCGCACAAAGCGGGCAGCCTTTTCGGCACTCGTAGAGTCCAAGCAGCCCCCGAGGCGCAGGGGATTATTGGCCACGACGCCCACTGTCCGACCACCGAGGCGGCCGAGGGCCACCACGATGTTCGGCGCCCATCGGGCATGGAGTTCAATCATGGAGTCGGCGTCGAGCACACCCTCGATCAGGGGGTGCACGTCGTAGGCGCGACGACTGGATTCGGGCAGCAGGCCAGCGAGGTCAACGTCGTCAACATCGGCGAGGTTGAGAGATCCCTGGCCACCGAGGAGTCGAGCGACCTTGCGTCCTTGTTCCAAAGCCGCCTGCTCTGTGTCGGTCACCACGTGCACGACACCACTTCGTCTCCCGTGCGGGTCGGGTCCGCCAAGACGCAGCATGTCGACCTGTTCGCCGGTGACCGATCGAATGACCTCGGGACCGGTAACGAAGATGCGTCCCTCCGGACCGAGAATGACCACATCGGTCAGGGCCGGTCCATAGGCCGCCCCACCGGCCGCGGGGCCGAGCACGATGGAGATCTGGGCGACCTTGCCCGAGATGCGGGTCATGGCCGCGAACACCCGGCCGACGCCATCCAGGCTCGCGACACCCTCTCGTAGACGGGCCCCACCCGAGTGCCAGATACCGACGATCGGGCAGGAATCTGCAAAGGCGCGGTCATAGGCGGTCACGATCGCTCGACAGCCCTCCTCGCCCATGGCCCCGCCTTGCACGGTGGGATCGGTGGCGAAAGCAACAACGGGCGCACCCTCGACATGGCCGGTAGCGACCACTACACCGCGGTCATCCTCGGGGGTAATGATTGACATCGTGCCGTCATCAAAGAACGCGGTCATACGAGCACGCGGGGAACGCGGATCGAGACTGGCGGGGGCCGGGTCGGTCAGGGTCATGCGTAACTTCCAAACGCTATGGCCACATCGTGACCGCCGAATCCGAATGAGTTATTGAGCGCAACGAGATCGCCGTCGGGTAGCGGCATTGCTTTCCCGGCCACGACGTTCAATTCGATCTGCGGATCGAGGTTGTCGAGGTTGATCGTGGGTGGGGCGATTCGGTGGTGAAGGGCAAGCACGGTGAACATCGCTTCGACGCTCCCGGCGGCCCCGAGCATGTGGCCGGTCATCGACTTGGTGCCGGAAACCCACGCATTGGTTTCGAGTCCGAGCGCTGCACGAATAGCTGCTGCCTCAGCGATGTCGCCCTGCGGGGTGGAGGTGGCGTGGGCGTTGACGTGGATGACCTCACTTGCGTTAACACCGGCCTCGACGACTGCGGCGGCCATTGCCCGAGCCGCACCCGCTCCGGTGGGGTCTGGCTGGGCGATGTGGTGGGCATCGGCGGTCATCCCGGCTCCTAGATAGCGAGCGTAGATGCGAGCGCCCCGGGCACGTGCGTGGTCTTCGCGCTCCAGAACCAGCATGCCAGCGCCTTCGCCCATCACGAACCCATCGCGGGCCAGGTCGTAGGGGCGTGAGGCTGCGGCCGGGTCATCGTTTCGCGGCGACAGCGCGCGCATCGAAGCAAAGCCAGCGATCGTGAGTGCGTGCAGGGGTGCCTCGGTGCCGCCGGCCATAACGACGTCGGCGCGATCGTCGCGAATCATGCGAGCCGCCCACGCGAGTGCTTCGGCACCGGACGCGCACGCGCTCACCGGGCTATGCACACCGGCGGCGGCGTGATGTTCGAGTCCGACAACGGCGGCGGGACCATTAGGCATCAGCATCGGAACCGTGTGCGGGGAGATGCGTGATGGGCCCCGCTCCTTGAGCACGTCGTAGGCATCGAGAAGTGTGATGACCCCGCCGATGCCGGTACCCACGACCGTGCCCATGCGCTCTGGTTCGACTGTGGGAGCGCCAGCATCGGCCCATGCTTCTCGTGACGCGATCAGGGCCGATTGCTGGGAGCGATCGAGTCGACGTGCTTCGACTCGATCAAGAACGTCGCCGGGATCGACGGCCAGCACTCCGCCAAAACGCACGGGCAGGTCATCGGCCCAGGCGTAGGGCAGTGTGGCGATGCCACTGTGCCCGGCGATGACCGCGTTCCAGGTGCTTGCGGCATCGCCGCCGACCGGGGTCGTTGCTCCGATTCCCGTTACGACGATGCCGCCCGCGTAAGACATGATCAGGCCGTGGCTTTTTCGATGAACGCCACGGCGTCACCGACCGTGCGCAAATTCTTGACCTCGCTGTCGGGAATTTTGACATCCCACTTATCTTCGGCGGCCATAACAACCTCCACCATGGACAGTGAGTCGATATCGAGATCATCGATGAACGCCTTATCGGGCTGGACGTCAGCGACGGGGACGCCGGCAACCTCGTTGACGATCGCGGCGAGGCCGTCGAGGATTTCAGTGCTCATGGTGTTCTGCCTTCCGTACGGGATGGGTGATGGTGGTGGTTCACGTGCAGTGGTGCGTAGAGGACCAATCTAGGGCAGGTGAACGACCTGACCTGCATAGGTCAGCCCGGCACCGAAACCAATGATCAACGCGGTCCCGCCGTGGGCTACCTCGCCGCTGCTGAGCATGCGATCCATGGCCAGTGGAATGGACGCAGCAGAGGTGTTTCCGGTCGTGGCGATATCGCGAGCCACGGGTATGTGTGCGGGCAACCCCAGGGTTCGGATCATCGCATCGGTAATGCGCATGTTGGCCTGATGGGGGATAAAGGCATCAAGGTCATCGGCTGAGACCCCGGCCTTCTCGAGGGCTGCTTGCGCTGCGATGGCGATTTGAGACACCGCCCATCGGAATACTGTCTGGCCTTGCATCGACAAAGTGGGAAAGCGTTCGCCGCCATTCTCCCGGTAGTCGATCAGGGATTGGGTCATCGAGATCGCGGCGTACTGCTCACCGTCTGATCCCCACACGACGGGCCCGATCGCAGGTTCAGCCGATGGTCCGATCACGACGGCTCCGGCGCCATCAGCAAAGATGAAGGCCGTCGATCGGTCGTCGAGGTCAATCCAATCGGTGAGTTTTTCAACGCCCACGACCACGACGTACTTCGCGCTTCCGCCGCGGATGAGGTCTTGGGCCATGGCCACCCCGTAGCAAAAGCCGGCGCAGGCGGCACTGATATCGAAGGCTGCGGCACCTGCCGTGCCGAGTCGAAATGCAACCTCCGCGGCCGCCGATGGCGTCGGGTACGGATGGGTGACGGTCGCCAAAATGACGGTATCGACCTCGGCGGGGGAGATGCCGGCTCGCTCGACGGCCACAACGGCAGCGGCCAAAGCCATGTCGCACACCGACTCGTCCGCACGCGCATAGCGGCGCTCGCGAATTCCGGAGCGTTCTTGGATCCACTGGTCGGTGGAGTCAATGCGCTTACACACCTCCGCATTCGACACGACCCGCTCCGGACGGTAGCTCCCCACCGACATGATTCGGGCGAATTCTGTCGACGGTGATACGCGGATCGGTGCGCTCATACGGATGCCTCCTGGCGGTGCGTATCGGTCGGGCCGCGCTCATCGTCGGACACCGGATGTAGCCGAACAATCGGCTGACCGGGGGCGACCGGGTCGTCGTCCTCGACAACCCATTCCACAATGATGCCGCCGTGTTCGGCGGTGATGGGGTAGGAGTCGCGCAGCGTGGTGATGGTTCCGATCACGGTGCCCGGCGGCACAACATCGCCTACTGATTCATCGGCTGATCGGTTGAAAGTGCCCTTTGCTGGAGCCACAACCAGTCGCCAGGTGGGTGAGTGGGAGAGGCTCTCAAGTCCGGCTGGGCTGCCGTGTCGGGCAATAAGATCCCAGGCTGCGGGCAGGTCATCTGGAGTGTTGACCGCGAGTGTCTCGACGCCGGGCAGCGCGCGCTTGGCTAGGCCGGTGAGTGTGCCAGCCGGTGGGATTTCGATCATGGCGGTGACCCCGAGATCGGCCATGGTCTGCATGCATAGATCCCATCGCACCGGTTTACTGACCTGGCGCACGAGTCGACCGAGCACCTCGCGTCCGTTGTGCACTACCTGGCCGTCGGCGTTGCTCAGCAGTCGCAACCGCGGGTCGTGGGTGGAGATGGCCTGAGCGTACCCGGCCAGAACATCGGTGGCGGGTGCCATGTGTGAGGTGTGGAAGGCCCCGGCAACCTGTAGCGGTCGCACTCGGGCGCGAGGTGGCGGATCAGCGGCAAATGCGGCCAGTTGGTCTAGCGTGCCGGCGACCACAATCTGACCGGCGCCGTTGATATTTGCGCAAATCAAACCGTGTTGTTCCGCGGCACGTTCGACCTCGCCTTGATCGCCACCTAGCACGGCACTCATGCCGGTGGGGGTGACTTCGGCCGCTTTGGCCATCGCACGCCCCCGTTCGCGGACGAACACCATGGCCTGCTCCGCGCTCAACACCCCGGCAGCAGCCGCAGCGGTGATTTCACCCACGCTATGGCCGGCGCCGATACCCACCCGCGCGAACGCCTCGGTGGGATGGGGAAAGAGAGCAAGCAGGGTGACCAAGCCAGCACCAACCAGCAATGGCTGCGCGATGGCGGTGTCTTTGATGGTGTCAGCATCGGAGTTGGTCCCGTGCTCGAGCAGATCTACGCCGCTGACGGCAGAAAGCCATTGCAGTCGCTCGGTAACCCCCTCAACCTCGAGCCAAGGGGTGAGGAATCCGGGAGTTTGGGCGCCCTGTCCGGGCGCGGCAACAACGAGCACGCGGTATACCTTTCCGCCAGTGAGGCAGTATCGACGACACCAACTCCGCCAATGTCTGTGGCCGGAGATTGTAGGTAACCTACAACGAGGGCTCGAGGCGGGCCCAGATGAGTGCCAGGCGCAGCGCGAGTCCGTCTCGTGGGTCATGGGGGGAGCGTCCGGTGATTTGCTCGATCCGGCGAAGGCGATGGCGGACAGTATTGGGATGCACGAACAGTAGGCGCGCCGTTTCCTCCATACTGCCGGCCTGTTCGAGGTATGTGGCCAATGTGGAGATAAGCGCTGCGTCTGCCTGTGCCAGGGGTGCGTGGATCTGTTCGACCAAGGCAATCTGCGCTGCGCGTTCGCCGAGCAACCCGCGTTCGGGAAGTAACTCACGCGCATCGACCGGTCGTGGCGCATGTTGCCAGCCGGCGGCGGCGCGCAAACCGATCAATGCCTCGCGTGCTCGCTGCGACACATCGGCCAGCGCATTCGCCGCGGTGCTCACGACAACGGGACCTTCGCCAAAGTGTGGCGTGAACAGGCGCGCACTTCGCGTGTCATCGCCGCGCCGACCGAGCAGCGCTACCAAGACATCGCCGTGTAGACCCGTCAGCGCATCGACCCCGTGATGGTGGGCAGACCTGCGGATGAGATCTAGCGTGTGCTCGACGTCGACGCCAGCCGGTGGGTGGCCGACCATCACCAAAGCTCCCGCCGTCGGCAACCAGCCCAGGGCCGCTGCTCGACCAGACAGGGCAGGGTCGATTTCGCCACGCAAGAGGCCCTCCAGCACCAAGGCTTCGAGTCGGGCATCCCAAGCTCCGCGGGCTTCTGCGGCGCGCGCATACACCTCCGCAGCAGCAAACGCTACTTCGCGGGCGTACACGAGAGCCGCATGCTGAACTTCATCGGCAGCTTGGGCGCCGGCCAGGGAGGGCAACTGCTCTTCGATCAGATCAACGGTGCACCGCACCATGGCAACGGTTTGCTCCAGCGAAATGGCTCGCGCCAGGTCGCGAGGAGCGGTATCAAACACATCGACCGTGACATCCGGGCGCGGATTGGGATGACCGAACCACTCGACGAATGCGCTGATGCCGACCTGGGCAACCAGGCTCACCCATGCGCGCTCATCGGCGGGAAGGCGTCGAAACCACGGAAATAGTTCATCCATGCGAGTGGTGGCGGCTGTCGCTAGGGCGCCCGAAGCTCGTTCGAGCTTGCGAGCCGCTGTTTCACGCTCAGTCTGGCTAGTTGTCACCTCGTGACCATGGTCAGCCCAAGGACGAGGCGTCAAGACCGGTGAGAGAGCCGATGATTCGTCCGACAAAGAATGTGACACCGGCGGCGAGGCTACCCACCAGGAGTTGACGCATCGCTCCGAAGACCATGCCGCGTCCGGAGTAGCGTCCGACGGCGCCGCCAACTACCAGCATGGCGATACCGGACAGGGCCACTGCGATCACGAGCGCGATCGTGCCACCGGTGAACAAGTAGGGCAAGACGACCACGAACGCACCGATCGCGAAAGCGACAAAGCTTGATGCCGCTGCCTTAGTGGGCGAACCAAGATCATCTGGATTGAGCCCGAGTTCTTCGCGAACAAGTGTGTCAAGTGCAGTGTCGGGATTACTCATGATTCGCGCGGCGGTGTCGCGTGCGGTTTGTCTGTCTAGGCCCTTGGCGCGGTAGATCAACTCGAGTTCGCGCTGCTCCTCTTCGGGCTTTTCGCGAAGTTCAGCTGCCTCGAGAGCAATTTCACGTTGGTAGAGATCACGCTGGCTGGCCACGCTTACGTATTCGCCTGCGGCCATCGAGAACGCTCCGGCCAGGAGCCCGGCAATGCCGGCGAACAATACGACGCTGCGGTCAATGCCGGAACCGGCAAAGCCCATGACGAGTGCGGTATTGGACACTAGACCATCGCTGATACCGAAAATGGCAGCGCGGACGGTGCCGGAGGTGTCTACGCGATGCCACGGTTCGGCAATGTCGGAGATGTCGGGGGTGCTGTCGTTGCTGGTGGCCGTGCCGGGTGATGAACGAAGTCGAGCAAATGTGCGGGCGTGATCACGCTCATCGGCGGGCATGTTGGGCAGCGATTCAGGTTCGTCGTCGTACATGCCAGCGTCAGCTGTCTCTGCCTCTTCTAACCGCATGAGGACGTCGTCCATACCGGCTGCTCGCGCCCGCGCCACCAGTGCGGCATCAGATGAGTCCAGCTGAGTCGGCGTCGGAGGTATCTCGACGCCAGCCTCGCGGAGCTTAAGTTCCCAATGCTCGGCGTGGTCATCTTCCATCGCGGCCAGTTCGAGCAGGGCCTCTCGTCGCTCACCGCCGGTGACCTCGGCTAATGACCGATAGAGCAGGGCAGCGCTTCGTTCGGCGGAGAGGTACCGCAGAAAACGTCGCGGGTCGTCCTTTTTCATCCAGATCCCTCCGTATTGCCGGCCTCCGCGGCGCTTGGATCGTGGAGGCGGTACTTGGCAATTGCCTGAGTAACGACATTCTTATCGATATCGCCGCGATCGGCCAGTGTGGCGAGGGTGCGTACGACGATGGATTCTGCGTCGACGAGGAAGTGACGGCGCAGCGCACCTCGGGTGTCAGACATACCCCAACCGTCGGTACCCAAGGACACCAGGCCACCGGGAACCCAGTCGCTGATCTGATCAGCAACTGCTCGCATCCAGTCTGACACCGCGATGATGGGCCCCTGCGTGTTGCTGAGCTTCTTCGTGACATAGGCCGGGGGCGGATCATCCTGGGGGTTCAACAAAGCCACGCGGTCACGGGCTAAACCATCCCGACGCAGTTCATTCCACGAGGTGACCGACCATACGTCGGCACTGACCCCCCAGTCCTGCGCCAGCAATTGACTGGCCTTGAGGGCCCAGTTCACGGCTACGCCGGAAGCGAGCAGGGTTGCTTGATGCCTGGTGCCAGCAGGATCGGCCACGTGAATACGGTGCAGACCGCGCAGGATTCCTTCAACATCAACGTCGGCAGGTTCGACCGGTTGCGGGTACGGCTCGTTGTACAAGGTGAGGTAGTAGAAAATATCTTCTGGGTCTTCGCCGTACATGCGAGTGAGTCCATCGGCCACGATGTGCCCGATCTCGTAGGAGTAGGCGGGGTCGTAGGCGATGACGGCGGGGTTGGTTGCAGCCAGTAGCAACGACTGTCCATCTTCGTGCTGCAGGCCCTCGCCATTGAGTGTGGTGCGCCCGGCTGTCGCCCCCAGCACGAAGCCACGAGTCATTTGGTCCATGGCGGCCCAGAAGCCATCTCCGGTGCGTTGGAAACCAAACATTGAATAGAAGATGTAGATAGGAATCATCGGCTCGCCATGTGTGGCATAGGCCGAACCGGCAGCGGTGAACGAGGCAACCGAGCCTGCCTCGTTAATGCCCTCGTGCAAGATCTGACCGACTTCGCTTTCGATGTAACTGAGCATGAGGTCTCGGTCTACCGACAGGTATTGCTGTCCTTGCGGTGAATAGATCTTCGCCGTTGGAAACAGTGAATCCATGCCGAAAGTGCGCGCCTCATCGGGGATGATCGGCACGAAGCGAGCCCCGATGTTTGGATCCCGCAAGAGGTCGCGCAACAGCCGCACGAAGGCCATGGTCGTAGCGACCGCCTGATTGCCAGAGCCGCGTCGCATGACCTCATATGCCTTCTCGTCCGGTAACGCAAGCGCCTTAGCCCGCACTCTGCGTTCGGGCACCGAACCGCCGAGACGACGACGACGGTCGAGCATGTATCGGGTGATTTCGGAATCTGGACCGGGGTGGTAATAGGGCGGAAGTACCCCATCACCGAGTTGTTCGTCCGTGATCGGAATCTGCAGGCGGTCGCGGAAGATCTTGAGGTCATCGAGGGTGAGTTTCTTCATTTGGTGCGTCGCATTTCGAGCCTCGAAATGCGAACCCAGGGTGTAGCCCTTGATGGTCTTGGCCAAGATCACGGTTGGCTGCCCGGTGGTTTCGACAGCCGCCTTGTATGCCGCAAACACCTTGCGGTAATCGTGTCCACCGCGTTGCAGTGACCACACCTCTTCGTCGCTCCAGCCCTCAACCATTTTCAGGGCGCGCGGATCACGGCCGAAGAAGTGCTCTCGCACGAACGCTCCGTCTTCTGCCTTGTAGGTCTGGAAATCTCCATCGGGGGTGGAGTTCATGATGTTGACGAGAGCGCCGTCGCGATCTTGAGCGAGTAGCTCATCCCACTTGCGTCCCCAAATCACCTTGATGACGTTCCAGCCGGCACCACGAAAAAGTGATTCAAGTTCTTGAATGATCTTGCCGTTTCCGCGCACCGGTCCGTCCAGCCGCTGCAGATTCGCGTTGACAACAAAGACGAGGTTGTCCAATTCCTCGCGCGCGGCCAAACCAATCGCGCCCACGGATTCCACCTCGTCCATCTCGCCATCGCCTAAGAACGCCCAGACGCGTTGCTGGGATGTGTCTTTGATGCCGCGATGGTGGAGGTACTTGTTAAAACGCGCCTGATAGATCGCGTTGAGTGGACCAAGGCCCATCGAGACGGTCGGGAACTGCCAGAACCAGGGCATGAGTCGCGGATGCGGATAGGAGGGCAGGCCGCCACCGGGATGGGACAACTCCTGGCGGAATCCGTCCATCTGGCCCTCGGTGAGGCGACCCTCCAAATATGCGCGAGCGTAAATGCCCGGTGAGGCGTGGCCTTGGAAGTACACCTGATCGCCGCCGCCAGGATGATCGGGGCCGCGGAAGAAATGATTGAAGCCCACTTCATACAGCGAGGCTGATGAGGCATACGTGGAGATGTGCCCACCGACACCGATGCCGGGCCGCTGCGCTCGGTGGACCATGACCGCTGCATTCCAGCGCACGTGGCGTCTAATCGTGCGCTCCACGGCCTCATCGCCGGGGAACCACGGCTCCATTTCGGGGGAGATCGTGTTGATGTAATCGGTAGATCGAAGGCTTGGTACACCCACGTTGCGTTCGGCGGCGCGCCGTAGCAGGGCGAGCATCAGGTAGCGAGCTCGGTAAGGACCGGCAGCGTCAATGACCTGGTCGAGTGAAGCGGTCCACTCAGAGGTTTCATCCGGGTCAGCGTCAACGTACTGAGTGGGGAGTCCGCCGGCCAGTAACGGCTGTGTGCGGGCGAATGGATCCAGGGTCATGGTGTCGTCCCTTTGTCGAAAGTGCGGCCCGGGTGAGGGTTGGCATCTCATCTTCTCGCACAAGTCCGGTCGGTGCCGATTCAGGTCATTTCGGCGAGTTGGTAGACGGTCCCTCAGTGAGGTATTCCGATGCAATCCGGTCAACCCGCTTGCGCTGGGGGCCTGAGTCCGGTGGACTACGCCTACCGTCAGATTTGACGGAGCAGGTCGATATGGAGGTTTCGGGTGTCCGCGGAAGGCGCGGCCGTGTTGTCGATGCTTGGTGTGCAGTCTGGCCAATTGGTCTGGGAGGTCGGCTCCGATACAGACTCCGACACCAGTCTCCGCGAAGCCATTGACCTTGCACCGGGTGTGGACGTGGTCGATGACGATTATGTCGATGATGTAGTTGATGTGGTTCTGTTGTGGTGGCGTGAAGATGACGGCGATCTTGTTGACGCGCTAGTTGATGCGATCGGCCCGCTCGCCGATCACGGCGTGATTTGGTTGATGACGCCCAAGCCGGGGCGTTTAGGCCACGTGAGTGCCGTGGACATTGCCGATGCGGCACCCACCGCAGGCTTGCAGCAGACATCAACGGTGAGTGCAGCAGCAGACTGGCAAGGCACCCGATTGGTGGCCCCGCGGGCGCGCCGCTAACGCTTGAAAGTGTTTTTGAGAAACGAGCCGATACCGCGAGCTCCCTGGGCCGTGGCGAGGGCTGCACGCAGCGCATCGCCACCGGGTAGATCTGGCGTCGTCGATAAGGCTGTGGCAACACTCAGGAGTCCCGAGGGGTCGGTGAAAGAAATCTCGCGCCGGGCAGCTGCGGTGATGGGTGATTTCCGACCGGCGGCGATGTCGATCATCACACCGGCATCTGCATCAATCTGTGGACCGGAGTCGGTCCCAGTGTTGGCCGCGGGATCAGGTAAAACCGCGGTCCGCCAGGCACCTGCTGTCGCGCCGAAACCCACGCGGATCGTCGAAGTCATGATGCGCAGGGTGAGCAGATCCTCCGTCGGGTGCTCCCGTGTGTAGCGAGCACTCATGGCCCCGGCGCTATCAATGAGAGCGTGTAGGCCAAACCGGTGGAGGCGCAGGAGGTCATCGACATCGACGGGTGCGTCGGTCGATTGACTAGTTGGGGTGATTCCTGCGTCGCGTAGGGCGACAACCAATTGGAACGCACTGGCGCCGACCAGGGTAGCGAGCGGGACGACGCCCAGCGGCCCACCGACCGGCAGTAGTGCCTGCTGGGCCGCATTGCCCGTTGATTGCCACTGTTCGATATCGGTGGAGCAACGCGACCAAGCAGCGCGAATATCGTCCAGATCGGCGTGGGCATGATCGCGTCGGATCTGCGTGTCGATGAGTGATCGTGGCGGCGCTGATGTTTCACCGGCGGTGGCCGCGCCCACCATCTGAGCCAACGAGTAGCTCTCTGGCCAGGTGCCTACCGTGAGCAGGACGTCGCGTACCGAACGCCCGCGTACGCGAGAGGGGAGATCTAAATCGATTGAGGAAATGGCAGCCAGCCCGATGGCCCAGGCGCGGCAGGTATCACCCAGCAGATTGTCCAGGTGGTGCGAAGCGCGTCCTTGTTCATCGGGCCTAGGCACGAGCAAAGCGGTCACCGCTGGTCTCCATCTGCACCGGTGCCCTGCGGCCTCCGGACTGGTCTAGGTCGTGGCCGCCAGCGTCTCGGGTCGCTTACGGCCACGACAACGTCTACTACACACCGAACCGTTGGATCCTGCGCGTTGAAAACATTCGCGCCCGAAATCATCAGGTCACAGACTCAGCGCTTGCGTGGGCCCGGCCGGGCTCGAACCGGCGACCCCGTCCTTGTAAGGGACGTGCTCTAGCCAACTGAGCTACAGGCCCATTGGGCGTGATGCCCACTGAGCAGGGTAGCGGCGCTAGTCTGCCCAAATGCCAGCACCCACGTTTCGACAGTTGACCGGCGTGGTCGAAACCATCTACCCCAGCGACGCGGCGGAATCGTGGGATGCCGTGGGCCCCGTGTGTGGAGACCTCGACGCACCCGTAGCTCGTGTGTTGATGTGTGTGGATCCCCATCCGCTCGTCGTGCAACAAGCCATTGACCTTCGGGTCGACGTCATCATCGCGCATCATCCACTGTTGCTCACCCCTGTCCATGGCGTTGCGACGAACACGCCGGCCGGCCAGGTGATCCAGCAATTAGTCAGCCATGGCATTGGTTTGTTGACCGCTCACACCAACGCGGATGTGGCGATCGATGGGGTGAGCGATGCCCTATCCGCGGCTCTCGGCGTGGTCGATGCTCAGCCGTTGACCGAGTCTGGCCTGGGCCGTATCGGTCTCCTGAGATCGGCGACCACATTGGCGGCTTTTGCAGATGAAGTGGCCCGCTCGCTGCCCTCAACCGCGCATGGCGTTCGCGTTGCAGGTGACCCACGGCGGGTGATCACGCGGGTTGCTGTGTGCGGTGGTTCGGGCGATTCGCTGTTGCCCGAGGCAGCCAAGCGGGGCGCCGACGTTTTCGTGACATCTGATCTCAAACACCATCGCCTGTTGGATCATCAACTCGTAAGTGACTGTGCGGTAGTCGATGTGGCGCACTGGGCCGGCGAATGGCCGTGGCTGGCCTGGGCGGCAGGACGGTTATCAGCGGCCTTGGCCGACCAGGGCGCTACGGTTGAGTTCGTCGTATCGAACCTCGTCACTGATCCGTGGACATTTCACGTGCCATGCCTAGAAGCGACCACCGAAACCGCCGAGGAGGCATTATGAAAGCCCAGCCCGACGCGCAACTGCTGGTCTTGCAACTACAGGCGTTAGACACCGAACTCGATCAGCTGCGGCATCGTCGCGACCACATGCCACAGGCGGCACTGGTGGCGGAATTGACGACCTCGGCGCGGGTCATGGCTGATCGTTTGACCGCGATCGCCGTTGAAATTGGTGATCTGGAGCGGGAGCAGCGGCGGGCTGAAAATGACGTCGAGGTGGTGCGGCTTCGCTCGAGCAAGGATGCCGAACTGCTCGACTCAGGCAGCATCTTAGACCCCAAACAATTACAGAGCCTGCAGGCTGAAATCGCCTCCCTTGCCCGTCGGCAAGGTGATTTAGAGGACGTCGAACTTGAGGTGCTCGAACGTCTTGAGGAAGCCCAGAAAGTGCAACGTCAATTACGCGATCAAGAAGCAACGCTGCGACAGCAGGTCATCGACGCCACAGTTGAACGCGACACCGCAACGGCCGAGATTCAGGCCGAAGAGGACAGTGTTTCCGCTGATCGGGCAAGGCTGCGCACTCGTATTCCTGCGGACTTCCTCGCACTGTACGAGAAGTTGCGGGCAGATAAGGAAGGTGTGGGGGCGGCCGCACTGCATCGGGGCCGATGCGAGGGCTGTCGGATTGAACTAACGCCGGTCGATATCAGTCGCCTACGCGACGCACCCGCCGATGACGTCATGCGTTGTGAGGAATGCCGTCGAATCTTGATACGCACCGATGAGTCCGGATTGTGACGCGAAGACTCATCGTTGAAGCCGATGGCGGATCCCGTGGAAACCCCGGCCCAGCGGCATATGGCGCCTTGGTGAGAGATGGCGACACCGGCACCATTTTGATCGAGGTTGCCGAATACATCGGTGAAGCCACCAATAACGTCGCCGAGTATCAAGGGGTACTCGCCGGTGTCCGGGCGGCACTGGAGATTCAGCCAGATGCGCACATAGAGGCTCGGCTTGATTCGAAACTTGTGGTCGAACAGATGAGCGGGCGCTGGAGCATCAAAAACGCTGCACTGCAAGTCATTGCACGCACACTTCGAGATACCTGTTCGACCGTTGCCTACACGTGGGTGCCACGTGCCGAAAATGCTGCGGCAGATCGATTAGCCAATGAGGCCCTCGATGCCGCCGCTGCTGGCCGCACGACGCGTATCGTGCGCCGCGGTGGTGGCGTTGAGCACGTTGTGCTGTTAGACGAAGAAGCCGATGATGTCATTGGTCAAGCAGGTCAAAAACGACCCCGAGCGGTCATCGGCTGGGCCAAAGACCTCGGTGACCCCACGGTCACGCTGCTAGGTCGCCACGGGGCCAGCCCCTTCAGCCTCGAGAAGCGATTTAGTGGACGGGGTGGGAAAGATGTCGGCCTAGCGCCGGTGGGTGAGGTGCAGGCGCAGGGACTTGCGCGAGCCATTTATGCGCGAGGTCCCGTTGATCGAATCATCTGCTCGCCACTGTTGCGAACGCGGCAAACCGCCGCGGAGGTAGCTCGCGCAACAGGGGCGTCGGTTGAGGAGCATGAAGGTTTCGCGGAATGCGGCTTCGGCGAGTGGGACGGCCACACCTACGCTGAGGTTCAAGATCGATGGCCGAACGAACTGGCCGCATGGTTGGCCGATACGCAGGTGGCGCCACCGGGTGGGGAGTCCTTTGCCGACTGTCGCACCCGGGTTGAGCGCGCGCTTGAAGATGTATTGAGTCGACATCGCGGATCCAACATCGCCATCATCGCGCACGTGTCACCCATCAAATTGCTCGTGGGCAAGTGCCTGGATGCTCCGCTGGACAGCCTTTTCCGCATGGAGTTGGCTCCGGGGTCATTGACGACGATCGCTTGGTTCCCGGACGGAAACTCCTCGCTGTTCGGCTTCGCCGATGCCGCGCACTTACCGGCGGATAACTAGGTTGGCCTATTCGCGCGTAATGATGTCTAGCCCCCATGACGGCCCGGCCTTTGCGGGCGGCGTCAGTTCGACGGTGTATCCGATCGTGTTGAGTGCCTGAGCAAGTTCTTGCGTACTGCGAGGAATATCAATGTCGATCAGATCGCGGGCGAGTTGGCCTTTGGTCGCCTTATTGTGATGGCTTACCACAACCCGTTTCTTGCCCCGCTGAGCGAGCACGCGCACGGAGACCGTTCGCTCGGACAGTGTTGGGGGGATCGGAGCAAGTTTGACGTATGCGGCGGAACGTAAATCCACGATGATCTGGTTTCGGCGCAATGTCGTGCAGATGTTGGCGATACCGTCTTGCCAGATCGAGGCCAGCCCCGGAAGGTCGGGCATCCTTGTTCCGGCCGAGAGTCGATAAGCGGGAATGAGATCGAGCGGACGTAGAAGACCGAACAGGGCAGAGGAAATGGCCAGCCGACGCTGACCTCGTCGTCGCTGCGCAGCGGTGGTTGTTGGCCACGACAGTGCTTCGTACAACACTCCGGTGTAAACCCCCGCGGCTGGCGCACACGGGCTCGTGGCGAGAGCTTGGTTGCGCTCAACCTCGCCGAGTTGTCGATCAGACAGGCCTAGTGCTCGTTGTACATCCTTGGGTGAATCGGTGGACCACGAGATGAGTTGGCGGACAATCTCCTCTCGTGCAGGGTTGAGGTCGGGGAAGCTCAAAGAAGCGATCTCAAGGCGAGGTCCTCGAGACGGTGTGGTCTTGCCTTCACTTGGTGGCAGCAATACGAGCACCCGATGAACTCTAGCCGCGAGACGCCACGAGCCCCGTAGCAAGTACGCTGCTCGTACGGCGGACGAGTCGTCTGGGTGATCGCGGCGCTAATGCGCAAGTGTTGGCGTCGAGGAAAGTCCGGGCTCCACAGGGCAAGGTGGTGGGTAACGCCCACCCGGGGAAACCCGCGGGACAGTGCCACAGAAAACAAACCGCCCGGTGCTAGTGATGCGGTGCATCGCTGGTGGCGGGTAAGGGTGAAACGGTGGTGTAAGAGACCACCAGCGTCGTGGGTGACCACGGCGGCTAGGTAAACCCCACCTGGAGCAAGGTCAGGAGGATTGGGAAACCGATCTGCGTGAACGAGCGGCCCGCTCAATGTTCGCGGGTAGACCGCACCAGGTCACTGGCAACAGTGATCGCAGATGGATGATCACCACCCGCTTTGGCGGGAACAGAACCCGGCTTACAGGGCGACTCGTCCGCCGCCTATCCCGAATCAGAAGTTAGACCGGTTAACCGCCGAGCTATCACTGCCTACGGGTGCACGGACCGGCGTAGCGTGAGCAACTATGACCAATTCGCCTCCCGAGCCCCAGCACGGTGGCCTGAGCGCGGCACTTCCGCAGATCCTTGGCTGGGTGGGAGCGGCGCTCGTTGCCAGCGCAGCTTTGAATCTCGTCGGCCAATCCTGGGAGGACTGGTCGGCTCGCACTCGCCTCATCGTTCTGCTCAGCGCTCTGCTCGTTCTTGTTGGGCCTGCTCTCGGCATCACCGTGACTTCAGGTGGGCGGGAACGCCTTGGCTCCCAGGACACTCGTCGGCGGATCGTTGCCGTACTGCTGGCTTTGAGCGCTCCGCTGGTCGCCGCTACTGCCTATCAAGCACTAGAACTCATCGGTATCGATGAGTTCGCGCCGGGTCAGCGAGCCTGGGCGCTTGTGCCCGCGATCACGGGCCTTCTCGCTGCGGTCACCGGTGCCTGGATCACGCGCGGGGTGATGACCACGCTCGCGGTGGCGGCGATGTGGGGATTTTTCGGCGTGACTCTGCTGCGGATCTTCGGCGAAGTCCCCGCTTGGGTTTTCCCGGTCATAATCGCCTTGATCGGCGCGGTGTGGCTGTCCGTGGCTCCCCGCATCCTCACGCCTATTCCGCTCGTTGAGGCGCTCGGGGTGGCTTGGCTGATCGCGTTGCTGGCCCCTGTCTCGTTGATGGAGACCTGGGAGGCATCTGAAGTGGGGGAGGCACTGGCGACCGAGGAATTCGTCGCAGCCTGGACTGCCCGAGCTCTCCTCATTACCTTCGCTGCCGTCTGCTTCCTCGTCTTCTCCCGGTCTGGCGGGTGGTCCTGGGCCACCGGCGGTGTCATCGCCGCGGCTTTGGCCGCTTTGGCCATCGCTGGATCAGCACTGGGCTGGATCACCGGAATGCTCGTGGCCGGAGTAGTGCTACTGGGTGTCAGCGGGCTGTTGCTCCTGTTCCGTCGAAGTCGCCAGTCGAGCCCGAATACATCTGCTCCGGTGGGCTGACTGCGCTTAGGTCAAGTCCATTCGCCGCTTACTCGGGTGTTGCATTCAAACGATTGGCGATCGTTGTGCAGATTGTGCCTAGCTGCTCTAGTTCTAGCGGTGTCAACAGGTCAACCAGGTGCCGACGCACGCTGTCGACGTGATCGGGGGCGGCGTTGATCAGTACCGACCAACCCTTTGTTGTCAGGGTGGCCAAGGATCCGCGCCCATCACTTGGACACGGCCGCCGCGCGACCAGACCATCGCGTTCCATGCGATCAATTTGATGAGACAGTCGGCTGCGCGAGGATGTCGTGCGCTGGGCCAGGTCACTCATGCGCATTTCATGATTGACCGATTCAGACAGCCACACCAGGATTTCATAGTCGGCGAGGGCAAGTCCGTGGTCGTTTTGGAGATCCCGGTTGAGTTGCTCAGGGAGTTTGAGGGCGACCGTCAGCCATGCGCGCCAGGCATTCTGTTCGGCGAGGCTCAACCACCCGCCAGCAGGGGAGCGTGGCTCGCTCGTCACCGGTTGGCCCTGATCGGTGCCTGTGCTCGCGGTCATGGGAGTGTCAGAATTTCGCTGCCGGTGTCCGTCACCACCAGTGTGTGTTCAAACTGGGCGGTCCAACTTCGATCTTTGGTCACCACCGTCCAGCCGTCATCCCACATGTCGTAGTCATAGCTACCCAACGTCAGCATGGGTTCGATAGTGAAGGTCATGCCCGTTTCCAAAACAGTGTCGAGGCGTGGGTCGTCGTAGTGCGGCACCACAAGGCCTGAATGAAAAGCCGTGCCGATTCCGTGCCCGGTAAAGTCTCGAACAACCCCGTAGCCAAAGCGCTTTGCGTAACTTTCGATAACTCGACCGATCACGTTGAGCGATCGGCCGGGACTGACCGCGTTGATGGCTCGCATTGTCGCCTCATGCGTGCGTTCGACAAGTAGCGCCACCTCCGGGGCGACAGAGCCGACGAAAAAGGTTGCGTTGGTATCTCCGTGGACACCTCCGATGAATGCGGTGATATCGATATTGCAAATGTCACCGTCTACCAAAACCGTCGAATCAGGAATGCCATGGCAGATAACCTCATTGAGCGATGCGCATAAGGACTTTGGATAACCGCGGTATCCCAGTGTCGAGGGGTAAGCGTCGTGATCGAGGAGAAACTCGTGGCCGATGCGGTCGAGTTCATCGGTCGTGATTCCTGGCGTTATGTGCCTCCCCACTTCGGCCAGGGCCTGAGCGGCTATTCGCCCAGCGATCCGCATACGTTCGAGAGTGTCTTGATCCTTTATCTCTGATCCGGTGAACGGGGTTGGCGCGGGTTTGCCGACATACTCCGGTCGGGTGATGTGTGCCGGAACGGTGCGCAGTGTCGACTGTCGACCAGGAACAAGGTGTGCTCGGCTGGCCGTAGTGGCGGTCATTTCGTGGCTTAACATAACCGCGAGTCTACGCGCGGGTGGCCAGTTTGGTTTGGGCGCAACTAGGTAGGGTGTTGATGTTGACAAGAGTCGTCGAGGCAAAGGACAGCAGCAATGGATCTGGGTGTGGAAGGCAATGATCAGTGGTGGTTCAATCTGCGCACCTTGACCGTCGAGAAGGGGCCGGGCGACGCGAACGCCGAACGCATGGGTCCTTATGCGAGTGAGGGTGAGGCGCAAACAGCCTTGGAGCGTGCTCGCGAACGAACCGAGGCTTGGGACGCAGACGACTAGCGCACAGGTTCTGCGCAAGAAATAGTGAGGGCCCCACCGATGGTGGGGCCCTCACTATTTAGGTGGTGATGACTAGCGGCGACGAGCGGTCGTCTTGCGAGCCGGTGCCTTGCGGGCAGTCGTCTTGCGAGCGGTCGTCTTGCGAGCAGTGGTCTTCTTTGCCGCTGTCTTGCGAGCCGGTGCCTTGCGGGCAGTGGTCTTGCGAGCAGTGGTCTTCTTTGCCGCTGTCTTGCGAGCCGGTGCCTTGCGGGCAGTGGTCTTGCGAGCAGTGGTCTTCTTTGCCGCTGTCTTGCGGGCGG
>Ga0129324_10000070_pt1 | contig 63726 bp, 64 predicted proteins | sample CPBDNA_7_FD_96879 | JGI IMG/M metagenome (GOLD analysis project Ga0129324, IMG submission 96879) | Freshwater to marine salinity gradient microbial communities from Chesapeake Bay, USA - CPBay_Spr_15_0.2_DNA | ecosystem: Environmental > Aquatic > Marine > Coastal | place: USA: Chesapeake Bay... | reverse complement strand
TTAAGCATCAGCTTCCAAGAACACTCTATCTTACAGGAAAGAGAGATCATTGCTTAGGGCATATTAAGGATGTCCAACGATTTGCACTTGAATCCAAGAGTGATTTAAAAGACGTTTACCTCCTCTCCAAAAAGAACGGTAACTTAAAAGATTACAATCATATCGATATCCTGACCTCTTCAACTGGTCCAAAAGACCATTTCCCACAAATAGCTGATTTTCTAAGAGAATGCCTCCGTTAGGTTTCTAACGGCCCCCCCAAAAAAATTCATACACACTCGAAAGAAAATTTATTCCTCTTTATAATCATGGAGAACTTTAAATGACTGAGGAGAAGTTATGACACCCAAAACGCCATTAATATTATTTATCTCTATGGCCGCTCTATTTTCAGGAGTCACACAGGCACAAGATGAAGGCCTGCTTTCTAACCAGAAGTGCATTGAAGTCTATCGTGATGGCTACCTGGACTTAAGGGACAATATTATTCTCTATAACGACAAACAACTTAACCGCGGTGATTTCGCAGCTCAAGTATCAACGATATCTACAGCTGTTACATCATTAAGAACTGCTTGTTTTTTTACGGAGAGCCCTGATGTTAAAGAGTGTGTTGATAATTACAAAAAAATCTATAAAGGACTTCGAGACCGAGTACGTGTCCGAGCAGTACTTTCGGGCAATCAAGAAAGCATCACCTTTGTAGATGACAGTGTTAATGTAGATTCTTCCATAAATGAGGATTCAAATCCTTTGAGAAGCTTATTTAGAAATATGAGAAATCAGGGAGCCGATGCAATTAAGCTTGGAAAGCTTTCTATAATTGATGTTAAATGCTTATGAAAAAGTGGCTTATCTTTTCAATAGTCCTAAGGTCCCCCATTATTTGGGGTGGCTTTGGGTTTTTCGTAGAAGACGAGCCATTGGCAACCCTATCCATAAAAGAGGAGTCGATCCTCACCAACAAAAAAGAGGTAAAGCTTCTCATTTGGAATATATACAAAGAAGGTAAGCGTAACTTTAAAGAGTCTTACAAATTATTTCTAGAAGACTCTAAGCCTGATATTCTTGTGCTTCAAGAGGCCGTCTATCCCTCTGGCAAGGACCTGTGCTTAACCGCTTCAGACTGTTACTTTTCCTCCGCATTTTACAAGGGAGTTAAGCATTTCGGTGTCTTAACATCTTCCCGCTTCCCCGTTCTAGAGGCAAAAACTCTTCACAGCAACAAAAGAGAGCCGTTCTTAAATACGCCAAAAACATCTCTTGTAACGATTGTTGAAACTCCCTCTGGAAGCTTACTTGTCATCAATACTCATGGAATAAACTTTGTGGGACTCTCCGCTTATGAAATCCAGATGCAGGAGATTGTTGATTATGCAAAATCTTGGGAAGGCCCTGTTATTTGGGCGGGTGATTTTAATTCGTGGAATTCTGGACGATCAAAGATTCTTGAAAAAGCCACCAAAGATCTAAGGCTTAAAAAGATCGATTTAGAAAATGACCATCTCGTTAAACGCTTTATGGGTTATTCTCTGGACCATGTTTTTACTAAAGACCTTGATATTGTAGAGGCGAGGGTCGTAGACACTAAGGCTTCCGATCATAACCCATTGATTCTCAAGATTAATCTGAGTAGTTCTAAGACCGATTAAACTTTATTCGATTCAGTATTGTATAAACTTTAAACACCCCCCTAAAGGTTTTACGACCCCCCCCCTGTTACCTCACTTAAGCGCCTAATATTACAAGAGTATAGTTGGCCCATCACTTGCTTTAACAATAGGAACAGGACAACTCTCAAGATGAGAGAAAACAGCTTTTTTAACGGAGAAGGTTGACCACATGACGAGACCAAAGTCACATACGAGTTTTAAAACCACACTAAGAAGTACTCTTATTATGCTCTCTCTTTTAGGTGCTCCAAGTTTGCACTCAAAAGAGATTCAAAAAAGAAAGTCTTCTATCCCGCAACATCTCCTCAATAAGGTTTTAAAGAAAAAATACCAAAAACCGGTAAGCAAGCCTACGGTCACAAAGACCACTCCTAGTACTGAGCTTCCTTTTAGCCTCTCAATTTTGGAGTCACAATTTGCTAGCTGGGGAGTTGAGCCAACAAACAAAAAATCATCTATCAATATACTTCCTGCTTGGAAGATGTTTGCTAAGAAGAAAGAAATTATCGTTGCTGTTATTGATACAGGTGTTGACCCAACACATCCCTTCTTACGAAATAACCTTTATGTTCCAAATGGAAAAGCATCATCACAAAACTATGGTATTGATTTTTCCAAGAGCAAAAAGAATAAGCTTCAACCAATCGATAATCATGGTCATGGGACACATGTTTCAGGAATTATAAAAAGTGTTCACCCCGGCGTAAAAATTCTTTCGTTGAAATATTATAATCCAAAAGCTTCAGGTCAAGATAACCTTAACTCAACAATTGCTGCTCTAAGATATGCCGTTGAACAAAATGTAGATATCATAAACTACTCTGGCGGTGGACCAGAGCCAGCACTTGAAGAACTCAAAATCCTTAAAGAAGCTGAGCGAAAAGGTATACTCATTGTTGCCGCCGCAGGTAATGAAGAATCAAATATCGATGTTAAGTCTAATGCTTATTATCCAGCAAGTTACGGCTTAAACAACATTATTACAGTTACAGCTCACGACAGAAATCTACAAATGCTTAGTTCTTCAAACTGGGGAAAAACAAGTGTAGATATCTCTGCACCTGGCTACCGTATACGATCAGCACTGCCTAATAATAGAGCTGGCTACTTAACGGGAACAAGTCAAGCAACCGCTTTTGTCTCAGGGTCTGCAGCACTGATTATGAGTCAATATCCGGGATTAAGAACTGAAGAGATTAAAGAAATCCTGAAACAGTCCGCAAAAAAAGAGATAACACTATTAAGTAAATGTTCAAGTGGTGGCAGGCTAGATGCTGGAAAAGCTCAAATATTCGCTGCAAAGTATTTAAAGGCTAAGAAAACTCGTTCGCTTGCTAATAAGAACCAAAGAGATGTGGCAACCCATAAGAGAAAGGGTAAAAAGCAAGGTCAAATCTTTTATAGAAGAGCAAGGTAGTTAGGTCGTCAATAAAACTTTCATCAGTAAAAATGCGGCCATTACCACTGCTGATAATCCCAAAATAATTTTAGTTATAAAAGGTAGGGTTAAAGTTCCATAAAGCTTTAATCCCAAGAAGTGATCCCTCAAACTAACTTTTGAGGTACGACTTTGTTCAAGGTTTTTAAGATTCATTGAAAGATTTTGAAATAAAGGATGTTTCTCTCCCTTTTCAAGCATCAACCACAGTTGGCTTAAGCTTCCCCCCCAAAGATTTACTTCATTCATAATCTCTTGGGCCTCAAAAAGGAAAAGTTTCCGCCTTTCTTTATCTTCATCAAACTCATTAAAGAAATAACCGCAGAGAATCTCAAATCGCTTAATTAGAGATCTGTGATATTTCTTTACCTCAGATCCCTTACGAACACTTTCTAGAAATGAGAAACGATAAAGCCAAGTATAACGGTGTTGAAATTCGTCACGGATATTAAAGAAGCTTCTTGCGCCAAAGGGACTCCCGAGTAAATCGACCCAAAATTGATAGCCACAAGATTCACACTCCTTCTTTGTAACAAAAACAGATGAGCACTTCGGACATTGCTTTTTTGCTTTTATCTTAGCAAAAGGACGCAATGGGTCAGTGCTCTTTATATTCTTCTCTACGTTCGCCATAAAATCAGGATGCCTCTCCGAGTAAAGATTGGCAAATGATCCCGCCTGTCGATACTATAAACCTATGAATTCATTTGCTTTTAACCCAAAGGTTATCCGCTACCTCTTTCCCTTTATTGGAGGTTTGCTCTACCCACTTGGTTTTCCTATCAAAGGGTTACCCCATTTTATGGGGTTTACTTTTATAGGGCTCTTCCTTTTGCTTCAAGCAACTCCCTTATCCTACGGAGAAATTAAAAGTGACGCCATTTCATTAAAGAGCAGTCTCCTCTCGCTCCTTCTATTTTCTTTGGGATATTGTTTCCTTGGATACTATTGGATCCCTTATACCCTAAATGAGTTTGGTGGAATTCCATTTCCAATAAATATATTTCTGGGAGCTCTATTCTCCCTTATTATTGTTCCTCAATATTTAATTTTCATTCTTATCATTCACTTCTGGAACAAACTTCATTTTAAAACGAGCTCTCTTGCAGGGGGTCCCCACACGCGCAACCTGCTTTATGCATTTATCCTTGTAACCTTAGAAAGTTTTGTCCCACAACAGTTCCCTGCCCACCTCGGTCATACTTGGCTCCAACTCGCCCCTTACCTAGGACTTAGCCCTCTTTTTGGTGTCCCCTTATTTAGTCTGGTTAGTTACTGGTTAATTTTTGGTTTTGTCAGTCTTTGGAGGATCAAGAAATATGACTACTTTAGCTTAATCGTTTTTGTAGGATGCCTTCTTCTCAATTTTTTGAATCCACTTGAGTACCCTAAAGATCTTGAGAAAACCCTTAACATCAGATTAGTTCAGGCGAATGTTGGAAATTTCATGAAGCTGAACTCTGAAAATGGCTCATTTTCTTCCATGGAAGAAATTTATAATCGGTATCATCAATTAAGTACCAAAGAAAGCGGCACATTTTCAGAACCAGTGGACCTTATCGTTTGGCCAGAGACTGCTTATCCTCAACTGCTAAACTCTGCGATGATGCGGGTAAGCCCTGCCTTTATACCTACTATTGTAAGAAAGGTTGTTTCTGAAACAGGAGCTCAACTTTTCTTTGGTGGTTATGATAAATCTGGCGAAGAGAATAAGAACTATTATGAAACCGAATACAATGCTGGTTTCTTAATAAATAGAGAAGGAAAGCTAAACGATACCTATCATAAAATGCTTCTCATTCCATTTGGTGAAAGCTTGCCTTTTGGTCCCTTAAATTCAATTTTTGCTGGATTGATCGATAACCTCGCTTTCTTTGCGAAAGGTGAGAAGTATACTTTATTTCAACTTGATGGCGGTCAAAGATTTATTTCAGCTGTATGCTATGAAATTTTGTTTTCAGGTTTTATAAGAAACTACCTCAATAAAAATGACCAGCAAGCTCACTTTATAATCAATCTTACAAATGATAGCTGGTACGGTGATACTAGTGAACCTTTACAACATCAATACCTGGCATTTTGGCGTGCTCTTGAATATCAAATTCCTATTGTAAGGATGACAAATACGGGTATTACAAGTGTTCTTTATCCAGATGGTACAGAATCACGTAGGCTTCCTTTGTTTAAAAAAGATAGCCTCGACATTTCATTATCACTTCGAGAAAGAGAGGCCACACTTTTTCAAAAATATGGTCTCCTCCCTGTTTTCCTTTTCTTTTTGGTCATCTTTGGAATCACTTGGATTTATGAGAGATTCAGAATAAAAAAGGCTTAAAGGCCTTCTTTAAAAAGATCGTGAAGTCTTAAGAGTCCCAAAAACTGACCTTCGGCCCCTAAGACAGGTAGAACAGAAAAGGGGTTTTTACGTCCTTCCATCAAGGCCAAAGCATCATTGGCCAGCTGGTCTTCTCTAATTGTTATAGGATTTTGATTAGCGACATCTTGAACATTCATATTTAGATCGAACTGATCTTTTGAGAGTAGTCGTCTTACATCACCTTCGACAATAAGACCTTTAAGTTTATCATTTGCTCCGAGCACAACTGCGGCCCCTAATGGAAACTCTGTCATTTTTAATATCGCTGTTTTAAATAGATCCTCTTCTCCAAGTATTCCACAATTTTCCTTCGAAACTAAAAGATCACTTACTTTAAGCCTTAAAGATTTACCTAGCTTCCCTCCGGGGTGATACTTAGCAAATCCCTCTTTAGAGAGACCCGTTATATGCTCAAGTAAAACTGCCATAGCATCACCAATGGCCATTGTTAAAGTTGAAGAGGTTGTAGGAGCCTGATTATTTAAACAAGCTTCTTTATGAACCTGACAATCAAAAACGATATCGCACATTTTGGCTATCGGTGACTCAACATTTCCCACCAAGGCAATACGTCTCTCAGGGCCTACACATAAAAAGGGGTTTAATTTAAAAATTTCTTCTGATTTTCCAGAGTAAGAGATAAGAACGATGGCATCTTTTTCCCTTAATATGCCAAGGTCACCATGCAGGGCCTCAGTTGGATGGAGAAAATGGCTAGGAAGGCCCAGTGAGGTAAAGGTTGCGGCAAGTTTTTGCCCTACTAGACCAGATTTACCTACCCCGCAAAAGATCAAACTTCCCTCTTGGACAATCAAATCCTTAAAGAGTTCTGCCAGAGCGTCTGCTTCGGCCTTTTCAAGGCGTTTGGCGGCCTCATTAAGGGCAAAGGCCTCTGTGCTTAAAACGCTTGCCATTAGTTCTACAATTTCCATAATCTATCTCGCTAACAAAATTTTGCAGGTGGACAACCTCGGGTTAAAATAAACCTAGGAATAACCTTTTTAGCATCAGGGCCAATAAAAGTGAATTTAAAGAAGTATTTGAGAAGTATATTACCCGTAGCAGCAATTATTCTCATTATTGCTCCCGCTGGTTGCAGTAGCTACGAACAGTTCCGTTATATAACGGAAGAGTTTGAGATCCCAAATAAAGTCTTCAGGCATGATTACAACCAAACCTGGTTGGCCGTCTTGCAAGTTATGAAGAAATACAATTTAGAATTAACAAATCAAGAGGCAGGGGTCATTAAAACGAGGTGGGAAGATAACACCCTAGAAATTAACTTCGCCGATAGTTTTGGATCATCTGACTCTGTCAAAGCTGCTCGCTTTAAACTTATTGTAAATGTGGTGAAGGGTTTTCGCACTAACAAAGAAGTTACGAAAGTTACGGTTTATCGTAGACAAATGATTGAACAAGATTTTCTTCAAGGTTGGAAAGTTATTCCGACAGATGGAATTCTAGAGAAGACAATTATTTATCGTATTGAAAGAAACCTAAAGATAGCGGCAAGACTGAAGAAGATTGAAGAGCAAAAGGCCAAGGAACTCGAGGCTAACTTCTAAATCGTCTGGTTACTGATTGCTATTTTCTTCCAAAATCTCTTTTTTAGATTTGTATCTTCAGGTGATTTTTTACCCGTAATTTTCGTTAATGAGTAATCAATCTCATTAAATATATCTTTATATTTATCTTTTTGAACCATACTTAAAAGAGCCGTTTTCGCTTTTCCAAACTTCAAATCTCCAATCGTCTTGATGGCTTCACGAATTAAGTTTGTGCGTTTTTTTTGACCATCCTTAGGATTATAATAATTCCTTTTATCATAGAGCATGCTCCAGACCTCAGCGCCCTTATCATTAAGTTCAAGTTTTCTAATATTCTCTAAAGCCTGCTTACGAACAATAAAACTCCGGTCCTTCAAAGCCGATGCATAGGCCACGCCATAGCTTTTTTCTTTAAGCGCCAGTAAGGTTTTCAATGAAGCCATTCTCATTACCCAATTCGGATGCTTTAGAAATTTTGCCAAAAATGGAGAACTTTTCTTTCCCATGATTCTTCCGATGAGAAAAGTTGCAACCCAACGATTCTTGTCAGGGTACCCATCTGATTTCATTACTTGAATAAGAGCAGGAATGGCCTTTCCTGAATATACTAATGTTTGCTTTTTAAGACGCACAACCTCTGGCCCAGATAAATCTTTCTTAAACTCTTTAAGAATAACCTTTTTAACCATATCTCTTGTTTTAGGTCCTTTTTGATTATCGGGGTGGATGAAACCATCTGCTGATTTCCCAAAAATAGATGTGGTCATCATTAAGATTACACATAATGCTTTAACAAAGGTCTTTGTCATCTTTCCATCCAAGGATTTATCTTTAACTAACTTTAGCTATGGTAAAGAATTTTTAACCAAGCATCTTCTCAAATTCACTTAATAACTCTGCTGCTGACTTCTGTTCACCATCATTGTCTGGAATTTCTGGATTTTCCTCAGAAGCAGCTGCAGTTGCTCCCGCATCAGCGGCAGGATTCTCTTCAGCTGTAACTTCTGGTGGCGGCTCTGGTGCAGGTGCCTCTTCAGCTTCTGGCTCTTCAACTGCAGGAGTTTCTTCAGCTGCTGGCTCTTCAACTGCAGGAGTTTCTTCCTCAGTTGCACCACCCTTAAGTTCTGCAATTGTTTTTTTGAGTTGCTCATTTTCTTGCTGAAACTTTTTAAGGTTAGCAAGATCCTCTTCAATAATTTCATATTCCATGAGACGTTCTTTAAGTTCATCTCTCTCTTTTGTAACACTTTCAATTTGAGCATCAAGCTCGGCATCTCCACCGCTTCCGCCACCAGCAACAGCTCCCTCTAGAGCAGCATTCGCCTCTTCTAGTTGAGCCTTTAGAGAATCTACTTCGCTCTTTAGAATGCCGGCCTCTTCTTCAGAAATCCCACCACCATTACTCGCACGAGCAGCTTCAAGCATTTTTTCTAGTTCAGCAATCGTTGCATCTTTCTGACCAACCAGAGACTTAAGGTTGGCAATCTCAGCATTTTTTTGAGCAAGTGCTTCTGAGTTATCACTACCGACAGCTATACCTCCACTAGGTAGGTCTGATGTTGGAAGGATAGAAGGAATACCTTCACCTAATTCAAGACCACCACCTCTAAAGAGCGATGACTTCAATGCTGTTGAATTAGCGATGATGCTATCAAGATAATTTTTAACTACAGAAGCCGGAATTTGATGACTCAGTTGATGAAACCTTCTTCTATTATAAAACCAATAGGCCACAAGGCTTGCAAAAACAACGACCAGTACGGCCAAAGAAATACTAATTGTTTCATCAGTAAATTGAGTAAGAACGAGTCTTAACGATTCCACAAATCCATCCTTGGAAAATATCGCAGAGAGACCAACTTCCCTCTATTAGGTATCTAGTTAAAATTATAGTGGTTTGTCTGAATTTGTGTCAACGTAGAAGGGATTGTCACCTAACAATGGTCAACTTTTTATAACGGCCAATACTTGCTTATGGATAGATTCATTAGAGCCTACAATTGTCTCTTGAAATGGGTGGAAAGCCCGACCATTATAATTCGTTACTACCCCACCAGATTCTTCTAAAATTAAGCTAGCAGCTGCAACATCCCATGGAGAGAGGCCTCTTTCCCAAAAGGAGTCAAAAATCCCTTGAGAAACTAAACAGATATCGAGTGCCGCACTTCCCATCCTTCTAATCCCGCGAGATTTTTTCATCATATTTTTAAAGATAGAAAATTCCTTATTAAAAACCTCACCTTTTTCACAGGCAAAACCGGTTACAAGAAGACTATCTTTTAATCTTTTTTTATTGGTTACAAGTTTAAGGCGAGTTTTTTTACCATGAGTATTAAAGAGAAATGCTCCCTTTCCCTTTATTGCACAATAAGTTTCATTAGTTGCAGGACGATGGACAATACCGAGAACTGGCTCCCCATAATAAGCAAGACAGATACAAACTCCAAAATAATCCATATTATTGAGATAATTCGTTGTTCCATCTAGAGGATCAATAATCCACACGAACTTTTTTTCTTTATACTTCTTTAGAGCATCTTTTTTACTACCATAAGTTTTGAAAGCACTTTCTTCAGCTAAGAATTCAGCCTCTTCAATAAGCGGTTTCAAATTCTTAATCAAGAAGTTCTCAGCTTCAACATCTGCATTAGAGACAACCCCCTGGGCCTCTTTGGTACTTATTTTAAGATCAGAGAGTTTACGCTGACGGCGCAAGAGTTTAACGCCAACAGCAGTTGAGACTGTCACAACTTTTTCAGCGATTTCTTTAAGTTCTTTTGCGGTTAAACCTTCAATTTTCATATTCACCATCGCCGTCGTCTAAATTCTTCAAAACAACCTCAATGTCATCTTCGCTTAAGTTCTCTTTAGAGGGTACCTTGTAATTTTCAGTAAACCAATTACCGAGATCGACATCTTTACATCTTTCTGAACAAAAGGGCCGAAATTCTGAAGAGTAATAAGAGAAACCACGATTACATTTTGGACATTTTACCATCAATGACTTTTTCTCTTTCATAGAAGAATACTCCTTTGATTACTATTTTCATCAAATATATTTTGAACTCTTTCACTCATTTCCAAAGAAAGTGCCATTATGTTTTCATCAATTCTTAAAACCGGGACCACGCCTCGAACGGAGTTAACGAGTAAGGCCGCCTTATAGTTATCAAGGTTATCCACATGAATCTTTTTTTCTTTAATTGCAATTCCTTTTAAACCGTAACTTAGACCAATTCCCTTAAAGATCGCTCCCTCACTCTTTGGTGTGTGCCAATCTCTACCATCAAAAAATACAATATTAGCTATACTAGCTTCTGAAACAATACCGCTTTCGTCACAGAGAAGGAGCTCAGATTGATAGATATTCTTCAAGCGAAAGGTCTCCCCATAATCAGCGAGTTTTATATTTTCACTTTTATAAGATCTCTTCAGCGGCAGTTGAACTACCTTTAAATTTTCAACTGATAGATTTTTTTCAAAGAGATCAGAGAAAGTGAGTAGCTGAACGATCCTTCCCGATGAATCTTTAAATAGCGTTACTCTAATCTTCCAACTCTGCTTGTTCGTCTCCCCACTAAGTTCGTAGAAAGACTTTTTAATAGACTGGCCAATCTCTTTCCTAGAAACCTTAATTCCTGCCAACCATTCATAAGTAGATTCCAAACGGTCAAGATGCTCTTCATAGAAAAGCAATCTCCCGTTTTCAATCGAGGCGGTGGTGAATGCAGACTGAGACCATAGAAATCCAGAGTTAGAAAAGGCCAAAGAAGCTGGTACTTCCTGTACTTGCTTGCCCTCTAAAAAATAGTAACTGCCTTTATCTGATCGTTTCAAGATTCTCGCTCTATGGTATTCGTTATGCTAAACCAAATTATCCCTCGCATAATATCAAGAGGAGAAGAAAAGGAGAAGGTTGTGACGCACTCAGCGTGGTCTCATCTCACAATCATAGGCTTGGGATCGCAGGGTCTCTCGTGGGCCAAAAACCTAAGGGATAGCGGATACCAATGTAACTGTTTCCTAAGGCCAAGCAGCTCTAGCGAAAAAGTGGCAAAAGACTTTGGACTTAACCAAGTTCAGGACTTTAAAAAAACTGATGCTTTGTTATTACTTATTCCCGATCATGCTCACTTAAGTTTCTTAAAAACTCATGAAGATATCATTCCAACGGGAATGCCCATCATCTACGCACATGGAGCAAGCGTTGTAGAACATGACATGGTTGAGAGCTTTCCCCAATGGAATCATCTCCTACTGGCCCCAAAGGCCATTGCTAGTGAGTTAAGGGAAGCCTACTTAGAAAATATGGGTCTCGGTGCAGTCTATAGTGTCGAGGCCATTTCAAAAGATAAGAACGAAATGCGTTCTAATATTTTGGGACTTGCTAAAGATCTCGGTATAACGGCTGGACCTTATGAAGTGACTTTTGAGCAAGAAGCACGAGCTGACCTTCTTAGCGAACAAACTCTTTTATGCGGACTTATTCCTTACGCTGCCAAGAACTGCTTTGACCTCTTAATAAAAGAAGGAATTCCACCAGAACTCGCCTATCTTGAAGCATGGCATGAGGTTAAATTAATTGGAAACGCAATGAGTCAACGAGGACCCAAAGGACTTTTTGAACTCATAAGTCCCCATGCGCTGGTAGGCGCCCAGATTGCCTCTAAATCGCTCTTTGACAAAGAGTACCATAACGCAATAAAAAGTCTGAAAAACAGCATTTGGAGCGGAGAATTCTTTAACAAAGTAAAAGAATTAAACCTGGAAGAACAGCGAGAGAATGAGCTTAGTTTTTGGCAAAACTCACTGCTTCAAAAAACTTTTGAAAAAATGAAGGATGACCTGACTGGTCCCAATAATAATGAAACTTAATACCCGCAAAATTAAAAAAAGAAAGATTCTTTCAGGAGAAAATCCTTTAAGTATGCTCACCTGCTATGACTTTCAAACAGCTCAGCTTCTTAATGAAAGCGAACTGGATATGATCCTTGTTGGGGACTCCGTCGGTAACGTAGTTTTAGGTTATGAAACAACCGTCGAAGTTACACTCTCCGATATGATCACCTTTGGCAGGGCGGTTAAAAGAGGAGCTCCAGATAAATTTACTGTAGTAGATCTTCCTTTTGGAACTTACGCCTCTCTTGAGCGTGGAATTGAAAATGCCATAAACCTCTTTCAACAAACAAAAGCTGAAGCTTTAAAACTTGAAGGTGCTTCTGAGGAGTTTTGTCTACTCATCAAACGCTGCACTCAAGTAGGCATCCCAATAATGGGACACATTGGCTTAACGCCTCAAAGTGTTCACCAACAAGGTGGCTACTTCACTCATGGAAAAAGTCACCCCGATGCTGAACGGTTATTTCTTGAGGCCAAGGCCCTAGAGGAAGCTGGCTGCTTTGCTATTGTCCTAGAGTGCGTTACGCCTGAACTAGCTACAGAAATTACCAAAAAAATAAATATTCCAACCATTGGAATAGGCAGCGGAAGAGAAACTGATGGCCAAGTTTTAGTTATCAATGACCTTCTTAAAATGGGACCTCTGAGACCCCCCAACTTTTGTCATCCCGTGGCCGACTTTTATGAACTTAAGCGCCAGGGTATTGAACTCTTTTTAAAGGATGTTCAAAATAATACCTCCCCAGATCAAGGCTCTTCGAAATCTCTTCAATCATGAAGTTAGACTTGGCCTCTTTAAAAGTATTCCTCAGTAACTTTCCAAAAGAGGACTGCCTTACTTATGACATTGGTAATACACATCCCCATATGGGTGTTTTTAAAAAAGGGATATTAACGGAGGTTATCCCCGTTCTTCCTCAGGACTTGAAAAAAATTGAGTCAAACCAAAAAAATATTATTTGCTCTGTCTCAAAGGAATTACCCTCCTCTCAGCTTTTTCAGAACTTAAACGAAAACTTCAGAGGAATGCCGCTTCAATACTCTACAACACTTGGTCATGATCGCTTGACCCTCGCAAGCCTGGCCTTTCATTGCTGGCAAAAAGAAATCGTCATTATTGATGCTGGAACTTTTATCACTATAGATTTTGTCTCTCCAAATGGATTTGAAGGTGGCCATATTATTCCAGGTATAAAGACTCTCTTAGACTGCTATCAAAAAGGAGAGCAACTTTTTACACCAGAACTAGAAAAGAGAGATATCCATCAATGGCCAAAAAATACCCATGATTCTATGGCGCAAGGTTATCAGATTCTAATTGAAGGCCTTTTTGAAAAGATCAATAGTATCACCAGAAATAAAACAGTTGTTCTAACAGGCGGCAGCGCCCCTCTTATAGCACCATACTTAACTCCTGATTTAGTTGAACCACACCTCATTCATTACTCCTTGTACTTTCAGTACGTTAGTCAAAAGCAAACTCCTCTTTAGTGGCCAAAATTAATGGTTTATGAAATATTGCGCCCATGAAGATAGCCCTAGGTGTCACTGGTTCTATTAGCGCTTATAAAGCCTATGACCTTGTGAGAATATTTATAAAAGAAGGCCATCAAGTGAGGGTTATCCTCACCAAGGGAGCCCTTCAATTTATTAAACAAGAAACTTTTCTCTATCTTGGTTGCTCCGCTGTTTACGGGCCCGAAGAAGATTTTTCAAGTAAATCATCAGAGGACATTGAGCTCTCTAACCCTGTTCTTCATGTTGCATTGGCCAAGTGGGCGGACGTTGGCCTTATCGCCCCACTGAGTGCAAATACTTTGGCGACCTTTTGCCAGGGTATGGCACCCGATCTCCTCACCTCTCTCTTTCTCGCTTGGAGGAAGGAAAAACCTCTTCTTGCTTTTCCTGCAATGAACACAGAGATGATGAGCCATCCTTTTGTTCAAGAAAACTTAAAGAAAATGGCTGAGCTTCCCAATGTGCTTCTTGGAAAAACTCAATCAGGAGAACTTGCTTGTGGGGACATTGGTGCAGGAAAGCTTGAAAATATTGAAGTAATTGCAAGACTTACCAAAACTTATAATCTCCTCCAAAATAGTAAAAGTGTTCTCATAACCACTGGGGCAACAGTGGCGCCACTTGATTCTGTACGCTACTTAACAAATGCCTCTAGCGGCAAAACATCCCTTCCTTTCGTTGAAGATTGTCTTCAAAGAGGATTTAGTGTCACCGTTATTGCAGGTATTTTTGCAACACCTGAGCTTGATTATTACAAAGACCATCCGTTATATCAGTTGATTAGAATTAAAACTACGAACGACATGTATAAAGAAGTTATAGAGAAATTTCCAAAGTGCGACCTTTATATATCAAGCGCGGCAGTTGGTGATTTTGAGTTCCATCAGTTCAATGGAAAAATGAAAAAATCACAAATGGATAAAAATCTCCCTATAAAAAAATCACCTGATATTTTAGAAGAAGTTCTTAGAATAAAGAAAGAACATCAAAAGATCATTGGATTTGCGGCAGAAGCCTCCCTTGATGAAACTGTCTTGAAAGAGAAATACCTACGCAAGCCAGTAGACCTACTTATTGCCACAGAAGTCAATAACGGCCTGACTTCCGACAAGGCAATTACAGGTTTCCAAACAGACCGGGCCAATTATCGATTTATGACAAATAATGATCTCACCAGTCCCGCCTCTTTAACTAAGAAAGAAATGGCCGTCTCTGCCCTACTCAACTTATTGGATGGAAGAAATGAAGCTCTTCACTAAAAAATCCGATTACCTTAGCTACAATTTGAAACAAAATAGACTCGGTCTTGTCCCAACGATGGGAAATCTTCACCAAGGACACTTAAACTTAGTAACAGAATCCCTGAGAGATAACGAAAAAACTCTTGTTACAATTTTTGTAAATCCCAAGCAGTTTGGACCAAAGGAAGATTTTAACAAATATCCCCGAACACTTGAAAATGATTTAGATGCACTTAAAAAGTTACCAAACTCAAAAGACATTTTAGTATTCGCACCAGAAAATATCGAAGAAATTTATCCTCCAGGATTTAGTACCGAAATTTCAGTTCAGGGCCTTGACCAAACGATGTGTGGGGAGCACAGGCCAGGTCACTTTAAAGGTGTAACAACTGTTGTTTACCAACTCTTTATTACCTCAAAGGCCCATGTGGCCTATTTTGGTCAGAAAGATTATCAGCAATTCAAAATTATTGAAAAAATGACTCACGACCTCCAGCTTCCGATTTCGTTAAAGATGGTCCCAACGACGCGGGAAACCTCTGGCCTGGCACTTTCGAGCCGCAATCAGTATCTTAGCCTCGAGCAAAAGGAAGAAGCGACTCTTCTATACAAAACTCTTAATGAACTAGCTCAATCTTACCTATCAAATCCCAGAGACACTGAGTCATTGCGGCAAAGTGTCTTAAATAACGACCCCTCCTGGCAATACCTTGAAGTCAGGGATAGCGAAAGCCTAGAGCACCCCAATAAAAATACTTCAAAACTTGTAGTTGCAGGTGCTTATTTCATGGGAGATACTCGTCTCATAGACAACGTTATCCTTAGATTAAGAGAATAGTATTGCTCGATAATGAATTCCATATCTCATCAGACGCTAGGGCATCGCTCGTTTCCATCATTTGTCCTAAGTTTGAAGAACACAAAACAGAGGTTGAGACCGGTCGCTCAATTTCTGAACTACGTGAACTATTACGAACACTTGATATACCCACGGGGTATCAGTATATCCAAAGTCGTAATAGCCTCGACCCTGCAACAATATTAGGTTCAGGAAAGCTCCAAGAAATTGCCACTAAGGCCAAGGATGAAGGATCGACTCTTCTTGTTTTTGATTTTGAGTTAACGGCTTCACAAATTAGAAATATACGTAAAATCACCGAACTCTCAGTTGTAGATAGGGTTCACGTCATTTTAGAAATTTTTGCCAGGCATGCACGAACGAGAGATGCAAAAATTCAAATCGAAATTGCACGCCTACAATATGTATTGCCCCGACTCTCGGGATTTTGGACTCACCTAGGAAGGCAAAGAGGTGGAGTTGGTGTTAAGGGTGGTGAAGGTGAGAAGCAGATTGAGCTTGACCGAAGAATCATCCGACAAAGAATAGAGTTTTATAAGAAAGAATTAAAACTCTTAGCAAAATCCAGAGAACAGCAAAAGAAGAAGCGCCAAAATATGGCCGTAACTGCAGCACTAGTTGGATACACCAATGCAGGAAAATCCTCACTGATGAATCGTTTGTGCCAAGTCGATATTAAAGAAGAAAATATATTATTTGCTACGCTAGACTCGACTTTTAGAACCTTAAATCCTGACACCCATCCGCCGATGATCTTAATTGATACCGTTGGATTTATTTCTAACCTTCCAAATGCTTTGATTGAAGGTTTTAAAACAACACTAGAATCTGCTCTTGAGGCAGACCTCTTAATCATCGTTTGTGATGTAAGCGACCCCAATTATAAAAAGCAGCTTAAAGTGACAGAGGAAGTTCTCAACGAACTCGGTGTAGGTGATAAAGAAAAGTTTATCGTTTTTAATAAGAAGGATTTATTAAATGATCCTATCAAAGCAAAAATTATAAAGAGAGTTCACCCAAACTCTTATGTGGTTAGTTCATTTAATGACGAAGAAATGAGAGACCTGCGTAGTCGTATTATTAATTACTTTCTAGACAAGCAGAATCAGTACGACTTATTTGTTCCCTATGATGAAGGGGCGGCACACAGTTCAGTGGCCTCTAAAACAAATATTATTAAAAGTAGTAATTACCAAAAAGGGATTTTCTATCGGGTCCGAGTTCCAGACTTCATTTTTAACCAATTAGGTCTTCATGATTTTGTATTAAAGCCCGAAGAAAGTCTGTCTCTCCAGAAGAAGAAGCCCCTTTAAAAGAAATTTAGAAAAAAGCACCACTGCGAAAAATAAGTGTCACCGAAAAAACGACAATCACAACACCAATACCAGTAATTACAATAATCTGATCTCTATCCATAAGCTTCTTATCGGCTTTAGCTCTTTGACAGTTGAGTATGAAGATCAGCAATTATTTGCTCCAAATGCTTTATTTCTAAGGGCTTAAGCAAAAAAGCCCCTTTCCAACCAAGCTCAGAAGCGGCCGCTTGCTGAGGCTCAAACCCCATAAGGGCAAAAGGAATATCCGCACAAACTTTAATTCTCTCCATCTCAACCAAGCTATCCTTAAGGAATATTTCCGCCCCAAATAAAACCATGTCTGGTGCAAAGTCCGGCAAGCGGAAAGAGAGGTCTTCGCTAGAGCTTAAGGTATAAATTCTTTCACCAAAAATTTCTTCAAATAATTGGCGAGTAAGATCATCATTTTCAACCAAAAAGAGCTTGTTCATAAATTCCTCAATTCTAATTGGCCCTAGTAAACGGTTTCTACTTAATGGTGTCAAGATTAAGGTTTCTAAGCTAAGGTAGGAGCATGAGTAAATACAAAAGCTACACAATTCTCCTACTCGATGAACAAGGCCAAGAGCTTGCAAGCTACCCTTTATCTAAGCGAGAAGAAGCATTTGCTTACGCTGAAAAGCTTGAAGAGATGGGTATCGATGTACACTTAAAAGAACCCTCTCTTCCTGAGTCACTCATTCTCTCTCTTGGTGCAAGCAAAGAAGATACGGAACACTTAAAAAAAGAAATCGACCAAGAAATAGATGACCATGGACCTCAATACTGCGACGCAACGAGTCAATCAAACCTTCACTAACACTTCCCCTCTGTTTTTTATTTATACACATAATTTCAATAACTTTACCTACCCTGTAAATTATCACTTTTAGTAAATTGCTCTAAATCAATTTGATTATTCAGGGGTGCATGATAAGACTTATGTGGGAGAGGGCCTGAGCATTCGCACACCGTATCAATTTATACGGTTGTGAATAATAGGGAGTATTGGAGTATGGAATTTTCTTTGTTTTCAGCAGCTGATCTACAATCGCACAAGTCGATTAAGGTCAAAGGCGGCTGGCAAGTAAATTATCTAGCATTTGCCCAGAAACAATTTTCTGGTGTGAGTCCTCTCGTCATTTTAGGTGGAGCTTTTCAAAAGTTTCACTCTTTCAAAAAAGAAGTAGAGAAACTTAGCGAGCACCTTCCTGTGATTCTAATAGACCTACCTGGACAAGGTAGTAATGATCAGGAAGCCGAAGGCATAAGCTTCGCAGTATACGCTGATATTCTTGCAAGCTTTTTAGATGAGCTAAATATAAAAAAAGTCACACCAGTGGCACTGAGTTATGGTTCGGCCATAGGCTTTACCTTTGCTGGTAAATATCCAGAGAAAACGGATAGACTGATTTTAGGTGGTACTACACCGAAGTTAAGAAAATCCGTTCGCATCCTCTTAGAGGAAAGTCTTATCGCCCTTGATGAAGGACGCTTAAAAGACTTCTCTACCGGGGTTATTCTCAACCTCTTTAACTATTCACAGAGAAAGAGAACAAGAATTCCTAGAATGTTGATTCGCGGCTTTCATAAGTCTCTTATGGCGCTTTCTGAGAACGATAAATCGAGATACCGATCCAATACTCAAAGACTCCTCGACTTAGATGGACTAACGGGTGATTCTCCAGTTTGTGAAACTCTCGTTATCGCTGGAGAATACGACAACTTCACAACTCCGAGTGAATGTTTGGCCGTAGCTAATAAATGCACAAACGTACAAGTTGCAGTTCTTAGAGACTGCGATCATTTAGCCCCTTTTGTAAAAAAAGAACTAATGATTAATACCTACAGAGAATTTGCTATTAACGGTAAAATTCACCAAAATGAAGGTATCCATCCCTTTTACGACAAAGAAATCCCTCTTGAGAAAAAAATATTAGAACCTCGCTGGATTTATAAAGGTCTAGTTATTCTTAAAAACCCAACCACCGGTTGGCAGAAAGAAGTAAAGATCATTGATCTCAACTCCTATGGAATCTGTATCAATTACGAAGGTGAGTATCTCGGCTCTGAAAAGCTGAAAGATCTCCGAGTTGAGCTTCCTGAGGAAAATCTAAGCCTTGAGACAATATTTTTTGATAGTGGCCGCAAAGGTCTTCGTGGAGTCTTTAAACGCTACGACTTTGACACCTATGATAAGGTTGAGAAGTTTATCAAAAAGTTAGGAGACAAGGCCCTTGTCTTTACACCAGCCCCCCTTTAATTTCGACAACGCTTAGACTAAACTCATGGGGTGAATCCCTTTATACTCTTTATATTTTTAGGAATATTCGTTGGTAGTGTCAGCGGACTATTTGGAATTGGTGGCGGGGTTATCATGGTTCCCGCATTGCTTTTTGCCATGGAAGAGATGGGAGTAAGTTCTCAACATGCAATTTATATGGCAACAAGAACCTCTCTTGGAGTCATTCTTTTTACAAGCCTTTACTCCTCCTGGAACCATCATCAAAAAGCCCCTCTTGATAAAAAAATCCTAGGCGAACTTATATTATTTGTCATCATGGGTACTCTCATCGGAACCTTCTTTGTTAGAGGGATTCCTCCAGAAGTTCTTGAAACTATCCTTATGGTTTATGTAAGCCTAATCGCTCTAAAAATGTGGTTTGGCTTTAAGGTAAATGATCAAGCGGATTCAAAACCAACGAGAATTTGGAACTTTGTTATTGGAAATATTATTGGATTTAAATCAGCAATTCTCGGTATTGGTGGTGGGACAATAAGCGTCCCTTATTTAACTTGGAAAAAAGTCCCTCTCACTCAAGCAGTAGGTATATCAGCGGCCATTGGGTTCGTCATAGCATTAACAGGCTCAATAGCAACTCTTCTTAAGCCAATTAACACAGAGATGTTGCCTCCCTATACCTATGGTTATATTTATGTACCAGGAGTACTCGGGGTACTTTCGACGAGTTTAATTTTCTCTAAAATTGGAACTCACTACGCACACATTATCCCGCAGGAAAAACTAAGAAAAGGTTTTGCCCTTATCCTTTTTATCGTGTCCATAAAGAATATTATTAAGTTTTTTACAGACCTTTAAGCTTCTACTTATCTATTGATCCATGACATTTAGAATATCTGTTTCGATGTATTTATCAGCGAGATCTTTACAGTGAGAAAAGACCTTTTTCTTTTTATGTTCTTGATGAGCTATTATACAGCCTCGAATATAGGCAGAATGGGCCTGCTGTAACACCGTTCTAACAGATACACTATCTTCTAGATAAGCTCTTTTAGGCGGGTCATAAGAACTCGTTGAGCATCCGTAAATGAAAGTCGAAGTTATTACGAATAGTATTTTTTTCATTCTTAATTCTCAAAAAAAAAGGCTCCCCAAAGGGAGCCTTTCATTAGATTAATTTAGTTTAATCTTACTCATCAACTTTAAAGCCAGCGAGTTTGTCAGCAAGTGTTGCCGAGCGAACTGTGTCTTTTTTGTCAAATCCACCAGCTTCAGCGTTAACTGCAGACTTCATGGAAAGAGCAATTTTCTTAGCTTCCTTATCAATTGAGATAATCATGGCCTTAACAACTTGTCCTTTTTGAACAACTTCTTCAGGCTTCTCAACTCTATCTTCAGAAAGCTCTGAAATATGAATCAAACCTTCGATACCAGTTTCTAGTTCAACAAAAGCCCCAAAGTCAGTTACACGAACAACTTCAGCTTCTGCTACGACACCTACTGGAAGTCTTTCTTCGATTTTCTTCCAAGGATCTTCTTCTAGTTGCTTAATACCAAGGCAAAACTTTTGGTTTTCTTTATCTAAAGAAACAACCGCTGCTTCAACCTCTTGTCCTTCTTTAAACACTTCACTTACGTTAATCGCTTTCTTTGTCCAAGAAAGGTCAGAAACGTGAATAAGAGCATCTACATCTTCGCCAAGATCAATGAATACACCAAAGTCTACGATAGACTTAACTGTCCCCTTAACCTTTTTACCGATAGGAAATTTAGCTGCGATATCATCCCATGGGTTAGGCTGAAGTTGCTTAAGACCAAGAGAGATTCTCTTGTTTTCAACATCAACATCAAGAACCTGAGCTTCAACTTGCTCACCAACAGTGAAATGTTTTGCAGGGTTTTTGATTTTGTTTGTCCAAGACATCTCAGAAACGTGAATAAGTCCTTCAATACCGTCGTCAAGCTCGATGAAGATACCGTAATCTTTAACAGAAACGATTTCTCCACTAACTTTCTTACCAGCAACATACTTACTCTGAGCTTCTTCCCAAGGGTTTGGCTGAACTTGCTTAAGACCAAGAGAAACGCGCTCTTTGTCCTTATCAAACTTAAGAATCTTAACTTCGATTTCATCACCGATATTAAGAAGGTTACTTGGATGCTTAACACGACCCCAAGACATATCAGTAATATGTAGTAGGCCATCGATTCCACCAAGATCAATAAAGGCACCGTAGTCAGTAATGTTTTTAACTACACCTTTAACGATCATACCCTCTTGCATTTGCTCAAGGATTTCTCCTCTCATCTTATTGCGCTCTTCTTGAAGAATTGCACGACGAGAAAGAACGATGTTACCGCGTTTCTTGTTGAACTTGATAACTTTGAATTCCATTCTCTTACCAATATATTTATCAAGGTAACGAGTTGGACGTAGATCAATTTGTGATCCAGGAAGGAATGCCTTAACGCCGATATCGACAGATAAACCACCCTTAACTTTGGCAACAACAGTTCCCTCAAGAGGCGTACCTGATTCACAAGCTTCAGAGATTTTATCCCATGCTTTAAGAATTTCGGCCTTATCTTTAGAAAGAACAAGGTTACCCATTGAAGACTCTAGCTTATCTAGATAAACTTCAATCGTTTGACCTTCTTTAATTTTAAGAGTTCCATCATAGTTTAAGAACTCTCTTGTAGATACTAAGCCTTCTTGCTTGTAACCAATATCCACCATTGTAAAGTCAGGTCCAATATTTACAACCTTACCATCGTAAACTTCGCCTTCTACGAAATTTTTTGTCTCCTCGGACTCGAGAAGCGTTGAGAATTCCGTTGTTTCTTTTGTTTCAACATCTTCGCCGAAAACAACTTCGAAATCTTCCATCCATTTTTGTTTAATGTCTTGTGTTGTTGACATAAAACACCTCTTTTTTGACTCTTTTTCATTTGAAAAAAAGTCTGTTTCATTAGCAAAGGGCAAGGCCCAATGTTTCCAACCTTACTACTGTAAGCATTGGAAATACTTTAATTTTTGTGGCGCAGAATAACGCACTTAAAGGCCTTTGTTAAGCCTTTCTCGCACTATAGATATCTTTAAATTAATTTCCTATGGGATTTGAATAATAAACACGAAGCGTCAACAAACTCAACACTTTAAAACACGTTATTTCAATGGGTTAAGCTTCGATAGTTTCCGTTTTTGCTTTGTCTTCCAAAGACGGCGTCTTCTGTTTAAGAGCTTTTGATATATTTTAATCATTTTCTCTTCGTAAAGAGTATCACCATAGTTCTCAATTAAGGCCTGATGGGACTTATGAATGTTCTTTTCGTAAGTACCAAGGTTCCTTAAAATGGTTTCACACTTCTCACGAATCTCACGTGAATCACCATTCATGTAAGTTTCTCCAATAGCACCAAAGCTTCTAAAAACTTCCATAGAAAAAGCGGTTCTAGGGATACATACAGGACGGCCATCGATGAGTGCTTGAATAGCGTAATCTTCTAAATCTTCTCTTCTAGTAAGACCTAACCAAAGGTCTATATCAAGTTGGTGTTTGGCGACAATTTTTTCATCAACGAAGGCGACGTGTTCCTCAAGGCCCCAATCTTTAACTTGCCGCCTTAACTCACTAGTCAAAACACATTCCGACCAACTTCTCTCATTACAAAGAGCAAACGTGTAGTTTTTCTCTTCTAATCCCTTCTCCATCATTACGCGAAAAGAATGGAAAACAGTATCTAGAAAATGAGTATTCGTTTCTATTCCATTTAAATTGGTGCCAATGTACCAGCGCTTATCCGTGAAACGAAAAGGCGGGCGAATGGCGCTTGGAGACGCTTTCATTGGTTTTAGTCCAAGCCCAACAAAGTCAATTTTACGGGGTGGTATACCTAAGTGACCCCAAACATTCTCCACCATTTCAGCCAAGGGCAGAAGAACTTGGTCAACTCTTTCAACAAGGGGTCTATACCAAAAGTCTTTATAATATATTTTTAAATCATTACTTAAAGTAAACACAAGAGGGACAAGAGGCATTGATCGCATATAAAGACATAAAGGCCATAGGACTTTTATATCGTAGCAATGTACGACATTAACCTGAAGCTCAGTAAGAAGGTTCTTAAGCTTCCGAAGTTTATGCCATTTAAAAACCTTAGTAACGAATTTTCCTTGGTGATAAAGGCATTCAATACCTCTCTCCTTAGCTCGACCATCTAAAACAGAATCTCTGTAAGTATATAGGTAAACTGTCGCTCCAGATTTTTTAGCGAGAAGACAATCCTTTAATATTGTTCTCTCCTCTGTTCCCCAGCGATTGCTGAGACCCATATAGAAAAAGGTTTTACCATCAAAGGGTTTCAATAGACCTTCCTGGGGTATAGTCGACAAGTTCTCCTCTAACAGCTCCTATTTTAACTTGAGCCTCGAATTTAAGTAGTTTCTTAACCTTATCTGCAGAGTACCAGAAAAGGATGTCGCCTTTTTTTTCAAGGACGCCGGGAAATCTTGTTTCCGCATTTAAGCGATAAGCTAATGTGTCCTTTCCATTAACATCAATTGTTTCTTTTCCCTCTACTTTAATTTTCAGAATCCAAATCTTACCTCTGGTGACGATTGGAAACTCATATAAGTCCCCTTTGTTCATAGGAAAGCCTCTAACAAAGTGAAGGGCAGAAAAGGAATCCTGAAAAAAACGTGGAATAGGCTTTTCGATTTCCAGCTCTTTTGTTTTTCCTTTTTTGAGTCTTTTATAAAAGTGATAAGTTTTAAGTTCTTCTCTATCAAAAAGTTGAATATCATCTACTTTTTGTCCACTTTCTCTTTGTAAAAGAACATACTTCATTGGGATAAAGTCCTCTACCGAAGTAAATGACTCCAAAGAATCATCTAGCTTGTAAATATAGCTATAATAGCGAGCAGAGCGCATGTGAGCTTTGAAGTGGTAAGCCTTTCTATTTCCAATTTCTACAATGGGTAGAGTTTCCATTTTGATATGACCGGCAGTAATACCTAAATAGGCAACACGAAATGTGAATTTTTCACCTAGAAAAATCTTTGGCCGAGAGAGGCTCCAAGTTTTCAAAGAAATTTTGTCATATTTTTTTAAGGTTTCAGGGTAGTCGCTTGGGTATGGAAGAAGTAGACCTTCTGTAACGATTTTGTCTTTTGACCCAAAGGCCAGATTCTCTTGTCTGGATTCTTGTGGGCCTGATCCTTCATCTTTAGATTGTGAATCGGTTTTATCTTTTTCAGAAGCGCCGGAAGGTCTAGGATTATCTTTTTTATCAGGCGAAACCTTTTTAATTGAAAACTTCTTGAATTTAGACTTACTTAACTTTAAATCATTTTCGATCGCACCTGAGTTAATATCTAAAAAATCAGTATCTTTTTTTGTTGCACAGGAACTAAGAACACTCAATGTTAGTGCTATAAAGGAGAAGCAAATAGTCTTAAGAATTAGAGGCTTAGTCATACTCTTAAGTCTATCAGATCCATTAATTTTCAATAGCTTGAGAAATTATTTCTAGGGCGTCACTCTTACCTGACAGGAAATCAACCTGAATCTCGAGATAAAGAAGACTAGCGTCGTCAATTATTCGCCTTATCTTAACAATATCCTTTTCTGTGGTGACAACATAGGCATTTTCTTTATGAGCGCGCTCGATTATTTCTTTAACTTCCTCTACTTCAAAAAAGTAATGGTCTGGAAAAGACAGTCTTTCAATAACATCCGCACCGATAGACTCCACCAAGTTGAAAAAGGACTCCGGAGATGCGATCCCTGCCAAACAGATCACCTTCTTTCCCTGGATCTGCTCTTTAGTCATACTGAGTTCATAGGATGAATTAAAGAATCCTGTTGGACGATAATCCATAAGAGAAAATTTTACGCCTGGATTGCAATGCTTCTTTATAAGATCTTTTAGATCAGTAAGACGTTCAGAGTTAACTTGTGAGGCACGACCAATAACAATAAGATCCGCATCCTTGAGAGCAGAAAAGCCTTCTCTCATATAACCTAATGGCGCTACTTTATAACGTTCTGGGGCCATCAAGGCATCAAATAAAACAATATTTAGGTTTCTTTGTAATTTTAAGTGTTGGTGTCCATCATCTAGAAGAACAACATCCGGGAGTTCTTTATCAAAGTAAAACTCTAAATTTTCTTTTCGATTTTTACCGACAACAACTACGGCATTTTTTAATCTTCTTACTAATAAAAGGGCTTCGTCTCCGTACTCAAAAGGATTAAAGCCCAATCTTTTTCCGGAGCGCAGAATGCCACTGCTATTCTCAAGTTTTCCCTTGTACCCTCTGGTAAGGATCATAACTTTCTTATCTTTTTCATTTAAATATTCACTAAGCCAAATAGTGAAAGGTGTTTTACCTGTACCGCCAAAGGTAAGGTTCCCCACTGAGATAATTGGTACTTGAAACTTTTCCGAAGTAAAAAAGTCATAGTTATAAAGAAAGCGTCTAAACCGATAAACTCCATCCCATAGGAGGGCCAAAGGATATAGCAGTTTTAAAAATAATTTAAGGATAGGATTATCAATGCTCAATAGTTTTCTCCTTATTCATTCTTATAACATCTCCCATAAATTCACCAATATTATTAAGGTCACCATGGACTAAAGACCTTGTTAGAGTCAATGTCTCTTTAACTCTTTCATATTCTTTTTGATTGTTAATCCATTGATTTAGAGAATTCAGGATATTGTAGACGCTGGCACCCTCTTGAACAAACTCAGGAAAAATCAAATGATTATGAACAATATTTGCGAGTGAAATAGGACCATCATAGTTCAAAAAGGTATGGAAGATATATTCATTTAATAAAGACGTCTTGTAACAAACGACAGTGGGGACTTCAAAAAGAGCACATGTCAGCGTGACTGTTCCACTCGCTGCGAGAGACATATCGGCCCAAGTTAGCGCCTCAGCTATTCTGTCATGATCCCATTGATGAGAAAAATACTTCATATAAGGTTCATACAATTCTTTTTTTACATTAGGAGATAGTACAATACCTGCTTTAGCGTGAGGAAAGTTCTCTAAAACCTTACAAAATAAAGGAAGTAAATTTTTCACTTCAAAATTCCGGCTTCCGGGTAAACAAAGAAGTCTTGGACCTTGGCTAATATTTGAAAATGGTTTTTTCTTTATACCAAAATCATTATTTTCAAGTTTTTCTTTATAATGATACCAAAGAGGATGAGGGACAGATTTTACTTGGCGAACACCACGATCAAGAAACCACTTTTTTTCAAAAGGTATTATCGTAAACAAGGTATGTACTGTCTCACCCAGTGCCTGTGCTCTCCACTCCTTCCAGGCCCAAGCCTGAGGAGCGACGTAATATAGTACATTAACGCCTTCTTTTTTTAATCTCTTACAAAGCCTTAAATTAAAATCTTGAAAATCGATAAGAATAGCTGTCTTGCAGTTTCTCTTTTTTACTTCATTAACAATTCGATTTAAGGCTTTAAAATAAAAAGGAATTTTCTGAATAACTTCGCTAAATCCCCAAGATGAAAAGTCTTCCAAATGATAAAGAAGATCGACACCGGCAGATTTCATTTCGTCACCGCCAACACCAAAGAATGCTACATCCTTTTCTTTAAGAATATCTGGTAGAAAGCTCATTGCGTGCTCTTCCCCAGACTTTTCACCTGCAATAATCAGGCAGCTTTCTTTTAACATTTTTCTGTTTGACCAGACTCGATAGCGGAAATCACCTTTCCAACGAGGTAAACCGCACTTCGTCCGTCTCCAACACTGACAGGAACGACACCATCTCCTTTTATGGCCTTGTAAAAGGCAATATGCTCTTCAAGAAGATGATCTCTTGGTTCATACAAACTTTCGATAACAAAATCATTTATCGCTGTTCCAGGTGCTTCTATAAGTTTTTTTTCAAATAAATCTACAACCAAAGAACCAGCGTCATTAATAATTTCAAAACTTCTAACTTCTCGGACATAATTTCGACCGACCTTAATCGTGGCCATTATTCCAGAAGAATATTCGAAATGGGCCTCAGCATAGTCCCACTTGTCCGTTCTCATCTTTTTTCCATAGGCCGTAACCTGAAAAGGACGTTCATTTATTAAATAAAGCAAGATATCGAGGTCATGGATCATTAAATCCTGAACAACATCTACATCCGTCGCTCGACCTTTAAAGGATGCCTGTCTTTCCAAATGAAAAATGGGTTGGCCTACAAAGTATTCATCTCTCTTAAGGATCTCTGCCCAAACAGAGTGAAACCTTTCACTATGACCAACTTGAAAAGTCACTTTCTTTTCATTAACGAGTTTTTCTAGTTCCAAAGATTCTTCAAAGGTTGACGTCATCGGCTTTTCACAAAAAATATGCTTTCCGAGATTCAGAAGTTCCTTACATAAATTAAAGTGTAATGATGTCGGCGTAACAACGATTCCTGCATCAAAGGAAACCTGACAAGTTGATAAACTTTCAAAAACAGGAACATCAATATTTTTTTCTTTAAGTATTTTCGTTGTATTAGGGTTTGGGTCAACAATGGCAACCAATTCAGCATCAGCGAGGGCCATTACTTTATCAGCATGCCATTTACCTAAATGGCCTAAGCCAAAGATTACAACTTTAATCATTTTGGGCCTCTTTAAGACATGAAAGGTGCTATTCCAACTTCACTTTTTCTAATTTCAGAAACCATTTCATCTATGACTTCATTATTTTTAAAATCAACCATGAGCTCTTCGTGTTCAACAAAGGCCCTAGGGCTTAGAGGGCTCGCTTCCATCATACGATAAAAATCGACTACCTCTGTAATAACCTGTTTTGAATGACCGTTACGACGAAGACCAATGATATTAATTCCTTTTAATCGCACACGATTGCCATAGGCAGTACAAAATGTAGGAATATCACGGTCAATCGCAGAAGCTCCACCAAGATAAGAGCCTGTACCCAAGCTAACAAATTGGGAAATATTACAACCTCCACCGATAATAACTTTATCTCCCACCTTAACGTGTCCCGCGAAGTTAGTAGAATTTGCAACGATACAGTTACTACCAAAATCCACATCATGCCCTAAATGTACGTAGGCCATGAATAAGGATTTATTACCAATTGTCGTTTTCGCGCGGTCTTTGTGGGTTCCCCTGTGAATGCTGACATATTCTCTAAAAATATTGTCATTACCAATTATAGTTTCAGTAGGTTCGTTCTTATACGTTAAATCCTGAGGAGGGGCACCAATTGTACAGAATGAGTAAACCTCATTTCTTTCGCCTATAGTTGTATGACCTTCAATTTTCACATGAGAATGGATAATCGTATCCTTCCCCAGTTTAACGTTGGGACCAATTAGAGAAAAAGGACCAACAACAACCCCTTCAGCCAATTGTGCCTCAGGTGATACAATCGCTAGTTCGTGAATAGATGCTTCCATGACAACCTCACTTTTCAGTAAATTTAACGGAGGCGAGAACTGAGGCATCCGACATAACCTCACCATCGCATGTGACCGTACACTTATTAGTCATAAATGGACCACGTACTTTTTCACACTCTGTTTTAATTGTTAACTTCATACCTGGAAAAACTGGCTTTCTAAACTTTGCAGAGTTTACCCCTAAAAGCATGACATCCATCTGTAGATTCTTCCAGTTTGGGTAAATTTTCATCAGAGCAAAGGAAGATATTTGCGCCATCATTTCAATTTGGATAACACCCGGAAGTATTGGATTCCCTGGGAAGTGACCAGCAAAAATTGAATGATCTGGTCTTGCAAAGAAAGAGCCTATAGCACCACCACCTATTATTTCCTTAATTTCATATTTCTCTTTTTCTTCCACACCTTCTCTTAGGTAGATCTCTTCAATACTATCCACAAAGAGAAAAGGATCTCTATGAGGTAAATATTTTTTAACGTCTTCAATTCCAATAATCACAGCTTACTCCCAATTATTTCTTTAATGTCATTTTGCGAACGTAAGCTAGGCCTTTGAGCCATTCCTTTATTGGTCTAGCAGGAAAACCAGCCACTTTAGCACCGTCTTCTAAGTTATTCATAACACCAGCAAGGCCACCAATCTGACAAGCTTTCCCTATATGGCAATCTGGTGCAATCGCGGCGCTACCTCCAACCACAGTAAAGTCACCGATAGTTGCTGAACCAGCGACACCTGCTTGGCCGCAGAGTATTGTTCCCATGCCAAGCTGAACATTATGAGCAACTTGAACCAAATTATCTATCTTGGTTCCACTATAAATTTTTGTTGGAGAGAATGTTCCTTGATCCACAGAGGAGTTGCTTCCAATCTCAACATTGTCACCAATAATTACTCCACCCATGTGCCAGACCTTATGGTGAACTCCTTCATTAAAATTATAACCAAAGCCATCTGAACCAATTACTGTCCCACTATGAATGCGACAAAACTTCCCGAGACGGGTACGTGGCATAAGAGTCACATTAGGATAAAGGATTGTTTCGTCTTCAATTTCGCAAAAGCTAGAGACAACACAACCTGGATATAAGCGAACATTTCGACCAATTTTGACGTGAGCTCCAAGGAATACTCCTTGCGAAATAATTGCAGTCGGATGGACTTCACAGGTTCCCATTTGTCTGCCATCAACCTCATCATTATCTTCCGCAGTGAACTCTTTATAAAATGGCTCAGAGAGAGCAGACATGGCTAAAGGCAAATTCTCAACAGTGGCCCAAAAAGAGTAGTCCTTTAGCTGGCTTAACAAGTCAGTGCCACCTTCATCAAAGAATTTCTTAGAAAATATTATCAAAAGATCTTTTTCTGAATTGGCCTTAAGAGTTTGCCAAAAAATTGCTTTCCCACAAAAGTAGATTGATTTGTTCTTTATAGAATTCTTATCGCTAATGCTTTTGAATTCAAAAGAGTCAAAATCTTTTGTATATCCACCGAGGTGAAAATCATTATATATTTCTTTTAAATTTGAACCTTTCACAAAACCACCTTAATAAGAAAGGGGAACGTTGTTCCCCTTTTCCCTATGGCCATTCAATTTAATTCGGATTTATTTTTTCTTATTATACGCTTCAACAACTTGATTCGTAATATCAGTGACTTCTTTTACATAAATTGGTGAAGTCGAAACTTCAAAAACCATATCATAACCACCACTTTTAGAAATTCCTTCTATAACGGTACGAACCTTCTCAAGGATTGGCTTTTTGAGCTTGTTTTCTTGACCTTGAATTTCCTTTTGGAAAGTCATTGTCTTCTGTTGTAAGGCCATAATTTTAGCTTGAATTTCTTTTTCTTTTTTTAATTTAGCTTTGTCATTCATAACAAGACTTTGTTTTTGGAAGTCTTGTTGCATTTTTCTAATTTGATCTTCTTCTTTCTTTATAATTTTTTGTTTCTCATCAAACTTCTTTTTAAGCGTAGTACGAACTTTTTTACCTTCATCAACTGTTAGCAAAACTTTTTGCACATCAACCTTTGCAATTTTTGCAGCTAGTGTTGAAAAAGAGAAGGCCATTGCAAGAGACAAAATAAGAATGCTTTTCATATAAACTCCTAAAAGTAGATCTAAAATAATTGTCCTATATCGAAGTGGAATTGGCTACCTTGGCCTTCATCACCCCATGGATAGCCAAACTCAAAGCGAAGCACACCAATAGGAGAAAACCATCTAAAACCAAAACCATAATCTTTATAAAGCTTAAAATCGTCATAATCACCAGCATGCCCTGCATCAGCAAAGACCACCCATTTTAGTCCAGCTTCTTGGGCAAGTGGATGCTCAAACTCAACAGTAGCAAAAGTAGAAAAGAGCCCTCTTTGATTAACCGGACGAGTTCTTCCGTTTGCTAATTGAACATCTTGAAAAGGACCAACACCTTCAATATCGTAACCTCTTAGGTTTCTCGCTCCACCAAGAGCAAACTTTTCGGAACGTGGAACAGGCCTGGGATCTATCTCTTCTATTTTACTAGCAAACAATCTTGTCCTCAAAACAAGATCTCCGTAAACTTTTTTGTAGTATCGGCCATCAAATTCGTTCTTCCACCATTTTTTCTCAAAGCCGAGACCAGTATATTCAGTAGCAACGGATAGAAAATAACCCTTGCTAGGCTCAAAAGCATTATCACGAACATCTCGGATCAAAGAAAATCTAATCGAAGACGCAACACCATTTTCAATACTTTCATTAAGTGTTGGGTCATCCGTTGCACTAATCTGAGTGTCTTCATATTTATAAGTAGCAAAGAGACGGGTGAAATCATAGATCGGGTAACCTACCCTCAAGTTAAAGCCCTCTCTTTTAAAACTGAAGTTATCAGAGTTTGCATTTTCTGACTTAAAGATATCCCCGCCAGCAGTCCATTTAGAATCGAACAGATAGGGCTCAGTGAAACCGATATTGAAAGTTTTTTGAACTCCCGAAAGTGATAGGGAGAAGGATAAGTTTTGGCCAAGACCTCGAAAGTTATTTTGAGCAATAGACGCCTGAAGAAAGCCTCCTGTCGCAGTTGAGTAACCCGCTCCTAAACTAATTTGACCAGTATTTCTCTCTTTAACCTGAACTTCAACATCAAGAACATCGTCTCTACCTTTTGGGGACACTGTATTAAAGAGAACTGAATTCGGCTCAAAGAATCCTAAACGATTTACGGCCTCTTTTGATTTCCTTAGAGCAGAGCCTGAAAACTTCATACCCTCACGGATAAATAGCTCACGGCGAACAACCTTATCTCTAGTCTTAGTATTACCCTTCACCGAGATACGACCGAAATAGGCGATCTTTCCTTTTTCAAAGGAGAATTCTACATTTACCTTATTTTCGCCAGGGACAACCTTAAGAGTTCTTAAAACGTTGGCAAAAGCATAACCCTCATCTTGATACATTTCAGTCAATGTTTGAATATCTTGCCTGAGAAGCTCTTCAGAATAGATATTACCCGCAACAAGTTGTACCTTTTCGAGAAGCTCTTTCTCTGGAAAGAGAACCTCTCCCTGAAAGTAGATATCATTTACCGTGAACTGAGGTCCTTCATTGATTTTCAAAGTGATGAAAACCCATTTTTTATCTTCAGAAACAGTAATCTCTGGTGTCCCTACATTAACTTGTAAGTAACCTTTCGTTTTATAAAAGTATTTAATTCGTTCTATATCTGTTTGAAAGTTAAACTCCTTAAAGTTTCCACTTCCAGACATAAAGGAAAAGAGCCCCTCTTCACGAGTCTCCATAATATCCTTTAATTGATTATCGCTAAAGGCCTTGTTTCCAAGATAAATAACCTTCTTAACCAAAACTTTATCAAACTCTTTTACCTTAAAAACGAGTTCAACATTTTCTTCGTTCACCTTACGAATCTCGTACCTGACCTTTGCCAGATAAAAACCCTTCTCTTCATATTGTTTTTGAATGGCGGCAACGTCTGTCTGAATGGTACTCACGTCTAGGATTGCATATTCTTTTGATTTGAGAACCGCTGTTAAGTCGTCAATATCGATTTCGCTGTTACCTTCAAAAATGATATTAGTGATAATCGGCTTTTCTTTAACTTTATATACGAGGAAATCCTTTCCCCCACGCTTTTCAATATGGCCCTCAACGAACTCAAAATATTTAAGAGCATAGATTTTTTCAATGTCGCGCTTTAATAAATAATTATCAAGCGTCATTCCCACACGGGCACCAATTTTTTCAAGAATCGCTTCTTTCTCAACCTTTTTCAGGCCGGTGATATCAATTCCTTGAATTTTAAAAAGATTTTTCCTTGGCCCCAAATCATCGTAAGAATAACTAAGGGAGGAGTGGAAAGTGAAAACAAGAAATAGAGCAGCTAACTTTAATGTAAAAAGAGCCGACTTATTTATCCAATGGGGTTGAGATCCAATTTTACCTGAGGTCAACGACTGTCCTTGTTGAATGCGTGCCATCCCTAAACTATTTAAGTTAGAAAGCTCTAGAAAAAAACTCTGATATGGAAAATTATCAATAATCACAGGGTATTACAATCTTCTCTCTCAATTTTCTGGAGCGGGAGGAGGCGGGGCAGCATCAGGGGCGCGTTGAGCCTCAAGCAATTGACCATCTTTAAGAACGAATTTTTGTTGAAACCTCTGTGCTACGCTTGGATCATGAGTTACGACAGCAAGCGTTGATTGGAACTCTAAAGACAGTTTTTGGAGTAAAAGTGTAACCTTTTGAGAGTTTTCAGAATCAAGATTTCCTGTTGGCTCATCACACAATAGTATCTGAGGCTTAAGACTGAGTGCACGTACAATATTTACTCTCTGTTGCTCACCGCCAGACAGCTCATAGGGAAACTTCTTTAAGCACTGACTAATTCCTAAATAATCCGCTAGCTCTAATGCTTGCTTCTTTACTGGCCCAACTTTATGGCCACCAATTTCTGCAGGGAGTAATATATTCTTCATGCAGTTTATGCTGGGCAATAAGAAGTGAAACTGAAAAATAAAGCCAATTTTTGTATTCCTATAGTCTGCCATTTCCTGGTCATCAAGCTTACTCAAGGACAACCCATCAACCTCTATTTCTCCTTGGTCTGGTTTATCCAGTCCTCCAAGAAGGTAAAGCAAAGTAGATTTTCCAGAACCTGAAGCGCCTAAAATCGCGTACTGACCCTTCTCTTCAAGTTCAAGAGAAAGATTCTTCAAAGCAAATTGATTGCCGTATTTTTTAGATACATTATTTACATTAACTAAAGACATTTAAGAGAACTCCTTTCTCAGGCCATAAAGAATAGAACGTTTGTTCATTCTGTACAAAGAAAAAGATACGATAATTAAAAGCCAAACAAGAACACTCATAAAGACTAAGATAAAGTCACTGACATCCAAAGATAAACTTAGTCTCGCTAAATGATAGACGTCTCCAGGCAAGCTCAAGAAAGGGAGATTTGCCAATAAGTAATTAAATATTGCGACGAAAATTATTGAAAAGGAACAAGAAGCAATCCATAAAAACAATATCAAGTACAACCAAGACTTTCTGAGACCTTTTGAACTAAGTCCTAAAGCCTGAAAAAGAAAGATCTCTCTAGACTTCTTTTCATTGAGAAAGGTAAGAAAGGATAAAACATTAAAAATAGATATCACGACAATAATTTGTAGTATCAAGCCAATTGTGAATTTTTCAATCTCAACAGCCTCAATTAGGGAGCTAAAGTCATACCAAAATGGCTTTACTCTAAAATCAATACCTAAAATATCTTCTAATATAAAACGTTTATCATTAATGATACTCTCAAAAGCATCAGAGTTTCCGTCTTTTATATTTTCTGATAAGTTCATCGCCACCATATTGACTTTTTTTTCTACCCCCAACATTTGTGCCAACTCAGATCGTCTTAAATAGGCAAAACGTAGGTCCTTTTGATAGATCCCATGATCGACAATTCCTTGAACAATGAAGTTTTTAAGAAGAGGCAACCCCTCCATGCTCTTATTTCCTTTCGCTAGCACCAAGACGACCTCGTCACCTTTCTTTAAACGCATGACACGCGCAAGTTCGTCACCAATAATAATCTTTCCAGGCTCAGGGTTTATATTTTTACCTGTTAATTGTGAAAAACTCGGTCCATCAACACCTTTAACTGCCACCCCTTTGGAACTTCCCTCAACAACGAGAAAAGCCTGGGATTCAATAGACTCTGTCATAACTTTAAAGTCGAGTCCTTCAAGAGCTTTTAAAGTATCTGTATCTAATGTGAAAAAACCACTGCGTGAGTAAAAATAAAGGTCACCATTACTGTGCCTCAATCCCTTTTTCATAGAGGAAACAAAACCGTCCATAATTCCAATCGTGCTAAGAATAACGGCGATGGAAAAGGAAAGCCCCAGCCAAACACCTAAGGCAAACTTAAAATTTGCTCGATCCCATATTAGCGTTTTTGAAAATGAAGAAAAGACACCGCCTCTCATTCTTCTCCCTCCGGGATGTCATTTTGAACAACCCATCTTAAGTACGAATCCATAAAGCCATCAAGATCACCATCTAACACTTTCTCTGCTTGAGAACTTTCAAAATTGGTACGGTGATCCTTTACCATTTTATAGGGATGGAGAACATACGAGCGAATCTGACTCCCCCATTCGATCTTTCTTTTATTTGCTTCTTCTACAGCTTCTTTTTCTCGCCTTTTTTCCATTTCAAGTTCAAATAAGCGAGAACGTAAAACCTTCATGGCCTGCAATTTGTTTTGCAATTGAGAACGCTCATTCTGACAAGTAACAACAGTATTCGTAGGTTTGTGGGTGATTCTGACAGCTGAGTCAGTTGTGTTTACTGATTGCCCACCAGCGCCACCTGAGCGGTAAACATCTATTCTTAAATCACCATCATTAATTTCTATTTCAATGTCGTCATCTACTTCAGGAGAAACATAAAGACTTGCAAAGGAAGTGTGACGACGAGCATTCGAATCAAAAGGGGAAATCCTTACCAAGCGATGCACACCGGACTCGGACTTCAAAAGACCATAAGCATAAGGTCCTTCGATTGTTAATGTCGCTGACTTTATCCCGGCCGCATCACCGTCCTGATAATCGAGAGTTTTAACATTAAAATTTTTCGATTCAGCCCAACGAACTACCATTCGATAGAGCATTAAGGCCCAGTCGCAAGACTCTGTACCGCCAGCACCAGCATTAACACTGATAATAGCATTGTTAGGATCCATCTCTTCACTAAGGAGAACCTTTTGCTCTGCCTTATTAAAGCTAGTGATGAATTTATTAAAGACCTCAATGGCCTCTTCAGCAGAACTTTGATCATCGTCTGCCTGTGCGTACTCATTCAGAATTTCAAATTCTTCATTTGACTCATTTAGAGATTCATATGTTGATACCACATCCTGGAGGAGACTTTTTTCTTTTTGGATTTTTGCGGCGTTGTCTGAGTCATCCCAAAATCCCTCCATTCCTTCCATCTGGGATATTTCTTCCAGTCGACCTTTTTTACGATCTACCTCAAAGTGACCTCCGTAAAACGACTAGTTTATCCTGATAGCTTTTTATAGAAGAGCGGCACTCATCAAGCTCAATTTTTACAGTCTGTTCCATTTGATCCCCTAATATATTTCTTTATAAATTTTATCTATCAATTTTTTTTCAAGTTTCTGCATCAGCTCTTCTTCTTTTTGGGAAATTTCATGGTCAAAGCCCAGAAGATGAAGAAATCCATGTATCAAAAGATGAAAAAACTCTTGCTCCACCGTGACATTATACTCTTTTGCCTGTTTTTTCATAACAGGACCGGAAATAAGAATATCTCCAAGCTCAAGTTCGTTAAGAAGAAACTCTTCTCCTCCACGAATATTTTCGTATAACGCCAATGTTAGAACATCAGTCGTTTTATCTTTTTGGCGAAACACAGAGTTAAGGCGTTTCATCTTGGTGTCTCCACAAAGAGTCACATTAAATGAATAAAATGGCTTTACTGAATACTGGTGAGAGAAAAGGTTTTGCCTTTTATTCATAAGAAAATGATCAATCAGAACAGCAACTGTCTGGAACCTCTTATTAAAACCATTTCCGAAGGGGTTGTGCCTCAAGCTTTTATCATAAGAAATCTCTAAATTTTTGGTCGAGTATTGTTGACTCATAACTTCCTACTTTGAGCTAGAGCGTCATATCTGATAAAGACAGAGTTCTCCGTGTGAATTATACTATCACTAGTCAACAAAGCTGAATACTTTCTGAACTCAAGCACTGGACTTCTTTATGATATTAAATGAATTCACAAATTTGGTACAAGTCGTCAAAGCCTTAAGGGATCCTGAGAAAGGCTGCCCATGGGACTTGGAGCAAAATCACCAGAGCTTGCTAAAATATCTACTCGAAGAAAGCTATGAATTTAAAGAAGCTGTAGAGAAAGGTGACTCCCCTTCAATGAAAGAAGAATTGGGGGATGTATTACTGCAAGTTCTACTTCATTCACAGATCGCAAGTGAAAGTGGGGAATTTGACCTAGAATCTGTATCTAAAACATTAGCAGATAAGCTCATACGCCGCCATCCTCATGTATTTGATAACCCTAACAATCAAAAGGTTACCTCGAAAGAGGTCAATGAAAATTGGCATAAAATAAAAGAACAAGAAAAGGGGCAGAAGAGCACACGCGCTATAAAGGAAAAAATTATATACGGACCTGCCTTGAAGGTGGCGGAAAATATTGGCCATAAAACAAAGGCGTTAAACTTTGATTGGGAAAACGCAGGACAAGTTGCATGGAAAGTAGAAGAGGAATGGCAGGAGTTAAAAGAGGAGCTCATGCCAAGTAAAGTTAATTTAGATCGAATTGGTGAAGAACTAGGCGACTTTTTATTTTCAGCAGCACAATTATCACGCCATCTAAATTTAGATCCCGAAGAGTTGCTCAAAAAAGCAAACCAAAAGTTTCTTAAGCGATTCTATGCGATGGAAGATCAACTCGTACAAGAAGGCAAAGACTTTAAAGATATGACCCAAGAACAACTAGATAAATACTGGACCCATGCAAAGGCACAAGAATAATATGAAAACAGAACTAAACCTCAAGAATGACTACATAAAACTTACACCGGAGAAGAGACTTTATAATATAGAAAACCCCATTGTCGCGATTACTGGAAATATTGGCGGTGGAAAGAGCACAGTCTCTTCTTTCTTTAAAAGTGAGGGTTTACTTGTTCTAGATGCAGATCAACTTATTCATCGCATCTATGAAGATGAAAAAACTATTGAGTTCGTAAAGAATCTTTGCCCAGTGGCGGTAATCAATGATGAAGTAGATTTTTCAATATTGAGAAAGGTCTTTTTTGCCAATGGCTTAATAAAAAGCCAACTTGAAAAGTTCTTATATCAGCAGCTTCCTAAATACTTTAAAGAAGCAATTGAGAATTCTGAAGTCCCAGTAATTTATGATGTTCCTCTTCTTTTTGAAAAGAAACTGGAAGATAAAGTAGACTATGTAATTGTTATTTCATCCGACGAAGAGTCCCAGCTAAAGCGGATTCTTAAACGCGATCCAAATTCAGATGAAGCGACGGTAAAGGCAATTATTGCAAAGCAGTTACCGAACAAAGAAAAGATAAAAAACGCCGATCTTGTGATTGAAAATCATATGGGGTTAAAAGAACTTGAGGAGCAATGCCAAAAGGCGAAAGTGCTCCTCTTTGAAAAGTCCTAAAGATTGGAATCTAACTCTTGGCTCAGTTCTTGATCTTCCGAGAAAATGACTTCCTTTACGTCGTCTTCTTCTCGGTTTCTATAAATAATACCTAGCCCGCTTTGGTTTAACTCATTAGATAGGCTAAAGCCTTGGTAAAGTTCTTTTAAGGACTCAACGACCAATTCATCAGTTTTCTGGCCAGAGCGGGTTAATCTACCAAACTCAAAAGTTGAGTCATCAAGGTCCTTACGAACATTGGCCAAGGTCTCATTCATTTTATCTAGGCGAGGCATTTCTGCTTGTTCAGAGATTAGGGCCATCTTACCTAGACCAACATCTAGATTCCTTAAGACCTTATTAAAACTTTGAAGCACTTGCTCCACTCCTTTCATCTCTAAACGTACCTTAGTAATACTTGATTCAAGCTTAGGGTCGATGCCTTCTTTTTTCATAAAAAGAAGAGTTTGTTCTAATGATTGATTTAATCGAGCCCGTAACTCATCAATTGTACCTTTTAGATCTTTAAAATCTTCCTTTGTAGCATTAACGGATACAAAAGCTTTTTGATTTTCTTCTATTATATTTATCGATTTAACACTTGATTCCATCAAACTATGCTCTTGTTTTAAAAGATCTTTGGAAATATTTAGTGTCACTGTAAATAAACGCTCAAGCTCGTAGCGAAGATCAATATTATGGATAATTGCTGTTTTCGTTTTCTCAAAATAAACTTTCGAATCACCTGCGATAGAAAGCTCTCTATTACCAAAGGCCTCGAGATCTGAAACTAACTTCATTTGGTCATTAATACTATTCTCTAAGATTTGGATTTCTTCTAAAAACTCAGACTTAACCAACTCTGTTGCATCAAAAAAGATTTTTAGTTTCTCGAATAATTCGCCTATTCCAGCGACCTCGTAATCTTTAAGAAGTTTTTCTTGAGTACTTTGATTAAAATTATTATCTGAGAAGGCCTCTAATGTCCTACGTATTGGACCAACTATCGCCTTAGTTTGATTAGTAATAGTTTCCTCAAGACTTCTCAAAGGGTAAAAGAAAATCATAATTCTCTTTTGTTGAGAATATTCTACAGGTGACACATACATTTCATAAGGAAGACAGTCGTTCGTTTTAGGGTCTTTTACTTGAATCTGATATATACCTGCAACACCTTGATTATGGGCCATCAAAACGGGGTCATCTTCGCCAAGATTAGTATATTGCTGAAGAAAATCCCAAGAAATAGAACTACCTTCTCTGTGAGTTTCAGATAAGTTCCAATGCTCATAAAATAGATCATTTGCCCATGAAACATTTAAATTCGAATCCAAAAGTACGCTGCTAAATGGAACAGCTTCCTGGAAAACAGTACCAAAGGATATTCTCTTATGAAAATATTCACGACACCTATCAAACTCTCTCTTAAAGTCTTCACTTGTATTTTGATCAACGATTTTATTTTCCATTGGAAAAAGACCATCTTGAATTCTTTTAAGAATTTTTTGTTCTAGTTCAGCTTGCTCACTTCTTCTTGTTCTAGAGTAAAACCAAATTCCACCGAATAGAGAAAATAATAAGAAAGCCCCAATCCCCAAGAGAGCAAAGGCCATTGTCTGGGTATCCTTTTCCATTTTAAGTTTAGTTAGGCTGATTTGAGGCGCCACTTCTTCAAACCATGTTTTATATTGTATTTTTAGAGTTTTAAAACTTCCTGAAAAGTTTCCAAAAGCACTTGTATAACGTGACAGCATGGAGACTTCTGTATTTACGGTTTTAAGTTTACCAACAATATTTTGCTTATCCCTATTGGAAAGAACGGAGCCCATGGTGATTTTTTTCATTAACTCAACATCTCTTTGAGTTAATGTTAAAAGTGTTTCCAATTTCTTTTTAGTAAAGAAGCCTGGAGTTTGGATTGATCTACCAGACATTCTAGCCTTTACTCTTCTTGAGATACGAGTAAGGCTTCGCCAGTTATTTTGAACAACAAAGCTTTCAAATGAGCTAACTTTATTTGCAAGGACCAAAATCACGCTTCCCATTTGTGGGTACGAAATCAGTTCATTTAAATGTTTTTTTGTTTGATTTAAAGAGCTTCTAAAGTTTTCATAAGACTCTACCTTATTAAAATGATGAAGCGTCTTAGTTCTTTTATCTACAGTATTTAAACGTAAAATTGCATCTCTTGCCCTATCTTCTTCAACAAGGATTTTGACAGAATCAAGTCCTGCCTTATCCTTAAGTTCATCAAAATGAAGAGAGGCTTCGAAGGCGGCATTTAGATTTTCGACATCAAATGGTCCATTGTCCCAAAAATATTTTACACCTATGCCAAAGGCACTAATCGTAAGAGTGAGGACAACAACATAATATACCTGAAGCGCACGGCTAGCTTTGAGAAACATCTCGTAAATCTCCTTCCTGGATCTTTATTACTTCTATTATTTTTGAAAAATTTTAAACAGATTAATTGGTAAAACTTTGAGTGAGCTACCCTCACTTAAGCTACCTAACCCGTCTAAATCTACGGCTTTCACATCACCATAAATTCTTGTCTTTATTATTAAAGATATGGGACGAAAGAGAAAGGGAAAATGAAAAAGGTGACAACTTTGGTCTTGTATGGATTTTTTATATTCAGAACGGTCGAGAGGCTTGGCCTCATAGTTTTCATCTATAAGAAAAATATTGTGCTCGCCTAGTTTCTCGATATCTTCTAATGGATGAGTAAATGCCTTCATTACTGGAGACAGTGATAAAACAGTTTCCTTTTCAACTTGGATAAGAAGAGGTTCCTCATCTCCATCCATGTGAAAATCAAATTGAATTTTGAAGTTATCGCTTCTATTCGTTTCAAACACCTTAAAAGTAAAAAGAATGTTTTTACTTAGAAATAACCGAGTTAATCGGTAACTTTCAAGTCTCAATTTCTCTAAGTCTAAATTCAAGGGTACTTCACCACAAAAAGAAAACTTATTATTTTCAATAGTAACTTGTATGTTCTTCTGAAAATTAAAAAGGCCACAAACATCAGAAGCTAGAGGAAACGAGGTAATTAAATTGTCTAGGGTTTTTAAATCAGGTCTTTTTAATTGATCTAGAATATCCACTTTAGTACCACTTGGTTGGTCCCGAAAGAACTCAACAACCAAATGATTGATTTCTTGATTAAACAAACGCCTTAAAGCTCCAAACTCATGCTCACGAGGGGTATCTTTTTTTGATTGTCTTAATTCATTAAAATGAAAATGAAGACGGTCAATAACAGGGTAAATACCAGAGTCCCCTAGGCCATAAAGATCGCCTAGTGCATCCATTCCCTGTTTAAAATTATCTTTTAAATGACCTTTCTCCATTTACCATCCTAGTAAATAGGCTATTAATTTAGCCTGCGAGATCTTCCGGAGTCTCGAAGACTGTCCGAAGCTTTGTTTTTAATTTTAAAATGGCCTGTGTGTGTAGTTGAGACACTCTGGACTCTGTTACATCTAATACTGAGCCAATTTCTTTTAAATTAAGATCTTCATAGTAATAGAGAGAGAGAACAAGCCTTTGCTTTTCAGGTAATGACTTTATTCCTTCTTTAATTTTGTCTCTAACATTTTTATAGCTTACAGCAGTAAATGGGTTTGAAGAACGGCTGTCCTCCATCAATCCTGCCATGAGCTTTTTGTCACCTCTATTGAACGATGCTGAGTCATCAATATTTAATAGAGAAACAGACTTCGCTTTATTGAGAAGGTCGTGAAACTCTTCTTGAGTACATTCAAGTGCCACACACATTTCTTCATCGCTTGCCGGTCTTCCAAGGTCTGACTCTAGACGAGCATATGTTCTCTCTACGAGTTTCGCCTTTTCCCTAACAGAACGAGGAACCCAATCTTGAGCTCTAAGCTCATCTAAAATGGCGCCTCTTACTCTAAATTCGGCATAAGTTTTAAACTTATTGTCCCTAGTCGGGTCAAACTTATCTATCGCATCCATTAAGCCTATAACTCCACATGAAATAAGATCATCCAGCTCAATATTTGAAGGAAGTCTAGATGCTATTTTCATGGCGATAAACTTTACCAACGGAGCATATTCTATAATAATTTCATCTTTTGTTTGAGCATCAATATCTGTTTTGTAGTCTTTAAGATTTTTAAGCTTTTTTGAAATAGAAGACATCGACATACTCCTTGTCATTATAATGATTGAACATCCTGTTTTTGACCTAAGCCACTATCTAATCCCCGCTGAAAAATTGGGAATGAGTTAGCACTAGTGCCAATGTTCTCCTCGGTAAACCGATCGATGACATTATTAAAAGAGTTATGAATCTTTGAACCGGCAACTTTTAACAGTTCCCGATCAAAAAGATCGACGTTTTGTCTAAAAAATGGAATAGCACCCAACACATTTAAGCGGCAGTCAAGGTAAAGACTTGCCGTCTCCAAGAATGTCTTTGTGAGGCGCTCATACTGCTTCTCGTTTGAAATTTTATTAAATATAAGGTGATGTTCACGAACACCAAATCTTTGGCCTAAAACCTTTATTAATGAGTAACTATCAGTAATTGAAGATTTATCTGGAGTTATAACGACAAATCGATAATCGCAATAGCCGCTCAATGTACAAACTTCTTTTGTTAGACCTGCGGGACAATCCAAGATAATTGAATCATAGTCCTCATTATGAGCAGAGATGATATCGATGATAAGGTTTTCAAGACCAAGATCTTTCTCAAATAAATCCACATTACCATTACAAGCACTCAGTAGATGAAAATTACCATCTTTATGAATCGCCTCATCAAATTCAATTTTACTTTGTAGAAGGTCGTAGAATTTACTTTCAAGTGGAAAGCCTAATTTAACGGCTGTGTTACTTAGATTATAATCACAATCAATAAGTAGGACCTTTTCGCCCCTCTCAACTAATAACTTCGATAGTTTTATCGCGACCGAAGTTTTCCCCACTCCCCCTTTACCACTAGAGACAGCAATCGTTTTACAAGGCCTTTGGGTTGGGCAACTTACGCCGTTGCGACTAAAGTTCGAGTTTTGGGAAAGTAACCATTCCCCAGGTGTCTTCCGTGACATTCATTCTCCTCAGGGTCACCATCCTAGCGACCCTGGTTAATAATTTCTTAGTTCAACTTAAACATTCCTGCGAGAATTCTTTCACCAGTTGCTGACTCAATATCTTCTGGAATAACCTCTCCTGTACCAAAAAACTTCAAAGGTAAACTAGGATATTCCTCACTAATATTAAATAACGCTCCATAATTTAAACACAAATCTAAGTTCGTCATTATCAAACCATCTGCTAAAGATTCATAAGTAGAAGTTACTTTTCTATTGTAAATCTCTGAGTGAATCGCCGAAAGACAGATCAATACTTCCACATTGCCAAACGCACGACGAACCCCATCAATGAACTTCTTTGTGTCATTTAATTCTGTCTTATTATTTCTGTAATCAACGATTACATTTTCACCATTCTCCAAAGACTTACGAATACAGGATACGACCTCTGGAATCGTTCCAACTTTATCAACTTTTAAATCAAAAATAGATTCAGTAAAACCTTTATTCTTTCCAGGTTGGTATTGAACCAAACGGCTATCTTTCTTTAAGGCACCTAGCTTATAAAGCATTGAGGTTTGTCCACAAGAGCTATCAGAGACAAGTATTGTTAAACAAGGAGTCTCACTTCCCTCTAGGCTAGAAAACTTTGGCATATCTGTAGGAATCCTCTCTAGCATTTCGCGAAGAGCAAATTCAAATACTGTATCGATATCTTTTTGATCATTTTCGTCTAATTCAAATCCTGCTTTCTTAAGAATTTCATTAATTGTTGAATCAGCTATTGAAAGACTCTTTAAGGTTGTTCTAAGTTGATACAGGCCAATCGGTTCTTTTTTATCAAGACGTTCAATTGACTTCGTTAATTCGTAAAGTTTTTTTTCCATTTCATCAATTTTTCGTCTTTGATTCTCGATAAGCTCACTTTCATGCTCACGAAAACGTTCGGCCCTCTCATCACGGGCTTCTTGAGCGAGGTTTACCTGAGGTGAAGATAGTACTTCTTGAGAAATAACTTTTTCACGAGGTAACTGAACCTGCGCTGGATTTTGACTTAAGTAGTGTTCTTCTTGTGATGGCGGACCAGATAAAAAATCATCGAGACTATTCTTCATCCTTCCACCAAATTCTTTGACTGATTGCACGGGCTTATTTAAGCCAAGACTAGAGTATCCCTTAGCACCAGAGCTTTGAGCAGTTTGTTCACTGCGATTATCAGTATGCCCGTCGATCATTTGGGAAATATACGAGGAATCATTTTGATAAAACCTTTCCTTTGTTTCGTCATCAAATACCTGATCTACCCGAGCTTTTCTCGTATAGTTTTTTTCTGAAATTGCCGCAGTAATTTCAACTCTTTTCTTTTTGAAAGCTCCCTTCAACCCTTTATTTGATACCGTTTTTAAAATAATGGCATCAGGTCCAAGTTCTTTTTTAATTGATTTGAGCGCTTCGTCCAATGAATCGGCTTCAAATTTTCTCACATACATACTACAACCTCACCGTTCCTAGTGATCTAATATTAGCATCTGGACTAAGTTCATTATGGGATACAACAACTAGGTTTGGAATGAACTTTTCCGTTAACTTCTTAAAGTGACTTCTAATTACTGGAGAACATAAAACAATCATCTTCTCCCCCATATTAGTTGCCTCTTCTATTTTTTCATTTAAGCTCGCAAGGATAGATTGAGTCACTTTAGGGTCAAGAGATACCTGTTGGCCCTGCTCAGTTTGGATAATATTCTGAGCGATTGACTCTTCAATTCCTCTATCGAGTGTAAATAAGGGAATCTCTCCCTGCTCGCTGCTAATACTAAAAGTAATAGTTCTATAAAGGGACTGCCTTACCATTTCAGTAAGACTATCCGTGTCCTTTATTGTAGCACCATACTCGGCCAGTGTCTCAAGAGTGGTACGAAGATCGCGGACAGAAACACCTTCCCTTAAGAGGTTTTGTAAAACTTTCAGGACCTGGCCCATAGTGAGAATATCGGGAATTAAATCTGATACAATTTTCGGGTAATTTTCCTTAAATGTATCAAGTAAATTAACTAATTCTTGGCGACCAAAGAGCTCATGAACATTAGACTTGAGTAGTTCTGTCAAGTGAGTCGCAACAACTGTTGAGAGATCTACTACAGTATAACCATTATATTGGGCATCCTCTCTTTGATCTTCACTAATCCACACAGCTGGCAGGCCAAAAACTGGTTCTGTAGTTTCAATGCCATCCATTGGCTCAATTATTCCACCAGGATCCATAGCAAGGAAGTGATCCGTCATCAGATCTCCTTCTGCGACTTTAATCCCCTTGATCTTAATATTATATCCACCAGGCTTAAGCTCAAGGTTATCTTTAATGCGAACCGAGGGAATAATAACGCCCCAATCGAGGGCAAATTGTTTTCGAATATGAGTGATTCGTTCCAGAAGATCTCCATTCTGCTCTGAATCGACAAGGTTTACGAGACCATAGCCAACTTCTAGCTCGACAAGCTCTAGCCCAAGTAGATCCTCTAAATTTTCCGGCTTTTCTTTATCTTCTGACCTCTCTGCAAGTTTTGCTGCTTCAACATCGTTATCATTAGATTGTTCAATCTTATAAGCTGTTCCAACTAGAACGAGCCCCATAACAATAAAAGGGAACTTAGGAAGTCCTGGAATAGCAGCAAAGGTAAAGAGAACACCAGATGCCATATAAATGGCCTTGGGATGAATTTTGAACTGCTTTCCTACTTGCTCACCGAGTGAATCATCACTCTTGTTTCTTGTGGCTATAACACCAGCAGCAGTAGAGATTATGAGAGCTGGTATTTGAGAGACAAGACCGTCACCAACAGTAAGCAAAGTAAAAACTCTGGTAGCTTCACTTATATCGAGACCATTTTGGGCCACACCTACGATAATACCGCCAATGATGTTTACTACTGTAATCAAGATACCAGCAATAGCATCACCACGAACAAACTTACTGGCACCATCCATTGAACCGTAAAAGTCTGCCTCTTCCGCAACTTCTTTTCTTCGCACCTTCGCCTCATTATCATCAATGAGACCAGCATTTAGATCAGCATCGATTGCCATTTGCTTACCTGGCATAGCATCTAAGGTAAATCGTGCAGCAACTTCTGCAACCCTACCGGCACCTTTAGTAATAACCATAAAGTTGATAATAACTAAGATGATAAAAACGATAATACCAACTACATAATTGCCTTCGACAACAAATTCACCAAAAGACCGAATAATCTCACCAGCTGCTTCTGTTCCCTCTCCACCACCTCTAAGAAGGATATTTCTTGTTGAAGCAACGTTTAAGGAAAGTCGGAATAAAGTCATCACCAAAAGAATTGATGGAAATGTAGAGAAGTCTAATGGCTTTTTCGTGTAAACAGAAACCAAAAGGATAACAATACTTAAAGATAATGTTAGAGCAAGGAGGAGGTCTAAAAGCATTGGTGGGATGGGAACAATCATCACCGAAAGAATTAACAGTAGACCAATCGCAACGGCTAAGTCGGAGTTATTTGTGAAGAATTTCAGTTTTTTAAGTAATCCATCCATAGATTAATTAATCCTAGCTTATAGCTTTTTGTTTTCTCTTAAGTTTATAAACAAAGGCCAATACCTCTGCTACTGCTTTATATAAGTTACGAGGCACATATTCACCAGAGTTGGCTGTTTTATAGAGGGCCCTCGCTAAGGGAACATTCTCTACAACAGGTACGTTATGCTTCTTGGCAATTTCTCTAATCCTCAATGCCAAATGGTCGGCTCCCTTGCCCATAACCAAAGGTGAAACCATCTCTTCTGGGTCATATTTTAAAACGACGGCAAAGTGGGTAGGGTTTGTAACAACTACATCTGCATTTGGAATGTCATTCATCAATCGCTTTGTTGCCATTTCTCTTTGAATGGCACGAATTCTTTGCTTAACCTCGGGATTACCATCTTGCTCTTTACTTTCTTTCTTCGCTTGTTCTTTAGTCTGACGGAGTTTGTTTTGATAACTTATTTTTTGATAAGCGAAGTCTCCCAATGCAATAATGCTGATGGATCCAATTATTGAAAAAGCAACTTTTGCCATGAAGAAACGGGCATGTAAAAAGCCTTCAATGAACGAGACATGGAAGTAGCCTTGAAAAGAGTTAATATCATCTTTCACAGCGTAATAAACAATTGCCATCACAAAAATAAACTTAAAAACAGCTTTAATGGCCTCAACCATACTCTTCATCGAAAAGAGTCTCTTGATACCAGCAAGTGGATTTACTCTCTCTAGCTTTAACTCCAAAACTTCAGTGCTAAAGAGAAAGCCAACCTGGGCGACATTCGCAAGGATTCCTACACAAAGAGCAGTCGCGGTAACTGGGGCAATACATTTAAAACCAGTCATTGCTGTTTTTGTAACAATTGTTCTAAAACTTTTTTCTGTGTAAGCAAAAGCAATGTCTAGTGTATAGAGCCACTGTACAAACTCACTCAGAGTTTCATAGATATAGACAATTGAAAGCATCAAAGCCAGGATCGAAGCAGAGAGCACGAGAACGCTATTGAGTTCTTTTGAACTCGCGACCTCGCCCCTATTACGAAATTCATCGATCCTTTGCTGGCTCGGCTCTTCCGTCTTTTCCTGATCTGAATCTATATCATCAGCCACTTATGATCCTTACTATAAAAGAAATTGAAACCAATTCCCTAATTTGTCGGTATATATTTGAAATGCCACTCTAAAAAACTCACTTGAACTAGCTGCAAATACTAAAAGCCCTAATCCAATATTCACAACAAAAGAAACCATGATGACATTCATTTGAGGTACGGTTCTTGCGACAATACCTAGTACAGTCATAATCAACATGTTTGTAAAGATTAGAGGACTTGCAAGCAAGAGAGCAGACATAAAGAGACCTTTAAAAACTGTCAAAAAGTATTCAGGGGAAGAGGCCATCTTTCCAAGGTCGTATACATGAATACTGAAGAAAGAGTTAAATATTCCTTTAAACATTGGCAATAATGCACCAGAACTTATGATCACAACAATCATTGTCCAGCGAATAATTTGCTCAAATGGCCCCACTCTACTCGCACTTGCGGGATCAAAATAGGCCACTGCTCCAAAACCTATTTGTTGAGTAATAACCGACCCACTTGCAGTAAAGAGTTCCATTAGACACTTAACAAGGTAACCAATGAGTAAACTAACAACGGCGTAAAAAATTGTTAAGATCCAAAAGCTATCGACGCCCATATAGACCATATCTTTATAAACTTCGGCCTTCACGAGAGGAAAAAAAGCAAAACTTAGAATTAGAGAAAACAAAACTTTAACAAGACTTGGAATACTATTATTATCGAATATTGGTAATTGAATAATCACAAGCATCCATCTTGTAAAAACAAGCCAGAAGCAGGTTAAAGCGTGAATATCAATGACACTTATATTTACCAAGTCTATTACTCCTAATTCTGGTTAATTATTTCTGGAATGCTTAAAATCAATTCCTTTGTAAAATTAACTAAAGTCTCAGACATCCAAGGTGCAAAAATAACCATGGCACCAACGATGACAATTATCTTAGGGATAAAGGAAAGCGTCTGCTCGTTAATCTGTGTTACTGCTTGAAATAGAGAAACCAAAATACCCATAACCAGCGCTCCAAGAAGCATTGGTGAAGCAACATAAAGGGTTACTTTAATGGCCTGATTTGTTATCTCTGAAAAGACGTCGTAACCCATATTTATTCCTTAATTAAAAGACCGTAAAATCGATCCTGTTACCAACTGCCACCCATCAACAAGAACAAATAAAAGCAACTTAAATGGTAGAGACACAACGACAGGAGGCAACATCATCATACCCATTGCCATCAGCACTGAGGCCACCACCATATCCAAGATGAGAAAAGGGATGTAAAGAAGAAACCCAATTTGAAAAGCAGTCTTAAGCTCAGAGATAATAAAAGCTGGTATTAAATAATGAATTGGAACTTCATTAATATCGTTCGGAGCTTTCTCTCCAGTGATATCGAAGAATAACCCGATATCCGCCTTTCTCACCTGCTTACTCATAAAGCCTCTCAGGTGATATTCAATGACGGTCAATGCTTGTTCGGTCTTAATTTGTTTTTTTACGTAAGGCTGAATACCCTGGTTATAAATCGCCATGCCTGTAGGCTTCATAACGAAGATCGATAAGAATAATGCAAACCCAATTAGCAACTGGTTGGGAGGTAAATTCTGAGTACCAATCGCTTGTCTCATAAAAGAAAGAACGACAATAATTCTGGTAAAACAGGTACACAGGATAAGAATCGCCGGCGCCATAGTTAGAACAGTAAAGAGAACGAGTACTTGAATCGTATCGACAAGGTCCGTACCTTGACCAAAATTTACCGACAAACCAGGAAGTCCAACATTACCCTGCTGAGCGAATGTAATTCCTGAAAAGAAAAACAGGAGAATAGAAATTAACTTTTTCACTAATGCTCCTGATTACTGAAGTGGCTTCAGATCTTTAAGTTTACTTTTAATTTGATCGCTAAATTTCACTTTATGGCTTTCTTTTGCAGCGGCCATTTCTTTCTCAATTGCTCTTAGAGCTACAGAGTCCGTTCCTTCGTTATTATCTTTCTCACTTTCATTATCTAAAAAGTCTTTTAGCTTAAAAGATTTCTCTTCACTATTTGCGACCCCGAGTGAGGAATCAAAATTTGAACCACTAAGGCTTTTCTCACCCTCTTTAAAGAGACCGCTCATATCATTGACCTCAGAAATCATGTGTAGACCTTTTTCTGAACTCCCAACTAGAAATACTTGTTTATGGGCTCGGATTAATAATAGGCTTCTCTTAGGAGCGATATAAGTTGTATTAAGAACTTCAATCACTTTTGTGCTGTTAAGAAAGCCTAATTTACTTTTACTAAAAGCTCCTTTTTTTAAGAGAGTAACAATTCCATAAAAAAGGAGAAGAACAAGGGCCAAAAACCCTACAAACTTTCCTGCGTATGAGGACAAAGAGAACTCATTCTTTTTCTTAGTTTGAGCGGCTTGTATAACAGAGACACTATCGTTCTTTGCAGGCAACTTACCTTTAGCTTGTGGTTTTTTAATATCAATTAATGATTCTTTTTCTTTTAACAATTTCTCCAAGTAAGACTCGTCATATACACTTGAATCTTTTTTCGCCAATGCTTTTCGACTTGCAGGTGCCAAAGCAGGAGCTCTACCTGGATTCACCAAAACTGTTTTATTCTTTGGAAAATTGACAATAATTTTCTTACCCTTCAAAACTAAGGCTATACGGTCGGTCTTACCTTCCATATTCTGAGGAAGGATTGCGCGTATACGTACTTTTTCTTTATCAAATTGATAAGCAAGAATTTTAGAGTCATAAGACTTATTTACTGAAAATTTCTTTTCAATTTTCGGCCATACAAAAGAACCCGGTATAGCAACTTGAACAAAGTTATTTTTAACAGAAAGCTCCGGAAAATCCGCCAATTCTCGATCAAGTTCAACAACTAATCTTCCCTCCCGTCCCTTGTCTTCAAAAGTAACATTTAATACTTTTGCTTTATTTGCATAGGTCGTTAAGGTAATAAAAATTAATGCGAGGCTTACTAAAAATTTCATAACTCTTCCTAAGTTACTTATTTAATACTTATTTAAGCGTTTCTATTCTCTCTACTGGAGAGATAATATCAGTCAAACGAATCCCGAATTTCTCATTCACAACAACAACTTCACCCTTTGCGACTAGCTTACCGTTAACGAGAATCTCCAGTGGTTCACCAGCGAGCTTATCTAGTTCCAAAACAGAACCCTGACCCAGTTGCAAGAGGTCTTTGATGACAACTGATGTTCTTCCTAACTCGACTGTTACCTTTAAGGGAATATCGAGAATAAAATCGAGGTTTTGAACCTTTAGTTTATTAAGGGCATCATCACCAGCTTGCACATTATCTGCGATGTTTGATATTTCTTGAAGGTCTTTTGGATCAACATTACTAAGTGCCCCTTCATTATTTGTTTCGTTTTCCATATTTACTCTCCCTGCTTTATTTGGATATTTCTTCTTTCTTTATTTAAAACTTTTGTGACCTGTATTGCTCTATTTCCCTTGTGTACTCCAATGAGACACTTCATTTTCTCAACACCTTCTACTGCAAGAGTCACTTCACCAGAAGCTTCTTGATTAAGAGGTATAATGTCACCCTTTTCCAACGTAACAAGATCACCAACCGTCATCGGTGCTTCTCCAAGCTTAACAATGACATCCGTCGTCGCATCCATAATGTGATCATTCATAGCAGTCGTCCAAATACTGTCCGCCATATCATTGTCTGTTTGGAAACTAGAGCTCAATTTTTGCTTAATAGGTTCAATCGTCGAATAAGGAACCACAATCATTACTGTTCCAGATGCAGACTCAAATTCTACTTCAAGGGTAGTAGCAATGATGACGTCCGATGGAGGAACAACACCAACAAACTGTGGGTTGATCTCTGTTCTAAGGTATTGAGCATCAATTCTATGAACTGGTGCCCACGCCTCTTCTAAGTCAGTGATTGCCATGTCCATGACTTTCTTCATAAAAGAAAGTTCAATCTGAGTAAATTCTTTCCCTTCTATTTTTGTAAAAGGTCGGTCAGTGCCACCAAAGTAAGAATCAATAATTGCATAAGCAAGCTTTGACTCAAAAACGAGGAGAGCAGGACCTCTAAGCTCGTTGTACCTCATGATACACATGCAAGACGGGATAGGCAGAGTATTTACGAACTCACCAAACTTCAAAAGGTCTGTTGAGATCATCGAAATTGTAGAGATTTTTCTTAATGAGTTAGAAAGAGACACTCGAAAGGATCTAATAAACCTTTCATAGATAATTTCTAAGATCGGCATTCGACCACGAATAACCCTATCTTGATTGGTTAGGTCATAGGTCTGAATATTATCATCTACGTCATCAGCAGCATCAAAGTCAGCGCCGCCTCCACCGAGGATATCATAAGATTCACCGTCGTTTACGGCATTTAATAGAGCATCTACTTCTTCTTGACTTAGAACTTGGGCCATACCGAATCCCCTCCTGGGAAATATTTAGTGAACTTCCTGCTCACCGCCCGCTAGAATTAAACTAGCTAGTTAATTTGAAAACTGACGTAAAAAACGTCTATAACGTGACCATCAACCAGAAAGGCATTAATCGCCGCTTTAATCTCCTCTTTCAAGAAATTTTTACCTTGGACACTTAAAAGGTCTTCGGGTCTTTTTCCATTCAAAGTCGTAATAACAGAATCTCTTATTTGAGCCTTTCTTCTCTTAAACTCTTCTTCATTAGATTCTTTTGAAAATTTTAAAACTGTATTAAGCCGTACAAAACGACGAGGTCCATCTCCCTGCGCGAGGTTGGCCGTAAAGCCATCTAGAGGAAACAACTTTCCATCATCTACCTGTGCTTCACCAGTTATTTGAATTTCTCCATCTTCACCAGTGATTTTTTTCATCTCGGCCTTAACAACATCACTAATGGAGGGTGTTTCAGCCAGTTTTTGATGACTCATAAACTGAAAATAGGCTACTGCGACCATCACCGCAGTATTAGCGACTACAAGTATCGTTAGAAGTGGATTTTTTGCAGAGGAAACTTTATTAGCAGGTGGTTGTACTTCCATTTGCTCATTTTCTTCGGCCATCTCTTTACCATCCTGGTTTATTAGCTATGACGAGAGGATTTTATTACCTACCCTCTGTCAAAAATTATACACGCTGTGTGCAAGATATCAATCAGAGAGAACAGAGGATGGAACTTTCTACCTAGTAGGCTAGGAAATTTCTTCCAATATACTGAAAAAGCGTCAAGGCCATGACGAAATAAATGCCCGACGAAATAGGTGGTGTACTAATGACACCAAAAAAAACCCTCCTAAAAGAGGAGGGCTTTCTTATTTAAATTCCTAAAAAAAGGAAATTACATCATTTCTTTCCAAGCTTTTCCTGGACGGAATTTAGGAAGAGTCTTTGCTTTAATTTTGATCTTCTCACCTGTCGCAGGGTTTACGCCCATACGTGCAGCACGACGAACTTTAGAGAATGATCCAAAACCGATAAGGGAAACATCGTCACCTTTTTTAACAGTTTTCTTTACAACGTCGATCAGTGTCGCAACAAAGTGATCAGCATCTTTCTTTGTTAGGTGGTTAAGTCCTTTGTCCTTAAGGATTGCTTCAATTAGCTCTTTTCTGTTCATTCCAACTCCTATTGGTAAGTGAATAATTCGAATACTAAAATGGTTACGTATTTTACTTTGATTGACAAATTTTTTTTTTGAAAGCGCCATGGAGAAAGGCTTTTGGAGGTTTTTAGTTAATTTTTTCTTGCCAAATAAACATTTCTTCTTCAATAGCAATATGAATACTCTCCAAAAAGAGATCATCAATAGACTCTTCAGAAATAGGATTCTTCCTTCTTTCCCAATATTTTTGTAAAACGATAGGAGAAAGCTCTTGGTAAAAGTCATTTAACTTTGGTGTATCTACTCCAGGATATTTTTCCTCGAGTCTACCTAGGTCTGCCTCTAAGGCATGAAGACCTTCGATCAACTCTACTGCTGATGTCAGGTTTAATAGCTTCTTTAAAGATTCGGTGAAAACCCTGTGGATATCCTCCTCTTCTGGGGCAGAAGAACTACGGATTAGATTTTCAAAGCTATTCTCATGCTTAAGAATATCTGCTCTCTTTTGTGGTCTTCTGGAAAAATTGTTGTAAGTACCTTCAAACATATTGTCATTTTAGCATAAAAAAACCCCGCACGTGGCGGGGTCAAATTAATTTTGGTTAATCATTTAATTACAACTTAACAAGATTTCTCTTTTTTAGCTCATCAACAATTTTCACAAAATGGTCAAGAGGATAAGCTCCCTTTACAGGAATTCCGTTAAGAACAAAGCCAGGAGTCCCTTGAATACCAAACTTAGCGGCTTCCGCCATGTCTTCCTTAATACGCTTGTTAACTTTTTCTGAATTAAAATCTCCAGCAAGTTTTTTCATATTAACGCCAAGTTTCTTAGCCTCTGCATCAAGGAATGACTTTCCATTCTTAAGTTTTCTTTGATTTGCGAAAATAGCATCATGAAATTTAAATGCTTTTTCTTCAGATTGAATACGAATGGCCTCGTAATACTGAGCAGCAATCATCGCTGCAGGGTGAAAACTAAGCGGAAGGTGCTTGTAGATAAATTGAACCTTACCTTCATATTTCTCTAAAATTTTAGTTACAGTTTCAAAACCTCTACTACAGAAGGGGCACTCAAAATCAGAGTACTCAATAAGCACAAGAGGCCCATCTTTTGTTCCACGAACTGATTCATTTTCTCTAATCATTGGTTTTAGAGGGCTACTGAAGCTTTCTTCAAAGGCTTTTTTCTCAGCTTCAACCTTCTTTTCTTGCATGGCCCCTTTAGCATTTTGAGCTGCTTCTTGAAGTACCATCATGAATTCAGCAGGGTCTGCTTTGATGGCCTCATAAAGAATCTCTGGGTTTTCCTTAAGGGTTTTTTTAAGTGCGTCCTTATTCATACACGAGGAAAGCGAGAAAATCAGCGCAAGCCCAAGTATTGAAGCAAATTTAACGTTTTTCATTAATACATCCTTTTCTTTTTAAGAGAGAAATATCCCTCTATTCTTCATTAGTCTTATAGAAAATCAACCTCTAGTTTTCGGAATTTTTTACCAAGTTCTTTTGAATCCAATCCAAGTACTTATTTAGCTTCCTCGTTTGAGGTCTCAGTGCGGGGTAACCAATCAAATGAACTCTCTGTTCATAGTTGCCCTTTAGAAAAGATCTCATTGTGGCAAATACAGCAAAAGCTGGTGCTGCTACCGCTTGGTAAAGGTGAGTGGCCAAGAAAAAATACATAACCATACTTATACAAAGAGCGAACCAAATAATTTGGTCAATAATAGCTTTCTGATCACTTAAGAATAGATTTATCTTTGGATTATTTGGAAGAGTCTGATCAGCGAGTAAAATGATGTCTTCATATAATCCATTTGCAAAAGCATACAAGGCAATAGACACGGCCAAAACACTTGCCAATATATAAAGTAAATAATGGAGGAAAAAGGTTTTCTCAAAACCTGGCTGATGAATTTTTGAATACTTTTTAGGAACAGCAACCTCGTGAAGTGCCTTATTTAGCTCTGCCGTTTCCATATAAGAGAAGAAGAACTCACTAAATTGACTGAGTAACTTTAGGTCTGTGAAGAAATCAGGATTATAACTTGCGTCCTCTCCCCCATTTCTTTTTTCGCAGTAATCTCCGATCAAACGAAATGGCCTCAGGAGAATATCAGAGGTATAAATCGCCGTAACATTCACAAAGATGAGCAAGAGTGCTGCATATGGCATCAAGTCCGTTAAGCTACTTGAGAGAAAATCAAAGAAGACTTCTCCGAATGCATCAATGCCTCGATATTCGTTTGCCCTAAAAAAGATAAGGTTCATATTAAGGAGAATCCAAAAGAACGCTGCTGTTATAGTAAAAGTAAAAAGAGGGATTGAAGTCATTTTTAAGCTGGTAAGAATACGAAACTTCGCTTCGTCATTTTTCCAAAGCTTACGCCACCTTCCCTTTAATAATTCAATAACCTTCTTAGTGTTGACCAAGGCACTCATTAAGAACTCTCCTAAATACATATACAAATTTATTATAGTATTTTCAGTCACTTAATACCTTCCAGAAAATTCTTCCTCTTTGGGTATGATGCTTTAGAATCGGCCAATATGTGCCAGATAATGAGCCGCTAAGGGTAAAGTCTTTGTCAATTTTGATAAATTCACTGCAATCAAAAGTGACTAATTCTTTGACAGGGGTTAGAGAATTTACAGCTTAGGCCGATCAGGCCAAGACCAACACATCTTCCACAGCCACCAAACATAGCCATAAGCAACTGTAATCACATTAAAAAAGGTAGTACACCTATCAAATCCCCACTTTGCCGCAGGTTGGCACACTTTCTGCAACTAGTTCAGTACATAACTTTGAGAGAGTTAATTTAACAGGAGAGAGTAAAATGAAAACGTTCAACTATTTTAAACTTAAGTCTATAGGCCAAAAACTTAGCCTTCTAGGACTTGCAGCTATGCTAGCTGTATCATGCGGTTCAGATAAAAATGAAACTGGACCTAGTAATAACGGAACCGGTTCTTTACCAGTAGGTACAAGCCCCGTCTTTTCCGACCCTTCCACAGGTGGAAATAACCTTAATGTGTGGAATTCACTTAAAGGTTCAACTTCATGTTCTCAAGGGCGCATGCAGGATATGACCTTCACCTTACAACAAGCTAGTAATGGCAGTACCATTTCTGGTTACCTCCAAAGCGGAACTGTTTCAGGAAGCTCACAAGGCTCTTACTATGGAAAGTCTGCTAACGGTGATTTAGTCTTTGTGAGCAAAGTCTCAAATGGCAATCAACTTGGCTTCAATGTTGTCCTTTCTTTCTGTCAATTTAGTGATGGAGTTAACCAATATATTGGTCCAAATGCTCAGATGAGTAACTTCTATGTGAATGCTCTAAGCCTGAACAATAGTGGATCATGCGCAACCGGTGCAGTATCAAATGGCCAAATTGGATTTTACAGCCCAGCGTTTGGTGGATACGTACCAATCAATGTCGCTTCTGCAGGAATCAATTGTTACTAATTTAAGAATTTATTAGGCCCTATGGAATTGGGGCCACTCTCTACTCTCTCCAAAGCGAGGAGTGAGGGGGCGACCTTTCGCTCCTCCCTTAGGAAAAAAGTGGAGTTAAAAAAGAGCAGGTTCAGATTTATTCTGCTTTTTAATATAGTCGGCTATTCCCCGGGCAACTGCCTTGGCATAACGACTTTGAAATTTATCATCTAGAAGTTTTTTAAGCTCTTTAGAATTAGATAAAAAGCCAACCTCTAATAAAATCCCCGGCCTCTTCGTTAAGGCCAATACATAAAAGAGACCCGGCTTCACTCCCCGATCAATCATTTTATAACGCTTTCCAACTAGCACTTGTATATTTGAATGAATACTCTTGGCCAAACCCTTTGAGCTTTTCACGGTCCTTTCAATCACTAAATCCGTCAGGATTTTATTCACAATAATTTCCTTTCCGGTTAAATCCTTATTTTCAACCTGCTCGACTTTCTTGATGGCAGAATCATTGTGGTTATCCAGATAATAAGTTTCAAAACCTCGCGGCTCATTTTCTTCAGTACTATTTATATGAACACTAATAAAAAGGTCCGCCTTAATCTTTTCTGCAAGTTCAGCTCTTTCAGCAAGCGTTACTGTTCTATCTACGCTTCTAGTTAAATAGCTATTAAACTTCTTCTTCACCAACTCTTCATGAATTTTCTTCGCTAAAGATAGGGCAATGTCCTTCTCCTTAATGAGTCTCCATCTCTTCTTAGCAAAGTAGTACCTGGCCCTTGCTCCCTCATCCTCACCCCCATGTCCAGGATCAATCAGAATGGTAAAGGCCTGAGCACCTAGTGAGAAAAGTAAAAATAGTATAAAAAGAGGTTTTTTCATTATCAGTAAATCTTCTTAAGTTTATGACCTGGGAAATAATGACTTAAAATTTTTCTATAGTCCCAACCCTTATCAGCTAAATCTAGTGCTCCTAGCTGGCACATACCGACTCCATGACCAAGCCCATCACCTTTAACTCTTAGCTTAACCATACGTGGACCAGCACTTTCTAATTTTAGAGTAAAGTTATTAGAGGGCACAATGAAGCGACCAAAATATCTTCTTAATAAGGCCTTTTTAAAGGAGAAATTCTTATCTCCCAAATAAAAGCGAATCTTTCTTGAAAACTTTTTATCTGGAACTATACGGAGGTCTTCCTTCTCACTTAGCTGAATCACGGCTTCATCCATATAACCCTTCTTCACGGCCCAGCGAAGGAATTTCTGCCATTTCTTTAAGGTAAGAGTATTATCAAATCCCTGTGATCCATGATCTTTACAATAGGGACAAGGTACAGCTTTGTAGCTTTTTAAAGAATTTTGCCACACCTGCTCTGGCCTCAACGTTCGACCACCACACTTTGCATGAAAAAAGATGGGGGCTATTTTCTCCGTTTCATTTACAAGCACCAATCCACTTGTGGAATGGGCCGCGAGCTCTGTATTTAAATTAGCGTCAAAAAAGTTTCCACTCACTTGGTGCTTCTCAGAACTTTCAATATGATAATAAGTTTCGTGACCTGCTTCCTTTTTGACCTGGCCACTATTCATTTTATGAAGGGCATAACTCCTAGCTGCTATCGCTTGAGCCTTCAAAGCTTCTATTGGCCACTTAGAGTTCATCTCTCTTGCTAATAAACTTGAAATATAAGTTTCTAAACTGGTCTCATGAATTACATCACAGCTGTCATTTTTTCTTGATGTTACAACATGCAAAAGCCCTTTAAACTTTTCCTTTGCTAAAGAAATTAATCCGGTGCTTGAGCCTAAAGATGCGAGAAGGATTGGTTTTTTAAAAGAGGACCGCGATTGAATATTTTCACATTTAAATTTAATGGCCTTGCGCCCTTTAAAGACTTGAACGTCATTATTTAAATGAAACTTCCTCTTCAAGTCGGTCCCAGTAATGAAGACATTTTTTAATGATTTTTGAACACGGACCTTAATCATAGGAGCATCTTTAATGGACTCATTTCTTATTGCTCGCAACTCGGGTCCATTAGGCTTGGCATTTTCCTCGAGATGACGGCCATAGACGCGAGCAATATTTCCCCAACTTGGAGAAATCCACAGAAAAAGTACGGTGATAAAGAGGAGATTATCCTTCAAAGGGTTTCCTTCCTTGGGTCCCAGGAAACGGCCAATCCGTAGCCGTCTTATTATTTATCTATCTTATCGATTTTTAATGGTTAATTCAACACAGCATTGAGTTGAACTAAGGAAGAAACTCCATAACCTTTTGAAGATCAAGCCATGCAGAACGCTTCATATTTGGATTAATTTGAAGAATATCAGGATGAAAGACTGGGAATACTTTTAATTGGAGCTCCTGAGCCCCTCTCTTAAGCATTAAGTTAAACTCTTTACCGTGAATCTTAGAGAGTCTCTCCTTTTTTTGGAGAATGGTGTTTGTAGACAAAGCACCAAGTGAAACGATGATTAGTTCCTGAACATCACGAGGGATTTCCTTTAAAAGACCGAACCACTCCTGTTCAGCAACTTCACTATCCTTGGTTATAAAAACCCGACAATGGGTTCCTGCTCCTATCTTCATAGCGGCAATCATTTTACTTAGAAGGTCAGAGTATGGATTTTCTGAATCATAATCCTTTGGGCATTCACCAACAAAGAGAATCATCGTTTTAGTGTCAAGAGTGTCTACAATACGAGGGTGTGCAATTGTCACCAATTCAGCTTCGTTTATAACAAGATCATTACCAGTCGATTTGGTCTTTAATTCTCCGCCTTTAAAAGAAACTTTTTCATCCAAACCAGCAGACTCCGAAACAAAGCGTCCTAAAGATTGCAGCATGCTTTTCTTTTCGTCTTGATCTTTAGAAACTTCCTCTCTTGAAGAAGCAACTTGAGGACCAGGTACGGCGATAGGCGTTTTGCTAGTTTTCGTTTCAAGAGTCTTCCCAAAAGCACTCTCTATTGGTCGTCTTGTGACCAAAACCTGCGAAAATAGGGCCTCAGCGTAGGTTGGGAAGGGAAATGTGCCCTTTCTGGCCATTTCCTTTTGAGCAGCTCTCAGTTTTTTATAATCTATATCTGACACTAATGGTCACCTTTAATCATTAAGAAGGGTAAATTCCTCCAAGTAATCGCATTGTCTCAATCTTATGTAAAGGAGCACATGAGTTAAGACGAAATAGTATTTACCTGCAACGGGTCATAGACCCCATAAAATTTGAGGAGAACGACCATGACAAAAGAGGTCGACTTTAAATTTGAAAGATTCGAAGAATACTTTGGCGAAGTTTCCCAAGTTAAAAAACAAATTGATGACTGTCATGTCTGTGGTGGAAAGTTAATCTTTACCCACCTTTCAGATTACAAAAATCTTTATGTTCAAGAAACGGCGAGATGCCCAGAGTGTGGTGGTGGCAATAAGAAGCTTCTACATATTCTTAATTAGGTCGCAAAACTTTTAAGATATTTTTTGCGATTTTCAGGGAGACCTCAAGCTCTTTTGAGATCTCCTCAGCCTCCAACCGAGACAAATCGGTTGGGCTCAAGCGAATATTTTTCAAAATATTTTTCTTCATTTTAGGACCAACTCCTTCTACTTGATCTACCCAACTAGAAAAAGTTCTCTTCTTTTCAGCTTTATGGTGAAGCCTACGAGAAAATCGATGGGCCTCATCCCTCATCTGGGTAATGATTCTAAAAAGAGATTTGTTTTTGGCCAAAAGGTAAGGGTTCGCACGGTTAGGTATAAAAAGTCTTTCCTCACTCCTTTGAATGACTTCATCATTAAACTCACCCTTTGCTTTTGCTTTGGCGATCGCGCATATTGGGATATCCAGTCCAGCTTCCTCTAGAACTTTTCGAAAAGAACTAAGCTGTCCCTTACCTCCATCAACAATGAATACATCAGGAAGCTCACCGTGCTCTAACCTTCGCTCAAGAACCTCTTCCATCATCGCAAAGTCATTGTTTCCCTCATCTCTTTCAGTTAAGTGATAGTTGCGATATGACTTTTTCTCGGGCTTGCCATCTCTAAAAACAATCTGAGCTGCCGTGGGAGAACTCCCTTGAAAAATCGCAATGTCATAGCATTCTAAGACGACTGGTCTCTCCTTCATTCCAAGGAGATCCTTAAGTTTATTAAGGCCGACATAGACAGAGTCTTCATTTGTTATACGAACCCTTTGGTGTTCCCTAGCTTGATCATGGGTAAGCTTCATAAGTGAAGATAGGTCTAAATCCTTTGTTTTTGGTTTTATTACCTTTATTGAGCCCAACGACTTTAAGGCGTCTTGAAAGAGTTTTTTATTTTCTCTTGAAAACTCAGTCGTAATAATATCAGGCAAAGACTCTCCACCGGATGAATAATATTGAAAAATGAAGTTAATGACTTCACTTTCGATCTCCTCAGAGCAATCAATAACAGGAAAATGAAAGTTTTTATGACCAAGCAAAAGGCCATTGCGAATAAGGTAGATCGCTAAATCAACCTCTATGTCTCCTACATTATAGGACACGATATCAATATTTTTCGCCTCACCCATCATTTCAGCGTTTTCCTGATGAGCGAAGTCCATAAAGTGCTGCAGAACCTCTAGGTTGTCTCTAATCATCGCTGCATGCTCAAACTCTTCTCTATTCGCCAGGTCTTGCATTCTTTCTTCTAAAACCTTTAAAGACTCTTTACCTTTATCCTCAAAGAAATTAGTTGCAAGCCTTAGATCCTCTTCATAATCAGTTTCGGAAATCTTTCCGACGCAAGGGGCGCTACATTGTTTAATTTGATAAAGAAGGCAAGGCTCCTTCCTTGAGCGAAACTCTCTTAGAGTACAATCTCTAAGTTGAAAAGATTTAATGAGAATTCTTAAGACGTCAGAAATATTAGTCCCATGAACAAAGGGACCAAATACTTTTTTACCTAAACCCCTTTTTACTTTTCGCTGATACTGTAAACGAGGAAATGGCTCATTAAAATCAACCGTGACATAGGGATAAGATTTATCGTCTCTCATCATTATGTTGTATTTAGGAGCGTATTTTTTAATGAGATTATTTTCTAGAACAAGAGCTTCTGCTTCCGTGTCGGTGAGAAGAAAATCAAATTCACGAATATGCCCTACAAGAATTTCTGTCTTAGGTGATTTCACGGAATTTTGGAAATAACTTGAAACTCTCGCCTTTAAATCTTTGGCCTTCCCTACATAAAGAACCTTATCCTGAGAAGACTTCATAAGATAACAGCCAGGCTTACGCGGAAGCGCTTTCGCCTTTTCTTTTAATTTCAATAACCTAGGACTACCTACACTCATATAATCACTATTTTTTCAAATACTTAGTCCATTGCATACAGTCTTTACTTTGCACACAACGTCATTTAAGTTAAACCCTCTTAAAACTCTTATAGCACCTATCCAAAGGATATTGATGAGTCAGCTGAGCGTTGGAAAAGAAGTTCTCTCGTATTGTAATAAATGTAAACTCACATTGGCCCATCTCGTAATGACCATGAAGAGTGATACAATTATTGGCAAAGTTCAGTGTAAAACTTGCCAAAATACGCATGCGTACAAAGATCCTTCAAATGTTAAGGCCTCTAAAACTAAAAAAGGCAAAACAACTAAGAAGTCTACTAGCGCAGACTCTATTTCAGATATCTGGATGAACAGAGTAGCAAGCTCTAGTTCTAAGTCTCAAAAGTATTCTATCAAGGCCAAGTTTGAACTTGGAGATATTATTGATCATCCAAAATTTGGTCCAGGGGTTATTGATAAACTCATTGATGCTGATAAGATTCAGGTGATCTTTCGACACGATATTAAAACACTCATTCACAATAAATAAAAAAAGGCTCCATTAGGAGCCTTTCTTTTTTCTACTCTTTATTTTTTTATCTAAAACCGAATCCACCACCGATGTAGCCACCGATAGAAGCACCGGCCTGAACCCCACCTAATCCGTAGGGAACACTACCCATGAAACCACCATATCCGGCATTACCTTGACCATAACCTTGCATTCCTTGAGCACTGGCCCCATAAGCTTGACCTGCTTGCATATAGTTATGATATAGGCCCTGAGCTGCTGCTTGACCTGTTTGATAATTCGATTGATTAATATAATTTGAAAAGTTTGAACGCGATTGTTGTTGTTGCATTTGTTGTTGTTGTTGCTGTTGTTGTTGCATCCAAAAGTTATTACCTTGGAAGCCACCTGTGTTTCCAAAATATGAACCGCCAGGCATCCAACCACCGTTAACACCGCCGCCGCCATTGAAACCGCCGCCGCCGTTGAAACCGCCGCCGCCGTTGAAACCGCCACCGCCGTTGAAACCTCCCTTAAAGCCACCACCAAAAGGAGGCATACCAAAGCCCACTCCAAGTCCGGCTCCACCACTCATCATTCCTGGTCCACCAAAGGCCCAACCAGGAGTTCCTCGGCTGCCACCGACACCAAAGCCGGCACCTGCACCTGGCATTCCAAAGCCTGGGCTTCCGAAACCAAGGTTAATTCCTCCACCCATTCCAGGGTAAGGAAGGCCCATACCATATCCAGCCCCAGCGCCACCGCCACCGCCACCGCCAAGACCAAAGCCAATACCAGCACCAAAGCCAATACCGGCACCAGGCATTCCACCGCCCATTCCAGGCATGCCGCCGCCCAT
>Ga0129324_10000068_pt1 | contig 63866 bp, 112 predicted proteins | sample CPBDNA_7_FD_96879 | JGI IMG/M metagenome (GOLD analysis project Ga0129324, IMG submission 96879) | Freshwater to marine salinity gradient microbial communities from Chesapeake Bay, USA - CPBay_Spr_15_0.2_DNA | ecosystem: Environmental > Aquatic > Marine > Coastal | place: USA: Chesapeake Bay... | reverse complement strand
TTTGACTTTGATCAAGAGGGTTCGTTCTCGGTTATGTCATCAGGTGAAGAAGAACGGGTTGGTGTAGCCTTGTCATGGGCATTCCGTGATTTGTTTGAACGCATGAACTTCCCCATCAATTTCTACGGGATCGATGAACGTCTTGATTCCGGTATGGATGGTCCGGGTGCTGAACGTGCCGTTGCTGTCCTCTATGAGATGGCACAGGTTAGAAAACGCAACATCTTCCTTATCTCACACCGTAAGGAAATGGTTGATTATGCTGACCGCATCATGATCACAACCAAAAAGAACCGGATCACATCGGTTGGGTTCGAATAACGCTTGACTCATCAAGTGTTTTATATTATAAAACACTGAACACAATATGAGACAGACACAATGTCAATGGAAAACTATTTCTCAACCTATATAGTGCTGGTGTTTGTGGGAGGATTCTCATTGGTAGCTGCAATTATTACCTTTGTTGAAGACGGATGGACGCCTTTCGGTACTATTAGAAACTATCTTATTATAAGAATGTGGGGTTCAGGTAGTATTATCATGATAGCCTTATCTATATGGGGCATTAATTTATGCCAACAGGTTCCATGATGTCTGTTGAATTATATAAAGTCATATATGTAATACTAATGATAGGGGGCGCGTTTTCGTTCTCTGTTGGAATAGTCACTAGTGTCCATGATGGATATACGCCGTTCGGTTACGTCAGAAGTATTTTCATTAAGATTGCTTGGTGTGCGATTAGTGTGTTTGCTATGATAGCAGGAACATATGGTGTCATACTAATCAATAGAGGCTCGTGATGTTTTTATTGCTTTATGTCGCCATGATAGGGATGGGCCTAATCACCACTGCTTTCTCTATAGCGTATTTGTTACAAGATGCATCGAAAAATTGGCGAATAGGTGTAGGGATATTTGGATTGGTATTGGCATTGTTCGCTATAGCGTGTGTTGCGGCTGGTATCAATGAACTTGCTGAAATCGCAGGAGGAACAACTGTTGTCACAGAATAAAGAAAAATATCTTCTTCCTGAAGAACTCAAGATGCTTAAGCATGCTCTTGGTGATCGTTTTTCACCACAGCACACCGCAGAGGATCGTAATCGGTATATTCTGATGCGTATTGATCCAAACGGTATTGCTGAACGATTGAAAAAATACCATTTGTTTGGTCGCGATGATGATTTCAGTAGCACCCGTGTGATGTATCATTACTATGTTACTGATAAGGGTAAAGAACTCTTACTCGATTATATGAGAGCTGTGCAATGAACCCCGATCAAGAAGCATTCTCCGTGGTAATGATTTTTTCACCATTACTTCTACTCTTCGTGGTAATGTCTTGGCCCTTATTTGCGGACAGAATCAAATATCGGTTCGTGGTGATTGTTCAAAATGAAAAAAATTATCACAATCCATTATATAAACGCATCAAACGTTTTAGCTATGAATCATCGGCCCGCAAATGGATGATCAATCAACTAGGTAAGAAAGTTGATTTTTTGAAACATCGCGACTTCGATATCGGAAAGCTTACTGTTAGTCGTGACATCTTGTATGCACGAATGGAGAATGGTGAAGGCGATATCATTGAAGAACATGATATGGAGAAATCGTTATGACCTTTTTGGAATTTGTAGTCAGTCCTCCTGTTATGTGGTATTGGCTTATCGCTACACCGATTCTTATAATCCTCGTGGTAAGCATATACTGGCCACGTGATTATATATATGCTCTCATGATGTATGATATCAATCCAGCTGAAGGCACACCGGATTGGACATCTGAAGAACATTACAAACGTAAAGCAACCGCTGAAGCTCGCCAAAACTATATGCTGGACAAAATAATGTCTAACGATAATGATGATGGCAGCGAAACCCTTGTCCAAGTCAAATGGACCAAAATCGAGAAAAGGATTAAAAAATGACATTTCAACCACTGCATGATCGAGTAATGGTCAAACCAGACGTTTCACAGACACATTCTGCGAGTGGACTTATCATCTTGTCAGGTGAACTAAAGAAGCCACAGACGGGCACTGTAATCGCTGTAGGCACCGGTTCAATTGATAAGAAGGGTAACAAGCAGCCGCTTTGTGTCTCTGTTGGGGATCGAGTGACCGTTGCTAACTGGGGTGATAACGAAGTTCAATACGAAGGTGCTGAATGTTACTTGGTATTGGAACAAGATATTGTCGCGCTCGGGTAAACTCTCTGCTACAGCGTGGGGCGATCTTCATGTGGGACATCCGATGAAATCCGTTTTCAATAATGATGTCGCATCGAATCCCCTCACGGTGTATTCAACGGTGCCAAAAACCACACTGGTTAAGACAACCAATGTTACGTTTTGTCGTATGTTGTTGGTCATTAATAGATATACAAAAGATCAAGCTGTTCGCAAAGCTTTGAGAACGATTGTGTGCGGTTTGTTTCGAGTGAGGAAAGAATGTAGATACGATCCTCTCGAATCGTTGATGTATTATAATCTATGTGGAAGTTATGAATCAAGAGAGTTTGATTATTCCTTATGGGATAGACTGACAATAATCATACAACAACATTATATTTTTCTGGGTGTAGATTCTGTATTACGATCCGATGAGACTGCATTGGACTTGGCTACCCAATGGTTAGATAATCATCAACCACATGTTACCTACTCGGTGACCATCCCTCATCTTCACCCAACCAATACTCCTTATATGGGTCCGGTTTAATCATGGTACGTAAAAAAGCAACATATATTGTCCGTAATCATAACGGCAAAACCATATTCAAAGTAACGCCCCGTTGCTGGAATGCGTTTCTTGCCAAGCTTAATCAATATGCCAAAAGTCATATTGATTTCGGATATTCAAAAGTTATTAATCGGCACTCTCATGGTGGTCGCATTCTTTATTACGATGCAACCCGTATGCAAAACTTTATAAAATCCGTTAAGCAATTAGTGCCAGCTCTTAAAATAGATGCTGATCTTTATATATTTGATAACACCTATATAGAAATGGCTGAACGACTACTTGACAGACATAGTGGTTATGGTGTAAAGTTTAAACACAAATATGCTGTACCTGATTTTGATGAAGTGAAAACTAATGTCTGATGATGAATATTCATATGAACCAGAAGTGATAGCACTTCTAGGCGAAGACGGTTACTCCACTCGGGAAAACCGTATCTTCGTTGGTATGAATGATAAATCACATGTGCTCTATGATGGTGATGCCAAAGTGTTGGTCAACATGATGGTGGTGTCCAAACGTATGTCTAAACAAGTAGGCACAGCTGAAGCTAATATCTGTGATCGCTTTATCACCAAACTAATTGCCAAACGAATCGATCTGGTTCAACTCGATGTATTTAAAATGGTTCGTGAAGATTGGAACCTATTGGCTTCCTTCATGCAGAAGATTGAATCATATGTCTTGATGTATGATCTATCCCATCCAGTCGATGAGGATTATTCCTTCTATTCAAACTTGATCAAACAATGGTTGGAAAACTATTATGAAGTGCCTCAACCCGAAAAACTGATTGTGACGGTGAAACAATGATTAAAGATAAAGACTTTAGTGATATTTCTCCACGATGGGTTAAAGGGTTCGCTTGGTTTATTGCGATGCTTGGTTTGATTCATATAATAGCCGGTATCTTCCCGGTAATGCATGATTTCATCTATGTGGTTATGCCTGTGGAACAAGACGAACATTTTAACAAGGCGTTCTCCGCAGTGGGTGTTTCATGGATAGTATCCATTGTTGCTGCCATGAAACAACGTATTGAAGAATTGAAAAAAGAACTCGATGTGGCACATCATATTATTCAAAGCCGGTATAACTGATCCACATTGTGAGTAGGAGCCTTCAGATGATACCGGCTAGTTTCATTGATATTAAACTTCATCGTCGCATCACGGGAAAAGCTTTCATAGAGTATGCGACCGATGTAATCAAAAAGATGTCGTGTTCCGATTGGTTGAAAACACCTGATCGCTTACGGCAAGCCGAATGTGTGTATATTACTCGGGTTGATCCTCTTTGGAACTATATTGACAACGAACGAACACACGCCGTATCTAAATCTTTCATGTATGAGCAAATAGATGATGTTCTAACGTTGGATGACGGAATGGTGATCATCATACGACCTACACGGTCTTATATGATGGTGACGGATGACGCGAACTATCATATAGCACAAGGTATAGAATATGTCTACCAAGGTTATCATTACATCCTCTATTATAAAGATGCATTAACATCATACTCAGTGCTCAAAAAGTTGGCCAATCGGTTTATTGATGTCATTATTCAATTGAACAAAGATTTCAAAGACCATGCTTGATGCAATCGCCAGACAGCATTATCAGATCACTCAGGATGTACACACAGACCTATTGTATGCGCTCATTCATGAAATGATCCATCGTAATTGGACTCGCGTTGGTGGTATACCAATGGCTAGTGTGATCATTCAACGAGCCAATTATGATAGCGATAACAAGATAGAATACAGACTCCGTGGTCGTGATCACCATCATATGATCAATCATCGTCACGAGGATTGTTGCTTCTGGATCAGTTTAGATAGTAATCTAAATATAAGCCGGTTCATGAGTATATCCTTTCAGGATTATCATATTGGTGTTAGACTTAATCGAGCCGTGAAGGGATCGACTGCTATCACGATTGCCAAACGGGTCATTAATATGCTTAACAAAAATGTAAAATGATGATTGATCAAATTATAAAAGAACATGAAACACAAGCGTATAATCGTCGTGATCGTATGTTTGAAGACGCATTCAGAAAATATACATGGGTTGATTGTATTTCTGTTTTTTCGTCTGTGCGAATTATGAGTTTCACCCCAACTTCGTTTAGAACATCTGTTAATGAAGATAGTAAATTTGGAACGCGTCTTGTTGCCGTCTCTCATACGGCTTATGGCGTCGTCTCTATGATCACTCATGATGGTGATCATTTCAAACGTGGATGCGTTGACTGCTTGCTCATAATCCACGAAGGGTTATCATACCTGCTTCATAGAGGGAATGGACACGAGTTCTCATACATTGCCGCTACCAACGCCGCTACCCATTTCTCTGATTTCGTGCACCAGTTTATCAGGCAATACAATGCAACAAATAATTGATTCCATTGCACAAGCCCATAAACACGATCTTCTGTATGAAGGTCGTAAACGAATCACAGCAGCATTCGATAAGAATAAAAAATTCAATTGGTTCAAGACCAAAAACGCCTTTCCGTCAGATTCTGACATTCATATCGAAGTCAGCCACACTGGTTTCGTTGATGTATGGACACCAGAACAATCTCACCGTCCGAAGAGCAGTCAACTGCATGGAGTTGTAATGACAATGGATGGATCGGTCATTGTTTATTCTGATATAGGTACTAATGATTCATCATTGATGAAAGAACTATCTTTCTCTTATGCTGGTGAACTATATCGATTACTATTGACAACTCGCATCACAGAAGAGGCAACCATCACTCGGTTAGCCTATCGTTTCACTGATTTAATTGTGAGACATCGATATGTTCCCGGCAATATGTGAACAACACCGGGAACGGTGCCAATATAACACAATGCATTATCGAAACGACTTGGAAGATGTGATGAATAGGACATTCCATCCTGTCGAGGTCGTATTATTGGTTCAAGAGTATCATCGACAACATAAAACACTGGCGATCACATCACCAACCAAGTGGGGTGATGTTGAAATTCATCAGTTGATTAACATTAATAAAAAAGCCGTTCTATATTGTATGTCAATACAAGGTGTCCATTACACACTTTATGTATATGATACAAACCCTGATCGATATCATGAGTATTCAGACACTATGGCAGAAATAGTTTATAAAAAGCATAGAAAATACTTCAATGTTGTTTGATACAAAACATCCACTGTTAACGGGAATGGTGCAAAAACATAAGCAGTCCTGTGGAACTAAGCGTCTCAGATATGCCTATGTTTTGGAAAGTGTGTTGAAGTTGACCTACACTGATGTGGAACAGGTCAAGGTCTTCAAGGCTGATGGTCTTATTCCGAGACAGTACACGCCATTCAAATATCCAACCCAATATGGTGAGATTACCTTACATGCTCGCAACCCCATGGTTGGTGATTGGTTTTATATTGTAATATCCTTTTTTAAGGATGGGATGGTGTATGAGATTACAATACCGAATTATACTCGTATACCAACACGCGTATACTATGGTAGAAATGGTCGGTTGATTAATGGTATATTAGAGTATATAATTGAGTTCAATCGAAAACGAATGAACGAACATGTTTAACGCTCTTAGTATGGATAGATTAAATGAGCACAAATCAATTGATACGTAATATGGTGCGTTCTCATTCACAGAGAGTAACCTATCTGCGTTCCGAATATTATAAACGATATGATAAGGCTTTACGAAAGGCTTTCCCCAAAAAGATCAGAACTGTCTATTATTACTCAATGCAAAAACTACCAGCGGTATCATTTGATCCGAACCCCGTAAAACCATTTCGAACTCCTTATGGTTTGTTCACCGTACATATAGTACTGTGTGGATGGCGTATGGACGGTCACACCACCAGTAATTTTATCACTATGATTATCTTACTACATGGTATAGAATACTTTGTAGAAATAGAGTGTGGTTCATGTACGAATGAATATGAATTTGTTAGAAAGAATACTCGGTTGTTTTCCGGTATTATGAAACTGACCAATAAAATGGGTATGGAACGATTAGATGAACATAAATCAATCGATTGAATATATCACCGAACACCATACTGCTAAACTCGAAACCCGCGCTTTTCTATTGAGTGATCCTTATTATAAAGATATTACTCGTGGTTACACAACGGTCGGATATTCGAGCCTTTCTAATAACGAGAGTGCGGCAGTTAAAGCATTCGAATGGGACATGATACGTATCAAAGGAAAAATGATCAAGTACACGGTTAAGGATGAACCCGGCACATCCAATTTTAGAATGATCATGTTCCTGAACATCAATGGTATTTCTTTTGAGAGCCGGTTCATTGTTATCAATGATTCGATTGGTATAGACTTTCACGTGTTTCTTCACCGGTTCGCTAAACAATCTCTGATCTATTACGACAAGTATATAGAAGCGGTGGATTGATGTGTTAGAAGCAATGATCCATAAGCATTCGGTATTATCTGACAATACGGCTCATAACCGTATCACTGAATTGTTTCATGTTGGTGATTATAATCAGTATGGAATACGTATAATCACATGCGTGGCTGAAGATGAAGCCTATTTTGTTTCTAGTATGCCACCACAATATCAAACCATGTTTGGTATCAAATATAACCGTACTTCTGAATATAAAACTGGTGGTTGTGATGGTTTTAAATTATCATATCGCGGCATAGTGATGATAGGCAGTACACGTGGTTTTCAAAGCATAACAGAATTTACAGAAACCCTTAGCATCATCAAACAGGGTATAGATGAACTGTATCCATACGGAGGAACAATCTGATGCTTGATGACATTAAACAAATAATTGATGCTCTGTTTCCATTGACTTCTTCCGATAATTAGTATATCATACACACTCACGTGTGGAATGAATATTATGCTTGAAGCCATGATCAAACAACACCAAGACCTGTCACGTGGGCGGTTGGATAATTTTCTTCATTCTAAATTAGAAAAAATATTCTATCAGAACTTCCGTGATTTGAATCTCAGAATAACCGATTTCAGATACTTCGCGGTGCCATGGTTAATTCCATATGAATACCCAGTTGAGCGCCATAAAAACCTATTGTATAAAATCAAATACCGAGATGAAACCTATATCTATATCGGATACATGGGTACATCATTCGTTTGTCGTACCGAGTCCTGCTTCAATCGAAGCGGCATGAATCCAGTTTTGATTAAACTCTTTGATATAATAATCCAGACAATGGATGAATATTATGATCAATGATATGATACATAATCACCACGGGATCGTTCACGAGAGAACCATGGTATACGTTAGAGATGTCATTCGCGTTAAGCTTTGTGATGTTAATAACCAAGTATCCGGCGTAATGGTGACCTCATGTGAATTCACAGCATCGGATGCATATGTGGCGGATGAATACAAGGGATTGTTTTATATATCGAGTAATAAGTTGGACACTTTGATTCGTATCAGAGTCTGGTATAATAATTTTCAATTCAGTATGTCATTTTTCTCAAATAGCCACGAGGATGAAGAAACACTTATAATACCGTATCTCGATACTATTATTAAATCGGTTGATGATTATGTTTAATGCTTTCTATGAAATGAAATTTAGAGAGACAGAAACTAGACGCCGGAATTATATCTACGGTTTCCGTGATGTTATCAAATTCAATTATAGTGTCACTGTGAGTTCTGTCGAATACAAGGAACGTATTGCACTCATCGACGCCGATGGAAGCTTCAGTTTTCTATTAAGCCAAAATTACAAAAAACAGCGAAAGATCAAAGACGCTGTGATCTATTATAATGTGGCGGATTGGCGTGAAGGTCATCCATATATGCTATCATTCTTCATTACCCAGTGTGATAGTGCTATGGTGACAACAGGACGCATCGCCATGGCTGATGGTGTTATGGGTATCTCAGTGGAGTCACGCCTTCTTGACGTACTGACAGAGGCTATGAACGAAGCACGAAAGTGTTACGATAATGTTTGATGCCTTCTATGAAATGAAAGTCTTTGATACAGACAGACGAATCAAACTGTTTCAAGATGTGTTCAAGGCAGAGATACGGAGCAACCTTTCAACAAGTTTGCGTGATTTTAATCACACATTCTGGGGAGGCAGGTCCATAAGTTTTGCCCCCGAGCGCCGATATTTAAACGGTAAGCTTTATCCTCATAAACGAGAGATAGATGGTGCGGTTATCTATTACGAAACACACCACATCACCACGCATAATATCAAAGCCATTGATTTCTTCATCAAAGAGGTAGATACTAATCGGGCTACAACCGGAACCATGACGATGTTGATCGAATATGGTGAACAGACTTTTTCGCGTGGTATCGATATCTTAGAATTAGCCACACTTGAAGCCCGAAGATGTTATGATGTTTGATGCCTTCTATGACATGCTCAACGGAAAACGTGACAAACGCCGCCTCGCATATATAAGGTCTTTTAATGATGGGGTCGAATTTGATCTAGATTTTTACCTGAGTGGGCTATCGGGTGAATTCAATGACAATCCAAATGATCCACCACAAACTGCTGCGGGTTATTATGAGTACTATGATTACAGTTACAGAGTACCAAAGTTCACGATCTATTATGATTACATTCCCGAAGACCTTAATAACAAGGCGTATATTGAATTCTGTATCAAACATGATGATATGAATATGTTAACACGCGGTAAACTTTATATAATGCAATTTCCACCACACGCTACAATGATGAATAAGGGATTATCCGTATTAGAATTAGTGGTAATTGAAGCTCGTAGGTGCTATGATGTTTGATGCTTTTTATGACATGCTTGATGTTATCTTAACCAATCGTTTCACTGCTTATCGAAACTCATTGCGTGATAGTTTCAGCTTGGGTCAGGAGTTTTACCTGAATGGTTTAAGCTTAAAAAGCGAATTTATCAACTATGGTGATCGCGATGTTAAACCACAAACCGCTGTTTGGGATTTTGATCACAACCGCACACTACCGAAGTTTGTGATATATTATAATTACATCCCCGAAGATCGTTATAGAAAGTCGTGCATTGTGTTTTGTATCAAGCACAATGATATGGAAATGATAACGCGTGGTAGACTCTTTGCCAAGCAAATGCCGCCAGCACCCTACACAAAACCGATAGATACATTAGAGCAAGCAGTGATAGAGGCACGTAGGTGTTATGATTCGTAGTATGATTGATGCTCATATTGACGACAGTAACGCGCGGTTGCGATCTATTGCCGCAAAGATGGAGGATCACTTTGAATCAACTACGTTTGAAGCAAGAAATTCAATGCGTTCGACGAAGATACGAATCGAACGTGATCCGGGGTTACCACACGATAGTATCAAACATGTATATGATTCATTTGGTGAAAGAGTTCCAGATTACCAAACGATCAACACACGTGATGGTGTTGTATCTATCTCGGTGACGAAACGGATTAGCGGATTTTCTAATAAAATGATATATAGATTTTATGTCAGTCTTACTATAGAAGGTTTGTTATATACTGGATATTTTAGAGCAGAAGAAAGAGACAACGAGCGCCGCTTACCCGGATTGTTTTCACAGCGAGCAATGAAACTGCATAGAAAAATGTGGAACGATGTTTAGCGATATTATAAAACAACATGACAAAATGTGTCATAATTTTGTAACCAAATCATGGCGCAATAATACCGGGTTAACCTTCAATGATAGTTATGTTGATATTGATCGTCTTCGTTGTTTAGTTAAACCGGATTGGCCCACAGAACACAACGGCGTTCTAATTGAACAAGGTGGCTACCTATCCCGATTACACGACAAATACGGCAATGCCGGTATTCTACGATTTCGGTTATGGTATAGAGGGCGATTATATGAGTTTCATGTAGCTGGTCGTGCTGCTACTGTAGACACCATGATTGATGGGTGCATCGACTGGGTTAAAGCAAATGATAAATGAGATGATTCAATATCATTTAGATCAGAACCTAGCACCATACCTGCATTCGTTGACTGGATAATCAAAAACCATGTTTGACGCAATCATTAAACAGCACGAAGATGAATGTAATGCGACCGTTGTAGCACATATTCGAGCCGCCCGGAGATTCGAACTCGGAACATATTCTACCGTGGTCAGTGGATCACGATTGGCTCGATGGGCATTAAATTGGAATCCCAACCTTCGTGGGCCACTAATAAGAGGCGTACAGTTCTCCAAGGCTGTTGGTATGGCACCCAAATATTATGAAGCCACATACAAGGGTGTTGGTTATTGGTTACTCATTCCATTATCAATTGCAACCAATGAAGAAGCCTATAATGTTATGGTTGATTGGATATTAGAACATACAGGTAACATACCATGTTGAAAACCATTATTGATGATCATCTAAAAAAGTGTTTTGAGACATTTCGACTCGAAGTGGAAGAGTTTGGTTCGGTTATAACCATTGATGGTGTTGAGGTTTTACTACAACATGTTCCCGTTCATGATGTCACACTCAGACGTATATTGTCTAAGGTGATTATGCCAGATTATGTAAGTACCACTGTTGAGTTTGGTGGTAAATCTTTTATGAAAGAATACGGTGAGAAATCACCTAATCGTATGCCTACATATTATATGGCGATGTATAAAGGACGTGCAATCAAATTACATCAATTCGACTTCATAGAATCTGAAGAAAACATTTTAACCGCGTTCATTAACTGGTTAGAAGAATTTGAAACATCGAGAACACAACATGTATGATGCTATAGCCAAGTTTGGTATTATTGGGAGCGACAATCCCCCTCTATCTGGCTTCGTCATAAAGGTATCAGGTTCAAATATGATACTAAAGGTGATATCGATGATTTTACTGAATGGTTGATTGATTACACTGAGTATGCTAAAGAATATTTGAAAAAATATAAAGCGGTTGTGATGACATGATTAAAGAAATGATTGCAGGACACAAGGCAGCTAGAGGCGAAGCATTGATGCATTCAACGGGTCGCCTTGAAGAAGCTATTGGTTTGCATTCTAAGCACGTCAAGGTGTTCAATGGTGAATTCAATCGTGCTAATATGAGAGCCGCCACTATTACGATTAAACACGATGATCGTTCAATTTATCATTTCACTGATGTAGCGAAACGGTATCTTCAAATCTATGTGATCCATCGTGGTTTAACCTTTTCAATCAGAACGCCTGATTGCATGTCACCTGAAAATCGTGACTATTTTATTGATCGGTTTGATAAACTGTGTATGATTGAAAAAGGTATTCTCGATCAATCCGCAAACCCTGATGGAGTCTGTGATGAAGTGCCCCAAGTGCAAACAAGCCCAACCGGATTGGACAGCTTGCGAGAACGCATGTCCGTTGAAAGAATCCCCACATTTTAGTCAGATCGCAGAAGCTATCTACTATCCTGAAGAAACATCTCTACAAAGCTTACTGAAGGCCAACCAGAAGCTTGGTGACGTTTTAGCCACCTATCCTAACAATAATCCAATCGACGCTCTGGAAGAGATTAAAACGATTATTGATAAAGCGATTCTAACACGGCGAAGCGAACGCTCGTTCTCATGATTGATCAATTGATTGAATCACATATTACCAAACTGAATAACCGTTATGATCAATTGCGTGGTATTATCAAACGGGATGTACCAAGAGTAATAGATAAATGGTGGGGCGGTGACCCCATCATTTATATCCCTTCATTTCGCGGTTGGTTAGATATCACCCCTCAGAGATATAGAATATGTCATACTACCTATGTGACGGCACTTAGGAATGAACCGCACCCATTATGTTATTATCATGACCCAGAATCAATTGTGAAGAACCTTCACGATTTCCAAGGGATTATTGCATTAACAGACGCAAAGAACCTAATAATACGAATGAACGTAGATGGTCTGCGTATTAATATCGATCTTAATCACAATTTGGATTTAGGTGAAAGCTGGTACGATTTGGGTATGGATATCACTAAACGAGTTGATCAGATGGTGCGAGAGTTTTCTTACTATGATTAATCAACTCATTGACGAACATTCTGAGGTATTGCGTGAACGTTACAGAGACATCACAAAGAAGATTTATCAAGCCTTACCATTACTCGTTGATGGTTGGTGGACTCCGACTGAAACAGCTGTTGTATATCCACCTGATATTTTCCAACATGTTAGTAGTAATATTATAAGTCAACACGTCACTATTCATGCGCTCAGAGATGAACCCTTCTGGCCGCCTCCGTATTATCACCTGTTTATGCGAACTCAAGGGGAACGGCGTTATTCATTAGATGGGTTTGATGGTAGTATTGGAATTTTGAATAATCGTTGTAGATTAAATTTCGTCTTTGAATTGGAGGGTCTGAGATATCATGTGGTTATTGAATTGAACTTAGGAGTAATGCCATTGGATGTTATGTTATGCAATTTGGCTACAATTATTGCAACTCGGATTGATCTTATTCAAAAGGAGATGTATTATGATTTCCTTAATGCTTGATCACCATCTTAAAATGGTAGAACAAAAATATCTGGATAGTTCTGCTCAATTACAATTGTTAATCACAAGACTGTCATCATCGGACGCTGATGCCACTTATAGCTGGCGCGCGGTCGGTGATCGGATAATGAGCACTTTACCAATAGTGCAAATAAAACCATCAGTACAACATGGTGATTATGTAAGATCATTGTATAATGTATTCAGTAACAGACGAGACATTGAAGGACACACAGGGTCTATTCAGGTTTTCGCAAAAGAGCTTGCAATCTATTTGATGATTGATGGTATATGCTATCATGTTCGATATGATCATCCTTATACCATTCCTGAACCGGCACGCGAACATACCCGGATGATATGTAAGCACATCATTGAATACCATAAAAAGAATCACTGTGATGTTTGATGCAATGATGGATCAACATATAGATGATGTACGTTTGGTTTATACAGATGCACGTAGATTATTGAAAAAATGTTTGCGTGAAATGATGGTGACATTGAGAGAGCAACATACCCACAAAGGATCGTATTATGAATCTTTCCCCGGCGTATGGATAACCCCATTCTCTGGTAATGATTCTGGTAATGCCGCGCTATTGTATGAATGTATGAATGGTGGCAATGGTACAATTGATTCCGAAGGTAACAAAACTATAATACACATGGTTCATGATGGGGTATATTACAAGGTTGCATATGAGCATATTCTAAAGTATAGTATTTCAAGAACCGAGATGATCAATCGTATCAAGGAATTGATTATCGAGGTTCATAAAGGATACCATCAGGCTTATGGTTGGGCACACCATGATTGATGCTATGTTACAAGATCATGATGATCAAATTGCTTATCACATATCCAAGTGGGTTCAATTTGTAAAAACGCATGTACCTAGTATGCCAGATACTGTCTATAGGTTTGCACCTGAAATTGGCCTTCTTGCGCATGATGAGATACCAGACTGGTGGGTTGTTCCTCCTATTATTGATCTACATGCGGATGGCAATCGTGAAAACTGGTTAACCACCAATGATAGAAATGGAATTGATTGGTGGTTCGTTGCCAAACGGGATCATCTTATTTATATTATTCGATATGGTAACCCGGTCAATAATGACCTTGGTGGATCAAAGTATGATCGATATGATCGACTGGCCCAAACCCTTATTACAATAGTTGATGAGGCTCACAAACGCTTTTACGATACGCGAGGCCAAGATGATTGATCAAATGATTGCGGAACACCAAACCAAAATAGAACAGATTCACCTTAACATGACTGATGAAATTGAGAATTCGTTAGTGGATGTAGATCGTAGTATAACCCGTATGGTTATGTATAATAGCAAGGTCGTATCTAAGTTTTCGGTAATGTGCATCTATAGGCAACCATTATTAATCTTGAGAGACAATATATTGTTTGCAATTATATCACAAGAGGGTGTTGATAATAAATTGAGAGCACCAATATCCAAGATAATTGACAGAGTACGGAGAAAGTATAAAGGACAGATTGATGCTTAGTTCTATCTGTGATCAACACTATCAATCCCTTAATGTCCGTTATGCAGAGCTGAGTGATAAACTATACAAAGAAGTGCACTCGGCCAATGTAGATAGATGGTATGATCACTCTCTAGCACAAACCGATGTCGGTCCACATTATATGCTTCCAAATGAGATAATGAAGAATGTAGCATTTCATAAACGCGACGATTCGTTTTCTTGGTTTTCTACGACCGGTCCAAATTTTCCATCAAATAATTATTGGATATATGTCGAAGTGTTAGATAATTGTTATTATTCGATTTGTTTTTTCGTTTCAAAAAGAAAGTCTGATGAATATTATGACAACTTTGAGAAAAAACTTTCACCTATTATAAAAGCCTTTCATCTGAAACATTACCAAGCTACGGTATAATTACCTGATAGCTTTGGAGATGATCATGAAAGACAATATTGTATTAATCGGTTCTGATAGATGGCCGAGCATGATTAAAGTCAATGGTGTTGAGAAACAGTTAGGCTATTTTGTCGCCAAAGCTTTTGATGATTCTGCTGTCAATTGGCAGACATGGAACTCTCCAATGTTCGAAGACTCTCGTGAACTCTGGATTGAACGTGTAATCAAGAACGAGAAGTCCGTTGAAGACATCATTGCAGACGCACAGAGCCTACTCACGCGCTTTGTTGAAGCTTATCCGGTTCATGGGTCGCCGCAAGCATCTTTGGACAAGGTGATCGATTGTATCAATGTGGCCAAACGGAAATTACATAACCTATAAATAACCGATGCTTGGTTATACGGTCCAATATTTCAACAAAGAAGGCAGGAAACATCGTAGTGATGGTCCTGCCAAAATTGTATATGACAAGAATGACGATATAATTGAACGAGTTTACCACAAGGACGGTATACTTCACCGAACCGATGGACCAGCTGTAATTGAAACTGGGATACTTGATAGTGATGACGTAACTTATTATTATTGGTTAGGTCAGCGTCATCGTTATGATGGTCCATATAATTCAACACCCAGTGGTCACCAAACTTTTTGGACATTGTATGATATTGCGTATTTTCGTATATCTTCAAGAATTAAAAAACCACCTATCAATTGGTTAGCAGTGGTATGGACTCATTTCCATAACATGAATGATATTGGGGTTGATGGTAAGATGACCCGTGAAACTTGTTTAGCTGCATTGATCAAGAAGGGCTATTATACTGAAGAAGAAGTACATCCGATATATGAAGTTTGGGATACGTTGGATTCAATGTTTGCATCACGCGAATATGTAGAAGCATTAATAGTTGATACTGCTTATATTAACACCAAACGTGATTTAGGAGTATCAGATACATTATGACTATAGCCTATTCTGAACATTACTTTAATAAACATGGTGAAGAACACCGAACCGGCAAGCCTGCTTCTATTTGGTATGATACCAATGGTGAAATAGTTCGTGAACAATATTATAAGCAGGGTGCTACTCATAGAGAAGATGGACCGGCTATACTGACCAAGGATGGATATTTCTATATGTGGTTAAGTCAATATCATCGTTATGATGGACCTGCAATAATGCGAACCAATAATAATGAGACGTTTGTTTTTTGGTCATTACACGATGTTGGACCCGCAGAGCAATCTTCCTCAGAAGACAAAGCACCAACCTTATGGCCAGCATTCATATGGACTCATTTTCACAATAATAATGGCATCGGGGTTGATAAGGTAACTACGCGAGAGTCTTGTTTAACCGTCCTGATGGATAAGAACTATTTGCCCAAATTAAACAAAGACAATGTGCATAGTGCTTGGGAATTTATGGATGAATACTTTGAAATGGACAATGATATTTCAACCAATTGGGTTAAAACCATGTATGTAGACGCAATGATCAAGTTGGGTGCTGGTAGATTATCAGGATTAAGAGGTTCCACGGATAAATAAATCCATGGAATTGAATGATAACGGTATTCGCGAAATTTATTTCAATAAGAATGATGAGCGGCATCGTATAGGTGGACCGGCTTTCGTTCTATATAGTTCTCACACTGGTAAGAAAATATTTGAATCCTATTATGTTCATGGTGTTGTTCATCGCATCGGTGATAAGCCTGCGACCATTGAATATGATTCGTCTGGCCATGTTGCACAGGAAGCTTATTATCTAGGCGGCCATCTACATCGTGACGGTAATAAACCGGCAAAGATTGATCATGAAACTCAGACCGAAGAGTATTGGTTTGATGCTAAACGACATCGCTATGATGGGCCATATCAAGAAAACAATTGGGCGATCCATGGTTTCCCTCCAATATTTGATTATCCGGGCGATCTACCACGAAGATGGTTACCGCTTCTATGGTTCCACTTCAATAAACTTGGTGGTCCTGATGCTATTGGTATTGATGGTGTAACTACACGGGATAGCGCCTTAACATCATTAACCGATAAAGATTACATTGATCAAAGTATGGCTGATAAGGCGCGTGCTGTTTGGAAGATCATGGATAAAGATGAAGAACTAAAGTCAATGTTATCCGGTGAACTCTGGCGCGTTGTGGATGCGTTCTATGATGCGGCAATTCATTATAAAGAACCTATTAATGAATCTGCTAAAACTGATTTGGATGGATTGGTAATCAATGGGGCTAAACACCGTATTATATACTTTAATCAACATGGTGAAGTACATCGTATAGGTGGACCGGCTAAAATACATATGGTCACACCCAATAAATATGAATGTCAGTGGTGGGTTGGTGATACTTTTTGTGGATTGGATCATAGCACCGGTACGACAAAACCTAATGTACCGAGTTCGTTTTTCAGAAGACTCAAAATGAATTCATATACTCATGCAGAAGTATTAGAACAATTACATCATTTGGCTTATCTTGGTTATGGTGACGAAGATAATCAACAACATAATATCAATAAAATTGATATTATGTTTGTTGGGAGATTATGATGAACCAAAAGTATAGCATCTATTATTATGACCCTGATGGCGAGCAGCATCGTTCTGATGGACCAGCCGAAATTTCGGCGAATGGTGACCAAGAATGGTTTGACCATGGTCTTCATCATAATCCCAATGGGCCTGCGGTTATCCGTAAGGATTTCGAAGCATGGTTATGGCAAGCACATTATCACCGCTATGATGGACCGGCACAGATAGATAAAAGTGATGACGGAAGATCACAATGGTGTTTAGGACCGGGTTATGGTTTTAGAGCTACTGTTGCCGCTGGTGTGATGCCGGGTGGATGGTTGCCAGCACTATGGTCACACTTCGCACAACATCCTACTGGTATTGATGGCAAAACCGTGAGGGAAGAGCCATGAAGCTTAAAGAAGTCGTTCAACGATTCAACATCTATTATTATGATGAGAAAGATCGTGGTCACCGATCTGATGGCCCGGCTGTTGTAGACGCTACTGGATATAAAGCTTGGTATATTCATGGTGATCTTCATAGGGATGATGGTCCTGCCACCACAGGTACACGTGGTGGTGATGGTTGGTATCAACATGGCCGACTGCATCGAATAGATGGACCCGCCCTCATAGGCGCTGATGGTTCGGAACAGTGGTATTTTGAAAACATACGTCATAGAGAAAATGGTCCTGCCATTACAAAACCAGATGGTTCCAAGGAATGGTTTACAAAAGGTCAGCGCGATAGAAAAGATGGACCAGCTGTTATAGAAGCCAATGGAACTAAGGAATGGTGGCGTAAGGGTAATCATCATAGAGATGATGGACCAGCTATCATAAGATATGATGGGTTTAAAGCTTGGTATCAAAATGGGAGTTATCATAGGGATGATGGTCCAGCGGTTATCAGTTCCGATGGTAATCAATATTGGTTTAAACATGATCAGATGCACAGAGAAGATGGTCCTGCTACTGTAAGAGCTGATGGTAATCAATATTGGTTTAAACATGGTCAGATGCACAGAGAAGATGGTCCTGCTACTGTAAGAGCTGATGGCACTGTAGAATGGTGGCTTAGATATCATTGTTATGGTGACAAAGCCACGCCGCCACAAGAATGGTTTGATGCAGGTGGTCACTATGAGGCTTAATAATCTATTCGAACATCTTTACGAAAAGCCATTAGAAGAAGTCAAGGCGTGGGCGTCATCTCATAGGGGTATGCTTTTCCATGGATCACGCAATAAGTTCACTTCGTTCAAATCATCTGTAGCTTCTCAGAACTTGGGAATTCATTTTGCATCAGACGCCGCGTTGGCTTCATGGTTTACAGCAATTGGATCATCATCTGATTGGGGTTCGCATCTTCATGATGGTACGCATCAAAGAGTAAAACGTGATGGGGTTGGTGGTTTTCTATTAGACATGATCAGTCCAAAACGTGAAACCAAATATTCATATCTTTATGCGGTTAATGCGAACGGATTACATTTCCTTGATCTAAGACCATTACTGAAAGTATCTGACATTGTTGAATGGTCTTATCAAGAGTTGTTTCGTCATCTTAAAAAAGCTGGCATTCTGTATGATCTATTACCGGAACTAAAAGGTGTATCTCGTTCTAATATTAAAAAGATGTTTGCGTCTGGTGAACTATTCAGTGAATTTAAATATGATGGTTTCATTTACGAAAACAGTTGGGGATCAGAAGCAAAGAATGCTGTTGATAAAACCTGTTATTTGGTATTAAGCAAATCATTGAACAAATTGAATATAGTTGATGTGTATCATGTTGATCCATTGGATCACGAGAATACTAACCGAAGTGATGCAGATGTTAAGAGACTAGAGAAAAGACAAGCTGCTTTATCAGAAGCAAAGAATGATGAAGGACAATTTGTCAATTATCGTTGGTATAATGCGAATGATGAAGAACATCGATTGGATGGACCAGCAGTAATAGAACACAAACGGTTCGGATCATATACGGCGCAATGGTATGTTAATGGGTATTTTTGTGAGTTTGGTGGTCAGTATCATTTTAATGATATGTCCAATAATAAAATACCTCTCGATTTTTTGTGGCGGCTAACACATGATCGTTATCATCCATATAACAAGCAACAGGTGATGGATGTATTAAACAATCTGATCAAACTTGGTTATGATAATGAAGAACATCGTGCCAAGTTGAAAAAACATATTGAAGAATGGTTTGGGGAAGATAGATGAAGCTTAGTAATTTAAAACCTTACACCAAAGAAGATGCTGATAAAGAGTTCGCTTATTATCAGAAAGAACGCGGAACTATGTCTGATGGTCGCCCAATAAAAGAAATAACATATTTTGATAAGGATGGTGAAGAACATCGTTCTGATGGTCCTGCTATTATAACCAAGCATGTCACAACATGGATGGACCATGGTCAACTGCACCGTGACGTGATCGAGGGGCCAGCAAGTATACACCGCGCCACTATTTCTAATTATGGTCTACCTAGAAAACTTATTGATAAAGAGACATGGTTTATGAATGGTGAAATTGTAGGTAACCCAGAAGGTAATAAAGAAATATGGCGGGAAACAAAGACGGGTAAAATGGTATTGAACCGACGAGAGAACGGTGACTCTATCACGCCTGTTATATATAGGGATAATGGACTAAGTTTCAATGATAGTGTTTCCACGTTGACCGGTCTGATTTCCACGAGATTGAAGCAAATGAATCTATCACGATATTTAAATGAGTACTCACCATATCGCCAACCTTATTCATCATATCGAACACGAGTATGGAAGGATGAAGCCGTAGTCGGGTCTTATTCACCGCGTCGTGGTAATAATCTACCATCGATTATTATTGATAGAACGAGTCTAGCTGGAACGGATAAAGAAGAAAGTTTATCCGTATGGGTACAAGGTCGTATGATTAGTCGATTAGATGGACCGTGTTTGGTCATCAAAGTACACCGCACTGTATTAAAGTTTTGGGGTATTGATGACAAAATTACAGGACCATCAGACACGCCGTCCCAAGAATGGTTAGATGCAGGTGGTCATTATGAAACTTAAAGAAGTAATGGACCGAAGATTCATAAGTGAAATATGGTTTAACAAAGAAGGCGAGAAGCATCGTTTAGATGGTCCTGCCGCTATACATCATGGCAACAATACTAGTGCTTATTATATTGATGGTGGTTTGATAGCATATGATATGATACCATCAAGGGATTTGGGCGCGGTGATGTTCTCATTTACGGCGGCTTTGTACAGATATCATAAAAAGAAATGGGGTCAAATTACTGATTATAAAAAACATGTACGTGATCCACAACGCGTTGAAGTAATGGATGATGCTATAGATGCTCTTGATAAGAATGGATATATGACCCCCAGAATTATCAAATACCTTAAGAACCATTTTAGAGAAGTTATTAAAGCAGACAAACAAAGATTACATGATCTATTGGATAAATTAGAAGCGGACGGCATGGGATGAAGCTTACCGAAGTCGTTCAACGATTCAACATCTATTATTATAACAAGATTGGTAAGAAGCATCGTACAGATGGTCCTGCCGTGATTATGGCTGATGGTTCTGAAGATTGGTATTATAATGGTTGGCGTCATAGAGATGATGGACCCGCTCGTATAGAAGCTGACGGCACTAAGGTGTGGTATCACCGTAATAAAAAACATCGTGAAGATGGTCCAGCACGCATTGATTATGATGGAACCCAAGAGTGGTTTATCAAAGATCAAAAGCATCGTACAGATGGGCCTGCAATCATATGGAGTGATGGCGGTGAAGAATGGTTCTATGAAGGATTACGCCATAGACAAGGTGGTCCTGCATTGTCTTGGAAGGATGGTACTAAAGCTTGGTATAATCATGGGGAACTAAATCGTGTAGGTGGACCTGCTTATATTAAATCTAATGGTACTAAAGAATGGTGGTATAACGGACAACTTCATAGAGAAGATGGGCCTGCTATTATTTGGCATGATGGTAATTTTATTTGGTATTGGCGTGGTCGCAATTTTGGCGTTAATGATACACCGCCACAAGAATGGTTAGACATGGGTGGTCATTATGAAGCTTAAAGATATCGCAGAATGGAAGTATCGCGGCTTCAAAGAATATTGGTTTGATGAGAACGAAGATTATCATAATCCCGATGGTCCAGCTATTATAACAAAAAATGAAATCAGTTGGTATATTCATGGTATTCGCCATAATGATAACGGGCCTGCCAAAATAGAAAAACGTACTATGGGCGGCGAAGTAATAACTTATATGCAAAACGGAGAACTTCATAGAGAAGATGGCCCTGCACAAATAGGAACAACCCCTAATGCGCATTGTGAACGTTGGAGTAATCATTATCAAACCCATAGAGAAAACGGACCCGCTTTCACATCATGGTTTGATAATGATCGTTCACAAATAAGAGAACAAACTTGGATGATTTTGGGAGAATATAAACCACAGGAAAAATGGTATTCAATGATTGAGTATCAAAGAAATGGTAAAGTATTAAACAGATATGCAAAACTTGGACCAGTTGGCCACGGTGGCTTTTTACATAGAGAAGATGGCCCTGCTTTAGAAACATACTGGGAGAACGGTAATATTAGAAGAACAGCTTATTATAACAATAGTCACCTTCATAGAACAACTGGACCAGCCCATATTGATTATGATGAAAGCGGTAAACCGGATGGCCTTGCATGGTATTTGGATGGCAAGGAACTAGGAGAATACACGATATACAACCATGTGTTTTCATTAGACATGGAACCACCTGAAGGGTTTAAAGAAGCTGCCTCTAAATATCCTAAATGGGGTGACTGATGCGATTAAAACATATCATAACCGAATCAAACAAGTCTAATTACGCGCAAGCTCTAGCTATTGTCAGAACCTATGATGGAACTGATGAATGGGCACGTAAGCATAAAATCATATTGAACCCCGGTTATACTGAAGGCTGGTATAACACTCAAGACCGATTGCAATACGGTACTGGTAACAATCGAATAATATTTGATCGCAATTTAGATGGTTGGGGTGATTTGCCCACCTTGATTGAAGTTAAAAAAGACGATGGAACTATTATTAAAATGGGTTGGATTTCACCGAATACACGGGCCTCGTTCCATAATTCTATGACATATCATTCTGAAACTCATCCTGCACTACTTAGATTTCACATTAAAACCGATGGCACACTCGGTGTTATTAAATCGTGGTGGTTCAAGGGAACACCATTGGGTGCCACTGCTTTGGATGAAGGAGTGAGTGACAGTTTTATAATAAGACTTCATTCCGAATTATTAGAAATGGTTATTAGTACATATACTCCGGGCAAGCTACCTACAAACTATAGACTATTAACCTTTCAACAACTTGTATTACGTGTCAATGATTTTATTGACAATGGTTACATGGGTAAAGGTCATAGAAATAGTATTTTACTTGCTGTACAAAGACGTGTGCGTTTTAAATTCAATGAACTGACACGCGAACACATCCTTACATTAAAATGCGGATTAGATGAACGTGCAACAGATGAAGAAGTCAAAGCGGTGCATGACAATATTTTGAATGAATTTGATAAGAAGTCTGATGAGTTAGTAAATGACCCGAGGTATACATCATGAAATTAGAAGCATTATTTGAAGCAAAGCGAATTGAAACAACTCGCGGTTATATTCTGTCCGGTATTCGTAAAACCAATGTGCCGTTCATTATGACAACATGGCCTGCTGGTATTCGTGGAGTCTCTGATGCGAAGGGTATTGATATTGGTGATGCTCTCACATATTACCATGGGAACATAATGACAGCAACCGGTAATAGAGCTAATGTGTTGTTCATATTCGGACCAACCATGAATGAACTCGATGCAATGGATCATGGTAATAAGGTCATATTCAAAACAGTATCGGGTTGGTTGTTAGAAGTGATTGAAATTGAAACAGATGATCAAACCGAGATGCGCAATTTTATGCAACCACTGATTAGAACTTTTGGACCTTTATCAGTTACATACATTGCACATAATCAATTAACATTAGCGTTTAATGAATTACAAGAGGGTGATGTTTTACGATGAGACTTTCTGATATTATTGTTGAGAAGATCGATGGTCCTAAGACATTAGAGAACTATGGTAAAGCTATTGTTGATAAGCTGATAGCTAATGGTGACATGAAGTGGTTAACTGGTGCTAATTTCACTTCTTATAAACCAGAAGACCTAAAGGGTTCGATCCTACTCGGTGCAATAGCAAAAGTGTTGGTTATTTTCAAAAAAGTTGATCCAACCCCTAATGACAAATATGTATTATGGTTGATCAAAACTTATGTCAGTGATCGGAATACTGCCTACCCTCGTTACATGTTTAAATTACAGGATGTTCAAACCCGTATTGCTGATGCATTACCAGTATACATTGAAGCTGTTAAGACAAAGTTCTTTGCTAAGGTGAAGAAGGAGTTAGAAAATCCAGATGATGTATATGTTAATCAAGGTATTGATCGGACAAAAGTATTAGAGGCAATGAAATTAATCACATTGTGTCAAGATTTGGGTAGAATGGATTTTTATCAATTGGAAAATTTTGGTGAAGCTGTTGCTATATATGAAGATTATACTGGTTCTGGTATGAGTAACAAACATAATGACAAGGCTATACGAGATGGGTTCTATGAAACTGGTGATGCTGAATTGATTTATGATGATGATGATGAGTCTATAACAGAAATCAATACGTATGAAGCCATGGCGTATTTTGGTAAGAGAACACGTTGGTGTGTTGCTGCTAAGAATAACGGCAAGCACATGTTTGATGATTATAAAACCCGTGGTGAGATGCCGGATGCTTATTTGATAATCTCTTTACGAAAAGCTACTAATGAGAAATGGTTATTGTATTATCGCGATGAATCTCATTCTGACGAGTTTTTCAGAGCAGCGGCACTAGATTATTATAGCGGTGATGAAGGTGATGAATACGAAGAAGAGATTGAAGAGTTGTCTGATTCGTTGAGACATCAATGGGGATTTGATACCAACGGTGAACCAATGGATTCCGAATTACGTGATGCTACAGATGATCCAGTCGTTGATCCACTTGTTCTTCCTAAAATGTTTGCATATAAATATAATCGCCAAATTGAAAAAGCTATAATTGATATGCCACGATGAAACCATTACACCATTATATAACTGAAAGTGGTGATAGGTTTCTCAACATCTATTATTATGATCCAGAAGGAAGGTTACATAATCCTGATGGACCGGCACAGATAGATGCAGGGGATCGTTATGAAGCTTAAAGAAGTCGTCCAGAAGGTAAATGTTTTTTATTATGATAAAAACGGTGATCTTCATAGAATTGATGGACCCGCTATTGTTCAACATGATGGAACCTTGAGATGGTTTAGACATGGTAAAAAACACCGGGTTGATGGTCCAGCGTCCCAATTACCCAACGGACGATTTGATACTTGGTGGTGGAACGGTAACATCCATAGAACTGATGGACCCGCCGTGATGAAAAAAATGGGTGATTCTAGTGTATGGGAATGGTGGCTCAGTGGTAATTATTACGGTTCCGGTGATACACCATCACAAGAATGGTTAAAAGCGGGTGGTCATTATGAAGTTTGATAGATTAATAGAATCAAAGAAGATAGAGTGCCACAATAAAAAAACACCAATTCTAGCTAAAGTATCTCGCGGCGAAGCAGCCGGTATACTCAATGATAGGAGTGGATGGCGCGGTGTATACTTGAACGGGGAATGGTTTATAGCATCAGCATGGTATTATTATCATGGCACCGTGGCAGTCGGTGCTGGTCTGGATTGGGTTGAGACATTAAGAAACGGTTGTGAATTCTTTATTGGTGTTAATAGAGAAGCATTGATTAATGGAGAATGGTCTTCTAGATATAATCTCTATCGTTGTATCGATCATGATAATGGTGTGATTGGTATTCGTGGTAATAATGATGCTATGGCCAAGTTTAAAGATATGGCTTCAAAAACCTTTGGTCGATTGGAACCAATTCCAATAACCGAATCTGATGAAGATCATGCCAGACAATTAAACAAAACTGGATATTGGGGTAAAGAAGGTGCTGGTGTGCTATTCTTCTGTACGACAACCAAGCGGTTCTGCCTATCCCTTCGCTCTGAGGCCGTGCTAGAGCCACGAACATGGGGAACATGGGGCGGTGCTATAGATAGTAACGAAAGCCCGTTACAAGGCGCTGTACGTGAAGCCCATGAAGAAACCCGAATGCATCTTGAAATCAAAGATATGATATTAGTTCATGAGAATGTGATACCGGACAAATTCAAATACACAACATTCATCGCCATCATAGAAACAGAGATTGAACCCAATGTTTCTGAGAACTGGGAAGTTGATGGGTTTGAATGGTGTTCATACAACGATTGGCCATCACCGTTACATCACGGGATGGCCAAGACGTTATCTCATTCTCTATTCAAGGATGTATGTAAGAGATTACTCGGTGACTAGGAGTATTTGAGAGTAAGGAAAAATCTCATCACGCATGATTTCAAAATCATCACGTGTTAGATCACCTTCTTCAAATCTTTCTACCCAATAATCGATATCACTTAGTTTTTCATCAACGAACGTTTGTAGTTCGTCTATAACAAATTCACGTAACTCAGATTCGATCATAGTTATCCCATTGGTTTAAATCAGCATCTATTTAGACAAGAAGACTAATAATTGCGTGATTGTGTAAATTCTTTAGCAACTTCCTGTGTTATGATGCGCGTTCTAGCCAAGAAGGCACCAGAATAGGGACTATCTGATCTATGATAATTGCTCGCGGACAGTGTAATGAGGCGCTTAACCAGATTAGTTAATATGTATAATTCATTATACGGAAGCTTTTGACGAGCTTCGTACATTGCTTCGTCTAAGTCGGAAGCAGCACCCGTATTGCTGGTTTGTGTCTGATTACTATATTGGTGTTTATGATTATTGTAATAGCTTAACTTATCTCTATAAATCGTGCCGGGTTTCATTATAAAAGTACTGTTTTGCATCTTCTCAGAAAACAGATAACTTGTCACTGTTTCGCTGTTCTCTTTGAAATAATGATTGATGTGTTTTTCATCATCAGATGTTTCGGGTAATTCACGACCCGGTTCCCACCAACCCGTTTCGAGTTCACGTTTAGACATACCCCGGTCTTCATCCGTCATACCAATTTCAACGGCATCACACTGTAGACATGAATATGGTGATATCTGTTTACCTTTAACAAACCCAGCGAAGGTTTCGCTTTCGCAATACGGGCATGGAATACCCACATCGTTCAGGTTCAGTTTAATTGGTTGGGTAGAGGACAATGCAGTCGAGTCCATCGGGTTCGTCATAGCAATCTTCTTCGTCAAAGCCTGCATCCTTCAAGTCTTGGGTTAGTTTTCTTCCGGCCCATACTTCACCACGGATAGATGATTCGGCTACATATACACCATCACCAAACGTGGTCGAGACAGGAGAGAACACGTTGCCTTCACTATCACTGGCCGTGATAACATAAGCATCAGGATCACATTCTTGTAGTTGGGCAATAAGTTCTGCCACCGTCATTATATTATCAGTGTTAACCATAAGATATCCTCTTATATTCAATTGCCGGTCTGTTGTTGCAGGTTGTATATAATGCCGTTCAAACGCCGGATTTCCCATTGGAGTTCCTTTAGACGCTTATCTTGTAGCGTCTCAATCATTTTTATTTCGGATTGATATGCTTGTTCGTTCTCGCGTATTGTAGATTCAAGAGGATTTGGAATGCAGTCGTGTCCGGTAACCATGCCCTCGTTTTCACGAGCACCAGCAACGGCACCAGCAACATTTTCAATCTGTTGGCGAGTAGCTTTAATGCCTTCATCTTCTAAAGCATTCGAGATACATTCTTCGTAATAATCATCAAGAAAGGACATCAGTAGTTATCCGCCACTTTATCAACGATCATGATCTGACTTCTACGATTACCCAGATCAGAAATGGTTGGACAATTGAGATATGTACAAGCCGAACGAATGCCACCCAGTATATCGGTCATTGTAGCATTGACGCTTGGTTTGGCAGAATGGGATACGACCTTACCTTCAACTGCCCGGTATGATTTCGTAGGATCATACCCATTAGCTTTTTCGGATGAGTTTCCGTAATGGAACATTCTGTCACCATCCGAACCACCACCAGTCTCACGGCCCTCTTCATGGAAGGCCAGCATGCCACCAATCATTACCATGTCGGCACCGAGAACAAACGATTTTACTAAATCAGCAGGCGTTCTACAACCACCATCAGAAATGATGCCCGGATGCCATGATGATTTTCTTTGGATGGATTCAAAATTATCAATAAGCGTTGCTTGTGGAACACCTACACCTGTCTTCAATCGAGTTGTGCAAACTGAACCAGAGCCGATACCGATCTTGATAAAGTGTGGATGGAAATCATAATCGTCCATGAAATTCATCACAAACGGATTGGCAACGTTTCCGTAGATGAATTGAACATGGTCGGGCAACTGATCTTTGAGTTTCTTGGCAATCAGAATGTTTTCTTCTGTATGACCATTAGCAACATCAAAGCATACCCATCGTAATACATCAGCATATGCCGAATAGATATTCAGAAATCGATTAATACTTTCGGCATCAGCACCAACAGTTGGAATGATGAAGTTGTAATCGATGTTATATTTTTCTTCGGCCTCATCCCATTCACCGAGTGTGAATGATTTTTGAATAGCAGTATACACTTTGTGTTTTTGTAATTGTGCGGCCATTTGGAAGTTACCAATATTTTTCATATTGGCCGCGATGATAGGAACACCGCCGCTTAGGCTAGGCACACCAAGATCAACTTCTTTACGCGAATTGATTTTACTTGTTGCTGAAGGTTGCAACAATACATTATTGAAATCATAAGCACGTTTTGCACAATTCAACATTACGACCACCACTTTGCATACATTGGACGAAGAGCATCAATGCCATTTTTATTCATAACGCCTGTCGCCATCAACCAGTATCGCAATACGTCCGGTACATCTGGTACAATAGTGGATGGTCGTTTGCCATCAATAGACCGATGAGTATGATCCCATTGGACGGGAACATTGGTTACTGCATCACGTATGGAATTCCCCCATGGATAAAAACCATACTCTCTTTCAATAACAACAGTCTCGCGATCAGGATCAGTGAAGGTTTCTTCAACATAATCTATATCATCATCATATCGGCCCCAATGACATCCAAGCATCGGAATAAACAAGACGTGCGTTTTATTTTCACCACCAATAAACTGATACAAGTCAGCCATTTTACCGGGCGTTTCGGGGTGATTTCGTGGTCGAATATTGGGATGGCTATGGCCGGTAGCCTGAAGCTCGTCTAAAATATCTTGACGTAGAGGATCACCGGCTTGTTTATCATAAGCAATCAATATGTCATCAAGGGTATCTTGGCGATCACCGGTTTCGCGATGGTCGGGCTGGAAGTGAAAATTGAATAGACCTACGGGCATTCCGTAGCCAATCATTTTACAGATACGTGATCCCATTATTTTATTCTCCGCATTCCACGTTCGATGACATCCGTAACATCAGACCATTCCGGTGCGTCATATTTGTCTTCACCAAGTTGCTGTATCTCCTTGATCAAGTCAAGAAGTTTCGCTGCTCGACGTTCGGCTAACCGAAGGGCTTGATGTGGTGATAATTCTCTCATGGCTGTTTTATATACACATCCGGTACAGCGACATCCATGTTTTGGAAATCAGAAATAGTGGCTGGACGCCAGTTCTTAATTTGAACACCACCTGTATCACATTTGTACGGGTGATTATAGGCTTCACCTACCCAGAAACCAACACTTGTAGGGAAAGGATCATGCGTCCACTCATCCAAATCACCAGTCAGTAATTCTCTATTACTATATTCAATAACAGCACGACCCTGAACTGCAATAACGGTGCCACAGATTGTAGATGATTTCCATGAAGTATGGGGTCGAAAGACCGGTGATGTGACAATCAATATTCGATTAGCGCCAAACGGTGATGGCAGATGATCCTGATAATTTGAGGATACATGAGTACCATATGATTTAGGCCAGTCGGTAAACAATAGATTGGTCAACCATTCATTGGTGATAGGTGCATTCTCTGGAAGTTTACTGAAACCGGTTCCAAGACCATCGGTCGGAATAACAATCTCTTTATGGGCTTCAAGTAAATCTTCGGCCTGTTCAAGATCAGCTTCAAGAAGAGATATGAAACGTTTGGCGTCAGCCGGTGTGCGTTCAACCCACATATCATTAATATGCATACTAGGACCATTCTTGGTCGCAATACCAATAGCATTGGGTTCACCACGCATGGACTTGGCTTGTCCACCCATCCCGACACGCCGCAAATTATCACCAAATAGATAATATCGATCTGATCTAGCATTACGCTGTAGGTCAGATCGTTCAATCCAATTTTGATACATTACGGGCATAGCATAATTCTCCTCACGGGGATCATACCATGTTTTCAATATATTGTCAACCGTGATTAAACATATTTCTTGGGATCAGGGATGATAGAATCTTTCATTCGTTTCATGATCAATCCGAATGTATCTTCGATGGAATCATTCACGAGATATGGATATTTCTCTTCATTGATACCATAAGCAGAACTCATAGACATCAATAGGAAGATCACCATTGGATGGAGTTGATCAAAATCGACTTGCACCAAAACCTGTTTGATATGTGGTGGCATGACTTTGAGAACATGTTCTACGATTTGATCAATGTTATAAAAGGTATTAAACATGCGGCGTGCACGTCTTCTGATATCTACATCAGTTGCCGTGCCGGTTGGTGTAATGAAATAGAAATAATCTTCTTCAAGTGCCGGTTCTTCTTGTTCAATTTCGTTTGACATACTCATATTTATAGACTCGCAATCTCAGCGGCAATATTACGGATGGCGTTTTGTTCCAATTCCAGAAAGAATATATTGGTTCGGAAAATACTTTTACGCCGAAGTAGTTTAACAAGAAATGATTTACGCCCCATGTTGTATTGTTCTGGTGTGAAGGCGGTTGAGTATTCTTTTCTTACTGCTTCTTGGTATTCTGGGTAAAGGCTTCCAGCACCACCGAGAATACTCATATCGATATCTTGGAAGAAATCGTTTAGAAAGCTTACCCCCGGTTCGTCCATATCAAGTATCAATCGTTCCACATTACGAAGAATGATTCCATAACCGGTCAGATTATTATTGATCCATGTGCGAGCGATGGTAGCTGATTGCTTTTCATTATCTTCGCGTTTCGCGTTGTATATGATATCATGAAACAGAATAGCACCACAAAGGATTTTCCATTCTTCATCCGTGAATAGAGCCTTCTTCCATTTGATGGCGACTTTATATAACCAGTCCAAATGATGAACAGTGTGATAGTGGCGGTTCTTTTCAGAATAACTGGTAACCACCAATTCATTCAATTCGGGTGAAGGCAAACCAACGAACCCTTCTACGAGTGCATCTATTGATTCTTGTACTTCGGGTTCAAGTTGCATGGTTTAATCCGTTCAACATATTTTTTGATATAATCGTTGTATGTCTCTGTGTATTTAGCACGGCTTCGCGCATAATGACAGCCCCACATCGCATCAAGTTCTGCTATGGACCACATGGGTGTGGGATGGGCTTGAGGATGATATGGATTTGCACCATAGATAGAGTCCCGAGTGGTTTTTAGTAATTGTTCAGGTGGAATATCACTTAATTTATAGTTTTGACGATGCCATTCACCATGATCAACGATCCATCCACCAATTGGTTCCTCGTTGAATTTATTATCAGCCAATTTAAGTATATGGCTATCCCAAAAGCAAACATTCATTTTGAGTTCGGGGAAAGCTTCAACCAATATAGTTAACTCATCTTCAATCTCATCACAGTCGGCCCATTTACCAAATGATGTTATCAAAAATATGGAACCGTCTGGTTTGATCCACCGGCTTGTATCAAGGTCATCCTGTTTGGCAATTACGTCTTGAAGGAAATAATCTAGCCCTTCAAGATTTCTAAAAGTCTCACCTGCTGCGATTTCAGCTGCCTGTAGTGCGTTTGAATGCACTCTTCCGTGCACTTTTCGCCGTTTGCAATCATCTCCATGCATGAGCAAAAGAAGATCAGAAGTGAAATCGACATCGGGTGTTGTAATCATTCCATAAGATGTTCTATCGGTTCTTCGAATGATTTCCAATGCAATGACTGGATCAATGGGATCACCCCATATCGCCACGGTTGGGTATTTGCTCCCAATCTTAAACATCACCGCATTGATCATTTCTTCAATCATGATTTTGCTGCTTTACCCATTTTCATCAGTGCCGCGATGTTATCTGCCAGATGCGGATACATTTTGTGTTGCAGTTCATTTGCACGTGCAATGAAAGCTGCTTTTTCTTCTTCTGTATATGCTGGACGTAATTGTTGATAGAAATATGGATGGATAGCATTCAATGCTCTGTTGACAGCAGATTTCCAATCATCCGTGATATCATCGGGCACATTGAAACCCGGATTGGTTTCAAGTGAAAGACGAAGATCGAAATGATGGAACGAGATAGAATCCGTTATTACGAATTCAAAATGGTCGCCTACCGCGTCCAGTGTGTTATTAATCCGAAGCTCATGTATGTTTTGTGGAGGAACGCGATAACCAGCAAATGGAATTACTTCTTCCCCGTAATCATAGCCGGTCCAGACCAGTTCACCGTCAACCCATTCCATTCCACTACTACCATCAAAAAATATCCATCGATAGTAAGCAGACAGTGATGGATACAATGATGGATAACGCGCCATAGCATCATAAACAGTTTTATGAACGGAGGCCATCGATGTTTCCTCGCTTCATCTCATATACAATTCGTTCAGCTGCATGCATGGCACGATCCATACTGATATCAATAGTACACAACGTTACCTTTGGTTCGGTTAGGTCATCACCACGAATACGGATAATTTCAGCATGATCGCGAATTAGTTTCTTGGTGGCTGGATCAGTATATTGTGTCATGATCGTACTTCCTTTGCGCGGAACACCCATGTGGACTTACCAAACTTCGGATGATCTTCATGAGATTTCACAGTTGCCTTATAAGATTTCGTTTCACCAACATTCCAATCGATGCAGGTTGTGGTCGTCATATTGATGTGGTTACCATTGGCATCTTCAGCAAAGAAGATTGTGCTTGTGCCCCATTCGGTGGTGCGTTCAGTCTTACGCAGAAGAGTAAGCGTGAACACTAACCGATCACTAATCAGACCAACGAACACTGAATTGTTTTCAGTGACCACTTTCGTTTCACGATTATACAATGAAACCAGTGAAGCCACAAGACCGATTTGCGAAGATGTTTCTTTCTTGGAAAAAATCTGACCAAGTTTGAACATCCACTCATTATGAGCATCGTAACGAGGGGTCTTCATGAAATCCATGAACCAAGCACGGATGACCTTGGCTTTTTCTTGATGAGCAGAAGTCCGCTTGGAAAGCCCGATACCATAGATGTTTGCCGAAACTGCATTACCGGTCGAAACAAGACCATTAGTATTGTACGGTTCACCATACATCATCAGGTCTTGATTTTCACTGGCAACAGCAGCGGAAACATATTGACCCGTAAGTTCAATTTCGGAAATGGTTTCTGCAATGATGTTTTCCAGAGGGAAAGTGAAATCATGACAATATAATTCACCGGAAAGATAATTGATATCTTCCAAGGTCAGTTCATCACCGAACCAAAGATCGAAGGCGCGAACATTCGTTTCACCGAGGAAATCTTGCAGACAGGTAGAACCAACCTGCTTGTACTCGCCCGATTCGTTTTGAAGAATGTAGGACAGCTTGCGACGACGACGCGTAGAACAATGTTCGCACGTCTTCAGATCAGCATGTTCGATCAGTGCCAGCAGTTCATCAGACTGCATGTCTTTGATAAGGGTAGGAACAGGAACACCATCGCCATCACGGTCATCCAACTTGGCGGCCAGAGTCCAACCATTGATGCGTGGAATTTCATTGAAGATTTGAACACGGTGACATTCAACCATCCGGGGAACCGAACAGTTTTCATGACGCTCAACCACTTCAACAGGGTACAGACCCAGATCGAGATAGCGAGTAGGAGTGACGCCCCACTTGTTGGCCTTCTTAGCCATAGCGGTGATCTTCTTAACGAAGCCACCAAAGCGCGAAGTAGGAATGTGGATGATGACGTTGGTATCAGTGATTGCCGCGATCTTCATAGTGTTCTCTCCCGTGTTAAAATCAACTTACACGGGAGAGTTATTATTGTCAACTATAAAAACAGAACTATTGAAATGTTTTTATGAATTTGTCTAACTGAACCACAGTTCCATTGTGTGAGACTTCATTGGTATCAGTATTATAATCAAGAACGACGCCAGCTCCATCAAGATTATCGATAATACGATTCATATTAGTTTCGTATTGGGAAGTAATACTACATCCCTCGATGATTGCAGTATTGATGAACCGAGTGATACCACGGATAAGAATATCGTCTTCTGTGATATGACCAATCGTTTCCAATTCGTCCTGTTCATTGAGAATGACAAGTTTGCCATCATCATTGAGGGTCAATTGAATATTTTCGTTAGTAGTGGACCTGTATGAACATATCATTATTTTCTCCCTTAGATAAAAACGCCAAGACGGCTATCGAAACTGTTATGTTTGAATACCATGTTAATATAATGCATTAATTGGTCATTCATAAACAATCTATTTGAATTAACAAACTTAAGCTCTTGAACCAATTTTATAAATTCTTTTTTACAATGTATTGGATCATTTGGGTATCTTAATATCACATTGAAAACATTGCTGGGATAATTCTCTTCCCCTTGTACTACAAAGGTCATCATCAGCCCTCTCCGCCCTTGTTGGGTCACCCGCATATCAAAATCGATATTCCTCCCATATAATATGTGATCCAACAGATGCGAAAACTTTTCTGGTATATCTTTATATGGGCTTGTCACCGGATATGGGCTTGTCACCGGATGTGTCCACTGTGAACCACCGTTGGTATCCAATAAATTTACATCTATTCCAGACCCGACCCCATCCTTATGTAACTGGGTTATAAGACCATGATTGTCGGTATAAAATTGACGTAATACTTTTAGACCCTGAGTATTAACAATAGAATCTTTTGTCTTGTTATACGTTCCAAGATTTTTATGTGCTGAATAGGTTAATGTTTCCCGCGAATCAAACAAACCATAGTTAGTTGGTAGCACGACCACCACATCAATCAGTTTTTCACATCGCTTGATTTCAATTTGTAATTCAAATTCATCCGCACAATAATCAGCAAGACTGGGAAGAACCAGATTACCCAACTCGTCCAAGATGGACTGTCTCATTGATTCATTCACGATGATCGGCAATTTCTGAAAATGAATCAATTCCGGGCACGGTTTTTTGAAATTTTCGTTTTCAGGATCGCGATGCAAGCGTTTCGCATAATCTGAAAGAGTGCCTAGAACATCATTGATCTTATCAACGTGTTCACGAACAGCCTTATCGATATCACGTTGAGCAACATTCAAAACTTCCAACACCGGATCGACATTAGATTGGCCAGTTTTTTGGCCAGTTTTTGAATCCGATTTGAATATATTATTCAAGGTCTTGAACACTAGAGTGATACTCGTTTGTCCAGTTTTTTGGCCGGTTTCTCAATCATTGTAATTGCCTTGATAGTGTCAGCGGCTTTTGTTATACAGGCGAACGCTAACACATCGTGATTGGAATCACCACGAGACAAATGGTCAACGGCTTCAGCCATAAGCAATGATGCTTTGGTGCGATATGTAATTTTTCTCATGTTGTGCTCCTTTCGTATGTAATACCTATAGGGATAAGAAACGAATGTCAATAGCGTTATAAATATCATATGATATGCTTGTAGTCAATATAATGGAGAATGTTTTATGATCATCGACAATGGACACGCGAGAATAACCACTGAGTTACTGGATGAAGGTAACAAGAGCGTGGCTTGGTATTTTGTTGCATTCCCCACCGGAAATCATCGGGCACAATTGGAAGCACTCGGTTGGTTCAACACTGGTGGTGATGGTAAATTTGTTCGAGTTGATCCCGAATTGGTAGCTTTCACTGATAGTGACATGGCTACACGGTTTGCAGAGTTCATTGAGACACCCGAATTTCGTGATCTACCGGAAAAATTATGGGATGATGCTGATGATTTCAATGATCAAGCCAATAAAACCCCATTGTCAGTTGCTGGTAATATAGCATTTGAACAAAACATGTTGAATATCACTAATAGTGATATCGCTGACAATGTTAAGAAGCTTTGGTTACATATATATTTCACTTGTAAGGGTAAGGTTTGGTATCATTCGGATCGTTTCTGGTTTGAAAGCAAGAATGATATGGTGATGGTTAATGTATTGTTTTCCAACATTGATATGAAGGCATGGAAAACCGATTCAACAGTAGAAGACGATTATATATCCAAAAGGAATTGGGGTAAGATTTTAGAAGACCTAAACAAGAAACCACCAGTACCATATTCCGGGCGCGGTGTATGGTATGGGAATTCTGGTATGAGTACAGCTGTAGTTGGTGACTATTCGATGACAACCACAACAGCCGTGAAATAATACTCAGTTCTGTTCTAAGTATATGGATGACACGTATACTTGGTTTAGACCCTGCTGGTTCTTTCGGTTGGACAATCTTAGAAGATGCTACCTATATTGATGGTGGCGTCAATAAATTTAATTTCCCAACGAAGGTTCAACAGGAAAAACGCGGTATTCCACGCGGAAAGAAGTGGTTGGATGTCATGGATTGGCTTGAGGTTAAAATCCCTGAGTCTGAACCTGATTTCGTTATCATGGAAGATGTTAGGCGACACGTAAGCACGCTTGCTGGTCACTCGTATGGTTACCTTCGATATGTAACTGAAGCCATCTGTGCGAAGAACAATATCAAATTTTATCCTATAATAGTCACTGAGTGGAAATTAAAATCCATTGGGTATGGTGGCAGTGATAAAGAACGCATCTCAACCCACCTTAGTGAGAAATACCCATCCGTTATGTTTGTCTCTGATGACCATAGTGACGCATTGGGAATTGCCTTGGCTGGTCATTTGATCAATCAGGAAGATAAATTGAATGAGCTTTTGACTAAAGCTGGCGGAAAGAAGAAAAAGAAATGAAAATTGGTTTCACGGGTGCTGGCGGCACTGGCAAAACAACAACGCTCAACATCTTATCAGAAATGTATCCTGATATACCCGTGCTGCCATCAAATACCCGATCTGTTTATAACAAATGGAACATCACCGAAGTTGATCAAGAGACGATGACATTCCAAGACAAGCTTCGGTTGCAAGAAGATATATATGCTGTTCGGGTTGAAGCCGAAAATAAATGTGACAGAGGATTTCTTTCTGATCGTACCATACTTGATAATTTTTGTTATCAGCAGGTTCGTTGTTATGAAGCAATGGATCACCCCATGTTCATGGAAAAGCGCAAGCTGATTAAAGAGAATATGAGACAATATGATTTCATTTGTTATTTCCCCATCACCTTTGCACCAGTTGGTGATGATGTTCGATACGGTAATCCAGTATTTCAAAACCTTATGGATAATCTCATGTTTGCCGAACTTCATAAATTGGATTTGTGGAAGAAGGTATTAACGGTTGGTGCTGGTTCACCTGAAGATCGTGCACACAAGATCATGAAACTGGTTGAGACATTATCTGAACCACCGTTTCAACATCGATTAATGTTAGGAAGCTGATATGAATATCAAATTTCAAAAAGCTACGGTTGTTGCTGTAGGTCGCCGCGCCACCTTGAAAATAGGTAAGGATACGACCTTCGAATTACCAGCTGCATATGCAACCGAAGACGAAATATATAATTTGGATGAAGGCGATAGTGTTTTCATTCATACCAGTGAAGATGAAACCATACTCTTGGTTATTCCATATCATGGTGGCGGTCTTCAGGTTCTTCTCTCATCACAAGACGATGGGTATGAAATTACAGAAATCAAAATGATCACTAAGGAAGAACTAAATGATTTATGATGTAACCTTTACCGATGATAACGGTATAAAGACTTCATTGGCACACGCCTTGGCTCTGGTTGTAGAGCGCAAGGGTTCTTACGCATATGTGAGAGTTGATGAATATCCAGAGTTGATCAAGGTCATCGGTGAATACAAAACCCCCGATGATTCAGAAGACCCGTTTGAATTCAACTTAGAAATCAATCAGATGCTCTTCGTAGCCATGATTTATGTCGGTGGTGATATCTTCCAGCACTCGTGTTACATCCAACGTGAGAACGATTGGATATACACCCTGCTTCAAGAAGGTAATAAAACCAAAGACATAGAAGTGACTATTTTGAATTCGTCCGATGTCGATGCCAAGGTTGCTATTCGTGAAGGTAAAGCACCCAGCTTTATTTCCGCTATGGGTAACGCTGCACAAGAGTTCGTCAACAAGATTGCAGTCACCCCAACCACAAAGAAACTTATCAAACCGGGCTTGATCCTTCCTGAGAACTTCTCACCCGATCAACCCAAGATAATCAAATAAGAGAGTCAGTATGTCTAACTTACCAGAATCAGAATATCCATATGCGAATGAACGTCAGTATTTCGATCTTCTGTATCGCATCTTAGAAGAAGGTGAGATTAAGACATCTCGTACTGGTACTGATACATTATCGATATTCCATTCTCATTGTCAGTATGATTTGAATTACTCTTTCCCTATATTGACTTCAAAGAAAATATATTGGAAAGGCATTGTTGGTGAACTACTGTGGTTCTTGCGTGGTGAAACCAATATCAAATCACTACAGGATGACAACATTCATATTTGGGATGAATGGGCTGATGAGAATGGTGACCTTGGTCCTGTCTATGGTTATCAGTGGCGTAATTTCCCAAGGGTTGATTGGGATGATGGTGATCCATCGTTAGCGGGCAGTGTTGATCAAATTGAACAACTCGTCACCGGTCTAAAAGAAAATCGAAACGATAGGCGACATATTGTATGTGCATGGAATCCCGGTATGCGTCATGACATGGCTTTGCCACCTTGCCATGCATTTGTTCAGTTCTATGTTAGACAAAACAAATATTTGGATTGCCAATTGTATCAACGTAGTGCGGATACATTCTTAGGCGTGCCATTCAATATTGCTTCATATGCATTGTTGCTATCGATCATTGCATTGAAGGTTGATTTGGAACCGGGCATTTTACATCACACATTGGGCGATGCTCATTTGTATGTAAATCATTTGGATGCTGTGGATACTCAAACCCATCGCCGCCGCATGTTTCCAGCACCCAAACTTGTAATTGATCCTGTCGTAAAGGATTTGGATTGGGATGATATGAAGATCGAGCACTTCACATTGGATAACTATATATCAGAACCAGCACTAAAAGGCATCATCGCCGTATAAGTCAACCGGAAAGTAAATCAAATGACAATTAGTATGATCGTTGCTCATGATTCAAATAGAGCAATCGGAAAAGACGGAACAATCCCTTGGTATATTCCAGATGATTTGAAATTCTTCAAGACATTGACCGTTGGTAAAACCGTGGTCATGGGTCGTAAGACTTTTGAATCCATGGGATGTAAACCATTGGCTGATCGAATCAATGTGGTTATGACTCGAACCGTTGAGCGTTTGTATCCAAATGTTATTCAACTCAGTGAACCCAATCGAATTAGAGAATTGGCGTCAATGGGTGAAATCTTCATCATTGGTGGTGCTGATCTTTATGCTCAATATCTCCCATTGGCTGATAAACTTTATATCACTGAAATCCATAGAGATATTGGTGGCGATGTATTCTTCCCACCATTACAAGAAGATATGTTTTCCCTTGCATCCTCATGGAAGAACTCATATAATAATGGTGAGACGGAATATAATTATGACGTTAACGTTTACCTGAAGAAGAAATAAGATGTTACTTGCAATTGTATCTGACCTCCATATGGAAATATGGAAGCAATGGTTTCCTGAAATCGATTATGGCGATGCTGATGTTGTCGTCTTTCTCGGTGATATTGGCAATGGCACTGATCCTCTTCACATGATGAAGAAGGTGAAGGATGCCAAAGAAGGTCGGGAAGTCATCTACATCATTGGTAACCATGAATACTACAAACATAACTTTGCGGTTATGAATGAAAATATTCATGAGCTTGCCGAAGAGTTTGGAATCATTCTTCTCGATAAGGGTACTGTGAAAATTGGTGGAGTCACGTTCATTGGTGCAACCCTGTGGACTGATTATGAAATCAACACAACGGTTCCCAAGGTCATAGCCATGGCGGCAGCAAAAACCGGCATCAATGATCACCGGGTTATTCATACTGACGAGGGATTGTTCTCACCTGAACAAGCCGCAGAAATGAATGCTGAAGAAAAGGAATTCATCTTTTCTGAAATCGCCAAGGCCGGTCGGGATGATTGTGTGGTTCTAACTCACCATGCACCATCGAAGTTATGTGTTGCACCAGAATTCATTGGTAGTCCGTTGAATGGTGCTTTCTGTAACGAGTGGGATGATCAGATCACCGAAGATGGACCGCTGCTGTGGGCCTTTGGTCACACGCATTGGGATGTGGACTTCGAACTTGGTCACACACGTGTAGTGAGCCGTCAGCTTGGATATCCGGGTGAACGGGTTTCAACGAAACAGCCACCCTTTGAACCGCTGCTAATTGTCATATGATAGCTGTAGGTCACCCTATGGATATCATATGCTCGTTACACCTAAGACTGGTTCAACCATCTTTGACGCATTAGACCGATTGCACGACCATGGGATTTATTTTCCGGTGGTCGTGCTCATCGGTTCTCAGTTTATGTTTGATCTTAATAAATGGGATCAGAACATAAAAGGCTTTGATCAGATGTTTGACCGGCACCCGATGCTATTTCACATCGGGCACCGACAAAAATTACGACTTGCTGCGTGAAGCTGTGGTCGCCATCGCTTTGAAATAGATGACCTTCGCCCATTTGTTGGGTAGATTCATTGTATTAGCGATATCATCAATCATCTTAGACTCTGGTACGATATCGAATTGATTATTGTTCTTATCGATGAGAGTGATTGTTGCTTCAAGAAGTTCATCGCTATTGGAAACACGGGCCGCGTGATAGCTATCCTTAGCGGTGGAAATGGCACCACGAAAAGCATTAAGGCCAAGCCCGATGCCCTTTTCAGCGGCACGTCCGAACTTTTCAGTTCTTTCTCGCAATAGAGAAAGATTGACCGTTGAAAAAATACCAAGGTCACCATCGGTCTTCAGTGAATCATCCAATGGTGGTGCTTCTGTTACCATATATTCGTGCGTCAATGCCATTGTATCAGGCGACAGAAGCACGAGGGATTCGGCCATCGCTTCGATTGTGGAAGGTGGAAGGGCTTTGTTTGATGCTTCATCCAGACGAAACACAAAGTGTTCTTTAAGTCTGTCACGGGAATTTTTAATTTTGAACATGGTAAACCTCTCTTTCGATATTGATAACAGTTTAATGCAATACTGTCAAATGGTGACTCCGGCGTGACTCGAACACGCAACATTTCGCTTAGAAGGCGAATTCTCTATCCAGTTGAGATACGGAGCCTTATTCTTCGTTGTAATCGTCGCCCCATTCTTCACATTCAAGGCGGCGCTCTTCATCAAGTGCATCACATACTGATAGCAGCATGTTTGCGTGTGCACGGATTGATTTGGTTCGAACCATTTGTCCTGAATACCCGGCAGTGGTAATTTGTCGATTATTATAAGTCAAGTATGAGTGTAACCAAACGCCCATCATTGTCATACGTAGAAAAATATTGATCTTTGTATATTCTTTGGACCGGACACAAGCTGCAATGTGATCCATTGGCCGGAAGCATGATCCGTATCCATAACATTCTCGCATATAGATACCCATGTCACTCATTGACATCGCCATCGTATATTCAAGGCAGTCTTGATTCATTGATGGATAATCAATAGTTTCAGCAATCGTTGCCTTGGAAAATGCATTTGTTGCCGCAAACTGATTATATGTTTTAAGAATTTTGTCTTCATATTCTTTGATAACATTAATCAAATATTCTTCAAATCCCATTTGCACATATGATTGACGATCAAAGCTGGTGCTGATGGTGAATTCATTAAAGATGTGATCCCAAACATCGCGCCGGATATTAAGGGCTTCAACCTGCACCGTCTTCCCGGTCATATCACATTTGATAAACAAGCGCTGTTCACGAAGAACATCCCACATGTATGATTCGGTCATAAGTCCGATGTTCACGGGAATATCGTGATACTCGTTTTCACCCTGCTCGATAGGGACCAGAAGCTTTTTAAGTTCACCCAGTGTAACATCAAAAGCAGGTTGATCCGCGTCAGCTTCGAAATCACCGCAATCTTTATAGGTCGTTAGAAATGGTAGACCAAACATATTATGATAGCGGCCACCATGTAAAATATTGGATTTGCTATTTGGTGATGTATTAACCAATACGGTTACAGTCTTATCACCCTCTCCGATACCTATATTAGATACGGCGCAAGTTTCATTCCAGCTGCCCATTGGAAATACTTTCTGGTGTTCGTTTTAATCGACGTGGACCACGACCATAACCATGTTTGGCCATATTCATTGGGATATGTGTTACACGGCTACTGATCGTATTACGTAATGCTTTCTTACGTGCGGCACGCTTGTTGCTTCGTTTGCTGGTCATAACAACCTCTAAAGAAATGGCACCCTCGGAGAGAATCGAACTCCCGACACTCGGAGTAGAAATCCGATGCTCTTCCGCTGAGCTACGAGGGTATACCTTTACTTATCCTATTTCATCGCCGAAAACTATCCGGCCATCAATGATACTACAATGATGAAGTTTTATCTCGAACTTCTTCGCCATTTCCTTACCATCTTCAATACGATTGAACATCACATTGAATAGATACCCAGACCAACAAAGATCAGGACAACGTTTTATCATCCTGTATCTTGCAGATGGAACAACGGTAAAGTCCGCTTCTTCCATGTAGCTAATATATGCTTTGTTGTTCCCCGTGTAAAGAAGATTGAGTCCACATACGACTTTATCACTATCGTGTGAAATCATGTTCTATCCTATCACATCATACTGTCGCTGACGATGAAATTGTTCTTCGCGTTCGATATAGATTGGTAAGGCACTAGTGATCATCGAACCCAATAGTGCCTGAAGATTTGGAGAAAGTCCAGTGGTTCTATCAAGCAAGTCCAATCTCGCCAATCGGGTTAGATTGGCACGAAGATATCCATTACCATTCACCGACCATTGATTTACTTTTTCTTGACTGTCCGAATTAAAGAGATGCACCCGGATTTCATCGAAGACTCGTTCTTCTTCTTCTTCGGTGATTTCAATATTAGTGTGGCCTACATTATAACGGAAAAGAAAGTCTTTGTTTTGGTATGTGATCGTTGTTTCATAAACAGCTTTGGTCATGTATCATCTCCCTAGATGATCATATCATATGACATTATTCGTCAACGATGGACATTTCTTTGACACTGAAACCAACTTTTTCATAAGCGGTCATCAGACCATAATGGAGATGATGTGGAATAAGAACCTTCCATGCATCCGCACCAAACTTATGCAGGAAGATGGAAACTGTTTGATCACGAGAAAACGACACAGTGTCTTCCCATGGTTTGTTATCAGGTGCACAAATAACAAAGATGGTCTTTTTCTCTTCACTCATAATATTCTCTCCCGATTGATAGACCCGGCACCACTTGCAGATGCATCATACGTGCGCTTTTCACCGTGTTAAGCTACGGGCCGTCTACCATTACTATTATATGGTTATAAAAGAAATGTCAATCCCAGAATTATCAATGCTGCAATAAGTCTACGCCACGCCATTAAGTTTGCGAATACATTATATGACGGATAGGTTTTAGCCAATTCGGTAGCACCGAATTTCTTTTGAGCGGCTTTATATAAGCGCGGCGTTGAAAACAAAACATAAAACGCCATAATAAACACAATTAGTCCGTAAATGACATAATCCCAAAACATATATTTTCTCCTATTCAAATAAAATAAGAGGAACCCCAACGATTGTCAAGGTTCCTCTTTTTGATGTCGTCTAAATTAAAAGGATATGTTTATACGGTAGCGTATACCGGAAGTGTATATACCGTAACAGGTGTACCACGGGTATTTTCGCGTGTCGTATTTTCCACGATCATTCCGTTTGCCACGAGTTCGGACAGACGGGTAGAAACGGAACCACGGTTGAGGTCGTAACGTGAAACGATTTCCTGACAGGTGCGGCCACGGCCACGAGCGATGTTTAGTTCAGATAGAATCCGTTGAGGAACGGTGTTGATAGTTGACTTAGCCACTTTTAATCTCCTTTAGAAAGTTGCTTACATATTCATAATAGGACATTCGTGCGCAGTTTATATTTTTTATGCGCACAAAATCATATACGATGGTGAATAATCTGCGTTAAATACCTTGAACGCATATCTTTGGAGTTATTGCATGTCTAAGAAGACTGAAGCCAATCCGCTATTAGCTGATGTAGAAAATTATCCACACATTACAGTTACCTTACCGACACGTGGTTTGTTTTATGATGATGATATGTTTGAGGAAGGTACAGACCCGAATGAATTGGAAGCACATGCATTCAGTATGTGGGAAGAAGTTCATTATAATAACCCGTTTGCCATCATGTCTGGTAAGGCATCCACCAAAATGGCCAAGACCGTTGCACCAGCTATTTTGAAACCAGCTGAATTATGTTCTTATGATATTGACATGTTGATGCTTGCCGGTCGCTTGGCTTCGTATGGTGACAAGATGAAGGTCACGCTTACTTGTAATAATCCTGACGAGAAGGCCCGTATGACCGGTGAGGGTGATGATGTTGTATATGCTAAATGTGATGCTAAGAATGATATGGAAATAAACATTCAAGAGCTAATGAACACATATCCGATGATTGACTCCACCGATGATTGGAGAATTGAATTACCGAACGGTCAATTGGTTCTATTGCGGCCTGCTCTATATAGAGACATCATTGAAACCATGAAGGTTGGTGTTAATCAGAATAAGATCATGGAAGCAATGAAACGATTTGATGATATATCTGAAGAAAAGAAGATGGAATTGAATGAAGCAAGTCTAGATAATTATAAAACAGTTCGTATCGCTATTTTGATTTCGAGTATATTGGGTGTAACGACATCTGATGGTTCTGTTACGGTTAAAGCCAGAGAACATATCACGCCATGGTTAGAAACACTTAAATCTAGTTGGATTGAAATAATCCAAGATAAACTGACCGAGTTAACCGAACCGTATATCAAACCCGGAACCGTCACTTATGTTTGTCCTGATTGCGGTCACTCTAACGAAGGGATTAATGTGGTTCAAGACCCCACACGTTTTTTTATTCAAGGCTGAGAGAGGCCAGATCAACTAAAGACATATTTGATATAATAAAGAAGGCGAAAAAGGAAACTGATAAACTAGTTGACTCTTTTGCTGAAATCGCTATAATATCAAAAGGCGGTATTACTTATAATGAGTTGAAGCAAATGCCACCAGCAGAAGTTTATGTTGTTCAAAAGGCGCTTGTTAGATATCTCAAAGCTAAAGGCGATGCCATGAAAGGCGGCAAGACATGAGTGTTGGGTTTTTATTAACGGTTATTTCCGTACTTATATTGAAATTGGTGTTTCATATTTCTGGTATGGATAAACCCGTAAAGTCCACTGATGAACCAACTGTTAAAGAAACGAATGTAGCGAATTGTGACAATCGACCAGTGATTGTCAAGGTTCGTCGTTCATCGAAAGCAACGGACGCGAAATAGCAAATAAATAAACGTATGGCTATTTCAGATCAAGACTTACGAGACTTTATAAACGCGATCAATGAATCGCGGGTAGAGAACAAAAAGATACTCGAAACTATATCGGGTGGTCTTGATGCTATTACCAAGGCGGTGGCGGGTGGCAAATCCTCGCTAAACAATGGTGCTCCTAATAAATCAGCCGATCCGAATGTACTATTGGCGGATGCCGCCGCTGCGTTGACAAATACAACAACCGCTATCGAAAAGATGTTGAAGACGCTTGCGGATGATAAAAAATCAACTGATGGTGTACAATTAGTATTCGAACCGGAGCAGATATTACTTTTGGGTAAAACCATTGGTCAACATATTGCGCAAAGTGGCGGATTAGGTGGACGCGGCGGTGGCGGTGAAGGCGGTGGCGGTGAAGGCGGTGGCGGCGGTGGCGGCGGTGGCGGTGAAGGCGGCGGTAAACGAAATAGCTTCGCCGATTCTCGTCTTCGTTCGGAAGACGTTGCCAATATTACAGGTAACTTTGATAAATTCAAAGAACAACTATCCTCAATATGGGATGATAGCAATCGAACCGCCAATGAATATATCGTTGGTGAATTGCAGGGTATGATCAGAACTTTCATAACCGGGTATACCAAGTTTTTTACTGGGAAACACGGGTTAGATGGATTTAGTAAACGTTTCGAAGACTCGATGGAAGCTTCATCTAGAAATCTTACAACCTTTACGGAAAGTTTGGTACACGATTTCACCCTTAGTCGTTTATCCTTTACTGAAACTATTCGCTCTCTAACAGATGATTTGACGGCGGGCGGTAGAGCATTTACGTATTTTGGGGGAACGGTTGGTGAATATTCGGCAGCAATGAGGGAGCTACAGAACAATGTCAATTGGATAGGCGGTAGCGATATGTATGCCACCATGTCTACACAAGAGCAACACGATTACTTAAATGGGATTTATAATACTCTGGTTGCCCAAGGTATCACCGACCGATTAAATTCTGAACAGGTTCGTGATTATGCTAGAAGTCAATATATAACTTTGACTGAACTTTCGAATTTATCAGGTCTAAGTTTAAAAGAACTCAGAACACTCAATGCAGCTGGTAGAAGTTCTACAACCGAATTAGTTGCTCGTGGTCTTATGACTTCGGAACAAGCAAGTACATTAGATAGAGTCATGACCAGTATTGGTGCCATGAGTCCAGAGACACTTGAACTAGTTCAACAAGGTGTGGCCGCTGGACCCGGTGGAGCAGCGGTGCCATTTCAGGATAATAATGCCGCTAGTATGGCACAGTTGGGACCAGCTATCAATGATATGATGGAAATCGCCCGTTATACAACGGACGCCGATGCAATAGTCAGACGCTTCATCGGGAGACTTGACTTAGATGCAATGAACAGTGTTCCTATGCTTGCAAATGATGATAATATGGCATCTAGATTGAATGGGTTAGAAGCCGCCCAACGGGAACGGGATGCCAGACCGGCACATGAACAATATATAAACCGTCTTTTAAATAGGTTTAAGGGTTGGCTAGACGGTGATGCTCCTCTTGCTGGATTTTTAACACACGTAGGATCGCTGGCGGCGGGATTATTGTCATTAGAGGCCGCAGTTCACGCGAATACACTTGCTCAACTTGGTTTTTTTGGCAAATTTCGAGGGTTAACAAATAGGTTAGCAGGGTTTGGTGCGAGGGGGTTCGGCCCCGGTGTCGCCGCTGCTGGTGAAGCTATGACTGGCACCGCGCGTATTGCAGGAATGGCGGCTGGTATTCTTAGAGTAACCGTATTGCTTGGTGGTATTGTTAGTATTCTAACAGATGCATTTAGTCTCGTGAGTAATTGGGGCGACCTCGATTGGACGCAAATTGGCGGCTCTCTTCTTACAATGATAGCAAAGGGATTATTGGTAGCTGGTGCCATCTTTTTTGCTGGCATACCAGCTGTTATTGCAGGTGTGTTGGCGGGAATATGGTTTGGTATTGATGCATTATTCGATGGTTGGCTTACGAGAAAAGCACAAGCATTTTTCACCAATATATTAGCCGCATTCGATGGACCATGGCTTACTGATGGACTCGGATGGGCAAAAAACCGTATTACCGATGCTGTTGATTGTGTTGGGGAGTGGTTCGATGGTATTGGGGAGTGGTTTACAAACTTAAAAAATGATATTGTTAATTTTCCAAGGAATTTTATCGATGACATGTTCCGAAATAATGCTGATATGACTCCTGTAGCAGCAGAAATCATATCAACAGAATCAGCTGCAATTAACCGTGACCTTGGTAATGTTAGACGTGCTAGAGCGGCAACAGGCAGTATATCATTAGACCCAGATATTATTAATAGTGGTTTTCAAGCTGGTCCCGGTAATCATATTGTGCTGGCAGCAATTGAAGAAGGCAATCGTCTACACCAAGAAGGCAACGAGCAACGAGGTTCTGGTAATCGCCGCTTAAGTAATATTGAAGCGAACGGTCGGGTTCGTACCTATGATGATAGTCCGGTACGCGAAACATAAATATTCCTCGATCAACTGTAAATAGATGTTGATCGAGGAATAATATTGGATGCCATCGTTTAAATCTCATTTACCTTCACCAAACAAAGCAAAACTAAACCAAGCTAACCGCCGTATGGGCGCAATGGTTCAGACCCCGCTTGATTGGAATAATAAACTTGATGCTGAAAACTTTAATTTCTCAGTACTAAACCAAGTCTTCTACGGTGGTCGTAGGGATCGTATTCAAAGATATGATGTATATGATGCCATGGATATGGATTCAGATATCCATAGAGCACTAGATATTATTGCCGAACATTGTACTCAAAAAGATTCAAAATCAAAAACACCATTCCAAATCGTTGTAGAAGATGACACCATCTCTCATGAAGATACTGAAGTTCTATTCAGTATGCTTAAGATTTGGAACAAACAATGTGACTGGGATAACTTAGCATTCAGAACCATTCGTAATATTATCAAATACGGTGACTTCTTTTTCATCCGTGATGACAAGTTCACCCTTCATCCATTAAGCCCAAGAAACGTTACGGGTGTTTATGTTGATGACGAAACACAAGAAATCCAAGCATATCACTTAACTGATCTTCGTCGCAAATATCCAAACATGATGGAAGTCACCGATGCTTCCCCACAAGTATCCATGTATCAATCCGGTCGTCGTGCTGGTGGTCAACAGGATAAGGGTAAATCATATTCAGGTATTATTGAGAAGAAACACATCATTCACCTTTCAATGAGTGAAGGTCTTGATGTTGGTGGTAATGGTCAGAACAATGATATCTGGCCGTTCGGTGACTCGATGCTTGAACGTATCTTCAAAGATTATAAAGCACGTTCCCTACTTGAAGAAGCCGAAGTCATTCACAGAATCCAACGTGCACCTTCACGCCGCGTCTTTTATATTGACGTTGGTAAGATGCGTCCTGACAAGTCTGAGTCATATACACGCAAAGTCAAAAACGAATTAATGCAAAAAAGAATTCCATCAGCACACGGTGGTCAAGACTCTGTTGATTCTGTTTACAATCCAATTTCACAAATGGATGACCTGTTCTTAACAGTCACATCTGATGGTCGTGGTACAAAGGTTGAAACCCTTGAAGGCCAAGCATGGACCAACGAAGGACCATTAACCCACTTCAACAACAAGATGAATAAAGGTCTTGGTGTTCCAAATTCATATATGGCTGGACCAGAAGATGGCGGTTCCCTCTTTAACGATGGACGTGTTGGAACAGCATATCTCCAAGAAGGCCAGTTCGCCAAGATGTGTGAACGCATTCAGGATATGAATGATAATGGAATTGATAATGAGTTCAAACTATATTTGGATTTCCGTGGTATTCAAATCGATAGTGGTATCTTTGAACTAAAATTCATCGAACCAATGTCTTTTGCAGAGTATAGAGAATCTTCACTCAATGAAGAACGTCTAAACATCATGAGTTCTGCATCACAATTTCCATTCTTTGCTAAACGTTTCATCATGAAGCATTTCGGAAGTATGTCTGAAGATGACATTCTAGAAAACGAACATCTATTCATGGAAGAAAACATGTCTGCTGTTGCTAGACAGTATGACCAAGAAAATGAACTTGGTGGCATGGGCGTTGGTATGGGTGGCTTGGGAATGGGCGGCGGCTTTGATGGTGGCATGGGCATGGATCAAGGCATGGACGGAGAGTTTGGTGAATTCGGCGATCAAGGAATGGGTGGCGGAATGGGTAATCAACCGGGCGGTCAACAAATGGGTGGTGGCGCTTATGGTGGAATGGGTGGACCGCAAGGTGGTCAGTCTGGTTTCGAAAGCTTCAAGCGTGATGGCAAGGTATTAACTGAAGCCATGAAGTCTATTCAATATGCAGAAGGTGATACAGAGAGTCTTAAAGAAAATATGGTTAGATATTTGAAGAATATGAATAGAAAACTCATCACAGAAGATGAAATTGATATTGATCCAGAAGACTTGATTGCTGTTCCTAAACAAGCTGATGACAAAGAGCCTATTGATAATGATGGTCTGTTTGGTTCAACCGGTGAGGAAGGCGAAGGAACTGTAATAGTTTCAATGGCCCACATCAGAAAACTTCGTCTTGAACGCGAACAGAACCGCAAATCACTAGTTAAACGCCTTTATATGCTGTCTACAATCTATGGTCCTTCGGCCCAAGATAGTGGCTTTGGCGGCTTCTAGTAAAGAAAACTGCAAAAAATCAATCAAAACCGGGGGTTATTATAACTCACCGATAACTACTTGTGTCGATATAGGTTCGACCTAGAAAAATTGGAGTAGCTATTATGGCTAAAAAATCTGCATTTAGCGAAAATATTATTCGCACAGTTGAAAAATACATTCAACTTTCAGAGTCTTCTCAGAACTCTGGTGTACGTAAAGCACTAGCACAAGAAATTAGTGAAGAGTTTACACGTTCTACAATCGCTTTAGCAAGAGAAGTTGCTGAAGAACTTGGACTTTATGAAGCTGAAGGCATCGACGATCTTCTTCAAGATGATGAAACTGAGTTTGATCCAGAATCAGATGAAATCATCGATGACGAAGATGAAGCCGGTGGTGAAATGCTTTTTGGTGACGAAGATGAAGCCGGAGACGATGAGTTTGGTGATTCACAAATTGATCCTATCGACGATGCCCAAGACGGTATCGAGCGCGAACAACTTCAAGATGACGAAGATGAAGAACTTGGTGATGACGATGGTGATGAGTTTGATCCAGAAACTGAGTTTGGCGATGAAGGTTCTGAAGAAGGTGATGATGATCTTGGTGATGACGAAGACGTTGATATTGATTTGCCGGAATTCGGTGATGACGATGAAGACGACGCTGATCCAGAAGCTGACCTTGGCGATGAAGACCTTGGTGATGATGACGATCTAGAAGCTGGTGATGAACTTGATCCAGATGAAGATGACGAATTCGCTGATCTAAACATCGATGGACTTGATGAAGCACTTGCTAAATTAGTCAAAACCGATGGTGATGACGAAGAAGAAGAACTTGGTGTGGATAACGAATACTAAGATGACCCGTTCTGTTCTTGTTGAAACAATAATGCCAGAGATTGCTTCCGTCGAACTGATGGAAGGGACCGGTAAGGCTATTATTCTAAGCGGCACCGCTATTCAAGGCGATGTTAAGAACCGTAACGGTCGTATGTATCCGAAAGACGAGATTATTAATGCGGTCAATCAAATGAAAGGCCGCATTAATAAAGATGGTCCTATTCCCGGTGAATGTGATCATCCTGATAATCTTGGATTAGACTTGGCTCGTGTTTCTCACTTGATCAAGGATATCTGGATGGATGGTGCGGATGGTCATGCCAAATTCGAAATTATGCCTTTTGGTCTTGGTGAAATTATCACTGGACTTATTAAACATGGAATGAAGATGGGAGTTTCTTCTCGTGGTTCAGGAAATGTTGATAGCAATGGAGTTGTCAGTGATTTTGAAATCATCACTATTGACGTTGTTGCAAACCCTTCGGCACCGGATGCATATCCACGTCCGATTGTTGAAAGTCTTCAGTCCTCCAAACGAGGGCATGAAGTATTGAAACTTGCCGAGATGGTTCGGCAAGACCCCAAAGCTCAAGTATATCTTAGAGAAGGTATACTTGGCTTTATGAAACATGAATTAAAGCTATAGGACTTAAAACCATGGAAAAATTTCTAGATCAGCTTTTGAATTCGGACCTTCTTACTGAAGATACTAAAGTCGAACTGCGTGAAACTTTTAAAACTGTAATTGCAGAAGCTCAAGAACAAGCTCGTAATGAAGCTCGTGAAGAACTTGCAGAACAGTATAAAGTTGACCGTTCGAGACTATTAGAAGCTTTGGACAAGATGGCACGTGAAGCTATTACAGCTCATCTTACCGAATTCAAACAAGATGTTGATCGCCTACACGTTGCTAAAGTAAAGGCTGTTAAAGCTGTTACTGAAGCAGATCAACGTGCAGTTCAGAAAGTTAAAGCAACTGTCAAGATGCTTGAAACTGCTAACCGCACAGTGATCAAACGCGAAATTGGCGAATTGGTTGAGGACTTCAAACTTCAGCGTGCACAACACGTTAAGTTAATGAAGGAAGGTCGTGCATCGCTTGCGTCTGATAAGACAATGCTCGTTAAGAAAATGGCGAAAGTCCTAGAGCATCTTACTCGTAAGCAACTGAAGACTATTATGGAAGCGTATAAGGCAGATATTGTCAAGGCTCGCCAGAATAACTTTGGTCGCAAAATGTTTGAGGCATTTGCTTCTGAATTTGAAGCATCACACTTCAGCCGTGACTCTATTCTCGACTCACTGAAGACCAAACTACAGGAATCAGAAAAGGCTCGTAAAACAGTCGAAGCTGCTTCTGCTAAGAAACTCACTAAACTTGCCGAGAGCAATGAAGTGATTTCTAAGAAACTCGAAAGATTAACCGAGAACACCATTCGTGTTCGCAAGATGGGTAATCTTTTGCGTCCATTGCAAGGTACTGCAAAGACACAAATGAAGGAACTTCTAGAAGGTGTTCCAGCTGAAAAGCTTGAAACTACTTTCAAAAAGTATCTTCCCCACGTCACGGAAAGCGCTTCTCGTAATCGCACCCGTATCAGCGAAGCTAAGAAGGCCCAGCGCGGCCCGTTAGGATCACTTCGCACTGGCTCAAGACAAGCCGTTTTTGAAAATGAGAACGTAAAAGACGAAGATATCGATCAAGACATCGTGAACCTTCGTGCGAAACTACCTCGTTAATCATCGCATATTATTAGGAGATTATTAAAATGCGTAATGTAGAAAATAAATGGAAGCTCATTAAAGAAGCAATGACCGATGGACTGAACGATCAACAGTCAAGTGTCATGAATGTTTGCCTTGATAATGTGCTTCGTGAATCTGGCAAGTTTATGTCAGCTATGCGTGGCAATGCCATGCTTATGGAGAACGCATCAGGCGGCGCAACAGCAGCAGGTAATATCGCTGCGTTGAACCAAGTTGTTCTTCCATTGATCCGTCGCGTCCTTCCGGGTGTTATCGCTAACGAAATCGTTGGTGTTCAGCCTCTGACTGGTCCTTTCGGTCAAATCCACTCGCTTCGTGTTAAGTATGCAAATACTGCCGGTGGCGCGTATGCAGGTCAGGAAATGTTCGCACCACGTCATGTAAATGATGTTGCTGTAGCTTATTCTGGTAATGAAAACTCTGGCAATCCGGGTGCAGCTTCTAATACTGCTGCTCTAGAAGGTATGCCGGGTAATGCTGTTTCTGTCGAAATCGTCAAGGAACAGGTTGAAGCCAAGCCTCGTAAGATGAGCGCACGCTGGACCATTGAAGCAACGCAAGACGCTTCAACCCAACACGGTGTTGATCTTGAGTCCGAAATCATGGCCGCAATTGCGCAGCACATGGTATTGGAAATCGACCAAGAGCTTCTTCGCACCCTACGTGCTCTTCCACCTGCGGCTACCGCAGACAACACGTTCGACCAGACCAAAATCTCTGGTAATGCAACGTTTGTTGGTGATGAGTTCGCTAATCTTGCGATCCTTATCGGTCGTGAAGCTAACAACATTGGCGCACGTACTCGCCTTGGTGTTGGTAACTTCGTCGTCGTTTCCCCAGATGCACTAACGATCCTTCAGTCTGCAAAGACTTCTGCGTTCGCTAGAACAACTGAAGGCGACTTTGAAGGCCCGGTCAACGTTAAATTGGTTGGTACTCTTAACGGTGCCATGAAAGTCTACTGTGATACATTCGCACAGACTTCCACACCAGTTCTTGTTGGCTACAAGGGATCAGAAGTTGATGCCGGTGTTTATTACTGCCCATACATCCCACTCATGAGTACGGATGTCGTAATGGACCCTAATACCTTCGAACCAACGGTTAGCTTCATGTCGCGTTATGCGGTTGTTGCTCTTACCAATAAGTCCACTTCGCTCGGTAATGCTGCTGACTACTACGGTCTAGTCGGTATTAACGCTGCAAACCTTACCTTCCTCTAAGCTAAGGTTGGACTTTTGAAGGCCAAGAATTGGGCCGGGGATTCGTTTCCCCGGCCCTTTTTCTATGCAGACGGTGACATACTATAATTGCGATCTGCTTCATTAACCGGTTCTGATACCGGACCAGCAGGTTTAGCCGTCAGGAAGCCCTCAACATTAGCCTTCTGTGCCCGCTTATCACCCAAGGCGAGGCGATTGGCACTATTAGTTAGTTCGCCCCGGATTGCACGGTTACGAGCATCCATGATGGTCTGAGTAAGCTTCAGCTGCATATCATTCATTTCAACGCTAGCTGTGGCACGTCGCTTACGATTATCTTCCGTGGTGGCCAATGTATCCATGGTCATTTGAACAATAATCTCGTTCACCTTCTTCAATGCTTCTTGTGAAGTCAGTGCCTTTTCAACATGGTCACGACCTTGCTTGGTCATGTCACGGATTTTAACAGCACCCTCAGTGATGAGTGTATCAGTAAATCCAGAAACAACATCCATAACCGAGATAGCATCTTGTGATTTAGATGCTTCAACAATCATAGCCAACTTCTTTTTCCAAAGAGGGATCATATGTGTGATCGCCTGTTGGATTTTATTCATCAACTGAAGATCAACATCCTTCATGTTGGCAAGCGTTGGCAAATCTTGAGCCGCCAAGGTCTGCGTCTGATGCAAGGTTTCTTTCTGGCGTTCCATTGCATCACGTTGACGTGCAAGGCTTTCCAACATATGTGGATAACCGGGATCGTCAGGATGTTCTTTCATCTCTTCAGTAAGAGTATCAATTTCAGTTTGCTTTACTTCGATTTCTTCTTCAAGCGCAACAATGAGCAAGTAGAATTCTTTATAAAGCGTAAGCGTGGTTGTATACAGATCATCCAAACTTTCCGATGAAACCATCAAAGCGGTTCGGTGTTCCATAAGTTTGCCAGCAACGGTATTGATTTGATCTTCAACATCACCGAAGCTATCAACAAAATTCTTCATAGTGTCGAGTGGTTTGCGAACAACCCATCGTTCAAACCAATTACGAGTATCATCGATATCATAACCTTGGGCCGTCTGAACCAATTGTGTCAGATCATCCTTGATCAAGGTAAGATCACGTGACTTCACACCAGAAAGCAAACGGTCAGCAACGGCACCAATGCGTTGTTGTGCATTCGTACCAAAGCCCATGACACCCGTGATGTCTGTTGCATCAAAGGTAGATCGCAATTTAGCTACCGTGGTTTTGTCATCCTCGTTTAGCTGATGACTCATCAATGCACTTGGATTTTGTGGAACCTTGATAGCAACAACGCCACGTGCTGTATCTGGAATTTGATGATTTTGCATAATGTTTTCCAAGTGTTGGGTTTCTTGTGCGATTGTATCTTCGTGAGATTCGGGTTGCGGTGGATGATTTTTACTATAAAACCCACCAACATTCTTTTTAGCTTTAATTTTAAATTTCGAACTCATTGCTCGTTTCTCACGCGTTGTCTGATACCGGTGGCTACTGTATCTATCATACGGTCCATAACAACTAAGTCAATAGATAATTTCTTTTCATCTTGTTCAATGGCTTGTGACTTAATCGAATCAACATGAATCTCAACCTTTTCAAGAAACCGAATTATTTTGTTGTCCAGATTCGTGATTTCGGCATGACGGGTTTCTGTCTCGGTACGAAGAATACGAACCCGTAGTTTGATATAGCTTTGAACCGCTGTTTTATATTGTGGGATTTGCGTCAACATGAAATCCATCACCGTCATATCTTCAATATGATTATCGGTAACATCTTCAATCATGCTGGTAAGAAGAGAATTGATCTTACGGACATGTGGACCCACACTCGTATTATCATACTTCAAACCACTTAGCGCCGTCACAGCCTCTGTAGCGTTCATTATAGCCCGCGTGTGCATTGGCACCCGTGGAGCTGTTTCCACCACTGTGGCGTCTACTGTGTCGGGATGAGTGATCAATCCATTAGCAACACGCCATTCGTTCTTGGCTTTCTCGATCTTCATGCTCGATACGACACCCAGACCGACACCAATGAGGGCACCGCCACCCAAGAACACGAAACTGAATGGTGGTGGTAAGATCAAACCGATGGCAGCAATTGGAGCACCAATGATACCAGCGGCCACTAGACCTTCACGAAACCCACTCTTAGCCATAATAGCCGGAAGTTTTACGGTACTATCATCCATACTTTTAGGCATAAGATTGTGACCCGGTTAAAGTTAGCTCTAAAGAAGTTTTATGATATTACGTCTTCCGTCTTCTGTCAACCCTGTAATATAAATATAAGCTGCCGACAATTGACTAGATGTCATTCGACAAACTTCATCAACTACTGCCGCATCACGTTCCTCAACAGTAAGACCCGTGGTTTTTGTTTTAAAAGCTGTCAATGATTCTTCGACGCGTGTTTGAGACATGACTTTCTCCTATAAGATCAATATAACCATTATAGTATAAATCACTGCCGAAACGAAACCACCGATTCTCACAACACGCAGTGAGTTAATATTTTTTGTCATTTGGTCTTCTGGTGATAATTCAGGCACCACTGGTTCGACCTTAACTGGTTTTGGCGCTCGCGGTTGCCATCCCATGGTTTTATTCATTCTCTCTGTGTGGAGTAAATTAACATACAGGTATCTATTATCATGATGCACATCACGATCTATGTAATCTAATCTCTTACGTATTTGTTTAAACCGCTCTATAGATGTTTGTTCATCATATGGATTGTTCATAATATCACCACAAAAAGACCGATGCCATTATAGCACCGGTCTTCTCTATGTCAACGATGTGACGTTTATTAGATATTGGTTTCCGCTGCGGATGTTGAAGAAATATCCGTGCTTTGCATTTTGGACAAACGTCTATGTGCAGTTTTGAAATCAATCTCATATACATGTAGAGACAAGATCAATTCCTTAAGGTGAGCAATAGAGAAGCCCTTGGTTTCTTCAACAATGTAATCAAGGTAGATTTTATTCTCCTGAACTACATTAAGTGCTTCATCCAATTCATCGAGTTTACTTTGAATTGTCTTTGCTTCTTTTTCACCCTGTTTTATCCGGGCTTCAATTCTAGCAATCGCAACTGCATCAACTGGTTCATTGGTTTTCAATGATTCCAAATCGTCTTGATGTTTGGTAAGTTGGCCATTAACTGTGATCAGTTTTTTGTCCAAGTTCTCAATATCAGTCACGGTACGTTTTGCTTTTTCAGCACCAGTATCAGATGGGTATTCTTTATCAATAAGCTTGGAAGGTGCACGAGCTTTCAAATAAGTGCGACGTGCTGCTGCCGATGGCATATCGATTTTATGAACCACATCAAAACGTGATGGACGGTTTGCCAAACGTTTATCAAGGCGTTCGGGATAATTGGTTGTTGCAACGAATACAACATTTTCAATCTGCATCTCACCATCCAGTAATGCCAATAGTTGGCTTTCTGAATCGTGACGACCGCCTGTCATTGCATCGATATCTTCCATCATAACAACGATAGGCCGTGTTGCTTCGATTTTACGAAGAATATCAAGACCCTGTGCTGATAGTTCCGGGTCTTTAACGTATACGGAAATACCACCCTGTTCGATGATGCTTTTTGATAATTGCTGAACAGTGGTAGTTTTACCAGAACCCGGTGGACCCCAAAGAAGAACACCACGTTTATGGAGCACGTTCATTTCTTTATATACGGGACCACGTTTCCAGAAGTGTTCGATATGTTTAATAACTTTATCAGAATCAGCATCTGGTAATTCAATAAGACCATCCAGAACGACGCGGGTCTTCTTAAAATAGATACCGCGTTGTTGAGAAAATTCAATGGTATATTGACCGGGTGGAAGTTTTTCGTCTGTTTTTTCACAAGGAAAATATGCATCACCAGCAACCGCCCACATGGACGCATTTTTAGGATCAATGCCGGTTGCTTCTTCTGTAGTTCGACCCATAGGGAAACCTCTTTAATCAATCGTTACAAATGGTAGATATGACAATCTCACTCAGATGACAACGGGTTTTTATGATTTTTCTGTTTTTGTTTCCAGAACCTGCAAAACGAAACTTTGTAAGGAAGTCAAGTATTTATATGTTGTGTCATTGTATAACCCAACTTTTCCTTTATCCATTTCGTGTCTTGATATCATATCTTCTATGCGACCTTGAAGCTTCTTCAAGTTAGGTGCATCGAGTGCGGCGATGACACGAGGGTGAATAGATTGGTTTGCGGAGTGTTCAAAGTCAGTAACGTAATCATTTGATGACACCTGTGACCACAGTTGATCATCTACAACCGGTGCATCTGGTTCTTCGACATCACCGAAATCTGGTTGATTCTCTTCGGTTCCATCATCGAAACCATCTTGAAAGGAATCACCGTTAGGATTTTCTTCACCATCTGGATTTTCTTCACCATTCGACGGAAAGTCATCACCGGTTGCCATTGATCCTTGGTCTGGATCATCAACGGTTCTAGTTTCTAAACGGCCATCATCATCGAATAATTGTTGAAGTTTCATATTACCACTTAATCGTCCAGTTGAAAGTCTCAGTGCTTTGATACTGTGATCGTCTGACTGTATAATTCATCTGCTGAAAATGACCAATGACTTCATTCATTTGTGCTCTGGCCACAAGATGGGCATCCGTTTGGTTATTAAGCGGGTCAGCATATGCATTATAATGAACTGCCGATGCGGTGAAGCCGGAAACGATTGGTGGTGATGAAGAAGGACCAACGATGATTTCACGAGCGCCAGCGGCAGCAGCGGTCATAACAGCTTCTTCAATCTTGTTGATTTCAAGATTTACGGATGTTCTATTATTTGAAATCTTTGCGGCTTCAGCTGCTGTATAAAAACCTGACATTATTTTTTGTCTCGCTCGTCTTCATCATCCATATCGTCACCTAGATCGGGATCACCCATAAGGTCTTCGTCACCCATCATTTCAGGATCATCGAATTCACCTTCATCACCCATATCATCACCCATACCGGCTTCGGGATCAGCATCGAATTCATCTGGTTCTTGATCACCTTGGCCACCGTTAAGAAGTGTCTCTAGTTTTTCGGTCCATGATGTTTTGAGTTTTGCTAATTCATCAGCAGCGGCCTTGATGTGCTGTTGAACCAAGTCTTCAATATCGGTTGCAGCAGTATCACCGAATTCGGTACGAACTGTTTCTCTAACGTCAGTTAGAAGATTACCAGCAACACGACCAAGTTTTTCCAACATGTTATCGATGTCTTCAATATAGCCTTGCATTTTAGTAATAACAGCGGATCGTTCGATTTCACCTTCATTCAGTTTACGGACCAAAGATGTAAATTCTTTACGGAACTCTTGAACATTTCTTTTAGTCATAGTGGTATTCTCCTTAATAGCGGTTTTAAGTTTCATTGGTGCGGTGACACTCCAAGGCCATGCACCTTCCCAAATTGTGTCGCAATATGCGGCAATTTGGTTCAAGGCTTTATTACTAGACTCAGTAATATGTTCCAACATCAGTTCGGTAGTGGATTCAAACAATCGACCATCAGCCAATTCGAAATACACTTTTCTAAATTGGTCATCATTGCCCCATTGCATAACTTCCATTGCCTTCAGGACACGAACATCTTCATTGACTGGTGCCCAATATGCTTTGGATTCAGATATATAAAAGCATCTCTTACCAACAACACGTTTCGGTGTGCCTTCACAAATCGCGAAATAATAAGTCATACCCGGAATAAGAACGACTGAACTATCCCGACCTGATTTAAATTCCAGCAAACATGAAAGAGCATCACGTGTATAGATATCTTTAACGTATGAATCGTCTTCCATGAAATCCATGAAGCCGGTGTCGAATCGTTTATTGGCGATACGATTTTCCAATACACTGATTGTTTCTTTTAGAATCGGTGTGGACTTTGTTCTAAATTTATTGATATTACGGCCCATCGCTTCTAGTTTTGTTTCTAGAATACGATACCGCTCTAAGGGTTCTTGTTGAATGACCGCGTTAAAAAACATGCAAACTGCTCCATATACTTAATAGTATTTATAACAATACTAGATAACCGTGACCTTAAAGAATGCCTAACTTGGCGCGAACACCTTCAAGCATTAATTTCTTCTCTTCAATCTGTGTTCTAAGGATGCCACGACGCTTAGTATTGGCCGGGTCAAGACCTTTAAAATGCTTCACCATTTGCTTGGCTTCCAACATGATTGATTCTTCTTTACGACAATAATCAAGAATGCGTCCAACCCTTGGATCATTAGTATTATTGCTTTCGTTTAGTGCTGCGGCAACCAATTGGGCAACCTTCGGATGACGGAATGTGTATTCAATCTTCTGACCCGTTGGACCATGTGTAACTCGATAGCGTTCAATCTCTTTACCGATTGCTGTTTCTTTGAGAATGGTTTGAAGTTGCCAATCACCATGTACATAAGCTTGAGTACCAGAACCAGAATATGGTGCGTTACGTGATTGATGTTCAGCTAATGCAGCAATTGGATTGGATGCACTATTTCCGAACAACATATCTTGTGCTGCTTGAGTACTCATATCTTGTGCCGCGCCTGATAATATTTCAGACATTGGTGTGTTGTGTGAAACATGGCCCATGGCTTCGGTCATGACTTGATACGCTGATCTTTTTTCACCGGTAATATCGGCGATCTGACGTTTCAACGACTTATGGCCTTCTTTCATTTTTTGACGTGATTGAAGTTGCATCATCGTCGGGCTAACTTTCTCGGTCATTAGAATTTTCCTCCACGGGCTTTTTTTAACCGGTCGTTTGCTTTTTTCAAACGCCGGGTTCCGATAATATTTGTTAATTTGGTCTTGGTTCGCTTCTTTGAGATAGAAGCTTTATTTTTTCTAGCAGAAATCTTTCTAGCAGTGCGTCGTGCGAAAGATGGTGGTTCCATACATGTGGCAACGTCTTTTGTTCGTTGGCCATTCTTAGGCCCACCTAAACATTTCATTGCTGGCACTAATGTATTATTCTTACGAACAAATACTTTTACAACCGCTTCGCTGACACGGCGAGGACGGAAATCTGATAATTCAATAATAAATGATGTGTTGTCTGAACGTTGAATACGAACGAATGCTATTTGTTGTAACCATTTTTTGATGGTTGCTTTCAAAAGCGGTATATCAGTTGCGTCTTGAACTGCTTTACCAATGTCATTAAAAACGACAATACAATGATTATCGTCTTCAGCTTCTTTTGATAAACTGATCGTGTCTAAAGATATTAGACTAGGAACACGCTGTTTGAATTCAACAACCTGCTCTGTAGCTATTCTTTCCCACGCCTTTTGTACAATCTCATATATCATAGTCTACTATTTATAGTATATTACTTTAATAACGTATAAAAGAAGCCCGGTACTCTCATACCGGGCTTCTTCATTCTCTAAATCAATTAAGATTACGAGCTTTGGGTAACGCCATTAAGCTTGACAGAGATTGCAGTAACACCGTGGGTGTCAGCAGCAAGATAAGCCTGTGCAAGTTCATAAGCATTCGAACGGTTTGTCTTAGTGACATACCCCGGATCACCGACTGTAGAGTCAGCCCACATTCCACCTTGCTCGAAACCGAGTGTGATGATTGTGTCGCCATCAGATGTGATGGAAATAGGCTGTGCGTATTGCTGAAAGTATACAACAATGTCAGAGAAACGTTTGTGACGTGCCTGATCGGCAGCGTCTTCTGCAAAGTATGCTTCTAAATCAGCAGCAGCTTTTACAGGGTTTGTTGCGGTTGCATCACCAGCAGCAGTAACAGTTAGTTCAACTGTATCAACGACAGCAGGGCCACCACCGACGCTACCGGGAAATGCTAGAGCAACATAGTTATCAATCCAATCTACCATAATAATCTCCTATAGTTTGGTATTTATTTGCTATGATCTATCCCGTCTTACGTTTTGTGCTTTTTCTACGCCGGATAACGGAGGAACGCTCTCGTTTCGGAGTGGTAACAGCTGCAATAGACCCTGCGGCGGTTGCACCACCAGAGGCCACTTCAGCTAAGCAGTCATGTAAAGACCGTATATTCATAGTGTTATTTATATTCATCGTTCAATTTAGTGCGAATTACCGGAAAAACCTCAACATTTTCACCAAATGCCTTCGGGTTTTGCAACAACATTAGATAATATCTAGGTTGTGGACTATATTGTTCGATGTATCGATGCATCCTTTTTTTGAATTTAGCGAGTGCACGTTTTGCATCTTTTTCTTTGGATATAGTTTCCCAAGGTCCATCACATTGAGATGAAATCACAATTTTACTTTGGAAGGCATTAACAGTTACATTGATCTTCTTCTTGATACCATTGAATATATCTTCGAATTCTATAGTTTCTGCTATGAAACCAATACCACGTTCATCTTGTCCATGCTTTACCATAGAAGGTAAACAAACACCATCAAACCCAACGTCCTTAGCAACATTGGGAATATTCTGAGTGATGGTTCTGAAATTCTTTATATAAAATATTTCATAAATGAAGTTCTGTCTAAACCATGCCTCAATCATATTGCCGGAATCAATATACATCCTATTCGGAAAATATACTGGATCACCCCATTGGTTATAAACAAATGGTTTCAATTCAATTCCAAAATGATTATGACCATGATCAATAAGAGTGATGTCACAACCACACATGTCTTCGGTCGTGACTGTCCATTCAATGACTTCAGAAGTATTAAATGTTCTATTCACTTCAACTTTCTTAGAAGACAATTCAATTTCAATACTTCTAGCAAGTCCACTGATCATCGATTTAACTGCCGTCTTCATCAAATTGATGTCTTAGGATTCTTGACAGCTGTCTTTTTTGGTGGTGTGGTTTTTGATGGGACAAGTTTTGTAGTAGGTTCTGGTTCTACCGGCAACACATCTACTGGTTCCATCATTTCTTCATCAGGTGAAGCTTGAATATCATCAGCATCTGTTTTGATTTCGACATCTTTGTGTTTTTTCAACAGATCAGCAAAGGCCGTTGATTTATTTAATTTACTTTTTTCCAATGACAACATCATTTTATTGGATTGAGCATTTGCTAACTGATCCAAAATACTATTAAAGGCATCAACATCGGCAACACCTTCCACTAATGGAATGGCAACATCACGTTCATGATCGATGTTGATTTCATCCTCATCAGATAATTTATAAGGGTTTGTGAATTTAACTCTTGCCACAGCCTTATCAACATTGATTGATAATACGTTAAATTCTACTGATTTTAATTCATTCATAGTAATTCTCCAAAAGTTTAATGTTTAATATTTAGTAGTATTAGTTAAAATCCAGAACCTGTGGTTATAACTGTAAAGGTATCGAGAACTGTATTGCCATCGCTGTCATTTTCAACGTAAACTGTGTAATTATCAGAAGAACTGGGCGGGACTGTCCAAGTGAAGTG
>Ga0129324_10000067_pt1 | contig 63918 bp, 62 predicted proteins | sample CPBDNA_7_FD_96879 | JGI IMG/M metagenome (GOLD analysis project Ga0129324, IMG submission 96879) | Freshwater to marine salinity gradient microbial communities from Chesapeake Bay, USA - CPBay_Spr_15_0.2_DNA | ecosystem: Environmental > Aquatic > Marine > Coastal | place: USA: Chesapeake Bay... | reverse complement strand
TGCCAGCTCCTTTTCGATCTCCTTCATCTTGTTGAGCAGATCTGAGATACGTTCTGGAAGCTCCTCTGTACGGGAACCTTTTATTAATTCGGTAAGTGAGTTAAGCAAAATATGTTCGCGAGCTAGGAATCGATAGGCATCAACACCAACGACGGCTTCGACACGTCGAACCCCAGCACCGATTGATGATTCACCCAACAGCTTTACAACACCTAATTGACCAGAGCGTGAAACATGGGTACCACCGCACAGCTCGCGTGCCCAATCTCCAACACTTACAACACGGACAACATCACCGTACTTCTCACCAAATAAGGCCATCGCCCCAATCTCTTTGGCCTGCGCCTGGGACATGCTTTCTGCGGTTACCTCTAAATTGTCCAGTAGCAATGTGTTGACGCGCGATTCAACATCATTAAGAATCGAAGCCGAAACAGCACCTGTCGATGGAAAATCAAAACGAAATCTGCCGGGTGAGTTTTCAGAGCCTGCCTGTGTTGCAGTCTCCCCAAGAATTTCACGGAAGGCTTTGTGAACCATATGTGTTGCGGTGTGAGCACGCGAGATTGCAGCGCGTCTTTCGCCGTCGATCTCAGCTAAAGCATCGGCTCCAACTTCGACACTTCCATTAAGAACTCTGCCTCTGTGTACAGAAACTCCGGGAACTGGTGATTGAACATCCTCAATCTCAACAACAGCGCCATTGCTCAAGGTGATACGACCACCATCTGCTAACTGACCACCACCTTCAGCATAAAACGGGGTGCGGTTAAGGATGATCTCTACATCATCGCCTTCTGATGCGGAGGAGGTTGAAACACCATCTACCAAAACCCCTGTTAAGGATGATTCGGCGCTTAAATGGGTATAGCCAAGAAACTCAGTTTTTCCACTCTTGTCTGCAATTGCGCGATACACCGATACATCTGTGTGACCAGATTTTTTCGCCTTTGCATCAGCCTTAGCCCGATCCTTTTGCTCCTTCATCAAGCGACGGAATCCATCCTCATCGACGCTTAGACCTTCTTCACTGGCCATCTCCAGAGTTAAATCAAATGGGAAGCCATAGGTGTCATGAAGCTTGAAAACCTCTTCACCTGGTAGTACTGAACTCTTACTTTTTTTCAAGGCGGTCGATGCAATATCAAAGATTTGGGTTCCACTCTTGAGCGTTTGCAAGAAGCTTTCTTCCTCCGAAACACTGACCGACAAAATTCTCTTCTTATCCGATGAGAGTTCCGGGTACTGCGGGGCCATCGCGCCTATTGCTGCGACTGTTAGTTCAGACATAATCGGATCCATAGATCCTAAAAGGCGCATATTACGAATAGTCCGTCGCATCATTCGACGTAAAACATATCCTCGACCTTCATTGCCGGGTGTAACTCCATCGCCAATTAACATCGCAGATGTTCGAGCATGATCTGCAATAACACGCAGTGATATGTCAGATTTTTCCGAGGAGCCGTATTTAACGCCCGTTAACTCAGAGGCACGATTGAGGATTTGTATCGTTGTGTCGATCTCGTAGATATTCTCAACACCTTGCAGTAAGGCCGCTGTACGTTCCAGACCAAGACCGGTATCAATACTTTTTGCTGGAAGCTCTCCTAGGATTGGATATCCATCTTTACCGCCACCTGCACCACGTTCATTCTGCATGAAAACCAGGTTCCATACTTCAAGGTAACGATTCTCATCTGCGATTGGGCCACCCTCAGCACCATATGCGGGGCCACGATCAAAGTAGATCTCAGAACATGGACCGCACGGTCCGGGTACACCCATTGACCAAAAGTTATCGGCCATATCTCGTCGCTGAATACGCTCCTTGGGAACACCAATCTGCTTGTGCCAAATATCAGCGGCTTCATCATCATCTAAATAAACGGTCACCCATAGTTTTTCTTCAGGGAAACCATAGCCACCATCTGCAATTGGCCGAGTAAGTAACTCCCAAGCAAGGGCGATCGCACCCTCCTTGAAGTAATCACCAAAGGAGAAGTTTCCACACATTTGGAAAAATGATGCGTGCCGAGTCGTCTTTCCAACTTCATCGATATCCAAGGTACGGACACACTTTTGGACAGATGTTGCACGTTTATACGGAGGTGTTATCTCACCCAGAAAGTAAGGTTTGAATGGAACCATGCCAGCGTTAACCAAGAGAAGGTTTGGATCATCTGCGATCAAAGACGCAGATGGGACAACTGTGTGGGCTAACCCTTGACGGTTGTCAGATTCAAAAAAGCGCAGCCAGCGCGAACGGATCTCGGCGGATTCCACTAGAAAGGATCACTCAGCCTTCTTATTCTTTTTAGCACGACCTTTGTTCATCTGTGCCGCTGAAAGAAGTGCGCCAGCAACCTTTACCGCAGAACCATTTTTATTCATGAAGCCCTGAGTTGCCTCACTTACCTTTTCAGACATCTCTTCAATATTTTTGCTAACACGATTAATGCTATGAAGTGGGCCATTAACCAAGGTAACCGTGGTGTGAACCTCATCGATAAGTGGAGCGGTCTCCTCGGTCAAGGTTTTCAATGACGCTCTCGCCTCATCGACAAGACGTCCGAAACGAACAACTACGTAAGCGATCGCGACCGCTATTACGGCAAGAGATGATGCCGCGATTATTGTTGCAATTCCACCTGGACCCATGTTGTTAGCCTACCTGAACCATTAACTCTCTTGCGGGTTTTTCGGCTGTGGAACCCAATCAATTCCGCTCTCTTTACGTTGAGCGGGGGTAATCGGAGTTGGAGCACCAGTCAACGGATCTCCTCCACTTGCAGTCTTTGGGAAGGCGATAACTTCGCGAATCGAATCCGACCCCGTTAATAATGCACACACGCGATCAAGTCCTAATGCGATTCCACCATGTGGAGGTGGCCCGTAATTGAAGGCCTCCAATAAAAAGCCAAACTTGCTTGTAGCTTCCTCATCACTTAAACCAATGACTGAGAAAACATCTTTTTGAATAGTGCGGTCATGGATACGTATCGAACCGCCACCTAACTCAGTTCCATTCAGCACGATGTCATAGGCATAGGCCAATGCAGATGCAGGATCAGATATAAAGGTTGAGGCAAACTCTGGTTTCGGTCCGGTGAACGGGTGGTGAACCGCGGTCCAACCACCATCATCAGTTGGTTCAAACATTGGAGCATCTACAACCCACAAAAACTCCCACTTACCATCAGCGATTAAATTGCAACGCTTAGCAATCTCAAGTCGAACAGCTCCTAAAAGATTAAGGGAGGATGTTCTCTCTCCTGCTGCAAAGAAGATCGCATCCCCTGGCCTTGCACCAGCTGCAGCAACAATTCCTGCTGTCTCTTTTTCAGAGATGTTCTTTGAAACCGGTCCGCCAAGGGTTCCATCCTCATTAACTAAAATGTATGCAAGCCCCTTTGCACCTCGTGCCTTTGCCCAGTCTTGCCATGCATCTAGCTCGCGTCGAGCAGATGATGCTCCCCCAGGCATAACAACGCCACCAACATATGGTGCTTGGAAAACACGAAATGGAGTCTCAGAAAAGAAAGAGGTCAGATCAACTAATTGATTTTCGAAACGTAGATCTGGTTTATCGGAACCGTAATTGGTCATCGCATCTGCATACGTCATACGCTTCAAGGGAAGTGGAATATCGTAATTCACCGCTTCCTTCCAGACTCGCGCAACGATCTTTTCCGCCACAGCCAAAATATCTTCTTGGTCGATAAATGACATTTCGATATCCAACTGAGTGAACTCTGGTTGGCGATCTGCTCGGAAATCCTCATCTCGAAAGCAGCGCGCGATTTGATAATACTTTTCCATTCCTGCAACCATAAGAAGTTGCTTAAAAAGCTGCGGCGATTGAGGTAGCGCGTACCAAGATCCTGGCTGCAAACGAACGGGCACTAAAAAGTCGCGCGCACCCTCTGGAGTTGATCGAGTCAGGTATGGAGTTTCAATCTCGAGGAAGTTTTCATCCTCCATCACACGACGGATAGTCGAAGTTACCTTTGAGCGAAGACGAAGATTGTGAGCAGGCTTTTCACGTCGCAGATCTAGATAGCGATAGCGAAGTCGAACCTCTTCATTAATATCGGTGTCATCGCCACTATCAACTGGAAATGGAAGTGGTGCTGCCTCTGAGAGAACTACGACCGTATCTCCCATGACCTCGATCGCACCCGTTGCAATACTAGTGTTTTCATTACCTTCGGGACGAGCAACAACTTCTCCGGTAATTAGTAGGCACCATTCGGCACGCAGAGAACCTGCGACCTTTTCATCTCTAATAACCACCTGAACAGATCCTGATGCATCACGAAGATCGATGAAAGCTACACCGCCATGATCTCGGCGGCGAGAAACCCAACCCGCCAGTGTGACGATTTGACCAGCATCTGATTGACGCAGGGATCCAGCTTCATGTGAGCGCAACATTTTTTCCTAATCCTACTTTTCGAGTGCTTCGAGCAATGAATCAATCTTAACTGAGGTTGAGCCACCTGATTTCATCTCTTTCAACTCAACGGTGCCACTGGAGATCTCGGAATCACCAAGAACGATCACATATGTAGCACCACTCTTATCAGCACCCTTCATGGCCCCTTTGAGCGCTCGATCACCAAAGGCGATTTCCACCCGCTTTCCCTTGGTACGAAGATCGCTTGCAATAGTAAGAGCTTGCCGCTTTGCGCCATCTCCTAATGGAATGATAAAAAGATCTGAAACAAAGGCTTCCTCGCCGATAACACCTTCAGCTTCCGCAGCCAGCAAGGCACGATCTACGCCAAGTCCAAAACCAATGCCGGAAAGAGATTGTCCACCCAACAGTTCCATTAATCCGTCGTAACGTCCCCCGCCACCGATACCAGATTGCGCACCCAGCAGCTCATGGACAAACTCAAAGGTCGTGCCTGTGTAGTAATCCAAGCCACGAACCATGCGTGGATTGAGGGTGTATGAAATGCCAAGTGCATCCAAATACTTAGTGACAGTGTCAAAGTGCTGACGGGATGCATCGCTGAGGTAATTTATTAGCAGAGGTGCATCAGCCATCGCCTTTATCATCTCTTCACGTTTATCATCAAACAACCGTAAAGGATTTATCGCCGCTCGCACCGCGGTAGCCTCATCTAACTTAAGGGTAGAAATAAATTTCACAAGATCTACTTTGTGTGCCGATCTTGATAGAGCATCTCCTAGCGAGGTCAGCTCTAATCGATACCTTTTTAAACCAAGGGCCTTAAAACCAGCATCGGCAACTGCAATTACCTCTGCATCGATCGCTGGATCATCCAACCCGATCGCTTCAATTCCCACCTGATAAAACTGGCGGTATCTACCTGCTTGCGGGCGTTCTGCCCGAAAAAATTGACCTGAGTACCAAACCTTTACAGGAAGTTGCCCTCGATCTAATCCATGTTCAATAACCGCTCGCATCACACCAGCTGTTCCTTCGGGACGCAATGTTATTGAACGACCACCTCTGTCCTCAAAGGTGTACATCTCCTTTGATACAACATCGGTAGATTCTCCGACACCACGCTTGAATAACTCCGTATCCTCAAAAACCGGAAGTTCAATCAACTTGTACCCAGCTCTGCTTGCTGGCGCAATTAAGCATTCACGTACAAATTCAAATGCACTAGAACGTGGAGGTGTGTACTCGCTAACTCCCTTAGGCGCTGAGATCTTCTGCACAGCCATCAGTAACGACCTACCAAACTCTTTAGATATGGATTGTTTTTCTTCTCATGAGCCATAGTTGTTTCGGGACCATGTCCTGGTAAAACTCGAAGATGATCAGATAGTGGCACAACCTTTTTACGCAAGGTCTCCTCCATATCCTTAGCTGACCCGGTCGGTAAATCTGTGCGACCTATAGAACCAGAAAAGAGAACATCCCCGCTTATCAATACCTCATCGGAAACCTCAAAGATTAATGAGCCACGGGTATGGCCAGGTGCGTGAGTTGCTTTAAAGGATAGGCCCACTAATTCAAAGAGATCTCCGTTGCGAAGTTCTCGTACCTCGGCTGGTTCAACAAATTTCATTCCAGAAAGGGTTGCGTTGAACTCAGCCCCATGAAGTTTTTCAGGTGATGCGAGAAATACACGATCTTCACTGTGAATATAAGCGGGTATGGAGTAACCATCAGCTATCGGCTGGATCGAAAAGGTGTGATCCAAATGTCCATGTGTTGCGATAATTGCAACCGGTTTGAGATTGTGGCGCTGAAGTATTTCTTGCAACTGGCCACTTACATCTGGCATACCGGGGTCGATGACAACGCACTCGCTGCCCGGGCCAGGGGCCAGGACCCAGCAGTTTGTTGCAAACATTGGAGCGGCAAAGGAGTCGATTAACAAACCCTTCACCCCCTCATTCACGCTCAATCAGGGTGCGATTGACGCTCACACCATGAGACAGGGTACCTTTTGCTCTACCAATCCACACTCGACCCACGCTTAGAGGGTGCAAATCTTCTCAGCATCGCACCCACCACATAGCGAGCCTTGCACAAAGGTAACGCGCTGAAAGGATCACTCTCATGACAGATATGAATTTCCCACACCAGGCTAGCGCTGCAAGTGCGTTAATCGGAGATCCTTCAGCCTTTGGTCGAGTTGCAGAAGATGGAACTGTTTTTGTTCGCACCTCAAGCGGTGAGAAAGCAGTTGGTTCATATCCAGGGAAGAGTGCAGAAGAAGCACTTGCATACTTTGTTCGCAAATTTGAGCTGCTAGCCGCCGAGGTTGCACTACTTGCTGCACGTATTCAAAGTGGTGCGATGGTTCCTTCAGATGCATATACGTCAGTTAAAAAACTTCGTGATCAGGTAAGAGAACTCAATGGTGTTGGTGATCTTGATGCCTTAGCCGCCTCTGTAGAACAGATTGAGCCACTTATCGAAGGACATCGCGAGGCGTATGAGGCCAAGAAGGCGGCGGAAAACGCTGCAAAGGCGGCTCGTCGTGAACAGATCCTTGTCGAAAAAGAAAAGATTGTCGCTGAAGCTGAAAGCCTTGCACTCTCTGAAAGCTGGAAAAGTACCGGAGATCGCCTAAAGGTTTTGCTGGATGAGTGGAAGGCGGCACCTCGTTTAGAGAAGAAGGCTGATGCAGATCTCTGGAAGAGATTCTCTTCCTCCCGTAACAAGTTTGATAAACGCCGCCGTACCCACTTTGCCGCTCTCGAAGCAACACAATCAGTTGTATCTGATGCAAAGAAAAAGATTGTGGAAGAGGCGGAAAAGTTAGCAACATCAACTGAGTGGGTGCCAACGGCTAAGCGATACAAGGCGCTCATGGATCAATGGAAGGCCGCCGGTCGTGGTAAGAAAAGTGATGATGCAAAGTTATGGGGACGTTTCAAAACCGCCCAAGATCAATTCTTCACCGCTAAAAAAGCTGATTTAGAAAAACGCGATGCAACCATGGCCGCCAACCTGGCCAAGCGTGAAGAGCTTCTTCCTCTAATTGAGGCCCTTGTTCCCATTTCAGATGTAAAACAGGCTCGTAAGGTTCTTAATGAACATCTTCGTGTCTGGGAAAAGATCGGAATGACCCATCGTGATAAGCGCGCCGCGTTGGATGCACGTGTTGCCGCGGTTGAGTCAGCGGTTAAAGAGGCCGAGGCTGAGATTTGGCGCAAGACAGATCCGGCCGCTAAGAAGCGTGCCCAAGAGGTTGTTGCTCAGTTGACTGAATCAATCGCCAACTATGAAAAGGCTGCTGCAAAGTTTGCTGCAAATGGAAACACAAAGAAGGCAACTGAAGCCGCTGAATCTGCGACTGCACGTAAGGTGTGGCTCGCAGAGGCTGAAAAGGGTCTCGCAGAGTTCAACTAATGCCGAACCACAATTTACCAGCTACTAATTACTAGTTGTTCTGTAAACATCGTAGACACCTTCAATACCTCGGACCGCAGCCAACACCGCATCCAAATGGGTGGCATCTGCCATCTCAAAGGTAAATCGTGAAAAGGCTGTGCGATCCTTTGAGGTGCTCACAGCTGCGCTCAAGATATTTACATGTTGGTCAGACAAGGTACGGGTTACATCTGCAAGCAAGGAGGCCCGATCGAGTGCCTCCACTTGGATATTAACCAAGAAGATTGATGCAGCACCCATTCTCCACTTCACACTAACAACACGATCGGTTTGATGTTTCTGTAGATCAGAGGCGTTGGTGCAATCTGAACGATGGATTGAAACCCCGCTGCCCTTAGTAATAAACCCCATGATCGCATCGCCCGGAACTGGTGTGCAACAACGTGCAAGTTTTACGAGAACATCATCGGTTCCCTCTACATCAACAGCGTTGCTAGATCGCCTTGTAGTGGGAGCGCGATTGGGAAAAACCTCCATCGTTGGCTCAGGGTGTGAATCCTCCGCACCCATCGAAGCGACAAGTTTGTCAATAATTGATGCCGCAGAAACATGTCCATCTCCAACAGCTGAGTACAGACCATCAATATCTGAGTATCGAAGATCATGTGCTAACTCGAGAAGTGAGTGTCCTGCAAAGATTTTTTGCAGAGGTAAGCCAGCTTTTCGCATCTGTCGTGCAATTGATTCTCGTCCGGCATCGATAGCTTCTTCGCGACGCTCTTTGCTAAACCAGGCTTTAATTTTGGAGCGAGCTCTAGGACTCTTTACAAAGTTAAGCCAATCTCGGCTAGGGCCGGCAGCCTCGCTCTTATTGGTAACAATTTCGACAACATCTCCATTATTGAGGCGTGACTCAAGAGGAACCAGTCGACCATTCACCTTTGCGCCCGCGCACTTAAGGCCAACATCTGTATGGACTGAAAATGCGAAGTCAACAGGAGTGGATCCCCCAGGCAAAGCGACAACGCTGCCCTTGGGGGTAAAGACAAAGACTTCAGGAGAACCTAAATCAAAACGTAGCGCTTCAAGGAACTCAGAAGGATCCTCAGTCTCTTTTTGCCATTCATGGAGTTGACGCAACCATAACATTTCAGGAGATGATTCATTGTTCTCAGTCCCATGTTTGTACTTCCAATGCGCAGCGATACCAAACTCTGCGCGAGCATGCATATCGTAGGTGCGAATTTGAATCTCAATCGCTTTACCGGTCGGGCCAATAACTGTTGTGTGTAGTGACTGGTACAAGTTGAACTTTGGCATCGCGATGTAATCCTTAAAACGCCCTGGGACGGGACTCCAACGTGCGTGGATAGAGCCCAGCACCGCATAACAATCGCGAACATCATTTACCAAGACTCGGATACCGACTAGATCATAGATCTCATTGAATTCACGACCTCGCACAACCATCTTTTGGTATACGGAAAAGAAGTGCTTTTGTCGACCGGTAACAGTTGAATCAATACTGTCTCGAGCTAAATCATCCTTTACCAAGGCGATAACTTCTGCACTTAACTTGTCACGTGACGGTGAGCGCTCTGCCACTAACCTGGAAATCTCTTCAAACTTCTTAGGCTCTAATACCTCAAATGAGAGATCCTCTAACTCCCACTTAAGAGCGTTCATTCCCAATCTATGGGCTAAAGGTGCATAGATATCAAGAGTTTCACGCGCCTTGCGCTCGGCACTTTCAGTTGATACAAACTTCCAGGTACGCGCGTTGTGAAGACGATCAGCCAACTTAATAACGAGAACACGAATATCTCTCGACATCGCAATGACCATCTTACGAACAGTCTCGGCTTCTGCTGTGGGTCCATAGGTAAGTTTGTCTAACTTAGTGACACCATCAACCAGATCTGCGATCTCATCCCCGAAATCAAGACGTAGTTGAGTCAGTGAGTAAGGCGTATCCTCAACTGTGTCATGGAGCAAAGCCGCGATGATTGTCGGGGCGTTCAGGCCTAAGTTAGCCAAAATTTCTGCGACCGCAACTGGATGGGTGATGTACTCCTCACCCGATCTTCGAAGTTGGCCTTCATGGGCACCACGTGCAACTTCAAAGGCGCGGGAAACCTCATCGCCATTAACTACGGCATGGTTTTCTCTGAGAGCACTTATCACTGGTGCTATCAAAGTATCCACAAAGAACCTTACTTACGACCTTTACGCTTTGGTTGGTTGCGAGGTCCACGACCATTTGCAACAGCTACTGAAGAAACAACAGCGGACGAGCCGGAAGCAGGAGTTGAGGTACGTGCGGCAACTCGCTTGGCAAGTGCTTGCATCGCAGGCTCTTTCTCACGTAGCTGAGCAAGTACGGAAGGAGCAATGAAGATGGAGGAGTAAGTACCCACGATCAAACCAATAAATAATGCGAGAGAAAGATCCTTAAGAGTTCCCGCCCCAAGTAACCCTGCGCCAACAAACAAGATTGCCGCTACTGGAAGGATCGCCACAATCGAGGTGTTGGCTGAACGGACAATAGTCTGATTGACAGCCAAGTTGACAGCCTGCGAATAGGTTTTGGTAGAGGCAGCTGAAATCGCCTTTGTATTATCACGAACCCTGTCGAACACAACTACAGTGTCATAAAGGGAGTAACCCAAGATGGTCAAGAAACCAATAATGGTTGCGGGAGTTACATCAAATCCAACGAGTGCATAAATACCGACCGTAATGAACACATCATGTACTACCGCCACGATTGCAGAAAAGGCCATCTTAGGCTCCAGCGCCATCGTCAAATAAATCATTACTACAAAAAGAAAGCCAAATAATCCGTAAAGAGCTTTTCGGGTGATCTCTTTGCCCCACGATGGACCAATGATCTGAGTATCAATATCTGCAGCGCTCACTGAAAACTTAGCTGCCAAAGCATCTTGAACCGCATTGTTGAAAGCAGGATCTAGCGCTTGAGTTTGAACGCGCACCTTATCGGTACCTACCAGTTGAACTATTGGATCACTTGTAACCCCAGCCTCTTCAACCGCATCTCTTGCTAGAGAAATTGAAGGGTTTGAGGTGTTGACTGTGAAGGAGGAACCACCCTTGAACTCAATTCCGAGCTGTAACCCTTGTACCGCCAAAGCACCTATGGATAACAGAACAAAGAAGCCTGAAAGTGCATACCAACGACGTCGACGACCTATGAAATTTACCGATGTCTCACCGCGATAGAGACGCCCACCTAGACCTGAAAACTTTGACACTTTATGACTCCTTCGCAATGACTAGACCCAGACTCTTAGGTGAGAAACCTGAGAGAGGATGACCTGAGTTGAAGAACTTGCTTCGAGAAATTAGGACAAGTGCAGGCTTGGTGAAGAGGAAGATGATAATCAGGTCGATAAGTGTTGTTAAGCCCAATGTGAAGGCGAAACCACGAACACCACCCACGGAGAAGATATACAAAAGAACCGCTGCGATAATCGAGACAAAGTCAGCGATCAGGATCGTACGTCGCGCACGAAGCCAGCCGGTTTCAGCGGCGGTTCGCAGGGATCTTCCTTCCCGCATCTCATCCTTTACTCGTTCAAAGTAAACAATAAATGAGTCTGCCGTTACGCCGATCGCTGTAATTGCACCAGCAATACCAGCCAAGGTCAGAGTAAAGCCAATCCATTGACCCATGAGCAGGATAAGCGTATACAACATGATCGCTGCAACACCCAGGGATGCAACAGTTACAAAACCTAATGCTCGGTAATACAGAAGGGTGAAGATGACTACTAACAACATACCTAGACCTGCAGCGAGAACACCAGCGTTGAGCTGATCAGCACCCAATGTTGGAGAAACTTGCTGTACTTCACCACGATCAAATGCAAGTGGGAGCGCACCATACTTAAGTACATTTGCAAGATCCTGAGCTTCCAGCTGACTAAAGCTTCCAGTGATCTGTGCATTACCAGATGGAATCGCTTCAGTGATTCGAGGAGCTGAAACAACTAGGCCATCAAGAACAATGGCTACCTGATTAGTTGGTTCCGGCAATGAGGTAACACGTGCTGTCAAAGCTCCAAAGGCAGATGTGCCCTCGTTATCAAATTCGAGACTTACAAACCAAGCACTGCCTGCTTGAGTATCAAGGCCTGCAGCTGCCGACGAAATCTGTCGACCTAAAACCTCTGCAGGAGCAAGGATGTACTTAGCACCACCAGCACGATCGCAGGTTACCAATGTCTCAGATGGTAAATCTGAAGATGTTCCTTGTAGACTTTCAGGCTTAGTACAATCAAGCGCTGCAAACTTTGCATTAAGCTCGGCACTTACTCCAGCTGCTGGAGTTGCAGCAGCATCAGCTGTTGCAGGAAATCCTGAACCAGATGCAAGCACCTGACGGAAACGAAGTTCTGCAGTCTGTCCCACTAAATCAACTACACGTCGACCGGTATCACCAGGAACTGAAATCACGATTTGGCGACTTGTTCCGGTGCCCTGCGAAGTTACCTCTGCTTCAACAACACCCAATGAGTCAACACGTTGGCGAATAATTGAAACCGCCTGATCGATCGCCTCGCTTGTGACACTACCCTCTTCACCCGGTGCGATTCGGGGTTGAAGAGTTACCGAAGTTCCACCACGCAAATCCAAACCTAATTGCAGGCTCTTTGTATCTTGAAGGAAAACTAGACCTACCAGCGACACAAGGATGAGGCCAAGAATTGTCAGGGATCGCCCAGGACGGGAGCTGGTCTTTATTGGTTTGGTTGTTGTAGACATAGGCGCAGAGTCTAGGCGTCAGATGCTGGTAAGTCGAAAAGGGTCACAATTTCCGCAGGTGGTGTTCGTCCTATATGGCGCCAGCCTTGCGCGGTGGCCACTCTTCCACGCGGGGTTCGCGCGATAAAGCCATTTCTGACCAGGAAGGGCTCAGCTACCGACTCCACCGTCTCGATCTCCTCCCCCACAGCGATTGCTAGTGTGGAAAGACCTACCGGACCACCATTGAAACGCTCAACTAATGCCACAAGTACTGCGCGATCTAGACGATCTAAACCAAGCTCATCAACCTCATACATCTCTAATGCAGCCTTTGCGTCATGTATCGAGATCTGTACTCGACCCTGCACTTGTGCGAAATCTCGAACACGACGCAGTAAGCGGTTTGCTATTCGTGGCGTTCCGCGGGAACGGCCAGCTACTTCAACAACGGCATCCTTGTCGATAGAAATTTTTAATAGTTCAGAGCTTCGAGAGATCACATGAGCGATCTCACCCTCGTTGTAAAAATCCAAGTGAGCGGTGAAGCCAAATCGATCACGTAATGGGCTAGGTAAGAGGCCAGCACGTGTGGTTGCACCCACCAAGGTGAAGTGTGGAAGCTGAAGCGGAATAGCTGTCGCACCTGGTCCCTTACCAACAATTACATCGACCCGAAAATCCTCCATCGCTAAGTACAACAACTCTTCTGCAGGTCTTGGAAGTCGATGAATCTCATCGAGAAAGAGTATTTCTCCTTCCACGAGCGAGGAGAGAATCGCTGCCAGATCTCCGGCATGTGTAATAGCAGGGCCACTGGTAATACGAATCGGTGCTTGCATCTCACTGGCAAGAATTAACGCCAAAGTTGTCTTACCTAATCCAGGTGGACCGGAAAGAAGAATGTGATCTGCCGGCGAATTACGATGACGCGCAGCGGTTAATAAAACATCAATCTGTTCACGGACACGATGTTGCCCAATGAAATCACCCAAAGATTTCGGGCGTAGCGCTTGTTCCAGAGCGGACTCCTCGCTTTTAATCTGCGGGGTCACTAAGCGATCATCGGCCACGGGCGCTCTTTCCACTTGAAAGTGCACGTTTTAAAAGCTCACTGAGATCAAGGATGGAGGCATCAACGCCCTCTGATTGCAGTGATGCGATTACATTTGAAATCGCTGCATCAGACTCTTTGGGTGAAAAACCAAGAGAAACCAATGCGCTTGAAAGTTGTTCGCGCCAAGCGGGTTGATGAGAAGTGAACCGCTGGGAATGTGAGAGATCACCCAACTTTCCTTTGAGTTCAAGGATCAACCTCTGCGCTCCCTTTCGACCGATTCCCGGCACCTTTTCAATACTTCCAATATCCTCTTGCGCGATCGCTCTGCCTAAATCCTCGGGTGTCAGGGCGCCAAGTATTGAGAGTGCAACCTTTGGGCCGATACCAGAAACTGTTTGAAGTAATTCAAATAAGGATCGGGACTCTTCATTGAGAAAGCCAAAGAGAGTTAAGGAGTCCTCACGAACTACAAGTGATGTAAAGAGCTGAATCTGGGAGCCTAGGGTCACCTGAGTTGATGTTGTCGGAGTAACTAAAACAGTTAAGCCAAACCCTCCAACCTCAATAACTAAACGATCACCGTTGATCGACCTTACATTTCCGCTGAGTAATGAGATCATCGCGACCTCAACTTCTTCAAACGAGATTGTTCAGCGGCCACCGCCTGTGCCAGTCGAGTACTTGCGCCACCTCGCCAGATATTACAAATCGCTAACGCCAATGCATCAGTTGCATCTACAGGTTTTGGGATTGAATCGAGATTGAGAATCTTTTGTACCATCTGCGCGACTTGAGCTTTATTTGCTCGTCCGCTCCCAGTAACTGATGCCTTCACCTCTGAAGGGGTGTGCATCATTACTGGGATTCCAGCCTTTGCAGCTAACAACAACGCTATGCCCGCCGCCTGACCAGTTCCCATCACAGTTCGCACATTGTGTTGAGAAAAAACCCGCTCGACTGCGATCACATCGGGCTTCCAGAGATTGATCCATTGAGATAGTTGCTGATCTAAATCTAGGAGTCGATGTTCTAAGGATGAATCTGTCGGAGTAAGAATGACACCAACCTCCACTAATGAAATTGGCGATCCCACCACGCCTTCAACAACGCCCACACCGCAGCGAGTAAGACCTGGGTCGACACCCAAAACTCTCATTGCGCTCCTCGTGCTTTCTCAATACGCCAAAGTGCAAGCCTAAGGTGGTTCAACTTTGGTCTATTCGAGGCTCGCCATAACTTCATCGGAAACATCAAAGTTAGAGTAAACATTTTGCACATCATCTAGCTCTTCAATCGCATCAATCAACTCAAAAACCTTTTTCGCACCATCTGCATCCAGCGGGATGCTCATTGATGGCAAGAATGAGGAGTCTGCAGACTCATAATCAATTCCAGCGCTCTGTAGTGCGGTTCTAACCGGAACCAAATCAACAGGCTCACTCACGATTTCAAAGGCCTCGCCCAAGTCATTTACCTCTTCCGCACCTGCTTCAAGAACGGCTTCTAAGATCGAATCCTCGGTAAGTGCTCCATCCTTCTTAACAATTACAACACCTTTACGGTTAAACAAATAAGAGACGGAGCCAAGATCTGCCATTGATCCACCGTTGCGGGTAACTGCAACCTTTACCTCTGATGCCGATCGATTTCTATTGTCGGATAGACATTCGATCATGATCGCAACACCGCTGGGACCATACCCCTCGTACATGATCGTGATCCAATCCTTAGCGCCTGCTTCCAACCCTGCGCCACGTTTGATTGCACGATCAATGTTGTCTGATGGCATTGAAGATTTCTTAGCCTTTGCCACCGCATCAAAAAGAGTGGGATTGCCATCCATGTCTGCTCCGCCATTACGAGCTGCAACTTCAATTGCTCGAATCTGCTTTGCAAATACCTTTGCACGACGACTATCTATGATCGCCTTTTTGTGCTTTGTCGTAGCCCATTTGGAATGGCCTGACATGAATTCACCTCACCTAGATAATTCTGTGATGTTGCTGTTTGGATTACTTTACCTTCTCAAGTGCAGGACGTGCCACCTGCTCAATGAAGTAACGATGAATTCGGTCATCCCCCGATAACTCCGGATGAAATGATGTAGCTAAGGCGGTTCTTGAACGAACAGCTACAGGATGCGAGTCAACTGAAGCCAGAATCTGAACTGAATCTGACACCTTCTCGACCCATGGTGCTCGAATAAAGACCGCCCTCATCAGGTCAGTGGAACCATCTGCGAATTCAATATCAGATTCAAAGGAATCTACTTGACGCCCGAAGGCGTTTCGGCGAACGGTAATTTCAAGTCCACCAAAACTCTTCTGCCCCAGCTTTGCATCAAGAATTTCTTCGGCCAACAAGATCATTCCAGCACATGATCCATAAACCGGCATTCCACTTGCTATGCGATCTTTGATCAGTTGATAAACCCCAAATACCTCTGATAGCTGAGAGATAGTTGTCGATTCTCCACCAGGTAGCACCAAGGCATCTACAGATTGAATTTCACCTGCTCTACGTACCGCAACAGCTTCAACTCCACAGTCGATTAAGGATTTAATGTGTTCACGAACATCACCTTGAAGAGCTAAAACGCCTACCTTCATTGATGTGGGAGTTACCAGCCGCGTTCTGCAAGGCGGTGAGGCGCTGGAAGATCTGCAACGTTGATTCCAACCATCGCTTCTCCCAAACCACGTGATGCATCAGCAATAACCTTTGGATCATCCCAAAAAGTTGTTGCCTTAACACAGGCCGCTGCTCGTTGAGCGGGATTTCCAGATTTAAAGATTCCAGAACCGATAAAGACACCATCGGCTCCCATGCTCATCATCAACGCTGCATCAGCAGGTGTTGCAATTCCTCCTGCTGTAAACAACACTACTGGAAGTTTTCCGGTTTGAGCAACCTCTTTTACTAAATCATATGGAGCCTGAAGCTCCTTTGCTGCAACATACAGTTCATCTTCGCGCAGTGATGAAAGGCGTCGAATCTCTCCACCAATCTTGCGCATGTGCTGCATCGCATTTGAAACATCTCCAGTACCAGCTTCGCCCTTTGAGCGAATCATCGCTGCACCTTCATTGATGCGGCGTAGCGCTTCACCCAGATTTGTTGCACCACATACAAATGGAACTGTGAAGTCAAACTTATCAATGTGGTTTTCATAATCCGCTGGAGTTAAGACCTCTGACTCATCGATGTAATCAACGCCAAGGGATTCAAGAACACGGGCCTCAACAAAGTGACCGATGCGCGCCTTGGCCATAACTGGAATCGACACCGCTGCTTGAATCTTCTCGATCATGTCTGGATCAGACATACGAGCAACCCCACCTTGAGCACGGATGTCAGCTGGAACTCGTTCAAGTGCCATAACAGCGACCGCACCAGCATCTTCAGCGATCTTTGCCTGGTCTGCATTTACGACATCCATAATGACGCCGCCCTTTAGCATTTCAGCCATTCCGCGCTTTACGCGACCGGTGCCTGTTACTTCAGCCATGATGTGTTACTCCGCTTCAATGGAAAGATAGAGCCCAATCCTACTTCGTCTTTTCAATAGCGCGAGACGTAAATTCAGGCTCGCGATCAGTCAAAGCGACCCAAACCTGGCCCGGATCAAAGTTCATGATGGTGCCATCACTGAAAGTAAAGGTGGTCCCTGAATCGGCGCTGGCTCTGTTCCATGTAGTAACAAAGCGTTCCCCGTTGCGAAGAACATAGGCCTTTCCTGTACCAATGGTCTGCGTTAAAGGTGTGACTCCGCCAAATTTATCGCCATACTCTGAAGGCGTAATGCTCACCATTTGAATTACAAAGGTTGTAGCTCCAAGGACAACACCGCTATCTGCACGATTTAATTTTTTATTATGGGAAAGAAGCCATCGTGATTCTTCTTCTGACCATTGCGCAGAATAAGTTGCCGCTGGCCAACTCACATCAACTTTCTGAGTTGGTGTACCACCTTCCTGTAACTCTCCAAAAACAAAACCGACACCTTTGGCCATATCAACTTGCAGATTGTCATCCAAGATTTTCTGCATCAAAAGATCTGCTCGAAGTACCATTGCATACGGTTGATTGCGGGATGGATCGGTTGTATAGATCGTGGGACTTTGTCGCTGTGCTCCCAAATCCTGAAGGTTTGCCGCGGAGATAACTGGAAGAAGTTTGCTCTGAGCTCCACTGTATGCAAAAGCCACTCGCCCATATTGACTCAAGATATTGATATCGGAAATTCGTGCGCTTCGAACCGGTCCAATTCTTTGAGGGATAATTGTTGAAAATATGGCGGCTAGCCGAGTGAGGCCACCTTCTACCTGTTGGATGTACACAATCTCTGCATCCTCTACACCAATTTGTGGATGTGCCATATTGGAGTCATCAATCTTGACCGCAAGCACCCGACTATCAACACCTTCGCGTCCACTAAGAACGCTAGTTGCCTTTTCTTCAGGTAGTAACTCTGTTACAGAGGCACAACTAGAAAGCAATAGTGCGATCACTACCGAGGTAAATGCTGTGTGCCTAGAGAACATCGGCTTCAAACTCATAAGTAATTGGTAGTGGTGCGGTACCAGCTAATCTAAAAATACGCACGATTAACTTGTTGCGCACCATATGAGTACGAGCAACAGCATCGGTATGAATAGCGATGCCTACTCGAACCTTGTCAGTTAACCCTGAAAGTTCAGTCAGTAAAGCGCTATCGGCAGCTGTAGTCAGGTGCTCGGCATCCTCCAACAAAAGTCCTAACGCGCCAGATAATCCACTCTCTGCTTGAGAACGATTCTGAATATTGGCATCACGTGCTTGATACGCAGCGGCGGTTAACAACATTGATGATGCTGGATCTGCGATATCGCTGTGGGCAATCTCCAATGCAACCGAAGCTCTTTTTTGTAACAGCACATCTAGATTGGCCCAGCTTGTCTCCACGCGATGGTGCAGGCGATCCAGACGGGTAGCGGTAAAAGATAGATACCAGAGAATTATTAAGAGGATGCAGGCGGCAACTAACCAACGGGTCATGACTTCTCCTCTTTGTTAAGAAATCTGTTCCACGGTCGCGTATCAGATGCTAGGCCAACCTTTTGACTACCCACCATTGACATCTCATAGACTGAAAAGATCTGATCTCCAACGCGAGTCCAGTCAAAGAGTTGTGCATGGGCTTTACCCCGACTGGCTAAAGCCTTTCTTTTCTCTTCATCTCTCAAAAGATCGATTACAACCTTTGCCAACTCAGTTGGATTTTCTGATGTAAAGAGTGCTCCAAACTCTCCGTGACCTAGTAGATCATCAAATGCCGGGATATCACTAGCGACAACACATGCTCCACCGGCTAGCGCCTCTGCCAAGATAATTCCGAAGGATTCACCACCTGTATTAGGGGCGACATAGAGCGCAACTGAGGACATAAAGCTTGCTTTCTCCTCCTCAGAAATTCGGCCTAGGAATTCAAAACGATGTCGAAGCTGAGGATCAATACTTTCGATAACTTCCTCGGGATCGCCAGGACCTGCAACAAAAACCTTTACATCTGGAGCAAATCGAGAGATGACTGGTAAGGCATCAACAAGAACGCTTAAACCCTTTCGAGGCTCTTCAAATCGACCAATAAATCCGATGGCGTTGCCAGACCATTTCTCCTGAGGGTTACCATCGGCGTAACGTGTGGCGTAAATACCGTTAGGAATGATGATCGCATCTGTTTCTAGGTGATCGGTAAGAGTCAACCTCGCCGCCTCGGAAACCGCGATACGAGCGGAGAGTTTTTCTATCGCCGGTTCGAGAATGGGACCAATTGCAAAGATAATTTTTTGTCGCTTGGCAGCGGCGTGAAAAGTTCCAACCATTGGACCATCAGCTGCCCAACACGCTAAAAGAGAGATTGATGGAATCGCTGGTTCGTGAAGATGCAGCAAATCAAAATCTCCCTGCGCAATCCACTGACGAACACGTGCAAATGCAACAGGTCCAAATAACACTCGCGCCACAGCCCCGTTATAAGGAATCGAAATCGGCTTTCCTGCATTAACAACATAATCTGGAAGATTGGATTCATCTATTGCCGGTGCAAGAACAGATACATCATGGCCGGCTTTTATTAAAAACTCAGTTAGATCACGAATATGGTTTTGCACGCCCCCAGGTGTATCCCAACTATAAGGGCACACGATTCCTACCTTGAGAGATCGATTAAGCATTAGGTGCGTTCCCTAAAATCGCTATCGATCCAGATGCGCTGCAACATGTGCCAATCCTGAGGAGTTTGTGAAATCCCATCCTGAAAATGTTTTGCGGTTATCTGGACAATCTCCTGCACCTTTGCGCCTTCTTCTCCCACGTTAGGTATGGTTACACTTCTAAATTCAATATGGATTCCGGTTTCGGTGTATGAAACAAAGGCTGTAATAAGTGGTGCCTGCGTTTTCAATGCCAATAGGGCAGGTCCTGCCGGCATGCGTGCTCTAGCGTTAAAGAAATCAACATCGATACCTGAGGTGGATAAATCTCTGTCGGCGACAAGTGCAACAAGTGCGCCCTGTCGCAACCTCTGAGCCAAGGTTCCTATGACACGACCATCTAATGGCAATACCTCCATTCCCATAGCTTGCCTATAAGCAAGGAACTTCAAAAACAATTTTTCTGGTTTTAATCTTTCAGCCACAGTGACTAATGGAATACCTTTAGCGCAAAAGTAAGCACCGGCATGATCCCAATTTCCGGCATGAGGAAGAGCAACTATCACGCCTTTCTTTGCCTCAATCGCATCAAGCAATAGGTGTTCATTGGTGACCGTAACAGTTGCTGCTACACGATCAGCCGACCAATCTGGAAATCTAAATGTGTCACACCAGTACCGCATATATGAACGCATACCATCTATGACTAATAAATCTAAATTCAGTGAGGTCATTATTGGTTGAGTTCGCTCAAGATTCGCGCGTAACCTCTTTATACTCTTACCATTTTTCTTCACCAAGTAATCAGCGATGCGATAGGCGAGTTTGTAAGCGGTTTTTTCAGGTAACCATCTCACAAGACGCCAACCGGCAAAGTACAGGTAAGCGGTCAAATTATCTTTCACTGTTGCTGGCCTTTTTAACAATCAACATTCTTTGGAGGACGGTGAAAGTGCCAAGAGCAGCAAGAAGCCACATTCCAATTGTCAATACATATGGAACTCCAAGACCATCAAAACCGATGGCAGTTAGGGCGATGATCAAACGCTCGGTGCGCTCTGCTATCCCACCTGAGCAGGAGATTCCGAAACTTTCAGCCTTGGCACGTATATATGGAACAAGCAATCCAGTAACTAGGGTTGCTAAAACTACATAAGACAACTCATCATTTTCATTGATGAGAAAGATTGATACACCAAGTAGAACCGCGGAGTCGGTGATTCGATCGATGGTCGAATCCAAGAAACCACCCCATTTGCTAGAGCCTGCACTCGAAAGCCTCGCCATTGCTCCGTCGAAGAGATCACTTAATGCCAAAATACAGATTGCAACGGTTCCGATGAAGAACTCACCACGTGGGTAGAAATACAAGGCGCAGATGACAACTCCAATCGCTCCTACCCAAGTAACCGCATTTGGCGTGATACCACGTCGCAGAGCAAAGGCCGCCACGGGGGTAATTACCCGAGTGACCGTTGGCTTCAAACGTGCGCTTAACATCAAGGACCATCGTAGGCTGAGCCAGTGCAAACACAAATTACCCAAACACAAACCAAGGGAATTATTCATATCTATGGCCACACCAGCGCTGAGCCTGAACTAGTCGCACAAACCTTCGGGGGTCTGTTTACCCAAGAGGTTCACAGCGATAGCGACCTGGCGATTTTTGCGATTAATCCATCGGCGGGTATTGATCAAGAGACCATTGCAATCTGGTCAGAGCTCGATGAGTTTCAGATTCCTCGTCTGGTGGTTGTTACTCATTTAGAAAAGCAAGAGGCAGATTTTGATGATGCTGTGATGATCGCTAATCGAGTTTTCTCTCCGATGGCAACTCCATACTTAGTTCTTCACGATGATGCGGGTTTACCGATAGCACTTATTTCCCTCGCCGATTTATCAATCATTGATTATTCAACTACTCCCCCGACATCACGTGCCAGTGATCCCGAACATCAAACACTTGTTCAAGAGTTTAGAGATGAGTATCTCGAATTGGTACAAAGCTCTGGCGATCAGGCATTTCCGGCGGGATTACTCTTCCCAGCGATACCATTATGGATTGAAAGAGGAATAGGCGTAGACATTGTGAAGCAGTACATCAACCAAATTAATTGATTACCAAGCAGCTGCAATCTCATCTCGAGTTAAGTGGAGCAGCTGTGGCAAAACCTTCGTCTTACCAATTATCGGCATAAAGTTTGCATCTCCGCTCCATCGAGGCACGACATGTTGGTGGATATGTGCGGCAACTCCAGCCCCAGAGATTGCACCCTGATTCATTCCTAAATTAAAGCCCTCTGGTGATGAAACCTTACGAATAGTTCTCATCGCATGAGACGTAAGTGATGAGATTTCATTTCTCTCCTCATCACTCAAATCAGTCAGATCAGCTACATGTCTGAAGGAGCAGACCAAGAGATGTCCTGGGTTATATGGATAAAGATTCATGACTACATAGGAGCTCTTGCCACGATAAACAATCAGACCCTCTTGATCACTCATTGCAGGAATGTCGCAGAAGGGACATGTGACAGCGTTTCCTTCTAAAGGTCTATTTTCTCCACGCAGGTACTCGAGACGATGAGGTGCCCACAACCGCTGCCACCCATCGGGCATTCCGGCACCAGTTATCTCGTGGCTCACCCGCTACACCTGAGTTCGTTCAGCAACAACCTTTTTAATTTCAGCGATCGCATCAGCTATTGGAATTCCATTTTTCTGTTCGCCGTTGCGATAGCGGAAGGAGACCGCTCCCGCCTTTTGATCCTCTTCACCTGCAATCACCATAAATGGGATCTTTTGCATCTGTGCGTTGCGAACCTTTTTCTGCATCCGATCATCTGATGCATCTAATTCAGCGCGGATGCCAGCTTTGCGCATCTGCGTCATTACATCACCTAAATAATCAGCAAAGGTATCTGCGACTGGGATTCCAATCGCCTGCACAGGAGCTAACCAAGGCGGAAAGGCGCCGCTGTAATGCTCCGTCAAAACGCCAAAGAAGCGTTCAATGGAGCCAAAAAGTGCGCGATGAATCATCACTGGACGTTGGCGGGTTCCATCTGTTGCTGAGTATTCAAGTTCAAACCGCGCAGGCAGTTGGAAATCAACTTGGATTGTTGACATCTGCCAGGTGCGACCGATTGCATCCTTTGCTTGCACAGAAATCTTTGGACCGTAAAATGCCGCTCCACCTTCATCCAGAACCAGTTCAAGGTTTTGCGCCGTCGCAGCTTTGCGCAACGCGTCCGTTGCTTCGGCCCAATCTGCATCCTCGCCAACAAATTTCTCCTCATTTTTCGTCGACAGTTCCAGGTAAAAATCATTGAGACCATAATCACGTAGCAGGTTAAGAACAAAGGTAAGTAGTGAATCGAGTTCACCTACCATCTGCTCTTTAGTGCAGTAAATGTGTGCATCATCTTGGGTAAAACCACGTGCACGCGTGATCCCGTGTAAAACACCAGATTTTTCATAACGGTAAACGGTTCCGAATTCAAAGAGCCGAAGTGGAAGTTCACGATAGGAGCGACCACGGGACTTGTAGATCAGATTGTGAAATGGACAGTTCATCGGCTTCATGTAGTACTGCTGCCCGGCTCGTTTTACAGTTCCATCTGCATTTAACTCTTCATCCAAAATCATGGGCGGATACATTCCATCGGCGTACCACTGCAAGTGACCGGAAGTTTCAAATAATGCTGCTTTTGTTAAATGTGGAGAGTAAACAAACTCGTAATTTTCCTGCTCATGGCGGATGCGTGAGTAGTCCTCCATCGCACGACGGACGATTCCACCTTTGGGATGGAAGACAGCTAAACCGGAACCAATCTCTTCTGGGAATGAGAAGAGATCTAGCTCTGTTCCTAAGCGACGGTGATCTCGCTTCTCCGCTTCAGCTAGAAGCTCAAGATAAGCGTTGAGTTCATCTTGTGATGGCCATGCAGTTCCGTAAATTCGCTGCAGCATTGGGTTCTTTTCAGATCCGCGCCAATATGCCGCCGCTGTGCGCATTAATTTAAAGGCTGGTATCTGCTTAGTAGATGGAAGGTGCGGACCACGACATAAATCGCTCCATACCGGGTTACCATCGCGACCCAGGTTGTCATATATGGTCAGCTCGGATCCACCTACTTCTACAGATGCTTCTTCGCCTGCTGGACCTTTAATTCCAATCAATTCACATTTAAATGGTTCGTGTGCCAACTCTTTAAGAGCCTGCGCCTCGGTAGTAACACGACGACGAAAACGTTGACCCTCTTTGATGATTTTGCGCATCGCACTTTCAATCTTTACCAAGTCATCTGGATTAAAAGTGTTCTCTGGGTCAAAGTCGTAATAGAAACCATCTTTAATCGGAGGGCCAATACCAAGACGGGTGTTTGCATAAACCTCTTGCACCGCTTGTGCCATGACATGTGCGGTCGAGTGGCGCAGAACCGCTAAACCATCTTGCGATGTAATCAACACAGACTCAACAACATCACCTTCGGCCAGTTCGGTCCATAAATCCTTTAGTGAACCATTCACGCGGCACACAACTACATCTTTATTCTCGGCAAAAATATGGGTCGGCCGTTGATCTGCTGCTACCTGTTGGGCAACGCCATCAACTGTGATCGAGATCTGAGCCATGTGGCTAGCCTACCGAAGTCCGTAGCGCCATCGCTTCAATTTCTGCACCAAATTCAGGTGATTGCTCCAACAACCTTCCATCGATAGATAAGACGGGTTGTGCTACACGAAGACTGCTTAATAGAAATGCTGACTCGACCTTCGAAAGATCTGCCAACTCAATACTTTTTACAGCGACACCGCAGTACTCAACTACTAAAGCTCGCATAACTCCAGCAAGAACTCCATCACTTATGGGTGGGGTCAACCACTTTCCATCTATCTTGAAAAGCAGGTTAGTAACCGATCCCTCGGATACTCTGCCGAACTGATTGATAATGATCGCCTCGTCGAAACCTTGAGCCTTTACAGAGTTCAAAATATCCAACCTATGTGTGTATGGATAGCTCTTTACAGGTTGGCCAGCTACAGATATTTGGCTACTAAGAATTGCAAGTGAAGCGGGTTGGTGTAATTGCGTGTACGGCAGGTGGACCGCTGACCAATCTCCATCATTTCCAAAGGAGATCCGCAGTAATCCGTTGGGGAATTTTTCTGTCTTACAAAGAAGGGCCACGCCAGCGCGTACCTCATCCTCGCTGGCGATGGAAAATCCTAACTGTCTGGAACTTGTAACCGCTCGGCGCATATGTCGAGAAAGTGCCCACGGCGAGTTATCAACCGTCTTGATCGTCTCAAATACTCCAGAGCCCTTCATCCATCCCTTGTCATCGCATTGACTATCTTTGAGATCTGTTAAGGCCCCGTTGTAAATCACCTTCATTACTGTTGCCCTGCAGCGATCTTGATCAGACGGGAGGCCTTCAGTTCAGTTTCTTCCCACTCACTCTGCGAATTACTGCTAAAGGTAATTCCGGCACCAGTCCCAAAATTTACCTTCTCATCTCTCCAAAAAATACGAATGGCAACTGATAGCTCGGCTTTATCTCCCTGAACCCAACCTAAAATGCCACAGTAAGGTCCGCGTGGTTTTTCATTGTCAGAGATAGTTGTCAGTGCAGATGATTTAGGTGCACCGCTAACTGAACCGGGAGGCGAAACCGCCTTAAAGATATCTTTCCAGCGAATTCCTTCAATCAATTCTCCCTCAACATCTGAAACTAAATGCTGTAGCCCTGGATGATCCTGACTATAAAGAAGTTGTGTCACCTCTACCGAACCGCTTTGACAGATCATCCCCAAATCATTTCTCATCAGATCAACGATCATGATGTTCTCTGATTGATCCTTGTCGCCAAATTTACTGGTGCCCAAGGTTTGCGTGCCCTTGATTGGTGAGGTTTTTACTCTCTTTCCTGCGCGCTGCAGAAAAAGTTCTGGAGATGCAGAGGCGATATTTATCCCTGGGATCTCAAGATAACTAGCCCATGGTGCGGGGTTTTTCTCAAGTATGTGTGAGAAAAGTCCACGCAGAGTTTGATTGCTTTTTTCAACCGACAACTGTCTGCAGGCGTTAACTTGATAAACCCAGCCCTGAGCGATCAATTCTCGAACTCTGTCGACATAAGAAATGTAGCCCTCTTTGTCGGGAAAGCTTTTCCATGCACCTTCTATGGGCTTCCAAGTAGCTGGTGGAAAGTTGGTGCTCACTACAGATGCAAACTTTGCTGCGGTGAACTCGCCTTCAAAGGTTGTAGAGATCGCCCAAAACCCACCATCATCAAGGCAGGAAGGATCATGTGATACCTCTAGTAACTGCGTTGCTAAACGACCTCCCATCCAAAAAATGGGTTCAACCTCGGCGTATTCCACGAGGTAACGCTAACCAATCCCCTCCACTTTGGCGCTTACGGCTCTCCTGCGATAGATTTGCCCTCCTCGCGGACGTAGCGCAGTTGGTAGCGCGGAACCTTGCCAAGGTTCAGGTCGCCGGTTCGAACCCGGTCGTCCGCTCTGATACTCGCCGTTTAGATGGAACTCTCTTGGAAGGTTTTAATCTAGCGGCGATATTTGTATGGTCGGGTGGCCGAGAGGCGAGGCAAGGGACTGCAAATCCCTCTACACGGGTTCAAATCCCGTCCCGACCTCCACTTTTGATTCACGCTAAATAAAGGGATGCACCATGATCGATGAAGCTTCAAACAGACCATGGGGTCGCTATGAGGTTTTGCAAGAGTCGCTCACTCACAAAGTTAAATGCATCTATGTAAAACCTAACTCAAGGCTTTCATATCAACGACATCAAAAAAGAGCAGAGCACTGGTTCATAGTTTCGGGAGTAGCAACCGTGACTCTCAACGGAGAGGTATTTACACGAAACTCCGGTGAAAGCGTTGATGTAGGAGTCGGAGATCTGCACAGAATTGCTAACCAAGGATTAAGTGAGCTGGTTTTTATTGAGGTTCAAACAGGAAGCTACTTTGGAGAAGATGATATTGAGCGTATTGAGGATGATTACTCACGTTAAATGACTGAGGTATAGTTCTCACACCTAGGACGATTGGCTCAGCGGTAGAGCACCACATTGACATTGTGGGGGTCACTGGTTCGATCCCAGTATCGTCCACTTCGATTAGATATCCTTCAAAAGAATAGATTTGGCTCACATTGAGTGATCTAACCCCTCAGTAACACAAAGTCTACTCGCCAGTTCGGCATAGCCCTCTTTACAGTTAATACATGCCTTCACCCAACTCATATCCCACCATCATTCAAGGTGGCATGGGTATCGCTGTCTCTTCATGGCAGTTGGCAAAAGAGGTATCGATAGCGGGTGAACTTGGCGTTATTTCAGGTACTGCGATTGATTCAGTTGTAGCAAGGCGCTTACAAGATGGTGACCCAACGGGTGACATACGTCGAGCCATGGCAGCCTTTCCAAATCAAGAAACTATCAAGGAAATTTTGAATAGATTCTTTATCCAAGGTGGTCGTGAAGCGGGTAAACCTTACCTAGATGTACCGAAGCTAAGTATTAAGGGAAATCTCTTCTCCAACAATCTTTTAGCTGTCGCAAGTTTTGTTGAAGTATGGCTAGCAAAAGAGGGCCATACCGGGATAATTGGTATGAACATTCTCGAAAAGATTCAACTGGCGATCCCTGCTCAGCTATACGGAGCGATGTTGGCAGATGTTGATTACATCCTGATAGGTGCGGGTATTCCAGCCCAGGTTCCGCAATTACTCAATGAAATTTCGCTAGGTAATAAGGTAGCAATGAAGGTTGATGTGGCAGATACCAAGGAAAAGCATTACCTGCACTTTGATCCGCGCTCTCTTGGTATAGAAAACTTTCCAACAAAACGCCCACTGTTTCTAGCAATCGTCACCTCGCACGCACTTGTTGCATACCTTAATAAAGATGAAGAAACTAAACCTGATGGTTACGTTATTGAATACCACGTAGCAGGAGGACACAACGCTCCCCCTCGTGCCAAGAACCATGTTAACGAAGAGGGCGAGGCGGTATACAACGAGTTAGATACCCCCAACCTAGAAAAGATTTTCGCTTCAGGTTCACCTTTTTGGCTAGCTGGCGGATATGCAACACCTAGCAAAGTTAAAGAGGCGCTCTCCTTTGGAGCCCAAGGAGTTCAAGTTGGATCACTCTTTGCACTGGCGCAGGAATCAGGATTCACCGATGAAAATAGATCTTCAATTTTGCAATCACTTGCAGATCCCAGCATGCGGGTGATGACCGATGCGAGTGCATCTCCAACAGGCTTTCCATTCAAGGTGATTCAGAATAATCAAACCCTTTCAAATGATAATTTGTATAAGGAGCGAACAAGAATCTGCGACTTAGGGTATTTGCGCACCATGTTCCAGCGAGAAAAGGGCGGGATTGGCTATCGCTGTCCAGCCGAACCCCTGGATAACTATGAGTTTAAAAATGGCGAGGTTGATCAAGCTCAGGGTTCTAAATGTTTGTGCAACGCATTGATGGCCGACATCGGATTAGGCCAAACCAGACCTGATGGTCGAATTGAGATATCACTTCTTACATTTGGTTCAGATCTTGAAGGTCCACGCGCACTTCGTGCATTGCATCCAGAAGGCTGGAACGCTATGCAGGCCTTAAATTTCCTCAAATCAGCTATCCAGTAACCTTTCTTTTGTGTCGCAACTGATGAGCAATCTGCCCTCATTTGCTCTGACGACACTTTTACTTGTGATGGTCCCGGGTCAAGGTGTCGCGATGGTGTTGCGCCAATCAATTATGGGAGGCCCGACCGCCGCCCTTCTCTCATCACTTGGAAATTGCATGGGTATCTTGATTTGGAGCATTTCAAGTGCCATTGGTTTATCGGCAATCTTTACTGAATCAGAAACAGCGTATTCAATTCTTAAATGGAGTGGAGTTGTTTTCTTAACATTTATCTCTTTACAAACCTTTGTCTCTCTACGCCAAGAATTCGGTAGGTTTGATCTGGAAAGTGCAGTCACCACTTCTTCTTGGGGATCATTCCGATTAGGTCTAGTGACCAATTTGACCAATGCAAAAGCTGCGGTGTACGCGGTTGCTTTCATTCCGGCATTTATTCCCAAAGATGCATCTCTGGGTGCTGGAATCATCCTGCTGGGCGCTGTATGGGCAACAATTTCTATCCTGTGGAATATAGGACTGATCTGGACTGTGAAACGCTCCTCCATCTTCATTCAAAGGCCCAAGGTGCGTAGATCTCTTACCGCAATATCTGCTGTAGGAATTTTGGGTATAGCTATCGGGCTAGCTTTTTCCTAAACTACTTGGTGAGTGATTCAATAAATGTCAAAGAGTTTTGGAAGATTAACTCTTGGTCATAATCCATGGTTGCAACATGGTAGCTATTTACTAATTCAATTCGTGCCTTATGGCTAGAACCAATTTCACTTAAAATTATCTCGGTATTGGTCACTGGCAATGTGTGATCCTCGACAGAGTGAAAGAGTTGAACAGGGATAGTTACATTCTTGAGATTGCGCCTAGTAACTCGCAACATCTTAAGCAGTTGATGAATACCTCTAGTCGGAAGAGCGTCATAACCCCATTCGGTGATTCCGGGGCGTTTAATGTCATCACCCACACTGGTGCGCATCTTCTGAAATCTGGATAAGAAAAAGGCTAACTCCGCTGGAACACCTTTTACATGGATCATCGGATTTACCAATACCAAACCAGTGATCGAATCATTGTGGGAGGCAGCTACATTTAAAATAGTTCCGCCACCCATTGATAGTCCGATTAAGAAGATTACATCGCAACTTGTTCGTAGTTGGTTTAACTCATACTCAACTTTGGATGGCCACTCTTGCCATTTGACCTTATTGAGATCTTCAGGGACAGTTCCATGTCCCGGAAGCAATGGAACACGAACTGTGTACCCCTTTGTATGCAGGAACTCTCCCCAAGGTCTCATCGATGCCGGAGAGCCAGTAAATCCATGCACAAGTAGAACTCCGATATGTGCATTTTCTCCTAAACCTGATGCCGCCCAATCCTGCAACCAGCCTGCAGGTGCGCCTGTGATAGCCATATGAAAAGAATACGACCGATGCAATGTCAGAGCAATCACATACGATTAATCACATGTCTGAGGTTGCAGAGCGAGATCTTCATGAAACAACCTTTGCCGTCCTTGATCTTGAAACATCGGGTGGCTCTGTCCGATTGGGAGCGGGCATTACCGAGATTGGTGTAGTGAAGGTACGAGGAGGAAAAATCCTCGGTACCTTTGAAAGTTTTGTAGATCCTGGCCATCCTCTTCCACACTTCATTACTGAGTTGACTGGGATCACAGATGAGATGTTGATCTCGGCGCCCTTTATCGATGAGATTCTTCCTTCCCTCTTTGAGTTTTTAGGAAGTTCTGAAGAAACGGTAGTAGTTGCACATAATTCTCCATTTGACTTGAGTTTTCTGAAAGCTGCATCTGTGACACATCAAATCCCCTGGCCCAATTATCAAACTATTGATACCGCTCGATTGGCTCGCGCAATTCTTGACAGAGATGAGGTCATCAACTGCAAATTATCAACCTTGGCGCAGTTCTTTGGTGCAACTACATCACCTAGCCATCGGGCATTAGATGATGCAAAAGCAACGGTTGATGTTTTGCATGGCTTAATCGAAAGGTTGGCTGGCTTTGATATTTACAACTTTGAACAGATGCGCAACTTCCCATCTAAGAAGAGAAGATCTAAACGCCCAATCGCTGAGTAAGTTCAGCCCATTTCACAACAAGTTCGCTCGCTGCTCCACTGTCGATTGCACCCTCGGCCGCCGTGACTGCGGATGCAAATCTCTCATGTAATGAAGAGTTCAAATCTCCTTCAAATGCGGCTATCGCAGCTGCGGCGTTGAGCACACATGCATCGCGATAGGGGCCTTTCGCACCACTTAATATCTGGCGGGTTATGCGCGCATTTTCTGCGCCATCCCCACCAGCCAGAGCTGAGGTAGGAGCGAGAGAAACTCCAAACTCTTGAGGATCGATCAACCCACTTGAAATCTCATCTGTGCCAATGCTCAAAACCGAGGTGGTTGTAGCAAGTGTTATCTCATCTAAGCCATCATCTCCACGAAATACAAAGCCATCGACCCCACGAGCTGCCAGCACCTGCGCCATCACCAGATGCATACGTTCATTGGCAACACCTATTGCAGCGGCCTTTGGCTTAGCCGGATTGGCTAAAGGACCCAAAATGTTAAAGACCGTTGGCGTTGCAAGCTCCTTACGAGCACTAGCGGCATACCTCATAGCGGGATGAAAGTTTGGAGCAAAGCAAAACCCAATACCGAGAGTTGCAAAACTCTCTTCAACCGCCGCCCCATCGAGATTGATATTTATTCCTAAATTTTCTAACAGATCTGCAGAGCCTGATTTTGAGGATGCGGCGCGATTACCATGTTTGATTACCTGTGCACCAGCGGCGGCGGCAATTATCGCCGCAGTTGTTGAGATATTGATGGTGTGTGCGCCATCTCCACCAGTTCCTACCGTGTCGACAGCGCGCTGTGAAATGGAGATTGGAGCGCAGTGTTGATACATCTGATCAACAAGTGCACCAACCTCTTCAGGGCTCTCACCCTTGTTTTTAAGAGCGATGAGAAAACCTTTGATAATGTCATTAGCGGCTTGGCCTGTGAGGATCTGATTCATGCACCATTGGACCCGATCAACATCTAGATCTAAGCCGGAAGTTATGATCGCTATGTTTTCATCCCACAGCGGTTTACTCATGAGAAAAGTTAAGCAGGAATAACGGCGGTCCCGCGTAGCAATTGTGCCGCGGTCTTGGCCAGTGTGAATGGATCGATGGGATGTACAACGGATGCCTCTGCAAGAGACCAGGCGGCAAGCCACTTATCCTCTTTACGGCCGGTGATCACAAGAATTGGAGGACAGTTGAAAACCTCATCCTTGAGTTGTCGAGCCATACCCAACCCACCCTCTTGCGCCGCTTCTCCATCGAGAATAAAGAGATCGGCACGAAAACCACCTGCAAGATTTTTAGAGTCAATATATGCACGTAGCGCTGGAGCTGTAGCAAATTGATGGATCTCATGCTCTGGCAGATCCTTAGCTGTTCGAACTCCCAAGGCGGAGATTATTGAGGCGCGAACTGAAGAGTCATCTGAGTACACAATGATCTGTTTTTTAACCTCGGCCATGGCGCCATTCTAATGAGTAAATCCCTGCGCCATCGCCCAACCCCTTCTCAGGTTTGGCCTATTTTGTAGTGATCCGTTTCACCTCAGGAGGAGCAAAAACAAGGGGCTAGGACACTCCCCCAGGCAGACGGCAAGGCTGTTTTCGGGAATAATCGGCCTCATGTCAAGCGCCGTAGCACATAACAAGATCACTCGTCCCAACGCAGTAGCTGTTGGCACCATCGTCTGGCTTGCTAGCGAGTTAATGTTTTTCGCTGCGCTCTTTGCAATGTACTTTACGATCCGCGCTGTCCAGGGTCCAACAATCTGGGCTGAGTCAACACAATTACTGAGCATTCCATTTGCAGCGGTTAATACAACGATCTTGGTTCTCTCCTCCGTTACCTGTCAATTTGGCGTATTTGCCGCAGAACGTTTTCAAAACTTTAGAACGGGAAAGTTGTACCAGGTAAATAAGTGGGGAATGCGGGAATGGTTTGCGACAACATTCTTGATGGGCTCATTTTTTATCGCAGGACAGGTTTATGAGTATGCGCTCTTGGTCTCTGAAGGTCTAGCACTTTCCACAAATGCATACAGCTCGGTTTTCTACATCACCACAGGTTTCCATGGATTGCACGTAACAGGAGGTCTCATCGCCTTCTTGATTGTGATGATCCGTGTTTCTAAGGCTCGCAGATTTACACATCAGCAAGCAACAACTGCAATTGTAGTTTCGTATTACTGGCACTTCGTCGATGTTGTCTGGATCGCACTTTTTGCTGCGATTTACCTGATTAAGTAGTAAGGAATATAAGTGAAGCGTCTATCCCGCTACCGTCGCCACAAGGCGGTTGGTCCTGCGTTATTAATCTTTGCACTGCTTGGAATCGGCACAACATTTAGCGTGGCAAGTGCAACCACCGCTTCAGAGATAACCACAGCTGATCGATCTGCACTCATCGAAGAAGGACGACAGATCTTTTTAAAGGGTTGCTCCTCATGTCACGGCATCAACTCTGAAGGTGGCGCAATCGCTCCTTCACTTGTTGGTGTGGGCGCTGCATCGGTAGATTTCCAGGTTGGTACAGGTCGTATGCCGATGGCCGATATGAGCACGCAAGCGATGCGTAAAGCCCCCCTCTATACCCCAGAAGAGACAGCGGCTCTAGCTGCATATGTTGCCTCTCTTGCTCCGGGACCAGAAATTCCAACGGAGGCACAGTTAAATTATGAGCGAGATGGAAGCCTGGCAGAGGGCGGTGAGCTGTTTCGAACCAACTGCGCCATGTGTCACAACTTTGCAGGTCAAGGTGGAGCGCTCACCCAAGGTAAGTACGCACCTACCTTGATGGGCGTTGAACCAAAACACATTTATGAATCTATGGTGACCGGCCCACAATCTATGCCGGTCTTTAGTGACAAAACAATTACTCCTAAGGAAAAGTTATCAATCATCAAGTGGCTTAAGGCGGCAGAAAAAGAACCCAATCTTGGCGGTGCATCACTTGGACGCGTAGGTCCCGTTACTGAAGGTTTACTCGCATGGACCCTTGGTTTGGGTGTGCTCATTGGTGTAGCTGTGTGGCTAGCGATGAAGGCGAGATAGATCTATGTCAAATGAGATTGAAGCGATAAAGGATCCAGGACTTCCTGCGCACATTCATCGCAAAGCAGATCATGATCCTGTTGCGGCAAAGCGTGCAGAACGTCAGGTAGCAATCCTCTTTGGAATCTCATCTGTAGGAACAGTTCTACTGATCGCATCTTTTTTTATTCCCGAAGATATCTTTATCTTTGTTCCTGTCATGGGAAGTCAAAACGCCCATCAACTAGGTTTAGGCCTTGGAATGGCGATCTCTTTGTTCTTCATTGGCATGGGAGCAATTCATTGGGCCAAAACTTTAATGCCCGACCAAGAGGTAATCGCTTACCGTCATGAACTTCGGTCTGAGGATGTAGATCGTAAAGAGTTTGTAGTAGCTGTTAAGGATGGCGTTGAGGCTTCAGGAATAGGTCGCCGCTCTTTAATCAAAAGATCGCTGGGTGCCGCTCTCGGTTTATCTGCGCTCTCCCCAATCCTTTTGCTACGAGATTTAGGCCCACTTCCGGGAAATGATTTGAAGGAGACCTCGTGGAAAGCGGGTACATACCTGGTAACAGATCCGGGTGATCGCCGAATCCGCGCCTCTGATCTTGAGGTTGGCGCAGTTGCACAGGTACTTCCTGAAAGTGATGATCCAGAGCATAGAAAGCTCAATGACATCGCCAAGGATGCGGTGCTTTTGATTCGTTTACGTCCAGAAGAGTTCAATCTCGATGCAGAGCGCCTGAGCTGGACACATGAAGGAATCATCGCCTTCTCAAAGATCTGTTCACATATGGGATGTGCCGTGGCCTTGTATGAACAGCAGACCAAGCACCTGCTGTGCCCTTGCCACCAATCAACCTTTGATGTCACAAGAGCTGCAAAGGTGATTTTTGGACCTGCGGCCAGACCACTTCCGCAGTTAAATATCTCAGTGGATGGTGAGGGTTTCCTCATCGCCCGCACTCCTTTCTCTGAACCAGTTGGACCTAGCTTTTGGGGGCGTATCTCATCATGACAACTGAACAACGAATTGGTCAGGTCGCTAACTATGTTGATGAGCGAACTGGCGCCGCTGCATGGATGAAGAAAAATCTTCAAAAGGTCTTCCCTGATCACTGGTCATTTCTGCTTGGTGAAGTTGCGCTCTACTCATTTGTTATTTTGCTACTTTCAGGTACATACCTGACATTTTGGTTTGATCCATCTGCACGCGAAGTAATTTATGAAGGAAGTTACGCACCCCTTGAAGGTGTGCAAATGTCTGCAGCGTACGCATCCACATTGCACATCTCCTTTGAGGTCCGTGGTGGATTGCTCATGCGACAGATTCACCACTGGGCCGCCTTAATCTTCATGGCATCGATCGTCGCCCACCTGATGCGCGTCTTCTTTACCGGTGCCTTCCGCAAACCTCGCGAGGGTAACTGGATCATTGGAATTGGTTTGTTAACTCTAGGAATCGTTGAAGGCTTCCTCGGTTACTCACTGCCAGATGATCTACTTTCAGGAACAGGAATTCGTATCGCAGAAGCGATTATTCAAGCCATTCCTGTTGTTGGTTCATACCTTTCGTACTTTGCCTTTGGCGGAGCTTTCCCAGGAGAGGCGTTTATCCCCCGAATTTATATTGTGCATGTGCTTCTGCTTCCTGGCGCTTTCCTGGCGCTTATCACCGCCCACTTAATGATGGTCTGGTACCAGAAGCACACACAATTTCCTGGCCCAGGTCGCACCGAAAAGAATGTTGTTGGATACCCATTGATGCCTGTTTACATGGCAAAGGCTGGCGGCTTCTTCTTCATCGTCTTTGGAGTGACCGCATTTATCTCAGCGGTGGCATCCATCAACCCAATCTGGCTCTACGGACCATATACGCCCGGCCAAGTCACCGCGGGCTCCCAACCAGACTGGTACATGGGTTGGCTCGATGGTTTAGTACGAATGGCACCACCGTTAGAGACATACTTCTTCGGGTACACCATCTCATGGAATATTTTGATTCCAGGTCTGATCGTTCCGGGCATCCTGTTTACAGGAATGGCGCTCTATCCATTTATTGAGAGTTGGATAACTGGCGATAAGCGCGAACATCACTTGCTGGATCGTCCACGTAACGCACCAAACCGCACAGCGCTAGGTGCCATGTCAATCACCTTTATGTTGGTTGCATTAATTAATGGTGGAAATGATCTGATTGCGACCAACTTTGATTTATCAATTAATCAAATTATGTGGGGCACACGTATTGGAATCATCGTTCTTCCTCCACTTGCCTTCATTATTACTAAACGTCTCTGCCTATCTCTGCAGAGAGCAGATCGCGAGCTAGTTCTGCATGGCCGCGAAACAGGTCGCCTACTTCGTTTACCTCACGGTGAGTTTGTTGAAGTTCATGAGCCAATCTCCCCTGAGAAGGCTTACTTACTTACCTCACATGAGCAGGCGCCAGCGTTGGCCCTTCCCGACGTTGATGGTCGCGGAGTGAAGCGTTCAGGTGCACTCCGCAATAAACTTCGTTCACGCATGAGCGTGGCACACTCTGAAGCAGTTCCTAAGGTATCTGCAGATGATCTCAAGGAGATCGAGCACCACTAACTCGGAGCGTCTAACTAGACCTACCCTTCGGCGATTGACTTTAATGCCACTAAGGATTTGGCCATCCACTTTGGATTATGCGCCATCGCTCCTGTTCGTTCCAGCCACCAGGTAGCAAAGGCTGGAATATCTCTTGCATCAAATGATTCGGTGACAACTGTTTGAGTTGCTGAGATGGAATTGAGTTCATAGGACCATCTCCACTTCATGAGATGGCACCAAGTAATCTTTTTATTCTCTTCAAAGGTGATAACTGTATTTTTGATTCTGTAGGGAAGCTTTATCTTCATCGACATCCCGAATTGAGCCCCGAGGAAGAGTCGATCAGGCCCTGAAAGAGAGCCTCGAACCGTTCCAGAGCCATCAAATCTCTTATGGTCGGCAGGGCTTGCTAACAGATCAAAGATTGTGCGGGCTGGTGCGTTAATAGTAATTCGAGCCGCTGCGGTAAGTGGAGAGTCAACCGGAAGAATCTCAGCCCGAGTATCGCTCATCAGTGAGCAGAAGCAATCTCAGGCTTCTCATACTGTGTAACCATTCCAATAATGGAGATCACAAGTGCGCCTAAACCAATTATTGAAAGCCACCAACCAATAATTAATCCAAGGGCAAAGGTACAGGCGCTCAGCGCTACTGGTAATGGCCACCATGAGTGCGGGCTATAAAAACCAAGCTCTCCCGCACCATCTGAAATCTCGGCGGTTAAATTATCCTCTGGAAGGGTTACGCCGATTCGCTTCTGAGTGAACCAAACATAAAACCCAATCATTCCAGCAAAACATGCAGCCAGAAGCATTCCGGCGATTCCTACCTCTTCGCCACCAATCTGCCAGTAGATCACAGTCATGATTACATAGAAGACGCTGAGTCCACCAGATAGTTTCCAGGATGCTTTCATGGTTTAACTGTGCCCTTCAGTCTTTACATGTGGGTGGTGAAGATCAAAAGCGGGACGCTCTGAAGAGATGCGTGGCATAGAAAGGAAGTTATGGCGCGGAGGTGGACATGATGTGGCCCATTCCAGTGAAGCTCCATAACCCCATGGATCATCGACCCCAACCATCGGTGCCTTACGTGAGATCCAAATATTGATTGCAAATGGAATCATGGAAAGGGCTAAGAGGAATGAGCCAACCGTTGAAACCGTATTCATAAAGGTAAATCCATCAGTTGGAAGGAAATCTGCATAGCGACGAGGGAAGCCCTTAATGCCCAACCAGTGCTGAATCAAAAATGTTAGGTGGAAGCCAAAGAAAAGAGTCCAGAAGTGGATCTTTCCAAGGGTCTCATTGAGCATCTTTCCGGTGAACTTAGGCCACCAGAAGTAAAAGCCTGCAAACATCGCAAATACCACTGTTCCAAAGAGAACGTAGTGGAAGTGCGCCACCACAAAGTAACTTGCAGAGACTGCAAAATCTAATGGCGGCGAGGCCAAGATAATTCCAGTGATTCCACCAAATAGGAATGTCACTAAAAAGCCCATAACCCATAACATTGGTGTTTCAAAGGTTACGTGACCACGCCACATTGTTCCAATCCAGTTGAAGAACTTCACACCAGTTGGAACTCCGATAAGAAATGTCATAAAGGAGAAGAAGGGCAATAGCACCTGTCCACTTGCAAACATGTGGTGAGCCCATACAGAAACTGAGAGAGCTGAGATCGCAATAGTTGCGGCAATCAGACCAAGGTAACCAAAGATTGGCTTACGGCTAAAGACGGGCAAGATCTCAGTTGCGATTCCAAAGAATGGTAGCGCCAAGATATACACCTCAGGGTGTCCGAAGAACCAGAACAAGTGTTGGAACAACATAACTCCACCATTGGCGGGATCAAAAAGATGTGTTCCGTAGAGGCGGTCCGACTCTAAACCAAGCAGCGCCGCAGCTAAAGGAGGAAATGCCAGCAGAACGAGGATCGCGGTCAGCAAAACATTCCAGGTAAAGATCGACATACGAAACATCGTCATTCCAGGTGCCCGCATTGTAAAGATGGTTGTAATGAAGTTAACGCCACCGAGAATTGTTCCAACACCACTAATAGCTAAGCCAACTAGCCAAAGATCTGAACCGATTCCGGGTGAGTACTGTGCATTTGATAATGGAGCGTAGACAGTCCAACCAAATGAAGCGGCACCACCTGGTGATAAAAAACCACCAAATGCCATCAACGAACCAAATAGGTACAACCAGTAGGACAACATATTCAGACGTGGGAAGGCTACATCTGCTGCTCCGATTTGCAGAGGCATAATCACATTGGCAAACCCAACAAACAGTGGGGTTGCAAACATAAGCAACATAATTGTTCCGTGCATTGTGAAAATCTGGTTGTACTGCTCATTACTCAAGAACTGCATTCCTGGGCGAGCCAACTCCGCGCGCAGGGCTAGGGCAAGGACTCCACCAATGAGGAACCAAGCAAAAGAGGTGATCAGGTACAAGTAACCGATGGTCTTATGATCGGTTGAGGTAATCCACTTTACAAAGGATTTTCCCTTAGGAGTTGGCGAAGGACCGCCTGCAGTAATCGTCGGCCTTTCTGCATATGTTGTCATGCTTGCCCTCCCTTAAGAGTTTCCAGATAAGCATCGAATTCTGCTGGAGTTACAACCTTTACTTTAAATAACATCTGAGTGTGATTTCGTCCGCATAAAATATTGCAACGACCCGGGAACTCACCCAACTTATTGGCGGTGAACTCCAGTTGGTTTGTTAATCCAGGAAGATTTTGCATCTGGATCATGAAAGCTGGAATCCAAAAACCGTGCACAACATCATTGGCAGTCAGGGTGTATCGGACACGCTCCCCCAGTGGCACCACCAAAGTTGGGGTTTGCTCTGGAGTTCCGGTTACTACTGCGTTGGGACCAGCTTCCGGATAACCAAACTGCCAAGACCATTGAAATCCTTCGACGGTAATCTCATGGGCGTAGGTAGAAGTTTTTTCAGTAATAATCGATTGCTTTTGTGCCGTGTAGTAGAAGAGAACTGCCACGATGATGAATGGAATGATGGTGTAAGCAACTTCAACTGGAACGTTGTACTGAGTCTGCTTGGGAAATGATGGGTCATCTTTTTTGCCACGGTGAAAAACCGCCGGCCATAAAATTAAAATTAAAGTAATGACACCAACAACTCCACCAGCAATCCAAGCCCCTTGCCATAGTGACAAGGATTGGTCATTCACACTTGTAACACCCTCTTCAAAACCCAGACCTGATACTTGGGAGCACCCGGTAAGAAAAGCTAGTGGTGCCATAAAAAGGAGCGGCTTGAGTCGGCTCACAAAGGTGCGTCGGGACATGGGGTAAGGATAGTTTGAAACTCACGTGAGCGTGGCATGAGCTCAATCTTGGCGAGGGGTGGCACTGCTCACATTACTTAAGGTGGGGTGAAACCTCTTGGGCAGCTGTTTCTCCATAAGCCTCTTGGAATCGGGCGATGAACTCATCTCGTGTGAAGCGATACTCCTGAGTGCCCAGCGTCTCGATCACATAGGTTGCAATGAGCGCTCCTAATTGAGCACACCGCTCATGAGAAACACCCCAGGCAAGTCCTGCGATAAATCCAGAACGGAATGAATCGCCAACTCCGGTGGGATCGGTCTTTGATTTTTCCTGCGGACAGCTAACTTGAACAAACTCCCCCGCCGCGCTCTCCACCTTCGCTCCCTGAGAGCCAAGTGTGACAACGCGATACTTCACCCGCTCCAAAATCTCGCGATCACTCCAACCCGTTTTTTGCATTGCAAGAGCCAACTCATACTCATTGAGAAATAGGTATGCAGCCCCATCAATGAGTAGCTTGATCTCATCGCCAGACATGCGTGCCATCTGTTGGGATGGGTCGGCGGCAAATGCGATTCCTAGTTGGCGGCAGACCTCTGAGTGGCGAAGCATCGCCTCTGGATCATCGGGCGAGATCACCATCATGTCCAGACGTCCGGTCTTTTCCATTATGGGGCTGAGTTCAATATTGCGAGCCTCTGACATTGCACCTGGAAAAAAAGATGCGATCTGATTGAGATCTTGATCGGTAGTGACAACAAAGTGGGCGGTATGTAAAGTTGTCGAAACTAAGGCGTGCGATGTATCCACACCATGTCGTGTTAACCAGGCTTCGTAATCAGCCCAATCCTTTCCAACCGCTGCAATCAAAATTGGATTAAGTCCCAAGACGCCCATTCCATAAGCGATATTGGCGGCACACCCACCACGACGAACATCCAGGCTATCGACTAAAAAACTTAGGGAGACCTTTTCAAGTGAGCCAGCTACTAAGGAGTCGGTGAACCTTCCCGAGAAGGTCATCAAATGGTCAAGACCTACCGAACCCGCTACACCGATCTTCATGTAGGGATACTAATGTCTTGGCGCAGGAAAGTTAGTTAAAAGAATCGCCGCAAGCACATGAGCCTGCTGCATTTGGATTATCGATTGTGAAGCCCTGCTTTTCTATAGTGTCTACAAAATCAATAGTCGCACCAGCAAGGTATGGGTCTGACATCTTGTCAGTGATTACCTTGACCGCTCCAAACTCACGAACGATATCGCCATCCATGTTGCGATCATCAAAGTACAACTGGTACTTGAGACCTGAGCAACCACCCGGCTGAACAGCTACACGCAGGTTAAGGTCATCTCGGCCCTCTTGCGCAAGTAGCGCAGATACCTTAGATGCGGCTACCTCGGTTAAAACAATGCCGGTTGCCGTTGTTGCCTCTGTTTGTGCCTCTGTTGTCATAGTTGCTCTCCTATCGTGACTTTCCAATCCTACTCCTGGTACACCTCGGATGCGAGTCGAGCATTTCAAGAGTCGGGCTCTATAGTTGGCCCATGACTGAGAATGAAGGTAAAGGCCGTCCTACCCCAAAGCGAAGGGATGCCGAATCTAAGCGCAAGGTTTCATCTCTTGCTCCTCTTGTAAACAAGGAGCAAAAGCGGGCTTCCAAGGCTCTTTCAAAGGAGAGCCGTATCGCTCAAAGAGCTGCATATCTTCGCGGAGATGAAGCGGCGTTACCTGCTCGCGATAGAGGTCCTGCTCGTCGATATGTTCGAAACTTTGTCGACTCACGTAGATCTATCGGCGAGTACTTTCTGCCAATTATTTTTGTCGTGCTTGTACTGACCTTATTTCCAATTGCAGCGGTTCAGATTGGTGCGATCGCATTGATGTACTCAGTCTTAGTTATCGCTGTCGTTGATGGAATCTTTTTGTCACGCAAAATCGGCAAAGCAATTGAAGCCAAGTTCCCTGGGACATCAACTAAGGGGCTAGGAATGTATGCATGGCTTCGCTCTACACAGATGCGTCGTTTGCGAGCTCCACATCCTCAGGTAAAGGTTGGCGATCCGATTAATTAAGCGCGAGGGTTGGGGCTCTCATTTTTCTTAGGGTCCCGCTCTGGCAATGTTCCAAGAACTGAATCAATCGCCCGCATTATCTCGGCCTCCAACTTCACGCCAGATGCCTTCACATTTTCCTTCACCTGTTTTGGTTTAGTAGCTCCCATGATCGCCGATGAAACATTCGGGTTTTGCAAAACCCATGCGATTGCAAGTTGAGACATCGATAAACCAGCTTGATCTGCGATCGGCTTGAGCTTTTGTACAGCCTCTAGAACCTCATCCCGCAGCCAACCCTTGATCATATTTGCGCCACTGCCCTTATCGGTTGCGCGAGAACCTGCCGGTGCCTTCTTTCCAGGCAGATACTTTCCGGTTAAAACACCTTGCGCCATAGGTGACCAAACGATCTGCCCAATACCCTCTTTTTGAGACAAGGGAACAACCTCTGCCTCAATTACTCGCCATAAAGCTGAGTACTGAGGTTGGCTGGAAACAAAGCGGTTATATCCGCGGGCATCTTGAATATCTAGCGCAGATTTAATCTGCGAGGCGTTCCACTCAGAAAAACCAATGTAATGAACCTTGCCAGCACGGATCAGATCATCAAATGCGCTTAAGGATTCTTCAAGCGGTGTTTCGAAATCAAAACGGTGCATTTGATACAGATCAATATGATCGGTTTGTAATCGCTTTAATGATGCGTTGCACGATTCAATAATGTGTTTACGAGAAAGCCCACGGTCATTCTTGCCAGCACCGGTTGGCCAATACACCTTTGTGAATAGTTCATAGGATTCACGTTTAACACCTTTAAGAGCTTTACCTAAAACAGTTTCAGCCTTTGTTCCTGCATATACATCTGCGGTATCAAAGGTTGTGATGCCTTCATCAAGTGCGGCTTTGACACATTTGATCGCAGCCTCTGACTCAATCTGATTTCCGTGGGTAATCCAGTTTCCGTAAGAGATCTCAGAAACATACATTCCGGTACTGCCTAGGCGTCTGTATTCCATGTCTGCAAGCCTATGACGTGCGCGCCTAGTTGCCAACCCCAGGGCGTTGTGGTTTGGTGTGCACACAACTTAATAGCTCCTCTACTGGGGGAAGTTCGGTGAAAATCCGACGCTGACCCGCAACCGTAAATCTGTAAAAGAGAACCATCTTTTAAAGATAAGTCGGATTACCCATTAGAACGAGATGAGACAAACACCCGCCGAGGTTTGCGGGGTGTGCTCCTAACACCAAAGCTATTGGCGCCTTTGCCATACCTTGGTGCGGTTCACTCCCTGTGAGACTCTTTACTTTTTGAGAGGCTACACAGCAATGAAGTTCAAAGTATTTTTTCTAGTATTACTGATCTCCTTACTATCAACTCCACAAGCACCAGCAGCTGAAACTGGATGGCGCTATTGGGGCTACTTCCAAGCAGCACCTGGTGCTACAGCCTGGACCGCTGCGATGACAGGCCCGACAGTTGCTGTTGCAGATGGTGCTGCGGAGGGTTGGGCTTTTACATTCAGTAGTGATGCGGTGCCAGATGCTAAAGCACCCAAGGTGGCTCCCTCCTTTTCCAAGATTTGTGGAAGGACAAAGGCCGTCGCTGGCAAAAAGCGTGTTGCCGTAATGATTGATTTTGGCTCTGCAGTCTTGCGCCCTAAAGGTGAAAGAACTCCACGACTGATTCAGCGTTGCATAGTCGCTGAACAGGATGCGCTTGGTATCGACATCTTGGGTCAAGCGGTCAAGGTTCGAGCAGAAGGCTCGGGCTTTATCTGTGGACTCAACGGTTACCCAGCTAAAGAGTGTGGAGTGGAAATGAAAACTCCTAAGAGATACCTCAAAAAATAGGTATGACTCAACCATCACTGCACCCATTTACATGGTGGCTCTGGGCTATCGGATTGGCCGTTGCCATTGTTCGATTTGATAGCACCTGGATCACATTGTCATGTGTGGGTGTAGTGATGGTGGTTGTTTTCAGACTCAGAGATGATGCGCCATGGGCCAAGAGTTTTGATTGGACTCTCAAATTATCGGCTTGGATCTTAGGGATCAGAACAATTATAGGAATCACAATTGGTGTGCCAATTCCGGGCACTGAACTTTTTAGATTACCTGTTCTGCCACTACCTACATGGATGCCAGGAATTCGAATTGGTGGTGTGGTTACTTGGGAACGATTATCTTCATCATTGTCAGAGGGGTTGCTTATCTGCTCCATCATTGTCATCCTTGGTGCCGCAGCATCTCTAACCAGTCCTCATCGCTTACTTCGCGTATTGCCCATCTACATCTATGAGTTTGCCGTCGCGGTTGTGATCGCAACATCAGTTCTGCCACAACTTGTTGGTTCAGTTAAGCGAATTCGATTAGCACAACGGTTGCGCGGACAAAATACCCGCGGATTCAGATCATGGAAGCGTGTTGCAATTCCACTACTTGAAGAGTCACTTGCTCGATCACTGGATTTGGCCGCCGCTATGGATAGTCGCGGCTACGGCGTGAGCAAAAAGCGTTCCCGCTACCGCCCCATTTCATGGCGACTCAAGGATTCTCTAGTCGTGATCTCAGCTATTGGATTGGTCGTGATCTCATGATCAAGTTCTCCCATGTCTCTTTGATCTACCCAAACTCAACGACAACTGTTCTGGAAGAGCTCAATCTGACAATTGCTGAAGGAGAACTGGTTTTAGTTATAGGTCCTACCGGATCAGGTAAATCTTCATTGTTGCGACTTATCAATGGGTTGGTTCCCCATCACACCGGCGGCATCCTGGCTGGAGATATAAGTGTGAACGGGGTTTCAACTCAAATGACTAAGCCTGGTGGTATGGCCCACCTAATTGGAATCGTTGGACAAAACCCAGCAAATGGCTTTGTTGCCGACACTGTTGAAGAGGAGCTTGCATTTGGAATGGAGGTTCTTAACCTTCCTAATGATGTGATGCGCAAACGTGTTGAGGAGGTTTTGGATCTGCTCAGCCTTGCCGCGCTGCGTAATCGATCCATTGCAACATTAAGTGGTGGAGAACAACAAAGAGTTGCCATAGGTGCCGCCTTGGTAACCCATCCAAAGGTCTTAGTTTTGGATGAGCCAACAAGTGCTTTGGATCCAATCGCTGCAGAAGAGGTGCTATCGATTCTGCATCGCTTGGTTCATGATCTAGGTCTTACCGTTGTTATCGCCGAACACAAGTTAGAACGTGTCATTCAATTTGCCGATCGAATTGTTTACATCAATGGCGATGGTGCAGCAAATGTTGGAACTCCCGAGGAGATTCTGATGCAATCGCCTATCGCACCTCCCATTGTGCATCTGGCTAGAGCTTTGGGATTGAAGGAGATCGGAGTCACCGTCCGAGAGATGCGCAGAATGACAACACACCTGCGAGAAGCGATTGCTTCTCATCCAGTTGCGGATTCACAAAAGCCGACCGAAACCGTTATCTCCATAGACAAGCTCACCGTTTCTTACGAGAACCAAACAGCACTAAACAACATCACTTCAACAATTTGTGCAGGAGAAATTGTGGCGGTCATGGGCAGAAATGGCGCTGGTAAAAGCTCCTTACTAAAGGCCATTGCCGGAGTGAACCGAGCAAGTGCAGGGGTAATCAAGGTACTTGGCGATGATCCATACCATCTACAGGGTAAAAATAGACGAGAAGCTGTTGGTTATATTCCGCAGGAGCCAAGCGATCTCTTGTATGGACAATCTGTCAGTATCGAATGCGCGCAAGCCGATCGGGACAACGAGTTACCTGCAGGCACTACCTATGAGGTTCTGCAACAACTTGTTCCAGGAATATCTCTGACTACCCATCCTCGCGATTTATCGGAAGGTCAGCGCCTTGGATTGGCCCTTAGCGTTGTCCTCTCTTCAAATCCATCTATCTTGATACTTGATGAACCAACACGTGGCCTTGACTATGAAGCTAAAAATGAACTTACTCGGATGTTGGTTAACTTTGCAGCAACCTTTGGCAAAGCGGTTTTGCTAGCCACCCACGATGTAGAACTTGTAGCAGAGCTGGCCAATAGGGTCATCTTCATCGCAGATGGAGATATCGTTGCAGATGGAACAACCTTGGATGTTCTGCTTTCCTCTCCTGCATTTGCGCCACAGGTAGCCAAGGTGGTCTCACCGCAGCCATGGCTGCGTGTTAAGGATGTAGTTGCTGCGATTGAAGGCATGCAATGAAGACAACACCGGATGTCATAGCCTTTTCTCGCAGAACAGGGATGGTTCTCTTCGTTGCATCACTTTTTAGCGCAGCTGGTTTTCTGTGGCCCTTTTTCTATGTTGGTCAGAACCTTCCTCAAACCCAACTCTTTTTTTGGTGCGCGGTTGCGTTCTCCTTTGTTGTAGTAGTTCTCCAAGTATCGAGCCAGCAGTTGGATGCAAAATCTGTAGCTCTCTTAGGTGTTTTGTCCGCTCTGATCGCTGCGCTTCGACCACTTGGTGCTGGTGCGGTTGGTATCGAGCCGATGTGGTTTGTGTTAATCCTGAGTGCACGAGTCTTTGGTCCATCCTTTGGCTTTCTTTTGGGAATGATCTCTATGTTTGTATCTGCACTTCTTACAGGTGGAATTGGTCCCTGGCTTGGCTATCAGGTTTTTGCTGCCGCTTGGATTGGACTGCTCGCAGGATCGCTACCCAAGAGAACGCGGGGTCATATGGAGATTCTGATGTTAATGTGCTTCAGCATCTTTGCCTCTGGTTTTTTTGGCATATTGATGGATCTTCAATTTTGGCCATGGGCTTTGGGCTCAAACACTCAACTTTCATACCTACCCAATGGGGATCTGTCGGAAAATCTCTCTCGTTTTCTCACCTTCCACTTTGCTACAGCGATGGCTTGGGATCTTCCACGAGCCATCTTTACTTGCACACTCATTGCCCTCACGGGAGGCGCTGTTCTTTCAGCGCTGCGACGAACACATACTCGTGCCGCTTTTATGGCCCCTATTGTCTTTAACGAACATGTGAAGTAGCAAAGGGAAGCTTTACAACCTCGCACTGAGAGTCACGCCCTCTGACATCAATCACAAGGGCTTGTCCTATTTCAGTATCTGATTTCAACAGCGCTAGACCTATACCAAGCTTTAAGGTTGGAGAGAATGTTCCACTAGTTACTTCGCCGACAACTTTTCCTGCAAGATTTTTGACGATCATTCCGGCTCGTGGAATTCCCCGGTCGAGGGATTTAAGAGCAAAACTCTTTCGTGCCGTTCCATTTTCTCTCTGCATCTTCAAGCTCTCTGAGCCAATGAAGCTCTGCTTTTTCCAGCCAACCGCCCAAGTAGCGCCGGCTTCGACTGGTGAGATCTGCAAACTCAGCTCATGCCCATGCAATGGGTATCCCATTTCAGTCCTTAGGGTGTCACGTGCTCCTAGCCCGCAGACTAAGCCACCCATTGGGGCGATTACATCTGTTATCGCATCCCAAACACGTGATGCATCCTGGACTCGAGGAAGTAACTCATAACCAAGTTCTCCGGTGTATCCAGTGCGACACACAATGACATCTGCTCCAGAGATTGTTACATGTGTAAATGCCATGTAATCAATATCTACATGAACTCCTAGTTTGGTTAGCACATCTGGCGCGAGTGGACCTTGAACCGCAAGTACTGCAAAATCTGTGTGCAGATTGGTGACGACTATGTCGACAGGTGCTTGTCGCTGTAATACATCCACCACATCAGATGTATTGGATGCATTGGGCACCAAAAAGAAATCACTGTCAGAGTTGCGATATGCGATTAAGTCATCAACAACTCCTCCATCAGGAGCACACAACAATGTGTATTGAGCTGAGCCATTGTCGATTCTGGTCAGGTCATTAGTGAGGCAACGGTTGAGAAAATCTAGAGCGCCATTACCTATTACTGAGGCTTTGCCCAGGTGGGATACATCGAACAGGCCTACCCGTTCACGTACAGCGGCGTGTTCGGCGAGAACTCCACCCCCTGGATACTCGATCGGCATCATCCATCCACCAAAATCAGCCATCTTCGCGTTGAGCGCTAGGTGTTTATCGTTTAGTGGCGAGCTCTTCATTGTGCAAACCTATCAATACTTCTATTACGCTTCAGGGTATGAGCACATTAAAGATTTCAGATGGCGTCGTTAAAGATGAGGTTCTAGTCCTTGGGCTTGCCTCAACTAATTCAAAGGGTGGCATAGCCATTGAAACCGGCGAGATGGCGATCGATACCAAAACAGTATTAGCCCACCTTGTAGAGATGGGTGCAACTGGAAAGGCTGATGAGGTTATTAAGGTGCCCGGAACTCATGTTCGCATGTTGGTCTTCACCGGTCTAGGTGCTAAATCTTCACAGTACTCACACGAAACTCTTCGCAGAGCAGCAGGTGCTGCATCGCGGGCACTTGCAGGCACGGCCTCAGCGACCTTCTCACTACCGGCCAAATCCCTTGCCGAAGTTGCAGCGGTTGCTGAAGGTGCTGCACTTGGAGCGTATTCATTTACTGAGTTTCGCGGTTCAACAAAGGCCGATTTCAAGGCACCACTCAAGGTGATCACCATTCATTCAAAGTTAGCGTCGACAACAGATGCAAAAGCGGCGGTATCACGAGCAGCTATCGTTGCCAAGTACACATACTTAGTGAGAGATTTGATTAATACACCACCGAGTCACTTAACACCTGATTCATTTACCAAGAAGATGGCCGCGGTTGTAAAAGCTGCCGGTGGCGCGAAAGCTGGTTTAAAGGTTTCGATCTGGGATGAGAAACAACTTAAATCTCAGGGCTTTGGTGGAATTATTGGTGTTGGACAAGGCTCTGCCAATCCTCCACGCCTGCTTCACATCTCTTACACACCAAAGAGCAAAGCGGCAAAGCGTTATGCGTATATTGGAAAGGGAATCACCTTTGACACCGGTGGTTTGGCGCTGAAGCCCGCGGCCGGTATGGAAGCGATGAAATCAGATATGAGTGGTGCTGCCGCTGTTAGCGCCGCTGTGGTTGCAATCGCTGAATTGAAGTTGAATGTAGCAATTGATGCCTGGGCGCCGTTGGCTGAAAATATGCCGAGTGATACAGCAACCCGCCCAAGCGACATCATCACAATCTTTGGCGGAAAGACGGTGGAGGTTCTCAATCCAGATGCTGAAGGTCGATTGGTTTTGGCCGATGCCTTAATGAAGGCACAGAGCTCAAAAAATAAGTTGGATGGAATTGTCGATGTTGCTACTTTGACCGGAGCCCAAGTAGTTGCATTAGGAACTCGCACTAGCGCGGTCATGACAAACAATCCCGATTTCAGTGATGCCTTTTTGAAGGTCACCGCTTTGAGTGGAGAACAGTTCTGGCCGATGCCACTGCCTGAAGAGCTACGGGCCTCATTAGATTCACCAGTTGCAGATCTTGCCAATATTGGAGATCGAATGGGAGGAATGCTGGTTGCCGGTCTGTTCTTGAAGGATTTTGTTGCCGCAGATATGCCATGGCTTCACTTAGATATTGCAGGCCCTGCTTACAACGAGGCGAAGCCTCATGGCTACACACCAGTGGGCGGAACGGGCATCTCCCTGCGCTCACTTGTGACCTTGGCCGAACAGGGGTAGCCCCTCCCCGCGCATTGGGAACTTTGCCCCTGTTTGGGGCAAGATAGGCACATAACCCGTATGGGTATTTGGAGGGAGCTGTTGAGTGTCTCAATTTGATCTGGTAATCCTCGGTGGAGGCAGCGGTGGTTACGCCGCAGCTCTTCGTGGCGCGCAGCTGGGCTTAAGCGTGGCCTTAATCGAAGCGGACAAGGTCGGCGGCACATGCTTACACCGTGGATGTATCCCAACAAAGGCGTTGTTGCACGCCGCTGAGATCGCAGATGGCGCACGCGAGGGTTCACACTTTGGAGTGAAGTCAACCTTTGATGGCATGGATATGGCTGGAGTTAACTCCTATAAAGATGGCGTGATTAACAAACTGCATAAGGGTTTGTCAGGTTTAGTGAAGTCTCGAAACATTACCTACATTGAAGGCTATGGAAAGTTGGTTTCCAAGGATTCTGTCGAGGTAAATGGAACCCGCTACACCGGTAAGAATGTAATTCTTGCTACCGGTTCTTATGCAAAGACACTTCCAGGTCTAGAGATCGATGGCGAGAAGATAATTACTTCAGACCATGGCACCAAAATGTCATATGTTCCAAAGAGTGTGATCGTTCTTGGTGGCGGAGTTATTGGTTGTGAGTTTGCATCTGTATGGAAATCTTTTGGCTCTGAGGTAACGATTATTGAAGGCCTACCTCACCTGATCGCCCTTGAAGATGAATCATCAAGCAAGCAGTTAGAGCGTGCCTTCCGCAAGCGCGGGATTAACTTTGAATTAGGAGTTCGATTTAAATCTGCGACTAAGAGTGCAGATGGTGTGACTGTGACACTTGAAGATGGAAAGACATTTACCGCAGAGATTCTTATGGTCTCAGTTGGACGCGGTCCCGTTTCGGCAAACCTTGGGTATGAAGAGCAAGGGGTTGCTATGGATCGCGGCTATGTACTTGTCGATGACAAGTGCCGTACCAACGTACCGGGTATCTGGGCGGTTGGAGATTTGATCCCAACCTTACAGCTAGCCCACGTAGGTTTTGCAGAAGGTATTTTGGTGGCTGAAGAGATCGCGGGATTAAACCCTCGCGCCATCAATTACGACGGTATTCCACGTGTTACATATTCAGATCCTGAGGTCGCATCAGTTGGTTTAACAACTGCAGAGGCGAAAAAGCGTGGTCATGAGGTAGTTGAACTTAGCTATGACCTTGCAGGAAATGGAAAGGCTCAAATTCTTAACACAGCAGGTTCCATCAAACTAGTGTCGCAAAAGGATGGTCCTGTTCTTGGCATCCATATGGTTGGTGCACGAGTCGGAGAACTTCTTGCTGAAGCAGAATTAATCTACAACTGGGAGGCTCGCGCAAGTGATGTTGCTCCTTTGATTCATGCACACCCGACACTGTCAGAGGCGATGGGCGAAGCTCATATGGCACTTGCAGGCAAACCGCTTCACGCACACGGATAACCAAGGAGAGAAATAGATGACATTCTCAGTAACGATGCCAGCACTTGGCGAAAGCGTTAGCGAAGGCACGGTCACTCGTTGGTTAAAGGCTGAAGGCGATCACGTCAATGTTGATGAGCCACTCCTAGAAGTTTCAACCGACAAGGTTGATACAGAGATCCCATCACCTGTTTCAGGAACTCTCCAAAAGATTGTTGTGCAGATTGATCAGACCGTTCCAGTGGGAGCAGAGCTTGCAATTATTGTGGATGCGTCCGAAGCAAGTGCTCCCGTTCAGGTGGCACAGGTTCCAGCCCAGCCAGCAACTCCAGACGCTGTGGTTGAAACACCAGCACCTGTTACTCCTCCTCCAGCACCTGCTGCACCAGCTTCTCCAGTTGCAACGAGCGCGGGAACTGTCATCACAATGCCTGCACTTGGCGAGAGTGTCTCTGAAGGAACGGTTACACGTTGGCTGAAAAATGTCGGAGACTCAATTGCAGTTGATGAAGCACTTCTAGAAGTTTCTACCGACAAGGTTGATACTGAAATTCCATCTCCAGTTGCTGGAACTCTTCTTGCCATTGATGTTGCAGTGGATACAACGGTTGCAGTTGGTGCTCGTCTTGGATTAATCGGCGCTGCTGGTGTGTCCGCGGCTGTGATTTCCACTCCGGTGGCACAGGTTCCAGCCCAACCAGTGTCACCTGCTGTGACGGTACCAACTCCACCTCCTGCACCAGTAGTTGCCGCACCACGTGTTTCGGCACCAGTCACACCACCGCCTGCATCTGTTGCACCAGCGGCACCAGTTTCACAGCCAGCAGATGCTTATGTCACTCCTCTAGTTCGCAAACTTGCATCAGAGCTAGGCATAAACCTGTCTCAGGTTAAGGGAACAGGAATTGGCGGAAGAATTCGTCGTGAGGATGTCGAGGCGTTAGCACGTCCTGCAGCACCTGTAGCTTCAGTTGCAGTTGCATCAACCCCATCTGCAGCTAAGCCTGCGGTTGTGGCAGTTTCTCCATTGCGCGGAACAACGGTGACAATGTCACGTCTTCGCAAAGTTATTGCTGCACGGATGGTCGAATCACTTCAGGTCAGTGCGCAACTAACAACAGTTGTTGAAGTCGATGTTACAAAGATTGCACGTCTGCGCGATCGCGCGAAGGCAAGTTTTGAATCACGTGAAGGTGTAAAACTTTCATTCCTTCCATTCTTTGCCGTGGCTGTGTGTGAGGCTTTGAAGCAACACCCAGTTCTTAACTCATCAGTTGAAGGTGACCAGATTACTTATCACGGTACTGAACACCTCGGCATCGCAGTCGATACAGAGCGCGGACTCTTAGTTCCCGTAATTGCAAATGCTGGAGATCTCAATATGGGCGGCATCGCTCGCAAAATTTCAGATCTTGCAGCTCGTACCCGAGATAACAAGGTCACTCCAGACGAGTTAGGTGGTGGAACATTCACACTTACAAACACTGGAAGTCGTGGAGCTTTGTTTGATACTCCGATTATTAATCAACCTCAGGTTGCGATCCTTGGACTTGGCGCGATAGTCAAGCGTCCAATGGTTGTCCGAGGTGAGGATGGTGGTGAAACTATGGCGATCCGCTCAATGGTTTACCTCGCTTTGTCATATGACCACCGAGTCGTAGACGGTGCAGATGCTGCACGATTCCTCCTTACCTTGAAGGAGCGCCTCGAAGGTGGCGCCTTTGAATCTGATTTAGGTCTCTAAAGTTTCATGTCAGTTCATCAGCGCATTGCAATCACTGGTGCCTCCGGTTTAATCGGAACAGCGTTAGTCGGGCACCTAAAAGCAGAGGGTCACACCGTTCAGCGCTTGGTCCGTCGCGCTCCAGTTGGTTCAGATGAGGTGCAGTGGGATCCACAATCTGGATTTGTAGATCTGGAACCATTGCGTGGCGTTGATGCGATTATCCATTTAGCAGGTGTCGGGGTTGGCGATAAGCGTTGGAGTAAAAAATACAAGAGTGAGATTCTTAACTCACGCCTGCTAGGTACCACAGCAATCGCAAAGGCTGTTGCGGAGTTAAAGCCACAAGTGTTCATCTCAGCATCTGCGATTGGTTGGTATGGCGAGAGCGGCAATCGCGCCGTTATTGAAAGTGATCGTGTTGGCGATGATTTCCTTGCAGCTGTATGCCGAGAGTGGGAGGCTGCTGCAGATCTTGCTGGTGATGTTCGCACCGTAAAGATTCGCACAGGCTTAGTCCTGGATCCAACAGGTGGTGCACTAGGACGAATGGTGCCGCTCTTTCGCTTAGGTCTTGGTGGAAAACTGGGCAACGGTAAGCAGTGGTGGTCCTGGATTACCTTGCATGATCACATACGAGCTATTGAGTTCCTTCTCGAGAATAAAATCTCCGGTCCTGTAAACCTCACCTCACCCAATCCTGTTACCAATCAACAATTTACCGCAGCCCTTGCTCGTGCGATGCACCGACCTGCGCTCTTTCCTGCTCCAGCGATCGCATTGAAAATTGCATTGGGAGGTTTTTCATCTGAAATCTTAGGATCAAAACGAGTGATTCCGCAGGTGTTGCAGGAAGCGGGATTTACATGGGATTACCCACACATCTCAGAGGCGCTCTCTCAACTAGTTAAGGATTAATTCAGCGGCTAGTCTTCCTGAAAATAAAGCACCCTGCTGTGATGGAACCGCTCGATGATCACCTACGACATACAAACTATCGGAGATTTTTACCGATTGCGTTAACTCGCGGCCCACACTTTGAATGGGTAGAGCTGCTGGAATCTCATACTTAGCGATTAACTGCCATTCATGAGTACTAGTCCCCCACATGATTGAAAGATGTCTCCTGACATCGGATTCAGTTGCACCCAATACCGTTGTTGTCGAAATCAAATGTCGACCAGCTGGAGCGTAATCTGATGAAATATCAGAGATTACAACTGTGTTAATGACCGGCCCACGACTTTGTCCATCGACAACTAGTCGTCCGGAACCTGATGGATTGGTATCTACAGCGTGATACCAAGTAACACATCCAGCCATTCGTGAGACCTCACTTAACCCAAGTAGCTGCGTTGCTGTTGTGGCATCGGTAGCGATGATTATTTTCTTCGCCTTGAAATCACCTACAGAGCTATGCGCAACCCCATTGTCGATGCTATCGATTTGAACCCCGTATCTAATTGACGTAATCCGCGCAGCAAGTGCCTTAGGTAATTCTGCGACACCTCTCCGTGGAACTCCGGGTGAGCCTGTTGCAAAACTCTTGATAATTGATTGTCCATATCGGGCATCTACATTGCTCAATTCAGTGAGAAATACACCATGTAGGAAGGGACGTAAAACACGAATATAAGTTGTCCCCATAATTTTCAGAGCTTCTTCCACTGAAGTATTTTTCTTGGGAGTGAAAGTGAGAAATCGCAACAGCGCTATCTTCTCAGGCATCGTTCCAGTGGCTCGATCCAACAAGGTCCAAGGAGCAACACGTGGATCACCCAAAGCATGTCGATCATTTCCTAATGAAACTTCAATGACACGCGGGGCGGCAATAAAGTCAATCTCTTTGATTACATCTAAATCAACCAGCGCTGGGTACTTCGAATTAATGAGTTGAAATCCTCGATCACATATAAAACCATCAATCAGATCAGATGTGATGCGACCTCCAGGCCGATCTGAACTCTCCACTACCTGAACATCTACACCTGCTGCTTGCAATGTTATAGCTGCGTTGATTCCTGCAAGACCTGCGCCAACAATCAGGACCTCTGAAGAGTTAGCCATCTGTACCAATCTCTCTGGCTTGATCAATTATCTTTGCAACCATTAATGCATCCTCGTTGGAAATTGGCCATGGAGTTCCTTGTTGTATGGCAGAGGCCACAGCACGATAAAAGAGTGCGTAATTACCAGGTACACCTGTAACCTCTTCAACCTCAGCACCGCGATAAATATGTGCAATAGATGTTGTCGGCTCGGACCAAACTCCTCCCTCTGGAAACTTGCCTGCACGCAATAGCCCTTCCTGTGGATCTAGATCATTTATGACTAGCGCACCCTTACTTCCCAATATGCGTAATCGAGGACCTGGAGAACCAGCTACAACACTTGCTGATAGATATGAAACTACCCCACTCTCATGCTTCAAAACTAAGACAGCATCATCATCGGCAGCTCCACGAATTGAGCGAACCGAGGCGGTTAGAAGTTCTGCTCTGCCAAACCAGTCGATCGCGGTAGAAATCAAATGTGGTTGAAGATCAAGAAGCTGTCCCCCACCATCCTGCGCTCTCATATTTTCTCGCCAGGATTGCACATTTACCTCAGGACGAAATCGCTCAAAACGAGAGTCCATTCGATGAATCTGACCCAGCTCTCCACTTTCTAGAACCTTCTTTACCGTTAATGCATCGCTATCCCAACGACGGTTAAAGAAGGTAGAAACAGATACACCTAATGATTGAGCAGTATCGACAATTCTTTTGGTCTCTTCATAGTTAAGACCCATCGGTTTGTCTACTACTACAGGTACGCCAGCTTTCAGAGCTACAATCGCTTGCTCGGCATGAACAAGGTTTGCCGATGCAACGACTACTAAATCTAGATTCTGCGCAAGAAGTTGCTCCATACTCTGGACAACAGTTGTCCTTGGGAAATCCTCTAGAGCATGGCTCCTTCTCAGATCATTACTTGTCAGAACCGCCGCTACCTCAAAGCCACACCCCTTTAAGAGTGGTGCATGAAAGTAACGACCCGCAAGACCATAACCTGCGATTCCGACGCGAAGGTTCATGGTTAAGAGTTCTGTAACTTAGATGGCCACCAAACTTTTCCACCAATGTCATGGACAAGAGCAGGTACCAGGATTGTTCGAACGATCAAGGTATCAAGCAGAACTCCAAAGGCCACTGCAAAGCCAAGCTCTGCAAGAAACACCAATGGCAGTACCCCTAGAACGGCAAAGGTTGCGGCCAAAACTATTCCCGCAGAGGTAATAACCCCACCGGTGACCGTTAATCCCTTAATGACTCCTGCTCGGGTTCCGATCTTTGCGCTCTCTTCACGCACCCGGGTCATCAAGAATATGTTGTAGTCGATGCCAAGTGCGACCAAAAAGATAAAGGCAAACAATGGGAAGGATGTATCTGCACCCTTAAATCCGAAGATGTGTTCAAAGACTAATTGGCAAACACCAAGTGTTGCAAAGAATGAGAGCACAACGGTGCCCAGTAAGAGCGCCGCTGACAAGATACTTCGAAGAAGTAACCCAAGAATCAAAGTTATTAATATCAAAACAATCGGAATGATGGTGCGGTTATCGCGATTTGCCGAGACATCTGTGTCATATGCAACCGCGGTACTTCCACCCACCAGAATCTCTGGATCTATCGCGTGCACTGCATCTCGAATGATTGGAATGACATCTCGTGCCTCTACTGAATCAGGGTTTAGCGCAAGGGTTGCATTCAAGATAACCCTTCCATCAACAACCTTTACAGCAGATAGTGGTTGTCCAGGAATAAGTTGTGAGACTCGAGTTGGCTCAACCGATGAAACTCCTTCAACGCCCATGAGTGCAGCCGATACTGGATCAACTAGCTCCTGGCGCACAACTATCTCAGTTGGTTGACCTGAGCCACCAGGAAAATGCTCACCCAATAATTCAAGGCCAATAACAGAATCAGGACGTTGCGTAAATGCATCAGCGGTTGAAAGACCCTTTGCATTGAGCGTTGTAGAAAAACCTGCAAAGATTGAAAGTATGAGGGCCGTAATTATCCATAACTTGCGCGGACGCCTTTCAACCGCTGAGCCAATCTTTGCCCATGTGCCTGCTAGTTGTGTGTTGACATCATCATTGCGTGGAATGCGCGGCCAAAAGATCCATCGCCCAAAAGCAACCAATAGCGCAGGCAGCAAGGTAAGAATCGTCAGCATAGCTGCAGCGATACCGATCGCACCCACGGGTCCCAATCCACGGTTTCCGGAAAGATCACTGAGGAGCAACACCAAAAGTGCAGCGATAACAGTGGTGCCCGAGGCAAGAATCGGCTCAAAGACACCTTTATACGCAGCCTTCATCGCCTGCGCCGGGTGATCGTAGTGATGGAGCTCTTCACGGTAACGCGAAATTAAGAGCAGGGCGTAATCAGTTGCGGCACCTAAAACTAGAACTGAAAGAATTCCCTGTGATTGCCCGTTGAGATCTATCACATCGTTTTTAGTTAAGAGGTAGACCAAACCGCCAGCGGTAGACAAGGCGATCACCGCCGAAAACAAAGGCAGGATCCACAAAACTGGAGATCGGTACACAACGATTAAGATCAAAGCTACAACGAGCAAAGTAGTTGTCAATAACGAAGAATCGATACCCTCAAAGGCCCCAAAGAGATCTCCCAGCAGAGCACCGATTCCAGTTACATTGGAAACTAATCCAATACTCTTGGCAAACTCTGCAGAATCCTCTCGCAAAGTTTCAATTACTTCAGGCAGAGCGGGTTTATCGTTGGGTAGAAGATCGGAGGCGATTTCGGATTTAAAGGGAAGATTGACAAGAAGTGCTTGGCCATCTTGTGAAGGGAATGCGAATATCCTCTCACCCTCAGTTAAATACTCTGAGATCCTTACATCGGTATCACCGATCTTCTTCTCACCCAGTGTTGCAAGATGAGCGTTGAGAGCTGCAATCTTTTCAGGATCTACCTCGCCACGATAGAGAATTAAAGTGGGCAGGCTTTGATTGGCATCCTGGTTGAAGGTTGCAGTAATTTTGGCTGCTTGGGTGGATTCGGCGCTATCTGGCAAAAATGCAGAGTTGTCATTTTCTTGAACAGTTGAGAGTTTTCCAAAGAGCGGCCCAAAGACGCCGCTAGCCCCAAACCACAGGAAAATGACTAATAGTGCGTAAACAAGTGGGCGGCGGCTCTTCTTCATACTTGCTTGTGACACTAGTTAAGACCTCTCATCTTTTGAATTGGTATGGGGGCTAGCCTACCTTTAGGCTATGGCTGTGTCCGTATTGGAAAGCTCATCTGACTCCATGATCGCTCTCTCGCGCCATGGATTGGTTGATTATCAAAAGGCGTGGGACTCCCAAAAAACAATTCATCAAGATGTTGTTGATGGAAAACGCCCAAATACGCTATTGCTCCTTCAGCATCCATCGGTTTTTACCGCAGGTCGTCGTACAGATGAATCGGAAAAGCCCACCGATGGCACACCTGTGATTGATGTTGACCGTGGCGGAAGAATCACCTGGCATGGGCCGGGGCAACTGGTGGGTTATCCAATAGTCAAGCTCATTAATCCGACAGAGTTAGTTGGATTTGTTCGAGAGATTGAGTCAGGCTTGATAGCTGTGTGTGCAGATTTGGGTTTAACAACACAGGGTATTGAGGGTCGTTCTGGAGTCTGGGTTCGAGATTCATCGGGTGATCGAAAGATTGCAGCTATCGGTGTTCGAGTTGCTAAAGGTGTGACCATGCATGGCTTTGCACTCAATGTAAATCCAGATCTCACCTCTTTTAATACCATTATTCCTTGCGGAATCTCTGATGCTGGAGTTACTTCGCTGGAGCTTGAGTTACAACGTCCAATAACAGTAGATGAGGTAGCTCCATTGGTTGAGCGACACATCTTTGAATCTCTGAAAAAGGTGAGCGCATGACATTGGCACCCGAAGGTCGCAAAATGCTTCGTATCGAAGCGCGTAACGCTCTGACACCGATTGAACGTAAACCTGAATGGATTAAGACCCGAGCAAATATGGGTCCTGAGTACACGAGATTGCGATCACTAGTCAAAAGTGAGGGTCTGCACACCGTCTGCCAAGAGGCGGCTTGTCCAAACATCTTTGAATGTTGGGAGGATAAGGAGGCAACATTTTTAATTGGTGGAGATCGTTGCACCCGTCGTTGCGACTTTTGCAACATTGATACAGGAAAGCCACTACCTATTGATCGTGAAGAGCCGCGCAAAGTTGCCGAATCAGTTAAATCAATGGGCCTTCGCTACGCCACAATCACAGGTGTTACGCGAGATGATTTAGAGGATGAGGGATCTTGGCTTTATGCCGAGACTATTCGAGTAGTCCATCAACTCAACCCTGGCACAGGTGTTGAAATGCTCGCCCCTGATTTCAATGCAAAGCCAGAGCTTCTCAATCCCATCTTTGAAACCCGTCCAGAGGTATTTGCCCACAATTTAGAGACCGTTCCACGAATATTTAAACAGATACGCCCAGCCTTCACCTATGAAAAATCACTCAAGGTAATTGGCATGGCCCAAGATTTTGGCTTGATCACCAAGTCCAATTTGATTTTGGGTCTTGGTGAAACTCGCGAAGAGATTTCGCACGCTTTGGTTGATTTGCACAGCGCTGGTTGTGATCTCATAACAATTACTCAGTATTTGCGCCCCACCAATAAGCACCATCCAGTGGAGCGTTGGGTAAAGCCAGAAGAGTTTGTTGAACTTGCCCAAGAGGCCGAAGAGGTTGGATTCCTCGGAGTTATGAGTGGTCCACTGGTTCGTTCCTCATATCGCGCCGGCCGTTTGTACAAGCAGGCCATGGAGAAGAAGGCGGCTCGTGGCTGATCTTGTTTACCCACCAGTTATCGCCCTTGTTAAAGGGTTTTGGAGATATCTGGGTCTTCAATTTGATTTTCAGGGTGATGAGAATATTCCACGCAAAGGTGGAGCGATTCTTGCCATCAACCATGTGAGTTATTTGGACTTTGCACTCGCAGGTACTGCAGCATTGCCGGTGAAGAGATATGTGCGCTTTATGGCAAAAAAAGAGCTCTTTGATAACAAGATAGCAGGCCCACTTCTTCGCGGAATGCATCACATCAATGTGGATCGAAGCAATGGCTCCGCCTCATTTGTTGCAGCACTTCACGCACTCAAATCTGGAGAAATTATCGGTATCTTTCCAGAAGGAACTATCTCGACAAGTTTTGAAATCAAGGGACTTAAATCAGGTGCGGTTCGACTTGCCGTTGGGGCAGGTGTTCCATTAATTCCTACCATCGTGTGGGGTGGGCAAAGGGTTTATACAAAAGGTGTGAAGCCAAACTTTAAACGGGGCAAAACCCCTATATCGGTTTCATTTGGTGAGGCGATTGACTACTCACCAGATGCTGACATTGAGGCGGCCGAGCTGCACTTGCGACAGGTGATGATGGGGATGCTCCGCCAGGTTCAAGAGAATTACCCTGATAGTCATGTGGGCCAGCGTTGGGCACCAACTCGTCTTGGTGGAACCGCGCCAGCCCCACTAAACTAGCGCTATGTTTAAGAGAAAAGCTAAAGAAAAGAAGATTAAGAAACCACGCTTTCAAACCTTTCGTGATGCCTACAAGGTCACCAAGCAGGTAAAGCCTTGGATTAGCCTTGCCCTCATTGGAATCTTCGCAGTTTCATGGGGAATCGGAATTGCAATTGGTTCGGTTGTTGGTCAAACAATTTACTTTGCATTTGTCTTCCTGCCAGTTGCACTTCTCATCACTCTTCTCTTTTTTACACGACAGGCCGGAGCAGCTGCCTACAGCTCTATTGAAGGACAGATCGGTGCCGGAGCAAGTGTTTTAATGGCTATCCGAAAGGGTTGGACAACTACACCTGCGGTGGCTGTGGCTCGAAATCAAGACATGGTTCACCGAAGTGTGGGACGTGCAGGAATTGTGCTTACCGGAGAAGGATCCAACGCGGTTCGTCAAATGATCAACGATGAACGCAAGAAGGCTGAACGATTTGCACCGGGTGTACCTATCACTGAGATTTTAGTTGGGGCCGAGGATGGCCGGGTTCCAATCCGCAAACTTCAAAAGCAGATGAAGCGACTTCCAAAGAAGTTAACCGCCCATCAAATGCGAGAGGTTCGTGCACGCCTGAAGGCTGTTGGCGGGATGTCGATGCCAATTCCTAAGGGACCAATGCCAACCCGTGCACCAAAGCTTCGTTAAGTACTAGAACACTCTCTTTGTTCTCGTAAGAACGGTACCGCTTAATCGCTCATGTAAACCTCTGCCATTTTCATCAAAGGTGACGGCAAAGATCACGGTGATCAGTAATCCTGTTCGAATTAAGGCGGCAAGAGGTGTGATCGCTCCACCATCGCTAAATCGAATGATGTGAATACCAAAGATTCGATGACCTAATGAAGCGCCTTGCAAGGCTGAGAGAATCGCTACCTCTGCAAAAAATAGGGCTAAAACCGTCCATGATCTATTGGGGGCCATCTGCCCGATTCCTCCAGTTGAAGCCGCGACGATGAAGTAGCAGGCCAACCAATCGACCATGAGCGCTGACATCCGGCGACCCAGGCTGACCCGGGTGAACTCAACGCTCATGTGACAAGCCTAACGCTCAAATGGGGCGGACGTAACATGAATTTAACAAGCGGGTTATGTCAATTTCACCCGATGGACCTAGGGTTCAACTACGTAAAAGCGACAGAAACTCAATGATGAGGGCTCTGCGCATCACATGTGAAATTGGGAGATGCATGTTTAAGAACGCAGCGGAAATTTTTGCTTACATCAAGAAAGAGGACATCAAACTTGTTGATGTTCGTTTTACAGATCTGCCCGGTATCCAGCATCACTTCAACGTTCCAGTTGAATCCTTTGATGAAGCTGTATTCACCGATGGCCTAATGTTTGATGGTTCCTCAATTCGAGGCTTCCAGACAATCAATGAGTCAGATATGAAACTGCTACCAGTTCCAGAGTCTGCATATATTGATCCATACCGCAAAGAAAAAACTCTCATCATTATTTTCTCAGTTCACAATCCAGTTGATAACACACCGTATAGTCGCGATCCTCGTGGCGTAGTTGCACGGGCAGTTGATTACATGCGCTCACTTGGGATTGCAGATACCGCATTCTTTGCACCAGAAGCTGAGTTCTATGTCTTTGATAGCGTTCGCTTTAAGACCGGCATCAACTCCGCTGTCCATGAGATCGAATCCTATGAAGGTGCATGGAACACAGGTGTGGAGTGCGACGCCGATGGAACACCGAGCCGTGGGTACCGCACCCGAGTAAAGGGTGGTTACTTCCCTGTTTCTCCAACAGATCAATTTGCAGATCTTCGCGATGAAATGGTGATGCAGCTAGGCAAGGTAGGACTTCTGGTAGAGCGTGCACACCACGAGGTGGGTACCGCTGGACAGATGGAGATCAACTACCGTTTCACCGACATTTTGCATGCAGGTGATGATGTAATGAAGTTTAAGTACGTCATCCGCAACACCGCTTGGCAAGGCGGAAAGACCGCAACCTTTATGCCTAAGCCACTCTTCGGAGACAATGGCTCAGGTATGCACGTTCACCAATCATTGTGGAAAGATGGAAAGCCTCTATTCTTCGAAGCGGGAACGTATGGCGATTTATCAGATATGGCCCGTTGGTACATCGGTGGTTTGTTGAAGCACGCACCATCTCTACTTGCTTTCACCAACCCAACTGTTAACTCATACCGTCGCTTAGTTCCAGGTTATGAAGCTCCAGTAAACCTTGTTTACTCGGCACGTAACCGTTCGGCATGTATCCGAATCCCAATTACAGGATCAAATCCAAAGGCAAAGCGCATCGAGTTCCGCTGTCCAGATCCATCATCAAACCCATACCTGGCATTTGCAGCGATGCTTATGGCTGGTCTTGATGGAATCATGAATAAGATCGAACCACCTGCCCCAGTTGATAAGGATCTCTACGATCTCGAAGGCGAAGAGGCGGCAGCAATTCCTCAGGTTCCCGGCTCTCTCGATGAGGTACTCAGTAACCTAGAGAAGGATCATGATTTCCTGACTCGCGGTGGAGTATTTGCTAAGGATCTCATTGATACCTGGATTGCCTTCAAGCGTAAGGAAGAGGTCGACTATGTTCGACTACGTCCGCATCCAGCTGAGTTTGAACTGTATTACGACATCTAAGAAGTAGATATAACAAAGCCCGCCTCTCAACAAGGCGGGTTTTGTTTTTACTTGCTACTGGATACTTTTTTGTTAATGCCTTTAAACATCGCGATCGACAAAAGAGCGCTCACGACTGAGGCAACTATTACCGCCAAGACAGCTATCTCTTGTGTCTGACGATCATCAAAAGCTAGATTGGCTATAAAGATAGCTACAGTAAACCCGATTCCAGCAGCACTTCCCGTCGCAAGAATCGAGGCTTTACCCGCTCCCTCTGGTAGATCAGCGATCCTTGATTGCTTAGCCGCAAGTGATGCAATAAGAACTCCAGCAGGCTTACCAATAACTAATCCAAAGAAAATTCCCCAAGCGATCAGGGACTGTGAAGCATTACTTATTGTTTCTGCAGTTATAACAACTCCTGTGTTTGCAAAAGCAAAGACTGGAACCACAAAAAAGGTGCTTATAGGATGGAATTTATGCTCTAACCACTCAATGACAGACACTGAACCATCCTCTAAATCTTCAATCTTGGTCTGCTTACGAACAATATTAGGAGTCATTAACCCAAGAATGACCCCAGCTAGGGTTGGATGTACGCCAGTCTTGTACAAGGAAAACCACAAGGTAAAAGCAAAAATTGAGTATATAACCATGGATTCAACACCCATTTTTTTGAGGCCAGCAATCACGGCGACGGTAATAAGGCCTGCTAGCAACCAGGAGACCTTAATTCCAGTTGAATACACAAATGCGATAATTAAAATTGCACCAATGTCATCAATCACCGCAAGTGCCAATAGAAAAGATCGAAGCGAAGCAGCAACTGAAGGACCAATCATCGAGAGTAATCCCACCGCTAATGCTATGTCAGTTGCAACAGCAACTCCCCATCCACCAGGTGCAACACCACCAGCGATCGCTAGATAAATAAGGGCGGGGAAAGCCATGCCCCCAACTGCAGCAACGAAGGGCAACATCGCCTTTTTTAATGTTGCCAAGTGTCCAGAAGTTAACTCGCGCTTAATTTCAAGTCCCACTACAAAGAAGAAGAGGCTCATCAAAAGATAGTTAATGACCTTCAGGATTGATAGATCTAGTAAATACCAATCATCACCAAGAGTTAGATGAAAATCCAGGGTTGAAAAATATGTGTCAGAGAGAGTTGAGTTGGCAACGATTAAACCTAACCCCGATGCACCCAGGATCAGAACACCTCCCGCTGACTCGCGATTAAGAAAATCAAGAAGTGGGGTGATCCGTCTTTTCATGATGTAACTCTAACTGAGCAAACTCTCCTGTGCTCGAATTTTTCGGGCTGATATGAAAATGTGACCAAAAAATCCAAAGACTAAAGCAAAGATCAC
>Ga0129324_10000066_pt1 | contig 64307 bp, 67 predicted proteins | sample CPBDNA_7_FD_96879 | JGI IMG/M metagenome (GOLD analysis project Ga0129324, IMG submission 96879) | Freshwater to marine salinity gradient microbial communities from Chesapeake Bay, USA - CPBay_Spr_15_0.2_DNA | ecosystem: Environmental > Aquatic > Marine > Coastal | place: USA: Chesapeake Bay... | reverse complement strand
GTTCGAGGCTGGCGATCAAGCGATGATCTTTTTGAACAGGCGTGGCTATGCGCCGTTGACCCTGTGCCGGACGTGCGGGCACAGATTGCAGTGTCCGCGCTGCACGGCGTGGCTGGTGGAACACCGTTTGCTCGGACGGCTGCAGTGCCATCATTGCGGCTTCCAGACCAAACCGCCTGAAATCTGCCCAAACTGCGAAGATAAGGATTCCATGGTGCCGTGTGGCCCGGGCGTTGAACGCTTGGCCGAGGAAATTCAGCTGTTGTTTCCGGACATTCGCACCGTGATTGCAGCCAGTGATACCGTGCGTGGCCCGCGTCAGGCGAGCGAGCTTGTCCATATGATGGAAGACAAGCAGGTCGACCTCGTGATCGGCACGCAGATTGTTGCCAAGGGCTACCATTTTCCAGCGTTGACGTTGGTCGGCGTGATTGATGCGGATCTCGGCTTGTCCGGTGGGGAGTTTCGCGCCGCGGAGCGCACGTTCCAGCTTTTATACCAAGTCGCAGGCAGGGCAGGGCGCGGTGACCGCCCGGGGCAGGTGATCGTGCAAACCTATATGCCCGAACATCCGGTGATCAAAGCGCTGGCTGCCGGCGATAGGGATACTTTTATCGCTGCCGAAAGTGCGGCCCGAGAAGAGGCGCACATGCCGCCATTCGGGTCTTTGGTGGCGCTGATTGTATCGGGGCGGGACGAAGATTTGGTTGATCAAGCGGCGTCGGGTTTGGCGCGCGTGGCGCCCAGGGGCGAAGGGCTCCGCGTGCTTGGGCCCGCGCCCGCGCCGATGGCATTGCTACGAGGACGCCATCGCCGCCGGTTGCTGCTGATTGCAGCGACGCGGGGCGGCGTACAAAACGCGGTAAGAGCCTGGATTGCTCGGGCGCCGATCCCGAAGAAAGTGCGCGTTCAAGTTGATGTTGATCCGGTTTCGTTCTTTTGAATCGTGCACAAAAGGCAGCGGAATCGGCGTGCCGCTTAAGGATTCTTTTACGCGTCTCAGGCACTCGGTGCTAATCGCTTGTAAAAAAATGCGTTTTTGCAGCGCAAAAAAGCGCCTCAAGCCCGCTTGCACACCCCTAATCAGTGTGTTACCTGTTCCCGACTTTCGCGAGGCTAAACTTGCGGAGAGGGGCTCGTTTCGTCGAACCTGGGATAGCCAGACGGCGAGGCGAATGAAGCATACAAAAGTCGATGTAAGACGCGATTTTTAACGAAGGGGATTTTCCCAGGTGTCAGCGGATAGTTCGGGCACGGCCGGTCTAGCAGGCCGTTATGCAACGGCGCTCTTTGAGTTAGCCGATAACGACAAAAAACTCGATGATGTCGCCGGTGACCTCCAGGAACTGGGGGCCATGATCGCGGGCAGCGAAGACCTTGCGCGCATGATCAAATCACCCGTGATGTCGCGCGACGACCAAGTCAACGCCATGAACGCGTTGACCGAAGCATCGGGATTTAACTATCTTACCAAGAATTTTGTTGGCGTGGTCGCAGATAACCGTCGGTTGTTCGCGCTTGCCAACATGATCAAAGCATATCAAGAACAACTCGCAGTGAGCAGGGGTGAATCCACTGCTGAAGTTGTTTCCGCGAAGAAGTTGACCGATACGCAGCTCGCTGCGGTCGAAGACGCGCTGAAATCAGCGATCGGTACGAAGGTGCAGATCGAACAGCGTGTTGATGAAAGCCTTTTGGGAGGTCTCGTGGTTCGCGTTGGGTCGCGGATGATCGATAGCTCCTTATCTACGAAACTGCAGAAAATGCGCCTCGCCATGAAAGGGATTGGCTGATGCAAATCAAAGCCGCAGAGATATCCAACATCCTCAAGAAGCAGATCAAAGACTTCGGGAGCGAATCCGAAGTTGCCGAGGTTGGTCAGGTTCTGACCGTCGGTGACGGTATCGCCCGTGTGTATGGTCTTGATAAAGTGCAGGCCGGTGAACTCGTCGAGTTTCCGGGCGGCATTAAAGGGATGGCGCTGAACCTCGAAACCGATAACGTCGGTATCGTGATTTTCGGTGATGACCGCACGATTAAAGAAGGTGACACGGTCAAGCGTACCGGTGACATCGTCGACGTGCCGGTAGGTCCTGAGCTGTTGGGCCGCGTTGTTGACGCGCTCGGCAACCCGATTGATGGCAAAGGCGATATCAAGGCGAAGCAACGTGCGCTGGTCGAAGTCAAAGCGCCGGGCATCATCCCGCGTAAATCGGTGCACGAGCCGATGCAGACCGGCCTGAAAGCCATCGACTCACTCATTCCAGTTGGCCGTGGCCAGCGTGAATTGATCATCGGTGACCGTCAGACCGGTAAAACGGCTGTCATTATCGACACGATCTTGAACCAGAAATCGGTCAACGACAGCACCGACGACGAGTCCAAGAAGCTGTATTGCATCTATGTCGCCATCGGCCAAAAGCGCTCGACAGTTGCACAGTTGGTGAAGACGCTCGAAGACTTCGGCGCCATGGAATATTCCATCATCGTCGCTGCGACCGCATCTGATCCGGCACCGCTGCAGTTCCTGGCACCGTATGCTGGCTGTGCGATGGGCGAATACTTCCGCGACAACGGCAAGCACGCGGTTATCTTCTACGATGACCTTTCCAAGCAGGCTGTTGCGTATCGTCAGATGTCGCTGTTGCTGCGTCGTCCGCCGGGCCGCGAAGCTTATCCGGGTGACGTGTTCTATCTCCACTCCCGCCTGCTCGAGCGTGCGGCGAAAATGGGTGATGCTGCCGGTAACGGTTCATTGACCGCGTTGCCGGTCATTGAAACCCAGGCTGGTGACGTGTCCGCCTACATCCCGACCAACGTGATTTCGATCACCGACGGTCAGATCTTCCTTGAAACCGATCTGTTCTTTAAGGGCATTCGCCCGGCTGTGAACGTTGGTCTTTCGGTGTCACGGGTTGGCTCGGCAGCACAAATCAAGGCGATGAAGCAGGTTGCCGGCTCGATTAAGCTGGAACTGGCTCAGTACCGCGAAATGGAAGCCTTCGCGCAGTTCGCATCCGACCTGGATGCGTCGACGCAGAAGCTTCTGGCACGTGGTTCGCGCCTCACCGAGCTTCTAAAGCAGCCGCAATACAAGCCGTTGGCTGTTGAAGAGCAAGTCGTGGTGATCTTTGCAGGTGTCGAAGGCTATTTGGACAATATCGATTTGAACCAAGTCACCGCTTTCGAAACCCGTTGGCTGGATGAAGCCAAAGACAAGGGTGCCGACGTTCTTAAAGCGATCCGCGAAGAGGGTGCTTTGTCCGACGCGACCAAGGACAAGCTGAAAAATCTCCTCGACGAATTCGCTAAGAACTTTTCGTAACGCGACGGATAGGGACCAGGAAGACGCCTTATGGCCAATCTGAAGGACCTCAAAGGCCGGATCGCCAGCGTTAAGAAAACGCAGAAGATCACGAGCGCCATGAAAATGGTGGCGGCCGCAAAGCTACGCCGAGCACAGGAAGGGGCTGAAAATGCCCGTCCGTATGCCGAGCGTATGTTCCGTATGGTAAAGTCGATCGCGACCAGCGTCGGCGATACCGAAGGGGCACCGAAAATGCTGTCCGGCACTGGCGGAAATCGTCAGATGTTGGTTGTCTGCACCTCGGACCGTGGTCTGTGTGGCGGCTTCAACGGCTCGATTATCCGCGAAGTGAGGGCTCGGCTTCGTGAAATGCGCCGCAACGGGACTGATTTTAAAATCATCACCGTCGGTAGCAAAGGCCACGACCTCCTGCGTCGTGAATTTGGTGATAACATCGTTGCCAAATTTACCGATATCGGTCGTCGTGGCGTGAAGTTTGAAGAAGCATTGGGCGTCGCGGAAAAGATCACCGATCTGTTCGAAGCCGACGAATTCGATGTCTGCACGATCTATTTCAACAAGTTTCAATCGGCGATCTCGCAGATTGTAACCCCGCAACAGCTGATCCCGTTCAGGGTTGAAGCCGCTGACGATGCCGACGACGATGCTGACCAAAAGACGGACGGCCCACGTGCGGTGTTCATCTTCGAGCCAGATGAAGAAGAGATCCTTGAAGACCTTTTGCCGCGCAACGTTGCAACGCAAATCTTCCAGGCATTGCTGGAAAGCTCGGCGTCCGAACACGGCGCACGCATGACGGCAATGGACAATGCGACCCGCAACGCGGGCGACATGATCGACAACTTGACGATGACCTACAACCGGACACGTCAGGCTGTGATTACCAAAGAACTGATCGAAATCATTTCGGGCGCGGAAGCGCTCTGACCACAGAGACGCCGCAAGGCAACGGAGCGAAACGATGGCAAAAAACGACGTCGGCAAAATTGCACAAGTTATGGGCGCGGTCGTGGACGTGCAGTTCGAGGGCAACCTGCCCGAGATTCTGAGCGCACTTCACGTCCAGAACCAAGGTAAGACTTTGGTTCTGGAAGTCGCACAACACCTGGGTCAGAGCATGGTTCGTACCATTGCCATGGACTCCACCGAAGGCCTGCAGCGCGGCTTGGATGTTACCAGCACCGGGGAAGCGATCTCGGTGCCGGTGGGTCAGGCATGCTTGGGTCGCATCATGAACGTCATCGGCGAGCCGATTGACGAGCGTGGCGAGATCAAGACCAAAGTCCGCGCACCGATCCACGCTTCGGCACCGCCGTTCGTTGATCAGTCCACGGAAACTGAAATTCTTACCACCGGTATTAAGGTCGTCGACTTGATCGCACCGTATGCCAAGGGTGGTAAAATTGGTCTGTTCGGGGGTGCCGGCGTTGGCAAGACCGTGCTGATCATGGAACTCATCAACAACGTTGCAAAAGGTCACGGCGGTTACTCCGTGTTTGCCGGTGTTGGCGAGCGTACCCGTGAAGGTAACGACCTTTATCACGAGATGATCGAATCCGGCGTTATCGACCTCGAAGGCGATGGTTCGAAGGCGGCCCTGGTATACGGTCAGATGAACGAGCCGCCTGGCGCACGTGCACGTGTTGCGTTGACCGGTTTGGCACAGGCCGAATATTTCCGCGACCAAGAAGGCCAAGACGTGCTGTTCTTCGTCGATAACATCTTCCGCTTTACCCAGGCCGGTTCCGAAGTGTCGGCACTGCTCGGACGTATCCCGTCCGCTGTGGGTTACCAGCCGACGCTGGCGACCGACATGGGCAACATGCAAGAGCGTATTACGTCGACCAACAAAGGTTCGATCACGTCCGTGCAGGCCATTTACGTGCCTGCCGACGACTTGACCGACCCTGCGCCGGCAACTTCGTTCGCTCACTTGGACGCAACCACCGTGTTGTCGCGCCAAATTGCAGAACTTGGTATCTATCCGGCTGTGGACCCGCTCGACAGTAACTCGCGTATCTTGGATCCGCGGATCATCGGTGACGAGCATTACCACGTTGCGACGACGGTGCAGCAAACCCTGCAGTCCTACAAAAACCTGCAGGACATCATCGCGATTTTGGGCATGGACGAATTGTCTGAAGAAGACAAACTCACCGTGTCCCGCGCGCGTAAGATCCAGCGCTTCATGTCGCAGCCGTTCCACGTTGCTGAAGTGTTTACCGGTACGCCTGGCGTGCTGGTGTCGCTTGAAGACACCATCAAAGGCTTTAAAGGTATCATCGAAGGCGAATACGACCACTTGCCGGAATCGGCGTTCTACATGGTCGGCACCATCGAAGAAGCCATCGAAAAAGCCAAAAAGATGGCTGCTGAAGCCGCTTAATAGGCACTTGAGGAGACTGTGATGGCCGATACGGTCGAATTCGAACTGGTCTCACCAACCCGGCTTTTAAAGTCGGAGCCGGTGGCAATGGTTGTGGTGCCGGGTGCCGAGGGTGACATCGGCGTTCTGCCCGAGCACTCGCCGTTGATCTGCACGGTGCGCCCTGGCGTCATCAAGATCTATGAAGGCGATAAGGTGACCGAAGAAATTTTCGTTGCTGGCGGATTCTGCGAAGTGTCGCCGACCCGTTGCACGGTGCTTTCTGAAGAAGCCATGATGGTTGCCGACATCGACGCCGGTGAAGCGCGTGAGCGTTTGAGCGAAGCCGAAAAAGCTTTGTCGTCAAGCGATGAAGACGGACGCGAAAAAGCCGAAGATGAGCGACGTATCGCTGAAGCTATGGTGGCCGCCGCCGCGTCGGCCTGATCTGTCCGTATAGGACTTTCGAAAACGCGGTACCTCCCAGGTGCCGCGTTTTTTCGTTTTAGACGTCAAAGTGTCTTCTGATGCATATCATCCAAACGTCCCGTCTGATATTGACCCCGTATGCGGAGGCGGACCGCGCACATGTGGTGGCCCTGCACGGGGATCCCGTGGTGATGGATTATATGAAGGACAGCCGTCCCCTTACCGAGGCCGAGGCAACACAAGAGCACGCGCGTTATCTTCATGCCTGGGCCCGGGACGGGTTTGGTATTTTCACTGTGCGCAACTGCGCCGACGATCAGTTGATCGGTGAATGCGGGTGTTGGCTTCGCGGTGATAAGCCGGGCGTTTCCATGCGCTATTTATTGTTCCAAGAATATTGGGGGCAGGGGTTTGGCAGTGAAATGGCCGCAGCTGCAACGGCATGGCTGTTCAAGACAACGCACGTGACCTCGTTCTGGGCTGTCACACAAGCCCGTAACAAAGCCTCGGTGGCACTGCTGCGACGATTGGGTGCGGTCGTAACCGAAACGGCGCATATGGGTAAAGACGGCCTATGGCGCTTCGACATCACCCGCGATGCGTGGCAGGCGCGCCCTGCCGGCGCTGAGGATCAAGAAAATGCAGACCCTACTGACTGAACGGCTTCGGCTTCGGCCATATCAAGAAACCGACTTCGATCCGTTCGCGAAAATGCATGGGGACCCCGTGCTCAAAGCCAACACGCATGCCAAGGCGATGAATCGTCTTCAGGCACGCGAACTTTTTGACGGCTACCGCGCTGCGTTCGCGACATCGGGCTTCGGCATGATGAGCGTGCGCCATCGTGAGACCGATGCCGACATCGGCGAATGCGGGCTTTGGTACCGCGAAGACGCCGATGCTTATACGCTTCGCTACACCTTACAGGCAGCCCATTGGGGGAACGGCTACAGCCTCGAAGCGGTGCGCGCTGTGCTTGCCGACGCCTTCGATGCTCATGCTTTCAACTTTATTCGCGCCATTGCCATGCATCATAATCAGCGCTCGGTGCGGGTGTTGGAGCGTGCCGGATTCCGCCAAATAGGCAATGCTTTCCGTGGCGTGAAAGGCTTTTTGTGCTTCGAGTTGACTCTTCAAGACTGGAAAGTCAGCGGGGGACTGCCGCCAGCGCGTGGTGTCTGATAAGCTGACCATCGGAGGACATCACCATGAAGCTCTACATTGCCCGTCACGGCCAGGCCGTTGACGCATCTGAAAACCCCGAACGCCCCCTCAATGCGCACGGCAAAACGCAGATTGAGCGGATGGCGTCTTTTCTCGCCCGTGCCGGCGTGCGCCCGCAAAGCATATTGCATTCCGGTAAAGCGCGAGCTGCACAAACGGCGATGATCTACAGCCGTGTTATCGGCGGTGGCACGCTCGTGCAAGAACGGGGTGGTCTCAAACCGATGGATGATCCGAGCGTCATCGCAGAAGCCATGGAGGACGCCAGCGTCGACACGTTGATCGCCGGGCATTTGCCGCACCTGGGTCGACTAACGGCACTTTTGCTGACCGGCGACGCGGATACACAGTTGGTTGATATGTCGACCGGCAGCATGGTGTGCCTCAGCCGCGATGATCACCATGGCTGGTCAATGTCGTGGATGTTGGATCCAACACTGTTGGGATCTTAACGCAACAATCAGCCCTATTCCCCGCGCAAACGATCCAGGTCACGCCGTTCGCGTTTGGTCGGTCGGCCCGCACCTTGTTCGCGTCTCGCCACGGGGATCGGCACATCGGGGTCGTCGCTGGACGTCGGTGCTGGTGGCGGTGAAAGGTCTTTATACAAAGTTTGTGCTTCGCTTGCCGGGCCACGGCGTGTGGCGATGGCATCAATCTCGATGATCTTTACGTTGCGGCCTTTGGCAAACGTCAGCACGTCGCCCCGCTTTACGGCGTGGCCGGGCTTTTCGACACGCACCGAATTCAAGCGCACTTTACCCGCCTGGACAAAACTTTGAGCAATTGTGCGGGTCTTAAAGAAACGTGCGTGCCACAACCACTTATCAATGCGAATGCTTTCGGCCACGCCTTAGTCTCCGAACGAGAAATCTTTGAGTTTGGCGAACGGCGAATGCGGATCGTGCGCCACGACGACTGGATTATCCGCTTTGCTTCGCGGCCTGTTCTTCTTTCCTGTCGGCACTGCGTTCTTATGGGGCCGCCGAATCGGTCGGAAGCGATCTTCGGGCGTGCCGTCCGCACCGGTTTTTTGTATGCGCTTGAAGCCGAGTGCCGCTAATACGCCAGGTAATTCCGTGTTGCCGGCACCAATCATCGACGTCAGTTCCACGGTCGGCTTAAAAGGTCCGCTTTTAGCGAGTAGCCATGCCTTTGATGTCAGGCGTTCCGCCATGTCGATGCGGACAGCGAGCGGTCCGAGTATGCGGTAGCCGCAGGCCTCAAGGAAATCCGGCTCGAAATTCTTGGTCGCCGGCACCGATACGCGTCCTGCGGGTGGCAGATCCGGCAGACCCGCGCGGTTGGCGTGCAAGGCCCATAAAAGTGCCCGCCATCGAACCGCGTCGGGTTTTAACAACGCGGGTAAGAATGCCATGTCGCGGCCGATGCGGACGCCAAGCGCGCGCAATTGGCGTCGGTCATCACGGCTGAGCGCATTGATTTGATCCGCCGCATCGCCGCGCTTCAACGAGCCCAAACCCTCTTTAAGCTGGAACGCCAGCCCTCGCGCCGCTCCTTTAATTGGCGCACTTTCCAAAGCCAACAACGGGGCAAATACCCCATCAATTCGATGCCGTAACCAGTCTGATAACCGTGCCGCAATCAGATCGCGGTCCAGCGGATCCAGGACATCGTCTGCGATCACCGATATCTCTGGTCGAAGCGTGTCCCCGTTGCCCTTTAGCCTGGCAATCTCGTGCCCTTGCCACAACACGTGGGGCAGACGGCCGACCGGGTCATCTTCAAGGAGAATGTCCTTATCAGGTGCAGCGGCGATTTGGCGGGCGGTGCGGGAGACTTCCCCACGGATCGCGCGCAACGCAGCATTGGCGACCGTTCGTCCTGCGTCACCTTCAATAATGTCGTCAAATGTGAACCTAAGCCCGCGCAGTCGTCCGACCGGCTCGCCTTCAATCAAAACCTCGCCGTTGGTGCGTACAGCGGCGATGAGGTCGGGAGAATCCTTCAGTTTGGCCGCCAGCACGGAGGTTTTGCGATCGACGAAGCGCTGTGTCAGGCGCTCGTGTAGTGCATCAGAGAGCCGATCTTCGATGTCACGGGTGCGTTCCTGCCAATGCGCCGCATCGGGCACCCAGTCGCCGCGAAACGACACATAGGTCCATGTGCGAATACCGGCGATCCGGCCGATCAAGGTGTCCATGTCCCCGTCGATACGGTCGAGGCGCTTCACCTGGCCTGCGATCCAATCCATCGACAGGCGCTCGGCATCGGATGTGAGGTGGTTATAAATTGCCAGCACCAGATTTCCGTGCGCATCACTCATCACGCCCCGAAAATCGGGAATGCGGCAGACGTCCCACAGCAAGCGGACCCGGTCGTCGCCCTTGGCCGCTTTGATGACCGGGGCTTCTTTGCGCAATCGTTCAAAAATGACCTCGTCGTCCGCAGCCCGAGCACGGACCAAGCCAGGTTCACTCGGGCGTCTGGTCAGACTGTTTCGAAATGCGGCGATAGACGAAAAATCCAATTCGGTATTGCGCCACTGCAGGCTTTCAAGCGGATCAAAGCGATGCTCTTCGATTCGCTCAGCCAATTCGTCCGGCAATGTACCCGCTTCGGCCGTGGTGCCGAAAGTGCCGTCGTTCATGTGCCGTCCGGCCCGGCCCGCCGCCTGTGCAAGCTCAGACGCTGCAAGGCGCCGGACCCGTCTGCCATCGTATTTCTTCAGTGCTGCGAAAGCGACGTGGTCGACATCCATATTCAGGCCCATGCCGATGGCATCCGTGGCGACCAGATAGTCGACCTCGCCGGCCTGATACATCGCGACCTGCGCATTTCGAGTCCGTGGGCTGAGCGCCCCCAGCACCACTGCGGCACCGCCTCGTTGACGGCGCAATAACTCTGCCAGCGCATAAACATTTGATGCTGAAAACGCGACCACGGCGGCCCTGGCCGGTAAACGGCTGATTTTACAGGGCCCGACATGGGTTAACGTGGAAAAGCGTGGCCGAGTCATAATTTCAGCTTCGGGGATCAGGCGGCTCAGCAAAGGGCGGATGGTCTCTGCGCCCATGAACATGGTTTCTTCGGTGCCACGCGCATGTAGCAGGCGATCCGTAAATATATGCCCCCGGTCCGGGTCAGCGCACATCTGAATTTCATCGATGCCGACGAATGCAAATTGCATATCAAGGGGCATCGATTCGACGGTGCACATGTAATATTGGGCGCCTTGGGGAAGAATCTTCTCTTCTCCGGTGATGAGGGCAACTTTATCGGCACCTTTGATTTTGACCGCGCGATCATAGTTTTCGCGGGCCAATAGCCGTAGCGGAAAACCTATCATGCCCGAGCGACGGGCCAGCATACGCTCCATCGCGTAGTGCGTCTTCCCCGTGTTCGTGGGGCCTAAGACGGCGCTGATGCGCCCTTCATCAAGGGGGGCAGTAAGCATGCAACCACACTGGCCGGAACAGCGTTTCAATGCAAGTCTCTCGCGCGTACGGTTTACAATTGCGCGGTGCGTAGACCTGATTATGATGCCTTTAGATCGCTCTAAGGAGAAATGTGTGCGCATCTTGATCGTCGATGATGATCACGTGTCATTGCTGGCAATGGCACGTCCGCTGCGAAAAGCCGGCTATGACGTGGTTGAAGCGATGCGTGCCGAGCAGATCGTGGGCGATGCCGAAGAAGGTCGCTATGATGTGATCATCATGAGTATTTTTATGCCCGGTATGGGCGGTATTTCGGCGATTGAGCGCATTCACAAGAAAGACCCGACGTGCAAGATCGTCGCCGTCACAGGCGGTTATGCGGACATGTCGGCAGAAAATGCGATCACGGCGGCCAAAAAAATTGGCGCCGTTGCGGGCTTCTCGAAACCCGTCAATGTAAGCGCCTTGATGGGCATGGTTAAGGGCTGGGTTGAGCCCTAATCCTCGATGATTGATGTCCTGTAAGGGGTTGACCGCCCCGTATTTCGGCACATATCCGTTCAAGTAAAGGGGCTGCAGAATATGATTTTGCAGCCGAACGGCGAAATTTGGGGGTTTGACGATCCATGAGCAAAGAAACTTTTTCATTCCAGGCCGAAGTCGGGAAGATTCTCGATATCGTTGCGCACTCGTTGTACAGCCAGAAAGAGGTCTTTTTGCGGGAATTGATATCGAACGCATCGGATGCCTGCGACAAGCTGCGCTATCAAAGCTTAACCGCGCCCGAGCTGCTGGACGGAGCCGGTGATTTCCAGATCGAGATCAATATTGATTCCAAAGCCAAGACGTTGACCGTTTCCGACAATGGAATCGGCCTTAACAAAGACGACATGATCGATTCGCTGGGTACCATCGCGAAATCCGGCACCCAGGCGTTTGTCGAAGGTCTCAAAGACGCCCAAGCCGGCGGTGAAGACGCAAAATTGGCCCTGATCGGCCAATTCGGTGTCGGTTTTTACAGCTCGTTCATGGTTGCCGACAAAGTCGAAGTCGTCAGTCGTAAAGCCGGTGATTACAAGGCATGGCGCTGGACATCCGAAGGACACGGGGCTTTCGAAATCGAAGACGCTAGCCGCAACGTGCGCGGCACCGATGTGATCCTTCACATCAAAAAAGACGCCAAAGAATTTCTTGAGCCCGCACGTGTCGAAACGATCGTGCGCACCTATTCTGATCATATTGCGCAGCCGGTCGTCCTTAAAGCTGTGAAAAAAGACGATGAAGATAAAACCCTGAACAGTGCGTCCGCCCTTTGGACCCGAGACAAAAAAGACATCACCGACGAACAATATGCTGAGTTTTATCACCACGTCGGCATGGCGTTCGATCAGCCTTGGCTGACGTTGCACAATAAAGCCGAAGGTGTGATCAGTTATACTAACCTGTTATTCGTGCCACAACAGCGCCCGCTGGATATTTTTAACCCGGAACGCAAGTCGAGTATCAAGCTGTACGTTAAACGCGTGTTCATCACCGATGACTGCGAAGCTTTGATCCCGTCGTATTTGCGCTTCGTTAAAGGTGTCGTCGACAGTGAAGATATCGACCTCAACGTCAGCCGGGAAATGCTTCAGCACAATCCTGCGGTGGCGAAAATTCGAAAAGCGTTGGTCAAGCGCGTGCTGTCTGAGCTTACGAAAAAGGCCGACAAAGCGCCTGACGAATACGCAGCGTTTTGGGAAACCTTCGGCATGGTGCTCAAAGAAGGCATTCATGAAGATTTCGAAAACCGTGACAAGCTGGTTGCGTTGGCACGCTTCAAATCGTCTGCCGTTGAGGGCTGGACCTCTTTGGCGGATTACGTCTCGCGCATGAAAGAAGGCCAGAAAGATATCTATTATATCTCTGGTCCAGATGCGGCGCAGGTGTCGCGTAGCCCGCAGCTTGAAGGCTTCCGCGCCAAGGGCGTTGAAGTGCTGTTCATGACCGACCCCGTCGACGAGTTCTGGCTGCCGGCCGTCGGTACCTTTGAAGAAAAGCCGTTTAAATCCGCAACCCGCGGCGACATCGATTTGGATGTCGTGAAGGGGGGCGATGATGGTGACAAAACGGATAAAGAAAAAGCCGAAGACGCAAAAGAACACGGTGTCGATGCGCTGATCGCGGCGTTCAAGTTGGCGCTGGGTGATGCGGTCAAAGACGTGCGTACTTCACATCGTCTGACCGACAGCCCGGTTTGTCTGATTGCAGACGAGGGCGCGATGGACATGCATCTGGAACGCTTGTTGAAAGCGCACAACCAGATCGACACGTCTTCACCGCGCATCCTCGAAATCAATCCGAAACATGCATTGATCAAAAACTTGGCAGGGATTGCCGATGTCGATGCCAAGGACACGGTGTTGAATGACGCAGCGTATTTGTTGTTGGATCAAGCCCGCATCGTCGAGGGCGAACCGGTGCTGGATCCGCAAGCTTTCACGCGCCGCATGACGGCGGTGATGCAAAAGGGTATTGCGGCGTAGAAAAACCCTCTGACTTAGGGGATGGTAGCGAAAAGCGCCGGGTGAGGGCTCACTCATCCGGCGCTTTTTTGTGGGCTAAGCCCCTTATCCTGGCGCTCCCCCGACGGGAGCGGGAATAGTTTACGAGCTCAGCGAGCCGCAGAACCGCTGGATGCGGGTGCAGGCGTCTTCCAGAAGGTCGGTGCCGGTGGCATACGAAATTCGGAAGTGCGGGCTGAGACCGAACGCTTCGCCGTGCACGGCGGCAACGCCTTCGGCCTCCAAAAGCTCGGTCACAAAGTCTTCGTCGTTCTTAATAACATTGCCGGCTGGAGTTTTTTTGCCGATCACGCCTTCGCATGACGGATAGACATAGAACGCGCCTTCGGGCGTTGCACAGCTGAGGCCATTTGCCTGATTTAGCATGCTGACCACCAAGTCCCGGCGTTCTTTAAAGATCGCGTTGTTCTTGGCGATAAAGTCGTGCGGCCCGTTGAGCGCGGCGATGGCAGCGAACTGACTGACGGCTGCCGTGTGTGTGATGCTTTGCGACTGTACCTTGGTCATCGCTTTCACCAATTCCGCAGGCGCACCCGCAAAACCAACCCGCCATCCGGTCATGCAATACGCTTTCGACATGCCGTTCATCGTCACCGTACGGGACTTCAGCTCGGGTGCGACTTGGGCAATGGTCTTGAATTCAAAATCGTCATAGACAAGATGCTCGTAAATATCGTCGGTGAAGACCCAGACCTGTGGGTGGCGCATCAGAACCTCGGCCAACGCCTTTAGGTCTGCTTCGGTGTAGCCGCTGCCGGTCGGATTCGACGGCGAGTTTAAAATCAGCCATTTTGTTTTTGGCGTGATCGCTGCCTCAAGCTGTTGCGGTGTCAGTTTGAAGTTGGATTCCTTGGGGCAATCAACGATCACGGGCTTGCCTTCAAACAGCACTGCGATATCTGGATAGCTGACCCAATACGGCGCCGGTACGATCACTTCGTCGCCCGGATCCAAGGACGCCATCATGGCGTTGAAGATCACAGGTTTGCCGCCGCAGCTCACATGAATTTCGTCGCGGGTATAGTCCAGATCGTTGTCGCGTTTGAATTTTGCGATGATTGCATCCAGCAGTTCCGGTACGCCGTTGACCGCCGTATAGCGTGTTTTGCCGTCATCAAGTGCCTGCTTGGCGGCGTCGATGATGTGTTGCGGCGTATCGAAATCGGGCTCGCCTGCGCCGAGCGAAATAACATCGCGTCCGGCAGCAGCTAAATCGCGGGCTTTTTGCGAAACGGCGATGGTCGGGGAAGGCTGGATGGCGCTCAGGCGCTTGGCGACGATGGACATATGGGCTCCGGGGTGCTTTGGGATCAAAAGTGTGAATTGCGGGTGAAACTTTACGCCTCTGGGTGTTGGTCGACAAGCTTAGTTCTGTGCAGCCGCGACTCGCACCCGGCGCATGTATCGCCTATATAAAGGGCATGGATAGTGCACCGGTATATATTCCCAAGAAGCGCCCGCCGACAAATATGACGGCGGACTTTGTGATCGCATCTGACTATCAGCCTGCCGGCGATCAGCCGCAGGCGATCACCGCGATCACCGAAGCGCTGAAAGCGGGCGAGCAGGATCAGGTCCTGCTTGGGGTCACCGGGTCCGGCAAGACCTTCACCATGGCGCATGCGCTCAGCAACTTGGGCCGGCCCGCGCTGGTGTTGGCGCCCAACAAGACCTTGGCGGCGCAGTTGTATGGCGAAATGAAAGAATTTTTCCCCAACAATGCGGTGGAATATTTTGTCAGCTACTACGACTATTATCAGCCTGAAGCCTATGTGCCGCGTACCGACACCTACATTGAAAAAGACGCCTCGGTGAACGAGCAGATCGACCGCATGCGCCATGCCGCGACCCGGTCACTGTTGGAGCGTCCGGACGTCATTATCGTCGCCTCGGTATCGTGCATCTACGGTATCGGCGCGGTTGAGACGTATTCCGAGATGACTATGAAGGTTTCTGTCGGCGACACGCTTGATCAGCGAAAACTGATGAAGAAACTGGTCGAATTGCAGTATCAGCGCAACGATCAGAATTTCTATCGGGGCTCGTTCCGGGTGCGCGGCGATGTGGTCGAGCTGTTCCCGAGCCACTTTGAAGATCGCGCCTGGCGGCTGTCGTTCTTCGGGGATGAAATCGAAGGTGTGTGGGAAATCGATCCGCTGACCGGTGAAAAAACCGCGACGCTAAGCCACATCACGATCTATCCGAACAGCCACTATGTAACGCCGCGCCCGACGTTGATGCAGGCGATCCCGGAAATAAAAAAAGAGCTGAAAATTCGGCTGGAACAATTGCACGCCGACAACAAATTGTTGGAAGCGCAGCGCCTCGAAGAACGCACCACGTTCGATATCGAAATGCTTGAAACCACAGGCCATTGTGCTGGCATTGAGAACTATTCCAGGTATTTAACAGGCCGAAATCCGGGCGATCCGCCGCCGACGCTGTTCGAATACATGCCGGAAAACAGCATCCTGATCGTTGACGAAAGCCACGTCACCGTGCCGCAGATCGGTGGCATGTATAAGGGTGACTTTGCGCGGAAATCTGTGCTCGCCGATTTTGGTTTCAGGCTGCCGTCATGCGTGGACAACCGACCTTTGAAGTTTGAAGAGTGGGACGCCATGCGCCCGCAGACCGTGTTCGTGTCGGCGACGCCGGGCCCATGGGAGATGGAGCGCACTGGCGGCGTGTTCGTCGAACAAGTGGTGCGCCCAACCGGTCTGATCGATCCAGAATGCATTGTCCGTCCCGTCGAAACCCAGGTTGATGATCTGTTGGGCGAAGTGCGTGCGGTGTCGGCGGCGGGTATGCGCACGTTGGTGACGACGCTGACCAAACGTATGGCCGAGGATCTCACGGAATATCTGCACGAGCATGGGGTGCGGGTCCGCTATATGCATTCCGATATCGACACGTTGGAGCGGATTGAGATTATCCGCGATCTGCGGCTCGGTGCATTCGACGTGCTGATCGGGATCAACTTGCTGCGCGAAGGCTTGGACATTCCGGAATGTGCGTTGGTGGCGATTTTGGATGCCGACAAAGAGGGGTTCTTGCGTTCGAAAACGTCGTTGGTGCAGACCATCGGGCGCGCAGCGCGAAACGTCGAAGGCCGGGTTATCCTGTACGCCGACAAAATGACCGACAGCTTGGTATACGCCCTGGGCGAAACTGAGCGCCGACGCGAAAAGCAGGTCGCCTATAACCTGGAACACGGCATCACGCCGGTCAGCATCAAAAAAGGCATCTCGAACATCGTCGAGAGCGTCTATGAGAAAGATTACGTCACCGTCGATACCGGTGTCGGCGGCGAGACACAGTTGGTTGGCCATAATATCCAAGCCGTGATTACGGATTTGAACAAGAAAATGCAGTCGGCTGCGGCCAACTTGGAATTTGAAGAAGCAGCCCGTATGCGCGATGAAATTCGCCGCCTGGAAGCGCACGAACTGGGCCTTGATAAACCTGGTGTTTCGCAAAAAGCCCGCGCGGCATGGGAACCTGAGGGCAAGAAGAAGCGCCGCAAGGGGCGCTAAACGATTTATCTTGCGCGTTAGTCTTCGATGCTCACCATCGCGGTCTTGCGATAGACTACGGAGAGATTGTTTGCGGGCATCTTGACGGTCTTGATCAGGTGTAGGCCGTGGCGGCGTGCTTCGAGCGCGACGTCATCCAGATTACGAATACCCCAACTGGGATCGCGCGACCTGAGCGAGGCGTCAAAGTCTTCGTTTGAAGGGGCACTATGCTTGCCGCCGATTTTGTAGGGGCCATACATATACAGAATGCCACCTTCGGGCAGGATGCGCCCGGCGCCGGCCAGTAAGCCCAGGCAGGCCTCCCACGGCGCGATGTGGATCATGTTTGAACAGATGATGGCATCCGCCTGGTCTAGCGGCCATTGCGGTGTCGTGACATCCAACGTGATCGGCATCATGAGGTTTTCAAGTTCGGTGTCTTCAAGATACGCGCGGACCGAGGCCTGATAGGTCGCATCGATATCGGAAGGCTGAAACGTAAGGCTCGGCAGGTGGGATGCAAAATGCACCACGTGTTGGCCGGTGCCGCTGGCGATTTCAAGCACGGTGCCGATTGGCGGTAGTACCGTTCTTAGAACCTCAAGGATGGGGTCCTTGTTACGCTCACTGGACGGAGAGACCTGCTGATCGGGATTGTGCTGTTTCATGGCGCAAACTTTGCGGGCTTGTGTGGGTTGAGACAAGCAAAACCGTAGTTTTATCATGGTTGTTACGTCTGAGCCCATGTGTTACGCAAACTTATGTTTGATCGAATAAAAGCATTTCTCGATGGTCGCGACGCACCCGATGAAGGGGTGAACAACGACGATGCGCTGGCTGATGCCGCCGCCGCCGTGCTGGTTGAAGCGGCATTGCTGGACGGCAATGTTGATGACGCCGAGCGTCAAATCATTGTCGATATTCTGCATGATCGGTTCGAGCTTGCTGCCGAAGACGCCGATGCCTTGATCACTGGCATCGTCGAAGACCCACATCATGCGAACCGGGTCTATGCGGCGACGAAGACCATTCGAGATTCGTTTTCCGAAGAACAGCGGATTGAAATTATGGAGATGCTTTGGCGGGTTGCGTACGCTGATGGCACGTTGCACGATTACGAAGCGAATTTGGTTCGCAGAACGGCTGGGTTGCTGTATGTACCTGACCAAGAAAGCGGCCGCGCCCGCAAGCGGGCTCTTAAGCGTTTGGGTCTAGAAGATAGCGTGTGAGGAAAACACATGACTTATATCGTCACGGAAAACTGCATCAAGTGTAAATATCAAGACTGCGTCGAAGTCTGCCCCGTCGATTGTTTCTATGAGGGTGAGAATTTCCTCGTCATTCACCCTGACGAGTGTATTGACTGCGGCGTCTGCGAACCCGAATGCCCGGCTGAGGCAATTGTTCCCGATACCGAGCCCGGTGTTGAGAAGTGGTTGGAAATAAATACGAAATTTGCCTCCGAATGGCCGAACATTACCCGCAAGGGCGATCAATTGCCGGATGCTGCAGAATGGGACGGCAAAGAAGGCAAGGCTGAAATGCTCAGCGAGAATCCCGGCAAGGGCGATTAAGTATCTGATTTAAAATGCATTATACCCAGCCCCGCGTGATTTGCGTGGCTGGGTAGCGTTTTTGGGTCCATCGGCGACCACTGGTAGAGCACCGGTCCGTAGCGTGCGCGCTTTTCTGAACCGCAAAACTGTGTTATATTATTTCGTGTGATAATCGCTTTTGGGGGCCTCGCCTTAACGGACGGGCCCTTTATGTATGCGATACGATGCATTGTAGGTTCATCCGTGTTCGCCTTGGTTTTCCCTGGTGATCGGGTGATTTTTGATAAGAGAGCAGAGCAGAAACCCCATGGCCGAACAACTAATGTTTACCCCCGGTGACTTTGTGGTTTACCCGACGCACGGCGTCGGCAAAGTCATTAGCGTGGAAGAGGACGAAATCGCCGGTCACAAACTCGAACTTTTTGTGATTAGCTTTGACCGTGACCGAATGACGTTACGCGTTCCGGTCACCAAGGTCGCCAATTCCGGCCTCCGCAAACTTTCGTCTAAAAAGCGGATGGATGAAGCAGTCCACACGCTTAAAGGGCGCCCACGCGTAAAACGAACGATGTGGAGCCGCCGCGCCGCTGAATACGACTTGAAAATCAATTCCGGTGATCCGGTTTTGATTGCTGAAGTCGTGCGTGATCTACATCGCAACGTTGGCCAGCCCGACCAGTCTTTTTCTGAGCGTCAAATCTACGAACAAGCGCGGGATCGCTTGGCGTCTGAATTGGCGGCCGTCGAAAAGACCGACATGGAAAAAGCGACCAAGAAACTCGAACAAATCCTGGAAGCGGCTTAAGTTCATGGTGTCACCGTCGGAAACGACGGTGCCGGATGGGCGGCCCGAGCGTGGTGCAGGCGCAGCGCCTGCAAAGATCGTTTCTGGCGGACAGACCGGCGTTGACCGTGCCGCACTGGATGCCGCGATTAAGCTCGGCATCCGATGTAGTGGTTGGGTGCCCAAGGGGCGGCGTGCAGAAGACGGGCCGATAGATAGCGCCTATCCGATGACCGAAACGCAAAGCTCAAGCTACGAAGATCGGACGCATCGCAATGTCGCCGACAGCGACGCGACGCTGATCATTACCCGGGGCGCGCCGGACGGCGGCACAAAGGTTGCCGTTGATGAAGCCGCAGCGTTGGGAAAGCCTTATCATATCGTTGATTTGATGCGGACGCATTCGCCTTTGGCGGCTTTACGTTGGCTAGAATCCAAACGCCCCGAGGTGTTGAACGTTGCGGGGCCGCGCGAGAGTAAAGCGCCGGGCATCTACGATGAGGCGTCGACGTTTCTAACCCATTTAATGAACTTGGCGGCAGGCTCCAGCAACGCTTGAGCGAAGCGGCAGCTTAGTCCGCGACGACCTTCACCTTTTCGCCGATTTTGAGACCCTTGGCCATGGCGTTCAAGTTCAACGCCCGGAACCAATCGTCGTTGAATTTGCCGAGCGGCATCCGACTTGCGAAACCGGACACTGTGGCGCCGGGTTTCACGTCAACGACGCGGATAACCGGGGGCGCACCTGGCCGATGTCGGCGGGATTCAGCAGTTTAAAGCTATAGGTGGTTTTCCGGAGTGGCACCGACATCGCAGATGTAACGTTGGGGTCGGTCAAAAAGACGAATCGGAAAATTTGAGTACGCGATGTACGGATCGCCAAAAAGCGGAGGTCGCGGGTCCCGAATTTTGCTTCGCCCCTTGAAGTTCCGCTGACGGCCTCATATCCGTTGATGTCCAGACGCTCAAGATTATCGGGTTGGAAGCCGCTTTCTTTTGCCCACGGACCCCGCATATATTCGGTCAGGCTTGCGTACCCACTGGCCACGTCTGCATTGGCCATGGAGAAAATGATCTCGGTGCCTTTGCCGTCTTGGCCGAAAACTTCGGTATCACCGTTTTTCACCGTGAACCCAGGTGGGAAGTCAAAGCTGAAGCCGATATCTGGGTGAATAAAGGTATCGCCTTTCATAAACCCTTCTTTCGGATCAGGGCCAAACATCACGCCATCCAAGCGTGTCAGGAAGGGGCCGCGGGCGCGCACCGGCTTTGCGGGCATGGCGTCGGCGGCGAGCGATTTCGCTTGCTGGATGCGGTCTGTGGTCCGTGGATGAGTTGACATAATGGAGTCATTTGCCCGCGCTTTGCCTTCCATGGCGGCCGCGATGGTGGTTTGCGCATCCAGCTTTGCAAAGAAATCCCCCAATGCATCTGTGTTGTAGCCGGCGCGGCTCATGTAGCGGATACCGAGGCGGTCAGCTTCAAGTTCCTGCGAGCGCGAATAACTTTGCAGCGCAGCTTGCGCACCCAAGGAGACGATATTGCTGACACCGCTCGGCGCGCCGAGCACGGCGCCGATAATGCTGACCGCCGTCACGCCAATTTGTGTTGCCATTTGGCTTGAGTACCTTTGAGCCGAGTGCCGGGCAGCGACGTGTCCAATCTCGTGACCAATCACGCCTGCCAGTTCTGCCTCGTCTTCAGCAAGGGTCACGAGGCCCCGAGACACATAAACGTATCCGCCGGGCAGCGCGAACGCGTTGACGGTGTCGTCATCAAGCACAAAAAATTGGAACCGTTGGTTCGGAATTTCCGATTGTTCGGCGAGTTTTTGGCCGATCGCTTCGACGTAGGCTTGAAGTTCAGCGTCGCTATAGGTGCCGCCGAATGCTTTCAGTATCTTTGGATGCTCTTCGGCGCCCACTCTTTGCTCGTCTTCGACCGACATAAAGCCGGTGAAGCTTTGCTCACCGGTCGCCGGGTTCGTGGTGCAGCCTGACAGCGTTGTCATGCCGAGCAGAATAAAGGCGACGAAAATGTTGAAGTGAAGATTGAAACGCATAACGTAATCCTATGGTTCGGTGCGACCAGCAGTTTAGTGTAGTTTAAACTCCCGTCTCAACGACCTAAAAGTTCGATCTGCTCGGGATGTGTGGCGCGGATCATCGGCCCGTTTCGTTTTATGAGCCAGCCTCGGACGCGCACGCTTTCACCGATTAAGCTCAAAGGGTCCACGCCGTCCACTTCGAACAGCTTTAAGGCTTCGCGCGGTATGGAAATCGTGAAATCTGTGCGCCAGTCTGCACCAAAATTCAGATATACCGTGCCTTTAACTTTTGCGGCGTCAAGAACGCGCCCCTCGATCAACTGAAACGTGCCGAGTTTTTGACTGAGCACATCAACATTTGGGTTGAGGATATGATAGAACGGATTCGACCAAATGCCACGCCCGTTGGCGCGGGCATCGCGTTCAAGTGCCAGCATGTCTTTGACTAGAGCACGGTTGTCCGGAAAGCTATAAACCCGTGCCATACCGATCCGCAGCATCTCGCCTTGGACCCAAAGTCCAGGAGCAGCGCCCTCGATCACGTGTAGGTGCGCAAGCCAGCGGCCATAGCGGTCGCGTCGGGCCCCACCGAATGACAGGCCAAGTGATTTTCCCAAGGTCATATCGGCAAGCGCTTGTTTGGCCTCGTTTGCGAGCGGCCAGATTTTAAAGTGCTTCCGTCCGAGCGGCAGTTTTGGTGCCTGAATACCGACCAAGCGGATCTCGCCGCTGTCTTCCAGACCGGGGGTGACGAATAACGTATCGCCATCGACGATCTCGGTCACTTTGCCCGTGTGCACGGTCTCTGCAGCAGCGGGCGCCCCTGCTAACCAGGCAAAAAACACGAGGCTCAGAAAAAGACGACGCATCGTGTTACAGGCTTACCATGGTTCGAATATCGCCAGGCGTTTTGCCGGCGTCGCGCAGACTTTTTAGGGTCACCGAGCGGTTGCGTTTTGCGTAGCGTTCGCCGTCGTCGTCGGTCAGAAGCCTGTGGTGGTGATAGTCCGGTACATTCAAATTCAACAGCGATTGTAAAAGCCGGTGCACATCGGTCGCCGCAAAAAGATCCTGACCGCGGGTCACCAGGGTGATGCCCTGTACGTGGTCATCCCAGGTGACGGCGAGATGATAGCTGGTCGGCGTGTCTTTGCGGGCCAGTACGACATCGCCGAACCGTTCCGGCTTTGCGGTAATAGTGCCGGCTTCTCGGTCGTACCAACTCAACGGACCGGCGCATGCAACCGCCGCGGCCATGTTGATGCGCAACGCATAGGCTTCGCCGACGGCGATGCGGGATGCGGTGACGTCGGGGCTGAGGTCTCGGCAGGTGCCCGGATATAGTGGCCCATCAGGCCCGTGCGGTGCGCCACCGGATGCGGCAATTTCCGCCTGGATATCTTTGCGCGTACAGAAACAAGGATACAGCAACGCCATCTCGTCCAGTTGGTCGAGGGCATCTTGGTAATCTGCAAAATGATCCGACTGGCGGCGCACGGAGGGTCCCCAGTTCAGCCCGAGCCAAGCTAAGTCATCATATATCTGATGCTCGAACTCAGGACGGCAGCGGGCTTGATCGATGTCTTCGAGTCGCAACACGAACCGGCCACCCTGATCTGCGGCGGCATCAGCGGCGAACAGCGCCGAATAGGCATGTCCCAGATGTAAATAGCCGGTCGGGCTTGGGGCGAATCGGGTCACGGTTGTCATCAAAAACTTGTTCCAGACGGCGGGCGCCAAGTGTTGTTAAAGGCGTTGTTATACGGTTTTCCGCGCGTTCAGCGTGACATCATCAAACGTTATGCGCTACCACTGTGCAACGGTTCTTTAGGAGCAAGCGCAATGAGCGATGATAACACGGCGATGAAACGTCTAAGCGGTCCGATTCTTGACCCCCTAGGTGGGCGTACCCCAACCAAGTTGGTGGTGTTTTGTCATGGCGTCGGATCCGACGGCGATGACCTGATTGGCCTTGCGCCATACTTTCAAAAGGTCCTGCCGGATGCGCGGTTTATTTCGCCGAACGCCCCTTTTCAATTCGACGCAGCGCCGGTCGGCTATCAGTGGTTCAGCCTCCAAGATATGAGCCAAGAAGCCCGCACCAAAGGCACACAGATGGCCGCGCCAATTTTGAACGCGTTTATCGACGAACAGCTGGCCGCCTTGGGTCTCACCGATAAAGACTTGGCGCTGATCGGTTTTTCACAGGGTACGATGATGGCGCTGCACGTTGGCCTGCGCCGTGCCAAGGCGTGCGCCGGGATTGTCGGGTATTCGGGGATGTTGATTGACGCTGACAATTTGGCAAACGAGATCGTCTCAAAGCCGCCGGTGCTGTTATGCCACGGCCAGGCCGATGAGATCGTGCCGTTTGATTTTATGCCGGCAGCCCTCGCTGCGTTGCGCGAAAACGGGGTAAGCGCCGAAGGTTTGGGACGGCCAGGCTTAGGGCACGGGTTAGATGACGACGGCATCAAGGCGGGAATGTTTTTCCTCGCCGAATGTTTCGGGGTAAATCTGCAAAATATGGCGGAATAAAAGGCGGCTCGTTGCGGAGCGCAAGGTCACGAAAGATTCATTCGTCAGTATTTGGCTTTTTCGCAAGATGGTGTATTCTCAAGTCTAGTCGGCCAGGAGATATAGTATCGAATGTCTATCGACGGCTACCCAGCCTTAGCGCTTAATGCGGATTTTCGTCCGCTGAGCTATTTTCCGCTTTCGCTTTGGTCGTGGCAGGACACCTTAAAAGCGGTGTTCCTAGACCGGGTCGCCGTTGTCTCCGAGTATGATAAAGTTGCCCATTCACCGAGCCACGAAATCCGATTGCCCAGCGTGATTGCGCTCAAAGAATACGTCCCGATGAACCGCCAGCCGGCATTTACCCGTTTTAACGTGTTTTTGCGCGATGGGTTTTCTTGCCAGTACTGCGGCGGCGGATTTCGCACCGAAGAGTTAACCTTCGATCACGTTATTCCGCGTTCCCGCGGTGGGCGTACGACTTGGGAGAATGTGGTCACCGCGTGCTCGCCCTGTAATCTTGTCAAAGGCAACAAGATGCCGAAGCAAGCAAAGATGCATCCGTTCCGAACCCCGGTCCGACCGACGTGTTACAGTCTTCAGGAAAATGGCCGCGCCTTCCCGCCGAATTTTCTCCATGAAAGTTGGCGGGATTTTCTTTATTGGGACAGCGAACTCGAAGCCTGATCCCACATTGCTCCGATCCCAGACGCCCGTTATCATGCTGCTCGCAGATTTAACGCGCGGGAGAGCGATATGTTCAGCAAACACCAGTTTATCGAAGATTGTGCGAAAGCCGTCAAAGATGGCCAAGCCGCCGTCCGCGAGCTTGTTCAAGAGGCTGTTTCCGCACCCGATGGTATCTACAAAGAACTTGGCACGCCGAGCAAAGCTGGGATCGACCTGCTGCATCGATCGTCAGATTTGACGGTGATCAACTTTATCTGGTCGCCATACATGACGCTGATTCCGCATAACCATAATATGTTCGCCGTGATCGGTATTTATAACGGTCGCGAAGACAACGTGTTTTGGAAGCGTGGCGAGGACGGGCTGGAAGCCGCCGGCGCAGACTCAATGGGTGCGGGCGACGTTGCCACCCTTGGCCACAACATTATCCATTCGGTGAGCAACCCGCTCGGCAAGTATTCTGCGGCGATCCATGTCTACGGGGGTGATTTTTTTGAACCCGATGAGCCCCGTAGCGAATGGGACCACGAAACTTTGCAAGAACGTCCATGGGATGTCGAAACCACCCGCGCCACGTTCCGAGAAGCTGAAGAGCGTTATCTCGCGCATTTGGCGGCGGCTGAGTAATTTTAAATACCTGCCGCCGGTCCTTCACCAAACATGGCCGTTAGTTCATCGTGGGTGATCATTAAGTCACGATAGCTCAAGTCGCCTGACATCATCCGCTCCACGGCCTGGCGGACAAGGCCGAGTGTCGCGCAGGCAATCGAGCCGCCGGTGCTGATTCGCCGCACACCCATGGCGGCTAAGGCATCAAGCGGAATATCAAAGCCTTTGATGCCGACCAGCACATTGAGCGGTTTTGAAATGGCATCAAGAACGGTAGCGATGTCTTCGCGTTTTCTGAGCCCAGGCACGTACAAACAGTCGGCGCCGGCATCTTGGTATAGTCGTATCCGGCGAATGGACTCAGTCAATTTTTCCGGATGCCCGACGAGATAACATTCAGCCCGCGCCGTCAGCACGAACGGTTTGCCACTGCGATTAATCGCTTCGCGTGCGGCGGCGATGTGTTCGGCGATGCGCTCGGCGGGAATCAATTCTGATCCAACGCTGCGCGGGTGATCTTCGATGCTGCCGCCTTCGGCGCCGGCTTGGATCAACATGGTGAAAGTGTTTGCGACGGCTTCGGGGGTGTCACCGTAGCCATCTTCAGAATCGACGCTGACAGGAATGTCGACGGCGGCACATATCGCCTCGGTCGCGCGCAGACATTCGTCCCATGTCAGTGCGCCTTCGTAGTCGGGTAGGCCCGCCGCATAGACGATCCCGGCACTTGTGGTGCCGATGGCGTCTGCGCCGGCGTCTTGCATGATTTTAGCTGCGCCCGGATTCCAAGCATTCGGCATGCGGATCATCGGACCGTTCGTATGACGCTCTAAAAAATTCATCGTCATTATCCTCAAGCGCGCCAGCAGGGTTTGCGGGATTCCCGAAGTGCGTCCTGCGTCTGGATACCGAGATCACGCAACTGCCATGGCTCCATATGACGTGGCTGTCGGCGTTGGCGGTGGCGTTGCACCCAAAGTATCAAGAGGCCGAAAAGGGTAGGAAGCAGCATTTGCTTACTCCGTAGACTGTTACGCCGATCACTGAATGGACCTTTGTCGGATTTAGTTGAGCTTTTCCAAAACGGCTCAAATTTTGCGGAGAAAAACAAATAAGGGTATCAAAAATACCATTTCAGTTTTTCTATACCTTGCAAAAACTCAACGAATTAATTCAGCGACCCTTCCTAAAATTCAATATTTTCAACGAGGTAATGAGAGCTTCCTCGTTACATTCGATGTGAAAAACTTCCACCGTTATGTTTGAAGAGCATTACCTGATTTTTGATCAATGTCATTCATAAACACTTCGCTTATGATCGAAATATGAATGTAAATGATGAAATAAAATAACTGGCGCAAATCGCCAGCAATGGATTCGCACAAACGGCCAAATTAATTATCGTTTGCCATTGATATCTTGTTTTGTTAATGATAATCATTCTCATCTTAGCGGGTAGCAATGTTGTGCCCGTACAATGCGGTGGTCAAAAAGTGATTGTGGAACAAAACGAACGATTCGGTAAGCGCCGGACCCTGACTTTAACCGACGACATGCTTCAGAGTGAGGAGTTGTTTTCGGGTGGCCGCGAAATCACCATCGTGCATAAGGGAGAGAATTATAAACTTCGTCTAACTGGGAACGACAGACTCATACTTAACAAATAGGCTCTAGCCAGCAACCCAGCGACCGATTTCAAGGCAGCTAGGCAGCAAGCATTCGCCTCAACTCTATAGCGAGGACAAATGCGACATACCTTATTTTTGGCGTGCTTAGGCACGTCGATATCGGTTGCTGCCATAAGCAACGCTGATGCGCAGGAAAAGAATCCTACCAATACACTCGATACCGTGACCGTCTATGCGACGCGCACGCCGACGTCGACTTTCGAGGTGCCAGCGATGGTTATGCGGGTTGACGCGGATGCACCGGGTGCTGCCATGTCGAGCACGACCTCGGATCTGTTGCAGTTTGTACCTGGCGTCGATGTAGAGAGCGGCCCCAGACGAAATGGCCAAACGGTCTCCGTGCGTGGCTACGATGATGAAGCCATCATCACCCTGATCGACGGTCGTCGGCAAAATTTTGAAGCTGCGCATGATGGCCGGTACTTCATCGATCCAGCACTTCTGAAATCGGTGGAAATCGTTCGCGGCGCGTCGTCTGCCGTCTACGGTGGAGGCGGTGTCGGTGGTGTCGTCGCTTTCGAAACCAAGGACGCGAACGACATGTTGGCGCCGGGCGAAAACACAGGCGCATTGACGTCACTAGGCTATCGCTCTGCGAACGGCGAATTTGCCCCCTTAGTGTCAGCATATGGGCGTACCGGTGGGCTCGATGTTATTGGCAGTTTAAGCTACCGGCGCTCGGGCGATATTCGCCTCGGTGACGTATCGACACAGGACAATTCGTCGACACTGCTGACCAAAGACCGTGTCTATTCGGGATTTTTAAAGGCCGGCTACACCTTTGCAGATTTCCATACGGTCAAGGTGCAATATGATCATCATCGTAACGATGGCTCGGAGCCGAACAACGGCGGCGGATCAATCACGACATCTAATCCGACCGTCGACAAGAAAGTGCGCGACGACCAAGTCAGCTTTAAATATGCGTACGACAATCCCGAGAACCGTTGGTTAAGCCCCAGCCTACACCTCTACAACAACGTCACCGACGTGACCGAAACCGATATTTCCGGGTCGAACGCCGGCCGCGTCCAGAGCAGGCGAATCAATACGCTCGGGTTTACCCTCGATAACCAGACGCAGCTTGCCGAAGTGAAGGGCGTCGCCCAAACGCTCTCATACGGTTTCGAGATTTACACCGACAAGCAAGAAGGCCGGATCTCGACCGGCAGTGCCCGCCCTGGCGTGCCAGACGCCGAGGAACGTGCGTACGGTCTCTATCTTCAAGATGAAATCACTGTTCAATCGTCCATTGGCAAATGGCTGATCGTGCCGGCTGCACGCTTTGATAGTTATCATAGCGAAGACAACAATGCGCAGTCCCAAGATGAGAGTCAGGTATCGCCAAAGTTATCGCTCAGTTATCTGCCGAATGACAATCTCATGCTGTTCGGCTCGCTGGCGCAGGCATTCCGGGCGCCCAATATGACGGAACTTTATCCATCTGGTCAGCATTTCCCGGGTAACAATTTTGTCTCCGACCCGGACTTGAAACCCGAGACGGTCACGACACTTGAGCTCGGTGCGGGCTATCGGTCGAGTGATCTTGTTGCCAAGGGCGACAACGCACGGATCAAAGCCTCGGTATATCGAAGCGAAGGCAAAGACTTTATCACCCAAAAAGTTGGCACGACGACGACAACCAACTTGAACATCGAAAACGCCGTGCTGATGGGTTTCGAAATCGAAGGTGAATACCGCCTCAATCCAATCACATTGAAGGTTGGTCTCTCAGAGGTTTTCGCTGAAAACGATGACACGGGCGAATATCTCACCAACAACACGCCGCTGACCTTCGTCGGTGACGTTGGCTATGACGTGCAGTCAATAGACAGCACCATTGGTTGGCGTACCCGCATCGCTGATAAAAGCGACCGGGCGAACAGCAGTATGTCCAGAACCGACGGGTATGCGGTCCACGATATCTATTATCGCTGGCGCCCTTCGCGAGGAAAGCTGCAGAACGCAACCTTGGACCTTGGCGTCGAGAACCTTTTCGATAAAGCCTACAGCACGCGCTACGGCTCCCTTCTTGAAGAAGGCCGAAGCTATGTCGCTAAGGCATCCATGAAATGGTAACGGCAATGGCGATGAACGAACGCAGCGAAGCCGGGGGTATAACCTCCGGCTGGTTGCCGCTGTTTGTTGCCGTGTCGATTCTCATTAACCTTGGTATCGCGCACGCCGTCAGCAATTTCTCAGTACCCGAGATTGTCGTCGCCGACCCGCCGCCGCTTCGCATTAATCTGAGCGTTCGTGCGGCGCCCCCAATAACGCCGTCTGCAGGTGGGGCAGCGCCACGCGCCGCTTCGCCCAAGGCGCTGATGTCGGTTGAAACAACGGCAACTGCGGTGGAAAAAATTGCTGCTATTGCGCCGGAGCCGGTGCCTAAAACAGCGCCGGTGAAGATTTTAAAGCCGCAGCCAAAGATGGACACGGCGCGTCTGTCGACAAAGCCGAGCCGAACTCAACTCGATGTACCTATCCCGAAAACGCAAAACATTGCGGCGGCCAAACCCACGCCCAATCCAATCGTCGAGAAGGATGTGTCGAGCCCGCCGGATAGAACATCATCGCAGATTGAAACCCCGATGACCGATGCCGGTGCATCAAGCGCGACCATACAACAAGAAGCGCGATATCGCCGTCAAACGCCGCCTGTTTATCCACGCCGTGCCTATGAACTTGGTCAGCAGGGAACCGTGCTGCTGTTCGCCCAAGTGTTGCCGAACGGTCGGCCGGGGGAACTGAAAGTTGCCCAATCGTCTGGGCACAGTTTGCTTGATATGTCGGCCCTTGCTGCCGTCCGCGCCTGGGAATTTGAACCGTTTACCATCAACGGCAGCGAGGTCGCTACGTGGGTCCGCGTGCCTGTCCGTTTCGTCATTCAGTAAAAGATTGAGGAGTACCGAAATGAATAAAATATCACGACAATCTTCCGAAGCGCATGCCGAACAAATACGAAAAGGATTGATCGCGCTCAAGCAGCGGGAACCTGATATTCGTGCCCGAAATGCCGCAGATGCGCTTGGTGTGTCCGAGGGGGAGTTGCTTGCCGCACACGTCGGCGAGAATGTGATCCGGCTAAAAGATGAGTTTCCTGAGATGCTCTCCGTTCTGGCGGGCCTCGGCGAGGTGATGGCGCTGACCCGGAATGAACACTGTGTGCATGAACGTAAGGGCGTTTATGAAGGCGCTAAATTCTTTAGCCATGGAAAGATGCGTCAGGGACTTTTCGTCAATCCCGACATTGACCTCCGCCTGTTTATGAATCACTGGCTATACGCTTTTTCGGTCAGCGAAGAATCCAAGGCAGGCCCGCGACGTAGCCTGCAGTTCTTCGATAAGTCCGGCACAGCAATCCATAAAATTTATCTGACCAATCATTCTGATGTTGGCGCCTTCAACGATCTTGTCGCGCAGTTCCGCGCCGACGAGCAACCTGTCCATATCGATGTCGAAGCGTTCGCGCCGACTCCGGCACCCAAGGATGACAGCGACGTGAACCGCGATGATTTTCGCAACGCGTGGGAGAACCTTAAAGATACGCATGACTTCTTTCCGATGTTGCGTAAGTTTGGCCTCGCCCGCGAACAGGCGTTCCGCCTTATCGGTAAAGACTTCGCTTATCAGGTCGAAAATGACGCTTCCAGGCGCGTTCTTGAAATAGCACGGGACAACGATTGCGAGATCATGGTCTTCGTTGGCAACCGTGGCTGCATTCAGATTCACACGGGACCGGTCGTTAAACTTGTAGAGCATGGCCCTTGGTACAACGTGCTTGATCCAATGTTTAATCTTCACCTTCGTGAGGATCGTATCGCCGGTACATGGGTCACCCGTAAACCGACCGTTGACGGTTTCGTGACTGCCGTCGAGGTTTTTGACAAAGACGGCGAGGCGATCGTTACGTTCTTCGGTAAGCGGAAACCTGGCCAGCCTGAACTTGAACTTTGGCGTGAAACCGTCGCCGCGCTAACGATCAAGAACGTCGCCGATGTTGCCTGAGGTGATATTGCCTGATTGGTTCGACCGACTTGGGCTAACCGTGTGGCCGTTGGCGTTATGTTCAGTGGTCGCCGTGGCTATTGTCTGCGAGCGGTTGGTTTTTGTTGTTCGCAGCTTGTTTCGTCGCGGGCGCACGCGGGCACATCTCGTCGATATGCTCGACGCCAACCGCTGGTATCCAAAACCCGTACGCGATGAGTTGGCATCACTGATGATTGCCGAGTTGCATGCGGACTACTTCAGCGGCATCCGGTCTCTGCGCATGATCGCCACCATTAGCCCTATGCTTGGATTGTTCGGCACCATTCTTGGCGTTGTAAGTGCCTTTCGGGCTATCGCCGCAAACGTTGGACCGGTGTCGCCGCACATGATCGCCGATGGTCTGTGGGAAGCTATGTTGACCACGGCTGTTGGTCTTGCGATCGCGTTGCCTTCCGTTGTCATGGCGTATCTTTTTCAGCAGTTTGCGAGCCGGCAGATAAACCGGTTTTCGATGCTTCTGAACAGGCAGTCACTTGCCTACGAAGTGCAGGGCGATGGCCCTTTGGGTATGTCGCGCTCGCACCTTGAGAGGGCCGCCGAATGATTGCGTTTCATCACGATGACGGAAACGATACTGCACTTGCCGATCTCGCCGTTGATCTGACACCGATGCTCGATATTCTGTTCATTCTTCTCGTGTTCTTTCTGTTGACCGCAGGAACCACCCTGCGCGCGCTTGATTTGGAACTGCCGAAGAATGTTTCAGAGGATTTGCAGCCTCTTGATGCACCGAAGCATGTGCTGCTGCAAATCAAACAAGACGGCTTCAAAATCGATGATCGTGCGCTTGCCAATTTTGACGCCCTCAAGGCGGCACTGCCTGATGCAATGCGCGCTCACCCTGAGTATTCGTTGATTATCGCGAGTGATCGCAGGGTCGAGGTTGACCGGCTTTTGGGCGTACTTACCCATCTGCAATCGATGGGAATATCGGCGACGAATATTTTGCTTAATAGAGAGGAAGTTCAATGAGACTCGTACTGGCATTCCTGGTTGTGTTGCTATTGGCAGAACCCACATTTGCCGCAGGATCACAGCGGATCGTCTCAATCGGTGGTGCGGCAACTGAGATCGTCTATGCACTTGGCGCTGGCAGTGATGTGGTCGGCAGTGACACCACCAGCTATTTCCCACCTCAAGCGAAGAATACACCAAAAGTTGGCTACCAAAGGGCGCTTTCTGCCGAGGGCATTTTATCCCTATCGCCGGATGTGGTGCTGCTTAGCGAAGAATCTGGGCCGCCTAAGGTGTTGGCTCAATTGGAAAGCGTCGGCCTGCATCTTGTATATCTTAAGGCCGGTCGCAGCCTTGATGATGTTCGTGCGAATACGCGTACGGTGGGAGATGCTTTGGGTCTATCAGAAAAGGCAACGGCGTTGATCAATAGTCTCGCCGAGACGGAAGCAAAGCTCCGGGATGTGACACGCCAGTATGACCAGCGAAAACGCGTCTTGTTCATTCTTCAATACGGTGGCGGCGCGCCAATGGTCGCCGGTGTAAGCACTGCCGCAGACAGTATCATTGCACTTGCCGGGGGACAGAATGCCGTTAGCGGCTATAGCGGATACAAGCCACTGACGCCGGAGTCCGCGGTCGCTGCGCAACCCGATATTATTCTTTTGACGAGTCAAGGGTTGGAAGCGATTGGCGGAAGTGAGGGGCTGCGGGGTCTTCCTGGGCTCGCATTGACGCCGGCGGTTAAGAACGACCAGATCATTGCCATGGACGCCTTATTGCTGCTGGGGTTTGGTCCGCGTACCGCTGATGCCGTTATGACTCTGCATCGGAAATTTAGCGCGCCATGAGCGTTCGTGACTTTGCTAAACCGATAAGCTGGACGGTCGCCGATTTGCGAACTGTATGGATCGCCGTACTTGGGGCGATCCTTGTTGCCATCATGGTTGCCGCAGCGTCGATTGGCGCCGTCCATATCCCGATGGGCGCATTCCTTAGCGGCAATTTTGAACCCCAGCACTTCGCAGTGCTGTCGTCGATCCGTCTGCCGCGCGTACTGCTCGCTGCTGTCGTGGGCGGCGCACTGGCATTGGCGGGTGCCGCTATGCAAGGGCTGTTTCGCAATCCGCTCGCCGATCCAGGCTTAATTGGAATTTCAAGCGGCGCCATGCTTGCTGTCGCAGCGGTCATCGTCCTCGCCGGCAACCTCGGGGGGGTTATTGGTCTATACGGTCTTAGTATTGCCGCGTTCGTCGGCGCACTCTGCGCATCTGCGATAATTTTTAAGTTGGCACGATTGAGCGGCACAGTCTCGGTCACCTATCTGCTGCTCGCCGGCATCGCCGTAAATGCAATGGGCGCTGCTGGCACTGGGTTTCTTGCTTATCTTAGTGACGATACACAACTTCGGACCATCACGTTTTGGAGCATGGGCAGCGTCGGTGGCGCACTTTGGCCAGGGGTCCTGGTTGCCGCCACGATCATTCTACCAGCAGCGACTATACTGATACACAACGCGCAGCGGTTAAATATCCAATTGCTGGGCGAAGAGAACGCACATTGTCTGGGTATCGATACCGAGCGGCTTAAACTAACAGTCGTCATCTGCACGTCGCTTACCGTTGGCGCGGCGGTGGCCGTCAGCGGTATTATTGCCTTCATCGGTCTTGTGGTGCCGCATCTTGTAAGACTGATGTTCGGTGCCGACCATCGCATTTTGTTGCCGGCTTCGGCGTTGCTGGGGGCGATATTGCTGGTGCTTGCGGATACCGTCGCCCGAACCTTATTAGCGCCTGCGGAAATGCCCGTTGGCATCATCACCAGTCTGATCGGCAGTCCGTTCTTCCTGTGGCTTTTGGCCCGTCAATATTCAGGTAGGTTTGCCATATGATTGAAGCCCGGCGATTGTCCTGGCACATCGGCGCCAAACGTATTCTGGACGATGTAAGCCTGTGCCTTGAACGGGGTAACGTTACCGCCATTCTTGGGCCTAACGGTTCAGGCAAATCCACACTGATGAAATGCATGGTCGGTATCCATCGGGCACATCAAGGCGAGGTATGTCTCGATGATCGGCCGTTGTCGGCATTCGGATTCGAGGAATTGGCTCGCCGGCGGGCATACTTGGCGCAAGGGCATGCCATCGATTTTCCGTTTACGGCGATGGAGGTCGTGTTGCTGGGTCGCCACCCGCACATGGGCGCAGGAATCGATGGGTATGATGATGCAGGCGCACGATTGGCGTTCGAGCGGACCGACACCTGGCATCTCCGAGATCGGTTGTTTCCGACGCTGTCAGGTGGTGAGCAGCAAAGGGTGCAGATCGCGCGTGTTTTGGCACAGGTGCATGAACTTGGCGACGCCTGCTTGTTCCTCGACGAACCGACGTCGGCGCTTGACCTCAAACATCAGTTCATGATTGTCGACATCCTTGGTAAGCTAGCTCGCGAGCAGCGCTTGGCGGTCTGCGTCATCCTACATGATATTCAACTCGCTAAACGTTTTGCGGACCAAGTCATTTTGCTCAAGGAGGGCCGGTCTTACGCGACCGGTCCCGCCATGGATGTGTTGGACTCCGGCAATGTTGCTGCTCTCTATGAGATACCGGAGACGCTTGCTAAGGACATCGTGACCGTCAACGTTTAAAGGATGCCGGGGCACCTCACTGATATTAGAAATTATTAACTGCATCCGACATCGATACTTCGCGTGAAACCTGTGACTTGTCATTATTTAACGTTTCGCTTAACATCGAAATATGGATGTATGTGGAGTATCAGATGGTTGGCGATCATGTTGTGATGCAAGATGCCCGGGCGACGGCGATCATCGGGGCGATGATCGGGGTGCCGGCCCGCGCCAATATGCTGGCGGCCTTGGTCGGCGGACAAGCGTTGACGGCGACGGAATTGGCGTTGCATGCCGGCGTTACCCAGCAGACAGCGTCCAGTCATTTGAAGAAGATGATTGATACCGGGCTTTTGAAGGTCGAAAAGCAAGGGCGGCATCGCTACTACCGTTTGGCCGATGCGCGTGTTGCAGAAGCGCTGGAGCCCCTGGCGCATTTGGTGCCGACAACGCCGGTGGTACATAAAAAACCCTCCAAGCTGTTGTCCGAACTCAGGGCGTCGCGGATGTGTTACGACCACATGGCCGGCGTTTTGGGGGTGACCGTGGCAGATGGCCTGATCGACAAAGGCTACATCGTCGCAGATGATACGGATTTTACGGCCACCCCGACGGGGGAGGCGTTTTTCGCCGACCTTGGCATAGATCTGGCCGCCCTTCGCGATACGCGTCGTCATTTCGCCCGACGGTGCCTGGATTGGAGTGAAAGACGCCCGCACGTGGGCGGCGCACTCGGGGCCGGATTAGCGGACGTTTTCCTTAAAAACGGTTGGATTGCCCGGCAAACAGGCTCGCGCAAGGTCACCGTGACCGCGACCGGAGAACGCGCACTGATGGATCGCTTTGGCTTGAGTTAGGCGCGTCCCACTGGTGCCTCAGAAAATATGCCCTAAAGTTTTGACAAATCCCCCGATTTCCCTATATTTCGCCGCTTCATGCTTGGGAATGTGGGTCTGCGGCTTTGTTTCGCATGTCCCCGCCGCCGCTAAGACGCGGGTCGGACTACCGGGCTCATAACAACCGGTCAACGTAGTGAGTCATAAAAATGAGTAAACGTCAGTCTTCAAAGTACAAAATTAACCGCCGCTTGGGTGTGAACCTTTGGGGTCGCCCGAAAAGCCCGATTAACTCGCGTGATTACGGCCCAGGTCAGCATGGCCAGCGCCGCAAAAAGCCGTCTGACTATGGCCTCCAGTTGATGGCCAAGCAGAAGCTTAAGGGCTACTACGGGAACATCTCGGAAAAGCAGTTCCGTAAATATTATCACGAAGCACAGCGCCGCCGCGGTGACACCTCCGAGAACCTCATCGGGATTCTCGAGCGTCGCTTGGACGCTGTGATCTATCGTATGAAATTCGTGCCGACCGTGTTCTCGGCACGTCAGTTCATCAACCACGGTCACATTAAGGTCAACGGTACGCGCGTGAACATTCCTTCGTTCATGGTCAAAGAAGGCGATGTCATCGAAATCCGCGAAAAGTCGCGTCAGATTCCGATGGTGCTGCTCGCAACCGAAAGCACCGAGCGTGACGTCCCTGAATACATCGAAGTGAACCATCAGCGTATGACGGGATCGTTCATCCGCCAGCCTAAGCTGGAAGATGTGCCGTATCCGGTGCAGATGGAACCGAACCTGGTCATCGAATTTTATTCGCGCTGATCATTCGACATTCGGATTTTGCGAAGGCCGACGTCCATGCGACGTCGGCCTTTTGCATTTTTCCGGTTGGGCCCGCATGCTAAGGCGTCCTGGTGCCTGATCGCGAGCATGACCTAATGAGCAAACTATCCGCACTTATCGTCGTTCATAATGAAGCTGCAATTTTAGAAGCTTGCTTGGGCCGGTTGGCATTCGCCGACGAATTGGTCGTGGTGCTGGACCGCTGCACTGATGGCTCGAAAGCCATAGCTGAAAAATTCAATGCGCATACTGTCGAGGGGGCGTGGCCGCTCGAAGCTGATCGTCGTCACGCTGGCATCGATGCGTGCGAAGGGCCTTGGATACTTGAGATTGATGCCGACGAATGGGTGTCGCCGGCGCTTGCCGCCGAAATCACCGGGTCGGTGACCGCGGATGACGCTGATTTTTATTTTCAACCGATGCATAATTATGTCGGGACGCGTTGGGTTCGGTATGGCTGGATGGCCGCATTGGCACCGGACGCAAAGGGAAGCTTGTTCCGCAAAGGCTGTAAAACCTGGGGGACTGAGGCCGTGCACCCGAGTGTTTCATTTTCGGGTCGTCGGGGTGCTGATTATAAAACCGGTATCCGGCATAATTTCGTTGTAGATATTTCAGGTCTGATGAAGCGCTTTAACCGCAACACGTCGCTCGCAGCCGCTGATCTGCACCAGCGTGGTGTGAACGTTCGGACCCGTACCTTGGCCCGTAAAGCCGTGTCGCGATTTTGGAAATGCTTTGTCGCGCGTCAAGGATACCGCGAAGGCGGCGTCGGTTTGGTGGTGGCGACGTTATGTGCGCTTTACCCGCTGGTTGCGCACCTTAAGGCGAAAGAGATTAAATCTTAGCTCAGATATTAGGCCAGAACGTCGACAACCTCGCCCCGGGTCGGTGTGGTCGGGAATGACGAGGGATCATTGCGCAAAGCCTCAATAGAGCTTTGTGCTCGCAATAAATCTTGCTGTTGCTGCGCGGTAAACTGGCGCTGCGCGGCATCACGTTCATTGAGTCGCGCGTTCCGCTCTGCCAGCAACTGACGAAGCGTATCTTGCGTCGTGCCGTCGGTCGATGGTGCCGGGGCCAGCGGCGTGGCGACGGTTGAGAGTGCGGCAGCGCTGAGCGCGTCATCCCGCTGTTGGGCAGCGAACCGTGCATCCGAGACCGCTTCTTGGCTGTCTGTTGCCAGACGTGCGTTTCGGTTTTCCGCTCGCTGGTCAAGGCTATCGCGGACACGTTGATCGTAAAAGATACGATTATCTACCGCTGCACGTACGAGTTCCCGTGATGTTTGGCTGCGCGCGGCTTCACGGGCGTCTTCTTGCGCACGTAGACGCTCAGCCCGCACTTGCTCTTGCTGGCGCTGTTGAGCTGTGGCCTCTGCAGCCTGCTGCTCCCGCCGCAATTGTGCTTGTCGGTCCTGCTGCGCTTGCAGGCGCTGTGCGCTTGCGATAACTGAAACTTCTAACGCCATCGTTCATCCGTCGATTTTCAAGACCGATGCGGCGTTTTCTACGTGCAACACGCCATGCGTGGCTCATTCTGAGCGCCAATAATATACAGATAATGCGCAAAGTTTGCAAAACTCTTATGTGCTGGAGATACTTGCCCAATTCGTACGGAAATAGGGAATGTTAGGTGAGCGCCGAACCTGAATTGACGCCTTTGCAGATTTTGGCGATTGCCGAGATCTATGTCCTGATGGCTGACGATAAAGTTAAGCCAGAAGAGCGTGCGACATTGATTTCGTTATTTGGCAAACATGTGAGCAAAAAGGAAATACCATCTAACGACGTAAAACGATTGACGGCGAATGCTTTTGAATATGTTGAACGGCATTCATTCGAAGATTTTTTAATCGCGATTGAAAGTGCCATCACGATGGGTCAGGCAATTGCCATATATGCAAATATGTATGAAGCGATGATTGTCGACGGCAACGTGGTTGCCCTCGAGAAAGAGCGGGTCGAGAAATTTCATCGTTTTTTCGGTATCGAAAAGCGTGTCGTTAATGCGATCCGTGAAATTCTGATGGTCAAGAACGACACCGGCATTTTTCTGCGGGAAGATCATCCCAACAACGGTAGCGATTTTCATTTTGGCTTTATCGATCTTATGGACCCTATTGAATAAGTTGTGCGGATTATAGGCCACGCCTTGCCTCACCGTGCACAGTCAGCTATGAGCCGAGTATGAAATTTTCTGACCCCCTAATTCGCGGACGCCTTATTAAGCGCTACAAACGTTTTTTGACCGATGTTGAACTCGAAGACGGCACCATTGTCGTCGCGCATTGTGCGAATTCCGGCTCCATGGAAAGCGTTAAGGAACCCGGCTCAGAAGTTTGGCTGTCGCCGGCGCGTAACCCGGACCGCAAGCTTAAATACACGTGGGAGCTTATACGGGTCGGCGAGACCTTGGTGGGCATCAACACAGCATTGCCGAACTTGATTGTCTCGGAAGCCATCGAAGCCGGCCAGATTCCAGAGCTGGCAGGCTATGAGGCGCTGAAACGCGAGGTTAAATACGGCAAGAATTCCAGGATCGATATTCTGCTCAGTGATCCCGTCAAAGGGCAGTGCTATGTCGAGGTTAAAAACACGACGATGCGTCGTGATCTTGTAAATGGTCCTGTCGAATTTCCGGATGCGGTGACGTCGCGTGGCACGAAGCATTTGGTCGAACTGGCTGATATGGTCAAAGACGGGCATCGTGCGGTGATGTTTTATCTGGTGCAGCGTGAAGACGGGACGTCTTTCACGACTGCTGGCGATATTGACCCGACCTATGCCGAAGCGTTGCAAAAAGCGATGCAAGCGGGCGTGGAAGCGCTATGTTATACGTGTCGCCTGAGCCCAACGGAAATTACCGTCGATCATGCGATACCGATCCGGCTTTAAAAAAATACGGCCGCGGGTGTGAAAAAATCGTCCAAAGGCTTACATAACCACAAACACAATGGATAGACAGATGAACGATCAGGCAGTCAAAGTTGCAGCACGCGATGGCCGGTACATCAAGATACATGATGCCGCGGGCTTCGATGGTATGCGCAAAGCCGGTCGTTTGGCCGCAGAATGCTTGGATTTCATCACGCCACACGTCAATGCCGGCGTAACCACCGATGCGCTTAACACCCTTTGCCATGATTGGACGCTGGAACGCGGCGCGATCCCCGCACCGTTGAATTATCGCGGCTTTCCAAAGTCGATCTGCACATCAATCAATCACGTCGTTTGCCACGGCATTCCAAGCGATAAAGTCTTGGTCGATGGTGATATCATCAACATTGATGTGACCGTCATTTTGGATGGCTGGTATGGCGACACCAGCCGGATGTTCTATATCGGTAAGCCGTCAATTAAGGCGCAAAAGCTGGTTGAAACGACGTTTGAGTCCATGTGGCGCGGCATTGAAATGGTGCGCCCGGGCGCGACGTTGGGCGATATCGGCCACGCCATCCAAAGCTATGCGGAATCCAAGCGCTATTCGGTGGTCCGTGATTTTTGTGGTCACGGCCTGGGCCGCGTGTTTCACGATGCCCCGAATATCATGCACTTTGGTCGCCCGGGCGAGGGTGAAGTGCTGCGCGAAGGCATGTTCTTTACCATTGAGCCGATGATCAACGCCGGTCGTTTCGATGTGAAGATCCTCTCGGACGGCTGGACCGCCGTGACCAAAGACCGCGGCCTGTCTGCGCAGTTTGAACATTCGCTCGCCGTCACCAAGGACGGCTACGAAGTCTTCACGGAATCCCCGACTGGGCTGAATTGCCCGCCGTACAACGTGTGATGCGATGCCGGCAGGTGTAGCTTCTTCCGCTACAGACGCTGCCGGCCATCGACGCCGCCTTCGTGCCCGTTTCATGTCAAGCGGGGGCGAAAATATGCCTGATTATGAGCTCATTGAAATGGTGCTGTTTGCAGCGCTGCCGCGTGGTGATGTTAAGCCGCTGGCAAGACGCCTGATAAAGCGCTTCGGTGGCTTCGCCGACGCTTTGGCTGCACCACCTGAAAAATTGGCCGAGGTCGAGGGTATCGGCGACTCCGCGATTGTTGCACTTAAGGTTGTCGAGGCTGCGGCGCAGCGTTTGGGTCAAGCGAGCGTGATGGCGCGCCCCGTGCTTTCCAGTTGGGATCGCTTGATCGAATACTGCCGAATGCGCGTCGGCCGCGCGGAACGCGAACATTTCCGGGTGCTGTTTCTCAATCGGAAAAACGTTTTAATCGCTGATGAAGAACAGCAACGCGGCACCGTTGATCATACGCCGGTCTATCCCCGCGAAGTTGTGAAGCGTGCGCTCGAGCTTGGCGCCAGTGCGATCATAATGTTGCACAATCATCCGTCCGGCGATCCGACGCCGTCAAAGGGCGATATCGAGATGACCCATGATATCCGCGAAACCGCCGCGCGGCTGGATATCCAGCTTCATGATCATGTCATCGTCTCACGCGAAGGCCATCGCTCATTCAAGGCGATGGGACTTCTGTAAACAACGGCAGACGTTTTAAGTGTTGGGGTGCTCTGCCGGGTGCGTTGCTGCGGCGTGCGCCTTTTGCGTGCGCTTTTGAAACTTCTTGCGGCGGCGGCGGCGAATGTATTTGAGTGAAAGACTATAGCTCAACCAAGTCCCCAAAATCGCGTAGGGCAGGCAGCCGATCAACATTGATATCCCAAGTTCGCGCGCCAGCATTCCAATCAGTTCTAAAATCGCATGCCAAAAACCGTTGTTCGCGGTAAATGCTGTGTGCCAGGAATGTAAAAACGTCGCGTAACCGGTGATATCATTCCACTGGCCCATCATGATCTGACCGGTGACATAGAACACGTAATAGATCGGCAGCATGGTGAAAACATTGGTCACCCACGTCCATGCGAACGAGATCACCAAGCTGAATTCCCAATCCTTAGAGAGTTTCGCAGCGAACCAGGTCATTAAGCACAGATACATCTGGATGCCGACCAGCGGCGTTAACGCCCAAAACATGCCGACGGCAACGCCGCGCGCCGAATATTCTGCAGAGTGAGGGCTGCGGCGCAGGGGAATCAAGAGTTTGAGGCGTGACAGACGCTTCATCCGCTCCCAAAACCCTCGATCAATACGCGGAATAGCACTCACTCTGTTGTCTCCGAGAGAAATACGTCGATGTTCGTGATCGGATGATGGCACAAATTCTGCTCATCTCAACCGCGTATGTCTCGAACAGCGGACAATAATTTGTGACCGGTGCGTTATCGTTTAGATTGCGGTCGTTGAAAGTCTTGGGTAACGCACCCGTCGCGTTCATAACCGCGAACCCATAGCTTGCCTTCCAGTGCGTTGGCGACGACGGCCAGGCGGGTTGTTGCGTTGAGGATTGGCGTGCGGACCCAGTCAAACCCGTCCGTGATGGTATCGCGTGACTCCGCCATCATTTGCAGGCGGCCCGGGCTATCGGCACCCCGGTAGCGACCGGGCACGTCGTGGCTTGTCCAATGATTGGCACACGCGGTTGGGCCTCGGAGAACGCTTGCCTTGGTTTCTTCGCGTTCAATCAAGCACGATTGATCGGGGTTCGTGCCGCTCAGCGTGAAGAATGCCGGCATGGCTAGTGGTGTCTCAGTCAGTCGTTCTTTCGCTTCATCATAGGTCGCGCAGGTATCAAAGACGTCACGCAGTAAATGTGCGGGCGGCATGTGCTTGGATGCCAACAATCGGCCCCGGTTAATGACCCAGTCGACCCAGCATGATCGCGTCCACTTGCGAAACGGCGGCTGGTTGATGGCCGCTGAAAACCGTCCCGGTGCCATCGCAGTGACGACACCGACGAACCCGGGCCATGTGACGTTGAAATACGTGCCGGCTTTTCCTTTGAATTTTGCGACCACCACGGTCTCGCCCAGTCCATCCATGGGCCAATCCAACGTGCGTAACATGCGGTTCCCCGTGCCGGATGGGTCCGGGCCGGCGCCGGTGGTGCAGGTCCACTCATATGACAGGTTCAAGAGCCAAGCCCCCGATCGCCCGGCCTCAACGGCCACGTCTGCGATTTCTTCGTAAAGCACGTCGCGTTGCCGCCGCAGCCAGAGCCTAGATACGATATCACCGATGCCAATCGCGAGTGTGCCGTATTTTTGTCGGCCTTGGGTGACGATCACCATCAGCCGTGCGGTTTCGGCCTGCGCCACAGCCAGCGGTCCACCCTCGGTCGCATCGACGTAGGGGATCTCGATCAGGCGTGTATCAGGCGGAGGGCTCTTGGGTATATCGACCATAACGTGGTTATACGCGAACCCCACACGGGTGTCATGACCATGGCAGCAGGTTTGGTGCATGCGGGCTTTAAAAATCGGTCGCGATGGCTATGATCGGCGCCTAATCAAGGAGACTCCATATGATCCCGCGTTATAGCCGTGCCGAGATGACCGCCATTTGGGCGGCTGCCAACAAATTCCGTATCTGGTTTGAGATCGAGGCCCATGCCTGCGATGCCATGGCTGAACTTGGGGTAATCCCCAAAGACGCGGCCGCCGCGATCTGGAAAAACGGGGACAAGCCGTATACCGATGAACGCATTGCACGGATCGACGAGATCGAGCGCGAGACCAAGCACGACGTCATCGCCTTCACGACCGAGCTTTCCGAGCATATCGACGAAGAATCTCGCTTTGTGCATCAGGGTATGACGTCGTCCGATGTGCTCGACACGTGCTTGGCGGTGCAGATGATGCAGGCCGCAGATATCTTGTTGGCCGACGTCGATACACTGTTGGAAGCACTAAAGCGCCGTGCGTTTGAAACAAAGCTGATGCCGTGCATCGGCCGCTCGCACGGTATCCATGCGGAACCGACGACGATGGGCATCAAATTCGCACGCTTCTATGCCGAATTTGCGCGCAGCCGCGTGCGCCTTGAAGCGGCGCGTGCGGATATTGCGACCTGTGCGATTTCGGGCGCTGTCGGTACGTTCGCCAATATTGACCCCCGGGTCGAAGAATACGTCGCAGACAAGCTCGGCCTGACGCCCGAGCCGGTATCGTCGCAGGTGATTCCACGGGACCGCCATGCGCACTATTTCGCGGTGTTGGGCGTGATCGCGTCTTCGGTCGAAAATGTCGCGACCGAAATTCGCCATTTGCAGCGCACCGAAGTGCGTGAAGCTCAGGAATACTTCGCACCGGGCCAAAAAGGTTCGTCGGCGATGCCGCATAAGCGCAACCCGATCTTGAGCGAAAACCTGACCGGCCTTGCCCGGATTGTGCGCTCGGCTGTCGTTCCGGCGTTGGAAAACGTGGCGTTATGGCACGAGCGGGATATCTCGCACTCGTCCGTCGAGCGGATGATCGGCCCGGACGCCACCGTGACCTTGGATTTCGCGCTGTCCCGCTTGGCGTCGGTCATCGATAAGCTGGTGGTGTATCCGGAAAATATGATGAATCACCTAAACGCATTCGGCGGTATCCACGATGCACAACGGGTGCTTTTATTCCTGACCCAAAAAGGCGTCAGCCGCGAAGCTGCCTATAAGATCGTGCAACGCAACGCGATGCGGGTCTGGAAGACGTTTGGCATTGATCCGGATAATCCCGACAGCACGCCGGCTATGGACGACGTCGAAAAGCTCGCAGCCAAACAGGACAATCGCCTCGCGTTCTTGCTCAGCAAAGACGAAGAGCTCGGGACGATTTTGTCGACGGATGACTTTGCGGCGTTGTTCGAAAAGGATTCGATCGCCTATCACACGGCGCGGGTCGACGATATTTTCAAGCGCGTGTTCGGGTAAGGCTAAGTTTAAAAGTCCCGGGTCGCTATGCGTCCGGGAATCGAAGGTTCGTTGATGAGATTGCCCCGTCGCCTTTAAGCGGCGCCCCCCGGACTGGCCGTCGGCCATATCCGGGGTCTTATCACGACGCCGTAAACCTTAGGATTCGGTCTTAATCTGTTCGATCGCAATCGAGTCGAGTTCCGGGATCTTTTTACGCACTTGCTCTTCGGTGATAGGTGCTTTGTGCGTTTCAATGTCTTTCATGACTTTGCGCATCACATCTTCGATACCGGCTTCATCAAGATCGGCGATCACGACCTCTTTCGCGTAGGCATCGGCGGCGTCGCCGGTCAGGCCGAAAATCTCTGCGAGCCAAAGGCCCAGCAGCTTATTGCGGCGGCTTTCCGCCTTAAACAACTGTTGTTGATCGAGCTCGTATTTACGCTCTTCGCCCTTTTCGCGTTTGGAAAAAGAATCGGCCATGTGTTCGCTCCCTCAGGTTTCACGCGTGTTACCCCATAAATAGTCTGCAGCGCCCGCCGTCGCAAGCGAAGTTGGCGGAAAACCTCGGCTGGCGTCGGCGCGGACCGCGTATTATGACTATGCCATGTGCAGCATCATTTTACATTTTGATCCGGACGCGCCTTGGCCGATGGTGATCGGCGCCAATCGCGATGAAATGGCGGGGCGCCCGTGGCGCGCGCCGGCCAGACATTGGGATGATCATCCGCATGTGATGGCCGGTATCGACGAAGAAGCCGGCGGCACATGGATGGGTGTTAACGATGATGGCGTGATGGCGGCTGTGTTGAACAGGCCTGGCTCGCTCGGCCCCGCTGCGGGTAAGCGGTCCCGGGGTGGATTGCCGTTGGAAGCGCTCAGTCACGCCGAAGCAAAGGACGCGGCGGAAGCCCTGGCCCACTTGGATGGGCGCGCGTATCGCAGCTTTAATCTGGTGGTCGCAGATGCACGCGGTGCGTTCTGGCTGCGCTCAGACGGCGAAAAGGCACAGATCGAGGCTGAAATCATTCCGCCCGGCGTCGCCATGCTGACGGCGCATGATTTAAATGATATCTCGTCTACACGGATTGCCACGTACTTGCCGCAATTCCAAGAAGCCTCACGCCCTGATCCGGACACGGATGACTGGTCAGCGTGGAAAGCACTTCTCAGCAGCCGAAGCCATGACGGTGCCCCCGGCGAAAAGAATGGGATGACGGTGGGCGACAGCAGCGGCTTTGGGACGGTGTCATCGTCGCTGGTCGCATTGCCCGGGCCGGAAAGGTTCGGGCACAAGCCGCTCTGGCACTTCGCACCAGGTGCGCCGGATGTGACACCATACGCGCCGGTTTCTTTCGCTAGTTAAAGATTAGCCCGCCATGTAGGCTGGCAGCCATCCCTCGTTCGTGGATTTGAGCGATGCGAGTGGCATGCTTTCCCCGGACGATAACGCGATGGCATCACCACCGGTGCGGCCCAGTATCTGTGCACGCACGCCAGCGGCCATGGCCATCGCCATCACCGCGTCAGGATTGGATGTGGCGACGACATAGCGGCCTTGGTCTTCGCCATACAGCCAGCCGTGCACAGGCACGCCTTGGGTGTCGACGGTGATCTCGGCGCCGATCCCGGTGCTCATGGCCATTTCGGTTACGGTGACCAGCAGGCCGCCGCCGGCGATATCGTGGCACGCGCTGGCCAATCTGCCTTGAATGACAGCCCTGACCAAATCGCCATTCTTTCGCTCGGTTGCGAGGTCGACGTGTGGCGGCGGGCCTTCTTCGCGGCCCAAAACTTCGCGGAGATATAGGCTTTGGCCCAAGTGACCTTCGGTTTCGCCGATTAAGATCAGGGTCTCATCGGTAGCGGTAAAGCCCAGGCCGACGGCCTTTGATGCGTCGACCAGCAAGCCGACCGCGCCGATGGTGGGCGTTGGTAGAATCGCTTGGCCGTTGGTTTCGTTGTACAGCGACACGTTGCCGGACACGACCGGGAAATCGAGTGCCAAGCAGGCTTCACGCATGCCTTCGATGCAGCCGACGAACTGGCCCATGATCTCGGGCTTTTCCGGATTGCCGAAGTTCATGTTATCGGTGATCGCCAAGGGCGTCGCCCCGGTTGCGGTCAAATTGCGCCAGGCCTCGGCGACGACTTGGCGACCGCCTTCGTTGGGCTTGGCCTTGCAGTACCTGGGCGTGCAGTCGGACGTCACGGCCAAAGCTTTTTTGGTCCCGTGTACGCGGACCAACGCCGCATCTGCGCCACCTGGGCGGCCAATGCCGATGGTATCGCCCATCACCATGTGATCGTACTGTTCCCAAATCCAACGTTTTGACGCCAAGTCCGGGCAGCCCACCAAGGTGTTCAGCGCGGCCATCGGATCATTCGGCGCGGGCACGTCATCTACATTAAGCGGGGCTGGATCGGGCGTCGCCACCCAAGGACGGTCGTATTCGGGTGAGGCTAAGGCCAGCGGATCAATCGGCAAATCTGCGACAATCTCGCCTTTGTGCCTGAGCACCATATGGCCGCTGTCTGTTAGGTGGCCGACGACGGCGAAATCCAGCTCCCACTTTTCGAAAATCTTGCGGGCTTCGTCTTCGCGTCCGGGTTTGAGCACCATCAGCATCCGTTCTTGGCTTTCCGACAGCATCATCTCATACGCTGTCATGTCGGCTTCGCGTTGCGGCACCTGATCCAGGTCCAACTCAACGCCCATGCCGCCTTTAGACGCCATCTCGAACGAAGATGAGGTCAGGCCCGCCGCACCCATGTCCTGAATGCCGACTATCATGTCGGTGGCCATCAATTCCATGCAGGCTTCGATCAACAGTTTTTCCGTGAATGGGTCGCCGACTTGCACGGTCGGTCGCTTTTCTTCGTTGTCTTCGGAAAACTCTGCGGACGCCATGGTCGCGCCATGGATACCGTCGCGTCCGGTTTTTGAGCCGACGTAAACGATTGGATTGCCGGCACCGCTGGCTGCGGAATAGAAAATCTTGTCGGTATCGGCGATGCCGACGGTCATGGCGTTGACCAAAATGTTGCCGTTGTAGCTTTCGTGAAAATCACACTCGCCACCCACCGTCGGCACGCCGACGCAGTTGCCATAGCCGCCGATGCCGGCGACCACACCTGAGACCAAATGTCGCGTCTTCGGGTGATCCGGGCTGCCGAAGCGGAGCGCGTTTAGATTACAGACTGGGCGTGCCCCCATGGTGAAGACATCGCGTAAAATGCCGCCGACGCCGGTCGCTGCGCCCTGATAGGGCTCGATATACGAAGGGTGGTTATGGCTTTCCATTTTAAATACGGCGGCTTGGCCGTCGCCGATGTCGACGATGCCGGCGTTTTCGCCCGGACCACAAATCACCTGCGGCCCTTCGGTCGGCAGTGTTTTTAGCCACTTTTTCGATGATTTGTATGAGCAGTGCTCGGACCACATCACCGAGAAAATGCCAAGCTCGGTCCGGTTCGGCGTGCGCCCGTCCAAGATCTCGAGGATTTTCTGATATTCATCTTTTGAGATGCCGTGTTCGGCGATGATTTCAGGGGTTATTTCTGGGGTGGTCTCGCTCAAAATTCCGTCCCTTCGGCTGTCCGCGCACGTGCTGGTGTCATAGCAAAACTCGACGGCGGATACACACCTTAATTGCGGCGGCGCCCGTACGGTGACGAATTCATATTTTTTTGAGAGAATCTTCTCGGCACGATTGCCCAGATTTCGCCATAATTCACTTGCCGGGTTCTAAAAAACGTGGAAGTTTTAGGCACTTGTTGGAAAATGATCCCAACGCACGCAGCAATAGACGAGGGGCTACATGCGCAAAGGACTGGTCCAAATCACCGCAGGCATCGCGCTGGCGGGGATGATTTCAGGTTCGGCATTCGCTGCCGGGTGTGACGATTCGCAAGACAAGGCAGCTTTTCATGTACGTTCGTTGCAGACCGAATTGATGGTCGCGGCGCTGACATGTGGCGCCAAAGCCCACTACAACACGTTCGTTATGAAATTTCAAAACGTTCTGATCGTTAACGGTCAGGCGCTGAAAAATCAGTTTCGCGCTATGCACGGTGCTAAAGCGGATCGTGAGTTGAATGCCTATGTGACCGCGCTCGCCAATCGCGCCTCGCAACGCTCGATCAATAAGCGGGACAATTATTGCAACCGCGCGCAGCGCACCTTTGCTATGGTCGCGGCGATGAGCCCGAAAGAACTCGCGTCATTTGCCATGCAGCGCCTGACTGGCGATGTTGATGTGCCGAGTTCATGCCGCGCAAATGTGGTCATGGTTGACAAAACCAACTGATCTTCCGTTTAAGATTTTACGCATAGAAAAAGGCCGGAACATATGTTCCGGCCTTTTATTTGTCTGTCGTATGGATGCGCCTTACGGGAAGACGATCTCGACGCGTCGATTTTGCGGCTCACGAACGCCGTCTGCAGTTGGGACCAGTGGCTCAAGTTCGCCCTTGCCCTCAACAGCAACCACTGAGAGCGGAATGCCTTGGCGGGCGAGTTCGGCTTGAACAGCCTGGGCGCGCTTTGTTGAAAGCTTGAGGTTGTACTGTTGCGTACCCGAGCGGTCGGCGTGGCCGGTTGCTTGAATGCGGCTGATGCCGCCAGTGCGCGCGTTTTCTGCGGCGGCACGAAGCACAGTTGCCGCTTCCGGCGTGATATCGGCTTTGTCCCAATCGAAGAACACGATGAAGTTGCGGGTAATTTCAGGTGCCGGTGCAGGCGCAGGTGCTGGGGCCGGCTGCGGCGCGGGCGCAGGGGCTGCAGCCGCCATTGGCTTCGGCTCAGGCATAGGCTTCTTTACGTCACCAAAGGTATAGCGCAGGCCCACCATCACGGTGTGTGCTTGGTAGTCGGCATCAATAGAGGTGCCGCCGAGAGTTTTCAGGTCGGCGCCTTGTACGGTGAAATAACGGTATTCCAAGGTGCTGGTCAGGTTTTCGGTCACCTGATAACCGAGACCCGCGATACCTTGTAAGGCCAAACCGTTGCCACGATCATTGATTGTAGAACCATCAACGGGGTTGGCGGTCAAATGCATTGAGCCGACACCGATACCAGCACCCAAGTAAGGAATGAATGCCGAGCCGGTGGCAAAATCATAATATGTGTTGACCATGGCGCTCAAGACATTGGCGCTACCGCCGGTATCAAAACCGTCAACGCTATCGATGGCATTGCGACGGTTGCCAAGTTCGACTTCAGCACGAATACCGTTTGCGTAGGCATGGCCCAACGACAAAGCGCCTGCATAGCCGGTGTCATGCTCGGCTGAGGCATTGATTCCGTTTCCGCTGATATCTGTGTCATCAGCGAAATTAATGCCTGCACCCGCACCCAGGTAGGTTCCAGTTGGACGTTCGGCCGCTGCGGCGGCGCCTGGAATCATCATAGCGGCCAAGCATAAGGCCGTCAGTTTTGAGCGCATCATTTGATTTGAACCTCGTTATCGTTTTGCTGCACAACCACATTGGCCGCCGCGAATCGAATTTCAAAAAACCCTGCGATATATACAGGGGAATGTGAAACACACTTATTCGGATATTAATTGGCGGTATTCAGCGGCTTAAGCGACGGCGGCGAGGACGCTCTCAAACATCGCGCGGCCATCGGTGCCGCCGAGGACCTGATCGATCAGGCGTTCAGGGTGCGGCATCATGCCCAGCACGTTCCGCTTTTCGTTCAAAACGCCCGCGATATCGTCCATCGCACCGTTCGGATTGGCACCCGGCGTTCGTGCCCCCGTGGCATCTACATAGCGAAACGCCACCCGGTCTTGGTCCTGCAAAAGCTTCAGCGTGTCGGCATCGGTGACGTAGTTGCCGTCGTGATGCGCGACCGGCACCTTGATGACTTGGCCTGGGGTGTACTGAGTGGTGAACGGCGACGTTGTCGTTTCGACCCGCAAGAACACGTCGCGACAAACAAATTTCAAATCGGCATTGCGCATCAAAACGCCCGGCAACAACCCGACCTCGGTCAGAACCTGAAAGCCGTTGCAAATTCCGAGCACTGGGACGCCCATTTCGGCGCGCTTTACAACTTCACGCATCACCGGCGAATTGCCGGCAATCGCGCCACACCGCAGATAGTCGCCGTATGAAAACCCGCCCGGTACGACAATCGCATCGACGTCCGGCATATCGGCGTCGCCATGCCACTGCATAACAACCTCACCCCCCGTGACGTCACGGAGCGCAGTCTGCGCATCACGATCACAGTTGGAACCGGGGAATACGATGACGGCGGATTTCATGGTCGGTTATCCCTCGACGATCTCAATGGCGTAGTTTTCGATGACCGTGTTCGCCAGCAGCTTTTTACACATGTCGTCGACCTGTGCTTCGGCTTTGGCGCGGTCGGTCTCGGTGAGTTCGAGTTCGATGAACTTGCCCTGGCGGACATCATTGACGCCGGTGAAGCCGAGCCCGGCGAGGGCTGTCTGTACAGCCTTGCCCTGGGGGTCGAGAACGCCGTTCTTGAGGGTGATGTGGATTTTGGCTTTCACAGACCTGGCTCCGTTTTGCGGGTGTTAAAGGTTTTGATGTCTCATGCCCGAGGTAGGGGTAAAATTCAACGGTTTTACGCGGCACGTGTCGTTAACGAGGCGTGCCAAAGGCTTATCTGTTCTGCCGCTATTGTAGCGCCGCCGGGCCTTGCATGTCTGTCGGGCCCGATTCGGGCAAAATACCGAGTCGGCGGGCGACTTCTTGGTAGCCTTCTTCAACATTGCCGAGGTCCCGATCAAAGCGGTCGCTGTCCATTTTCTCACCCGATTTGACGTCCCAAAGCCGACAGTTGTCCGGGCTCAATTCATCGGCCAGAATGATGCGCATCATGTCTTCTTCCCACAAGCGACCGAATTCTACCCTGAAATCTACCAGGCGAAGCCCTATGCCCAAAAACAGGCCGGTCAGAAAATCGTTGATGCGCAGCGATAGCGCCATCATCTCGTCCAGGTCTTGCGGGGCGGCCCAGCCAAACGCGGTCATGTGTTCTTCGGCGATCATCGGATTCTTCAACTCGTCGGACTTGTAGTAATATTCAACGACGGAACGCGGTAGCGGCGTGCCTTCGATCAAGCCGAAGCGGGATGCGAACGAGCCCGCGGCGACGTTTCGAACGGTCATGATGATCGGGATGATCTCGACCTCACGGACCAATTGTTCGCGCATGTTGAGGCGCCTTACAAAATGGGTGTGCACGCCGATTTCGTTCAAGCGCATCATTAGATATTCTGAAATGCGGTTGTTGATTACGCCTTTGCCGGTGACGATGCCGGCGCGGCCGTCGGCGGACGATAAGGCGTCGTCTTTAAAGTACTGCACCAAGGTGCCGGGCTCGGGTCCCTCGAACAGGACTTTGCCTTTGCCTTCATAGATTTGTCTGCGTCGTGCCATAGGTGTGCTCCGCCGGGCTAAACCCGCGCTGATATTCGCGCCCGTATAGCAGGCGGACCGTTGGAAAACAACGCAACTCGGCCCGCGCACATCTGTATGTCCCTAGTTTGCCGAGGGTTGACGGCGCGCGTTGCAAAGGCCATATCGAAGGCAACATTTTTGTGGGGAGATACCGTTACTATGGCTATGGCCGCCGCCGATATCGAAAAAATGATCAAAGACGCGCTTCCCGATGCAGACGTGACGATCAATGACCTTGCCGGTGACGGCGATCATTATGCTGCGCACGTGGTTTCCAAGGCATTCGAAGGCAAATCCCGGGTTCAGCAGCACCAGATGGTTTATCAGGCGTTGCAAGGCCGCATGGGCAATGAGTTGCATGCCTTGGCGCTACAAACGTCTGCCCCAGAATAACAACAGTTTCACCGCTTCAGCTTTAGCTAAAGGATAGTTCTGATGACCGACAATCCAGCTTTTACCCAAATCCAATCCGAAATCGATGCCACCGACGTGGTTTTGTTCATGAAGGGCAATCCTATGGCCCCGCAGTGCGGGTTTTCCGCCGCCGTGGCCCAGGCACTGACCATGATGGGCGTTAAGTTCAAGGGCGTTGATGTTCTTGCCGACATGGAAATCCGCCAAGGTATCAAAGATTTTTCGAACTGGCCGACGATCCCGCAGCTTTATGTTAAAGGGGAGTTTGTTGGGGGTTGCGATATTGTCCGTGAAATGTATGAGTCCGGTGAGTTGAAAAAACTCCTTGATGAGAAGGGCGTGGAATACGCCTCGTAAGGCCCCAGTTTCCCAGGGAGCCAACACACGAGGAGCTTTTGAGGGAAGGGTGGCGCATTGCGCGACCCTTTTTCTTTGTTTGAAGGGCGGAGAACGTTTTGGTTTCGGGGAGGGGCGCTAGGTCTCGCCACCGGTTGGGTCAGCTTTTTCGCCAAGGGGTACTTCGTCCACACCTAGGGCGTCGGCGAGTCGGCCCGTCGCCGCGCCGGGCTTGAGCGGCTTTTGCTGGTTTGCCGCAGGTGCCCAGGCGGTCATCGTTAAAATTTGAAAGGTTGCCGGCACGCGGCCATCAGCGTCTGCGTGAGCATCCATGTATTTCGTCATCGCGGACATCAAGGTTGCGCGCCTGAGCGGCGTTTTGCGCCGTTCGATCACCGCATTGGTCTCGCCCATGCCGCGTAGATCGGCCAGCAAGCGCAACGGGTCTGCATAGCTGACAGTGATGGTATCGGCGTCGACGACCGGCAGCGCAAAGCCGGCACGCTGCAATAGGCTGCCAAGATCACGCACGTCTGCGAACGGCGAGACGCGGGGGCTCAGCCCGCCTTCGAGCTCGATTTCTGCAGCGGCCAAGGCGTCGCGCAACTCGTGCAATGTTTCGCCGCCAAAAATGGCACCCAAAAACAAACCGTCAGGCTTCAGCGCCATGCGGCTTTGTGAGAGTGCCCCTGGCAGATCATTGACCCAATGCAGGCTTAAGTTGGACATCACCAGATCAAGGGTGCCGACGCCGAGGGGCAGGGCCTCTTCGTCGCAGACCAAGCCTGGCTGTCCGCTGACCTGCCGGGCCCGGGTGACCATGTTTGGTGCCAGATCTGCCTGGATCAGCGTGTCGACTTTGCCGGGCGGAAGCGCCGCTGCGACTTCGCCGCCATGGCAACCTAAGTCGAGGCCGCTGGAAAAAGTCCGCTTGATATCTTCGAGCCTGTCACAAAGTCGTGCTGCGCCTTCCATGAAGAGAAAGTCGAAGCCGTCCAGACCGGGCGCCGCGCGGTCGCGACGACGGCGCACGATGCGGCGGTCAAAGACGTTCATGGTGTCGTTTTGTGTGGTCATGGAGGCTATATGGCACGTTTCCGGGCAATCCTCAAAAGCACTGTGCAGGCCTGTGCCGACTATATTTGGCCTCCCATGTGTGTGGGGTGTGAAACGCCGATCCGCGACGCGCAAGGCTTGTGCGCCCGATGTTGGGATTCCGTCACGTTTTTGAGCGGTCCCGTGTGCGAAGCGTGCGGCGTGCCGTTCGAATACGATTTGGGCCCAGGTGCGTTGTGCGGCGATTGTATGAGGGCCCGTCCACCTTTCCAGCGGGCGCGCGCGGCCTTCATTTATGACGATGCCAGCCGGTCGATGATTTTGGCATTTAAGCATGCGGATCGTACCGACCTGGCGCCGGTTTTGGCAACGTGGCTAAGGCGTCCGGCGGCTGCATTGTTGGCAGATGCAGACATCATAGCGCCGGTGCCGTTGCATTGGACCCGGCTGCTGTCGCGACGTTTCAATCAAGCCGCACTGCTCTCTAACCGATTGGCCCGGTTGTCAGGGACTAAGCCGGTACCCGATTTATTGGTGCGGCAAAAACGCACCGGCACCCAGGGCGGGAAATCGCGACGCGCGCGGCAACGCAATGTGCAGGGCGCCTTCAAAGTGCCGGCCCGTCATCGTGCGCAGTTGCGCGACAAACGCGTTTTATTGGTTGATGACGTGATGACCACTGGCGCCACCCTGGATGCAGGCGCACGGGCATTGTTGCGGGGTGGGGCGTCGGCGGTCGATGTGATCACCTTGGCTCGGGTTGTGCTCAATCACCCATGATCATACTTTCGGGCTTTGCAGTGAGGCTTAGGCATCCCATATTCTGGGTCTCATTCATGGAGGCTCTGATGCCGAACGTTGAAATCTATACGACCGCGTTTTGTCCTTTCTGCTCACGCGCCAAAAGCTTGCTTGACCGCAAGGGCGTCGCGTACACCGAACACGACGTGATGATGAACGGTTCGCTGCGCAAAAAAATGACCGACATGGCCGGTTCTCGATCGGTGCCGCAGGTGTTTGTTGATGGCGAGCATATCGGCGATTGTGACGAGATTCATGCGTTGGATGCGAAGGGCGCGTTGGACAATCTTCTCGGGCTTGGTGATTGAGGGCGGACGATTGAGCCCGGGCGCCTTTGCACTGGTGCAGATCACCGCCGGGCCCGACCCGGTGACCAACGCTGAGATAAACGCCACCCTCGTTGATGAAGCCGCTGCTGGCGGTGCCGATTTTGTTCTCTTCCCCGAAGTCTGCAATATGATCGAACCGGATCGCGCCGCGCTTGCCGGTAAAGCTGTTCACGAATCAGACGAACCGGTGTTGACTGCGCTGAAGGCCGCCGCGAAGCGCAACGGCGTTTGGGTGTTGGCGGGCTCGGTTGTTGTGCGTCCCGAAGATACGCCTGACAAGCTCGCCAACCGTTCCGTATTGATCGACGATGCTGGCGAAACCCGGGCGCGCCACGATAAAATGCATCTGTTCGACGTCACTTTAAGCGACGGAGAATTTTACCGGGAAAGCGATACCTATCGTGGCGGCAGTCGCTTGACGCTTGTCGACACGCCGTGGGGGCCGCTCGGGATGACGGTCTGTTATGATTTGCGATTCCCCCATTTGTATCGGGACTTAGCCCGCGCTGGTGCGGTTATGCTGACAATCCCATCCGCCTTTACCCGCCCGACCGGCGCCGCACATTGGGAGGTCCTTTTGCGTGCGCGGGCCATCGAATGCGGCGCCTTTGTATTCGCGCCCGCGCAGACAGGTGATCATGCCGGTGGGCGCAAAACCTATGGCCATAGCTTGGCCGTGAACCCGTGGGGTGCGGTGCTGTCGGATGCGGGGACCGAGACCGGGATTACCTATGTGCAGGTCGATCCCCGCGAAGCCGCCATCGCACGAGGTAAAATTCCGGCGCTTAACCACGATCGAGAGTATGCGTTGGATTAAGCCCTTCAGGTAATCTCAGGCAACCTCTTCGGCGCGGGTTCGCCGTCCAACGGTAAATTATTGACGGCGCAGATCATCTGCTTCACGCCGGGGCATTCGCCCGTCTCGACGATACCGTGGGCGTAGGCGACGACCTGCAGCCGGTCTTTGACCAAGGCTAAAAGTTCACCGGACTTCAACAGATGGTCCGGGTTGCGCGGGCGATTGTAGACCTCATTTCCGCGCGCAAAGGTCTCATAGAGCAAAACGCCGCCAGGCGCGAGTGCCCCGATCAGGTCATCGAACAACGGTCTGAATAGGTAATTACAGACCACCACCGCATCAAACTGTTGTTCCCCCAAGGGCCAAGCTGCGCCGTCTTCGAGATCGGCTTCGATTATTTCCGCGTTATGGCTTTCATGAAATGTTTGTAATGGTGCGGTGTTGCGATCCACCGCCGTCACCCGATGACCAAGATCGGCGAAAAACCGCACATGCCGTCCCCCACCCGCAGCCACGTCCAAGACAGTGCCGCCACTTGCGATCAGGGGTTGGAAGCGCTGAAACCAGGCTGCCGGTTCGACCATGCCGAGGTGACGGGATGCGTGTTTTGGAGGGGGTGGGTTGCTCATGAGGGCTGTATACCTTGATCGAACGATGTGCGTTAACGCTTTTTTTCTCAGTAAAACCCACTATATCAGTTGAATGAGCGTGCGTCTTAGGCCGTTGTGCGGGCGACACACTTGGGGATCCAATACGGATGATCAAATACACCGTCCAATGCGCGAAAAGCCATGCCTTTGAAGGTTGGTTCAAAGACAGTGCGACCTTCGACAAGCAGGCGAAAAAGCGTCAGGTTACCTGCCCGGTCTGCGGTGATACCAAAATCACCAAAGCGCCGATGGCGCCGCGTCTTGGTAAATCGGTCAGCAAATCGACAAGCCATGAGGGTGCCGCCAGGATTGCCGAGGTGGCAAAGGCGTTGCGGGCCGAAGTCGAAAACAACTGTGATTACGTCGGCAGCCAGTTCACCGAAGAAGCACGCCGCATCCATTACGGCGAAGCCGATGCCCGCGGTATCTATGGCGAGGCGACCCTAGACGACGCCAAGGCGCTGGATGACGAGGGGATTCCGGTGCTGCCATTGCCGATCACGCGCAGCGACGCTTAAGCGCGATGTCGTGCAAAAGCCAAATAGTTCACGTCTAAATCATTGCTGAGCCGCCAGATATCGGCGATCGGCGTGTAGCTCATGCCGCTAAGCGCGGTAATTTCAAGGTTTGTGTCACGAATCCCCGCCGCCAATTCACTGGGCTTGACGAATTTTTTCCAGTCGTGAGTGCCGACCGGCAGCCAACGAAGCACGTATTCCGCCATCACTTTGGCAAGCGCCAGCGACTTCATGGTTCGGTTCATGGTCGACAGCACCATCGCCCCGCCGGGCGCGACCAGTTCGGCACAGGCCTTTAGAAAAGCATCCAGGTCGGCAACATGTTCAACGACTTCGAGTGAAACGACGACGTCATAGGTTTTGCCTTCGTCTAGCAAGTCTTCAGGCATGGCGGCGCGAAAGTCGATTTTCAGGCCGCCTTCGGTTGCGTGTAGCTTGGCGACCTCGATGTTCCGCTCAGCCGCATCAATCGCAGTAACGTCGGCGCCAAGTCTCGCCAAGGGCTCGGAAATTAAGCCGCCGCCGCAGCCCACGTCCAATATCCGCAGCCCGTTGAGCGGCAGCGCTGCTGAACCGTCCAGACCGAAATGCGCAATCAGATGATCGCGGATGAACGCCAATCGGACCGGTGCAAGCTGATGTAGGGGCCGGAATTTACCGGCTGGATCCCACCATTCTTCGGCGATGGCAGCGAACTGAGCGACCTCATTTGGATCGGCTGTTCCATGCTGCTCAGTAAGGGTTTTTTCGGATGCCGCTGTCATATTGGCCTCAAGCTTAGGGAAACGTGTGATCGGGGTTGCGGAAATAACCCTGTACAGAGTATGTATGCGCCGCCTTGACTTCAACCGCAACAGGCTGGTGTCTGGGCAGGGATCAACCCCCAGGATGTAAGCGGAACATGGCGCGGATCGTTCAAAAATTCGGCGGCACCTCGGTTGCCAACACGGACCGTATTAAGGCCGTGGCATTGCGTGTGAAAAAAGCGGTCGACGCGGGCGATCAGGTGGCCGTTGTGCTGTCTGCGATGTCCGGCGAAACCAATAAGTTGGTCGAGTATGTGACGACCATGTCGAAGCTTTATGACGCGCGCGAGTACGATGCTGTGGTCGCTACTGGCGAGCAGGTCACGGTCGGCCTATTGGCGCTGGCGCTGCAGGATTTGGGTGTGCCGGCGCGTTCATGGCTGGGTTGGCAGATTCCGATCCGCACGGATGGCGTGCACGGCCGCGCAAGAATCGAAAGCGTTGAAACCGAAGAAATGCAAAAGCGCCTCGAAAAGGGCGAGGTTTGTGTCGTTGCCGGTTTCCAAGGAATCGGTCCGGATAACCGCATCACCACGTTGGGTCGGGGCGGCTCTGATACCAGTGCGGTGGCTTTGGCTGCTGCTTTAGGCGCGGATCGGTGTGATATCTATACGGACGTTGACGGGGTCTACACGACAGACCCACGGATCACGCCGAAAGCGCGCAAGATCGATAAGATTACGTATGAAGAAATGCTGGAAATGGCGTCGGTGGGCGCCAAAGTGTTACAGACGCGTTCCGTCGAACTCGCGATGAAACAAAAAGTTCGCGTGCAAGTGCTCTCCAGTTATAGCGATGAACCCGGTACACTCGTGGTTGATGAGGATGAGATCGTGGAAAAAGAATTGGTCAGCGGCGTCGCCTATAGCCGTGATGAAGCAAAAATAACGCTGGTTGCAGTGCCGGATCGTCCGGGTATCGCAGCCGCGATCTTCGGCCCGCTTGCCGACAATGGTATTAACGTCGACATGATCGTGCAAAACATCTCGCAAGATGCTCAGGCGACGGATTTGACGTTCACATTGCCGATTGCAGATTTGGACCGTGCGACGTCGACCCTACAAGCGCAGCAAGAGAACTTGGGTTATCGTGAGCTTCGCGCGGATAAAAACGTCGCTAAAATTTCGGTGATCGGTGTCGGCATGCGTTCGCATGCAGGCGTCGCGCTACGGATGTTCCAGGCATTGGCCGAAAAGGGCATTAACATTCAGGTGATATCCACGTCCGAGATTAAGATCAGCATCCTGATTGCCGAGGAATATACCGAGCTTGCAGTCCGCGCCCTGCATACGGCTTACGGGCTCGACGCCGACTAGTTTTCGGCGCAGCGACACAGTTCATTTTGAACGTGCCATCGCCGCATAAGCGGCAAGATCGGAGCAGCAGATATGGCCGAAAGACCGCCACGCGCCAAATCTATGCCGGCACCGCGCCGGCTGTTGGCCCGTGTGCGCGACATGATGGCCGGCGGCGGCGCGGCGGAAAAGCGCCTGGACCGTATTGCCGAGATCGTCGCAGCTGACCTGGTTGCCGAGGTCTGCTCGATTTATGTACGCCGCGCCGGTGACATCTTGGAATTGTTTGCGACGCGCGGTTTGAAGCCGTCGGCTGTGCACAATACACGGCTTCGCGTGGGCGAGGGTATCATCGGTGATATCGCGGCGTTGGCGCGGCCTTTTGCGCTCGCCGATGCACAGCAGCATCCGAATTTTGCGTACCGTCCTGAAACCGGTGAAGAAGCATTCCATTCGATGATGGGCGTGCCGATTTTGCGCGGCGGGCGCGTGATCGGCGTGATGGCGGTACAGAACCGCACGCTCCGCAATTACAACGACGAGGAAGTCGAAAGCTTACAAACGGTTGCCATGGTGTTGGCCGAGTTGGTCGCCGGCGGCGAGTTGATTGACCCTAAGGAACTGCTGCCTGCCGATGGTTTGGCGTCGACGCCGCTTCGGGTCGAGGGTTTGCGCTTGAACGGTGGCATCGGTATCGGTGAAGCGGTTATCCATCGGCCAAACTTCCGCATCGAACGATTGGTTGCGGAAGATTCCGATCACGAACATGAACGCTTACGCACCGCGTTTTCTGAAATGCATGGCGCCATCGACGATATGATGACGTCTGAGACCATGCAGGATGGTGGCGAGCACCGGGATATCCTCGAAACCTATTCGATGATCGCGCGTGATCCTGGTTGGCTGAAGCGCATCGAAGAAGCGATCAGTGCCGGCCTTACAGCGGAAGCGGCTGTGCAGCGCGTGTTGGACGATTTGCGCGCCCGCATGCAAAAGGTCAGCGATCCGTATTTGCGCGAACGCGTCCACGATTTCGAAGACCTAGCGTATCGCTTATTGCAGCACTTGTTGGGCGAGCCCGCAGGGGTCGACCTGTCCGGTTTAAAAGACGGCGGCATCTTGATCGCGAAGTCTTTGGGGCCGGCGCAGCTGCTGGATTTCGACACCACAAAGTTACGCGGTGTCGTTCTTGAAGAAGGTTCGCCGACCGCGCACGTGGCGATTATCGCTCGTGCATTGAACTTGCCGATCGTCGGCAGATTGCGTGGGATCACGGATCGCCTCAGCGAGGGTGATCCGATCATCGTTGATGGTGATCGCGGGCAGGTCTTCCTACGTCCGGGTGACGACGTCATGCAGACGTTCCGAGATACCGCGTTATCTCAGCTTGAACAGCGGCAGCATTACGATGCGTTGATCCCGTTGTCGTCCGACACCAAAGACGGCGATCATGTGTCGCTGTTGATCAATGCCGGTTTGATGATTGATGTCGAACAAATGATTCGCATGAATTCAGATGGGATTGGCCTGTTTCGCACCGAAATCCAATTCATGATGCAGCCCGAGCTGCCCAGTGTCGAAGAGCAGACGGTGCTGTACGATAATATTTTGAAGGCGGCGGAAGGCAAACCTGTCACTTTTCGCACATTGGATGTCGGCTCCGATAAAACCCTGCCGTACCTGGAGACGGACGACGAAGAAAACCCTTCAATGGGGTGGCGTGCGATCCGCATTGCGCTTGATCGTCCAATGCTGTTGCGTCGCCAGATGCGGGCTATGGTCCGGGCGGCACGGGCGACCAAGGCAGATATCTCGATCATGTTTCCTATGGTGACCGAGATTGCCGAGTTTGAAGTTGCACGCGGTTTGTTGATGCGGGAAGTGGAAAGCGAAGGCGGCGGTATTGAGGTCAAAGCGGGCGCGATGCTGGAAGTGCCGGGTATTTTGTATCAACTCGATGGTCTTTTGCAGCGGGTGGATTTTTTGTCTGTCGGTTCAAACGATCTGATGCAGTTCATGTTTGCGACCGATCGCGGCAATCCGCGCTTGTCGGACCGCTATGACACATTGTCGCCTGCGGCCCTAACAATGCTGCGTGGCATCGCCGAAAAGTGTAACGCAGCCGGTGTGCCGGTGACCGTATGCGGCGAAATGGCGGGCCAGCCTTTGGACGCGATGGCGCTTATCGGGCTTGGATTTCGGCGCCTGTCCATGGCCAGTCCCGGGATCGGGCCGGTTAAAGAAATGGCGCGCTCGTTAGATGTGGGTAAGCTTGAAGCCTATATGATGCCATTGCTGGTCAGTCCGGAACATAGCCTGCGCGGTAAGCTGCGTGCCTTCGCTTTGGACAGCGGTGTTGCCGTATAAGGTGAAAGCCTGGGTTTTCCCTTGTAAATCAAAGGCGAAGTGTGACAATAACAGGTATCGGCGGTACCTTAGGTGACGCGGATTTTACCGTTATTTCTCGTCGCAGACGTTGACGGCAAACGTTGTAATTTGAAGGTGTAGGCAGCCCGAATGAGCGAGAACGATAAACGCAAAAATGTTGATGATGGCGATAAAGATCGTTCGCCACAGGTCGGCTCACTGCTGCGCGCGACACGGACGCGGCTGGGCGAGGATCTTCGCGATATCGCCGATGTCTTGTGCATTCGTTATCTCTACCTGGAAGCCATTGAAGACTGCCGTTACAGCGATTTGCCGGGCGACACCTACGTTATTGGTTTTATACGCTCGTATGCCGAACATATGGGCCTGGATGGTGAAGAAGTTGTGCGCCGCTTCCGCGCTGAACAGATCGGTAATCGCCGCTCCAACGAACTATCATTTCCGACTCCGGTGCCAGAAAGCGGCATGCCGAAGGGCGCGATTGTTTTCATCGGTGTGGTGCTGGCGGTTTTGGTTTATGGCGGTTGGTACATGTCGACCAGCGACGACGGTATTTTGTCGGATCTGATTTCGCCGGTCCCAGACCATTTGAAGCATCTTGTCACGGGTGACGATGCAGCAACGGCGGCAAGCCCGGGCGTCGGCGGGTCTGATGCCGCTGGTGCCGAAACATCGCCTGCTCAGCCTATGGAAACGACGCCTGAAACGACCGTGCCGCAACCCGCGTTGCCGCCTGAGACTCCTGCGAACGCGACCACTGAGACGACGCCAAACGCAAGTGCTGATGGGGCGCCAGAGGTTGTGGCGGACGCGCAGACGGTTGCTGAGCCGGTAGAGCAGACCAAAGAAAAAGCTGAGGCCGCGGTCGAGTCTGCGCCGCCAACTGAGACGGCGAGCACCGATGCCCCTGTATCCTCTGAGCCTGCGGTTGCTGAAACCGCAACAACGATCAGCGAGTCGGCGGACGCGGCGGCAGCTGCTGCTGAACAGATGACGCAAACGGCGAATGCAATCGCCGCTTCGATGGCTGAGCCGACGCCTGCAGAATCCAACGCTGCGGCCGCGCCTACGACTTCTGTGACGGACAGTGTAGCTGAAACGCCGCAGACATCTGAGACGCCAGCGCCTGTTGAACCGCCAACAGCAACTGAGACAGCTGAGACGCCGGCCCCGGCCGCGAAGAAAGAATTGACGGCGGACGAGTTAAACGCGCTGAGTCTGAAGCGGGTCACGTCGGGCGGCGACAATGCGGCGGCGACCGAGACCGCATCAACCCCGCCTTCGGTGCCCGTACCGGCATCTGCGACGACACAGACCAATTCAAACGTTGGGCTTTCAGGTATTGTGATTCGGGCGACAAACAGCAGCTGGGTTGAAATTCGCGACCCGGCAGACAAAATTATCTTCACGGGGCTTATGAGTGTCGGTGCGACCTATAACGTGCCGGATATTGACGGACTCTTGCTCGCAACCGGGAATGCTGGCGCGCTTGATATTATGGTCGACGGCACCAGCGTGCCGAGGCTGGGTGACATCGGCGCTGTGCGTAAAGGTGTTGTTTTGGATGCCGACCGGCTAAAGGCCGGCACTGCGACAGCACGATGAGAGGCGATCCTCGATGACGGTTCCTGCTGGTATTTTGCGTCGTTCATCCGTCCCGGTCCAAGTCGGTGACGTTGTGATCGGTGGTGGTCCCGTGGTCGTGCAATCGATGACCAATACCGATACGGCCGACATCAAAGGCACCACCCAACAGGTATTCGATCTGGCCCGTGCGGGATCGGAGATCGTGCGTATCACGGTCGATCGTGACGAGGCAGCTAAGGCTGTTCCGCACATTCGAGATGCGCTCGACAAGCTTGGATGCACGGTGCCGTTGGTTGGCGATTTTCATTATATCGGCCACACCTTACTGCGCGAAAATCCGGCATGTGCCGAAGCTTTGGCTAAGTACCGGATCAATCCCGGAAACGTTGGATTTCGTGAAAAACGCGATAAGCAATTCTCGACGATGATCGAAGTTGCGATGGAATATGACCGCCCTGTCCGGATCGGCGTAAATTGGGGCAGTCTCGATCAAGATCTTGTCGTCGGGCTTATGGATGAAAATGCCAAATTGGCGGTGCCGAAATCAGCTGCCGAGGTTACCGAAGATGCATTGGTGTTATCAGCGCTGAAAAGTGCCGCGCTTGCCGAAGAGTTGGGCATGGCCCGCAATAAGATCGTGTTGTCGTGCAAGGTGTCAGACGTGCAAAGCTTGGTCCGCGTCTATCGGGACCTTGCTGGGCAGTGCGATTATGCACTGCACCTCGGCCTCACCGAAGCCGGCATGGGGTCCAAGGGGATCGTCGCATCGACGGCGGCGTTGTCGATACTGCTGCAAGAAGGCATCGGCGACACCATTCGTGTGTCACTGACACCGGAGCCAGGCGGTGATCGCACTGAAGAAGTTATCGTCGCACAACAAATTTTGCAGACCATGGGTATCCGCTCGTTTATGCCGTTGGTGACCGCATGCCCCGGTTGTGGGCGAACCACCAGTACGGTGTTCCAAGACCTTGCTGGAAAAATTCAAAGCTATCTGCGTGAACGCATGCCGTCATGGCGCGAGAGCTATCCCGGCGTTGAAGACATGAACGTTGCGGTTATGGGCTGTATTGTAAATGGCCCGGGCGAAAGTAAACACGCGGACATTGGTATTTCTTTGCCCGGCACCGGCGAGACGCCGTCGGCCCCCGTTTTTATTGATGGCGAGAAACGAATGACGCTCAAAGGCGTCGGTATCGCCGAAGAGTTTCAGGGCATCGTCGAAGACTATGTGAAGAACCGCTATGGTCGTGACGCTTCTGCGACCGATGCTGCAGAATAGCTGAAAGCGCGGATAAAAAATGGCGACGCTTCAGCCGGTACGCGGCACTCATGACCTCCTAAGCGCGGATTTCCGTGCGCATCGACATGTGCAGGATACAGCGGCTGATATCGCCAGTCGCTACGGTTTCGAAGAAATGACGACGCCAATTTTCGAGTTCACCGATGTGTTCAAGCGCACGCTCGGTGACACGTCGGATATTGTGACGAAGGAAATGTACACTTTCGAAGATCGCGGCGGCGATAGCATCACATTGCGGCCCGAATTTACTGCCGGCATCGCGCGCGCTTATATGTCGAACGGTCTGCAGCAAACGGTGCCGGTGAAAACGTTCGCACGCGGCCCGGTGTTTCGCTACGAGCGCCCGCAAAAAGGCCGTTTGCGCCAGTTCCATCAGGTCGACGTTGAAATCCTCGGTATTCCCGGGCCGCAGGCCGACATCGAAGTGATTGCGGTCGGCGCACATTTGTTGCGCGAATTGGGCGTCGCCAAAGACGTGCGTTTGGAAATCAACACATTGGGTGACATCGAAAGTCGGCAGACCTATCGGGAAACGCTGGTCGCCTATTTGACGGCACGCAAAGATAAGCTTTCCGAAGACAGCCTGACCCGCCTTGAAAAAAACCCACTCAGGATTTTTGATTCCAAAGACGAAGGTGACCGCGCGGTGATGGCAGAAGCGCCGCTGCTACGCGAACATTTGAACGATCATTCCCGTCAATTCTTTGATGATGTGTTGCAAGGGCTCGCTGACATTGGGGTCGAGGCGAATATCAACCCGCGTTTGGTGCGCGGCCTGGATTATTATTCTCACACCGCCTTTGAATTCGT